>Ga0209051_1000292_pt1 | contig 80255 bp, 84 predicted proteins | sample AraplaCvi_mMS_r2_2_FD_184286 | JGI IMG/M metagenome (GOLD analysis project Ga0209051, IMG submission 184286) | Arabidopsis root microbial communities from North Carolina, USA - plate scrape MF_Cvi_mMS_r2 (SPAdes) (version 2) | ecosystem: Host-associated > Plants > Roots > Endosphere | place...
TCCTCTCGCCTCCGCCGCGGCTGACTCGCGTCAGCCGTACAACTGAATAGCACGCGCCCGTAGCTCAACGGATAGAGCATCTGACTACGGATCAGAAGGTTAGGGGTTCGAATCCCTTCGGGCGCACTCAGCATCACGGCTCAGCCGTGGCATCACCTTCACCCACAGCAGCCAGCTCACGGCCAGGACTGCCGGGTTGGCCAGCCAGAACGCGAACAGGACCCACGCGTTTCCCATGACGATCGCCACGATCACCGCGACGATCCAGTACACAGCCGTGAACGGCAGCCAATGAAATTGGTACTCGGCAGGCGATTCGGCGTCGCTTGCAGACATCGGTAACGCTCCATCGTCGTGCCATGGGCGTGTCTTGCTGGCACATCCCCCGAGACGTGAGGTTACGGCAAATGTTCGGGCCATCCCAGTCCGGTCATCGAACACCCCGGTCCGATCCGCTCCACCGGCGCTCACTACCGTCGGGGTGGGTCTCGAAGGAGGGGTGAACGATGCGGTCGACCGTCGTCGCGATGGCGTTTCTCCTCGCCGTCGGTGCCAGCTCCGGGCTCGCCGCCGCCGCTCCTGGTGCGTCGGTGTTCGACGTCGCGGACCCGGCCGTCGGCCGACTCGACCCGGGCTTGCTCGCCGCCATCCAGAACGCCGCGACGGCTGCCGCGGCCGACGGGGTCACCATGACGATCACCTCGGGGTGGCGTTCGCCGGAGTTTCAGCAACAGCTTCTCGACGACGCCGTCCAGACCTACGGCAGCCTCGCCGCCGCGCGGAAGTACGTGCAGACCCCCCAGTCGTCGAAGCACGTCGTCGGAGAGGCGGTCGACGTCGGCGGCGTCGGAGCGGATCAGTGGCTGGCCGCCAACGGGTCTCGCTACGGCCTGTGTCAGATCTACGCCAACGAGGTCTGGCACTTCGAGCTCGCCACCGACGCGACGGGCAGCTGCCCACCGTTGCTGCCGGACGCAGCCAGCCCGCACGAATAGCTGCGCGACCGCCGTCGCCGTTGTACCTTTGCTCGACATTAATTGACGTGGGGGTCACTGAATGGCGGGCAAGCGGCGCTGGCTGCAATTGGGAGCGGCCTCGGCCGGCGTGAGTGCGGCGTTGTTCGGTCTCTCGGCGCTGGGTCCACAGGTCGGTGTGGCGCTCGCCGACGAGTCGGGGACGTCGTCGTCGGCCTCCGACGGATCCACGGGGTCGGAATCCTCCGGGTCGTCTGCTGGCGGCGCGAGACCCGGGTCGGCGCAGACGTCGTCGCCGGGGGCGGCCGGCGATTCCGACGCGGGCCCGAAGACCTCGGTGGGATCGTCGCCGTCGTCGAGCGTCCGGGACGCGGCCGAGACCGAGAAGGTCGACGAGCCCGAGGCGACGAAGAGTGACGTCAAGAAGGGCGACGCCGAGAAGAGCGACGCCAAGAAGGGTGTCGTCGAGAAGGACGAAGACCAGGACGAGAAGAGCGTCGTCGCGAAGCCCGCCACCGCGGCACTGCCCAGCACGCCCACCCCCGAGATCGCCAAGGCCGTTGCGCCGGAGACGAATTCGTCGCCGTGGGCGGTGCAGGTCGAGGCCCCGGAAGACCCGCACGAGCGGGCCGTCGCCGACCAGCTGACCACGTGGACGAACGACTCACTGGGATGGATCGACTCACTGCCGGTCCCGGGTGAGCTCAAATGGCACCTGGAGGGCGCGTTGTGGACCACGCGCCGGTCGCTGTTCAACGTCGCCCCGACGGTGGCTCCGCTTACCGTGAGCGGCCTGGCCAACACCGCGGTGAACGGCCGCGTCGACGCGGTCGACCCGGAGAACGACGCGATCGTCTACCGGTTGGTGCGGGGTCCGTCGTCGGGCACCGTGCAACTGAACGCCGACGGCAGCTTCACCTACACCCCCGGCGAGGGGTTCGACGGGGTCGACTCGTTCGTGGTGTTGGCCCAGGACCTCGGCCTGCACGTCAACCTGCTCGACCCGTTCCGCGGAGCGGGCACTGCCGCCGGCGCGCTGGTCAACCAGGGTGCCATCAAGTTCGACTTCAACTACACGACCGGCGCGGACGTCTGGTCGCCCGCCCGACGGGCGGCGCTGAATGAAGCGGCTGAGGCCCTCACGCCGTACTTCCTGGTCACCGCCCCGGTCACGCTCAGCTACGCCGTCACCGGCACCGCCGACCCCGAGAACGACGTGTTGGCCTCGGCGGGAAGCGGTTTGGTGGGTTTCGGCGTGCCCGCGTTCTGCCAGACGGTGGTCCAGTACAAGATGATCAGCGGCATCGACGCCAACGGTGCGGCTGCCGACGGCGTCCTCAACTGGAACTGGGGCTACTCGTGGGCGCTCGGCGATTCGGTGGGAAGCACCGAGTTCGACTTCCGGGCGATCGTGTTTCACGAGCTGCTGCATTCGTTCGGCTTCACGTCGGTCGTCGGTGAGCCCGGTACGAACACGGGCACGTACTGGGCGGTGTACGACGGCTACATCGTCGACGCCTCGGGCAACCCCGTGATCACGAAGGACTTCACCTGGGACACGGCCTTCGACGCGAACGTCACCGGTGCCAACGGTGGCTTGTACTTCGGCGGTCCGAATGCGGTTGCCGCGTACGGCAAGCCCGTGCCGGTGTACACGCCGGTCGAATTCACCAACAGTGCGGTGGCGCACTTGGACGATGCGACCTTCACCGGTGTAGATCAGCAGCTGATGAACGCCTTCAGCGGCACCGGGCCGCGGCTCCGGGTGCTCAGCCCGATCGAATTGGGCATCCTGAAGGACATCGGGTACACCGTCGTCGACGGGGTCGCGTCCACCCCCGAAACCGCCCTGCAAGGATGACCCCATGACGTCGTCTGTGATCGACCGCTGGCACCAGTTCATCGACGGCGGGCACGACCCGGCCGTGCTGAACGACCTCCTCCACGACGACGCGGTGTTCTACTCACCCGCGGTGTTCACCCCTCAGGAGGGGCGGGCGAAGACGACGGCCTACCTGATGGCGGCGGCAAACATGTTCGACGGGACGGACTTTCACTACGTGGAGGAGTGGGTCGGCGAGCGTTCGGCGGTCCTGGAGTTCGAAGCCACGGTCGACGGCGTCTACGTCGACGGCATCGACCTGATCTCGTGGGACGACGACGGCCGCATCGTCTCGTTCAAGGTGATGATGCGCCCGTTCAAGGGACTTCAGGCGATCATGCCGAGGATGGCCGAGCTGCTGTCGTCGTGAGGGCGCCGACGCCGGGTGCGCCCGGCGCGATGCAATGCTGGATGGCTCGTGCGCTCACGGGCTGACTGAAGTAGTGGCCCTGGGCGTAGCCGCAGCCGTAGGTCATCAGCAGGTCCGCCGTCGCCCTGTCCTCGACGCCCTCCGCCACGCAGGTCAGCCCGAACTGGTTGGCCAGCTGTACCACGGACATGACGATGGAGGCGGCGCGTTCGTCGTGCAGGATCGGCCTGACGAACTGCCGGTCGAGCTTCAGTTCGTCGACCGGTAGTTCATGGAGGTAGGTCATTGCGGCGTAACCACTTCCGAAGTCGTCGATCGCCACCCGCACGCCGGAATCCCGTAGCTCCTCGAGCACGGTCCTGGCCCGCTCGACGCTGGACACCAACACGTCTTCGGTGATCTCGACGGTGAGCGTGGCAGGTGGCAGCCCGTGGTGGGCGAGCGCCGACAACACCCGGACCGGCAGGGCTTCGTCGTTCAGCGACGGGGCCGCCACGTTGACCGCGACCGGCAGGTTCACCCCCGCGTCTCGCCACCCGGCGGCGTCGGTCAGGGCGCGGTCGATGACGAAGTCGGTGAGGGCCTCCATCAGTCCGTTCTCCCGGGCCAGGGGCAGGAAGTCGGCGGGCTCGAGCAGCCCGAGTTCCGGGTGTGGCCAACGGACCAGCGCCTCGACGCCGACGGCTGACCAGGTCTGCAGGCTGACCTTTGGTTGGTAGACCAGATCGAGTTCGCCCTCGACGACGGCCCGCCGTAGGTCACCCAAGAATTCGATGCGGGCGACGCCGCTTCGACCGCCCGTGCGCTCCTGCTGGCTGGGGAGGCTCAACTCGGTGGCGTCCTGCCGCATGTCGGGGGTGAAGCTGCGGGATCCGACGTGCGCCCGTTTGGCCGAATACATCGCCAGGTCGGCCCGCGTGAACAGCTCCTCGGCCGCGAGGTCCGCGTCACCGGCAGCGGCCGCGAGTCCGACGCTGAGCCGCATGTCGACCGAGCGACCGTCGACCACGAAGGGCTCGCTCATGGCGCGTACCACGCGTTCGGCGATCTGCTCGGCGACCGCAGGTGGGTCTTCGACGAGGATCGCGAACTCGTCTCCGCCGAGGCGCGCGACGGTGTCACCGGGGCGCACCACGGACTGGATGCGATCGCCGACGGCGCGCAACAGCTCGTCGCCGGCGGCGTGCCCGAGGCTGTCGTTGACCAATTTGAAGTCGTCCAGGTCCGCCACCAGCACGCCGACGGATGCTCCCGTGCGGCCGCGCAATTCGATCGCGTGAGCCAGTCGGTCGTTGAACAGCGCCCGGTTGGCGAGGCCGGTCAGCGGGTCGCGCAGCGCCATCGCGGCGACGGTGGCGAGCAGTTGGCGGTTCTCGTCGATCAGCACGAATTGGCGAGCCAGTGCAACGAAGATCAACACGAGTCCGGCGATCAGGATCGGCTGGCTCTCTCCGGCAAACAACTCGCGAGCACCGAGGAAGACGGCGAACGGCACGGGCACATAGGGAACCCAGAAGACGGCGCGCGGCGTCGCGCGCATGGATGGCAGTGAGTTCGACGGCAGTCGCTGAGACGCCAGGCCGGCGAGTCCGATGACGTACAAACCGGTGACCCACCCGATCGTGACGAGGGGGCTCGGATCTTGACCTTGGGCAGCCGCGATGACGTAGTGGCTGTCAGCGATCCCCAAGAGTGCCAGCCCGACCGCCAGCAGCGCCGGGGGGAGCCGACGATCGGGCCGCGCCTGCACGACGATCACCAGGGCGAAGGTCACCATGGCAACGTCGCCGACCGGATAGGCCACCGACACGGCGAACGCGAGACCGGACACGTTGCCCAGTTCGAAGAGCTGCCGCAGGAACGTGGTCCATGCGATGGCAAAGAGGGTCGTCGCGACGAGCACGCCGTCGAGGACGATGCGCAGGCTGGACCGGACGCCGCCAAAGGGCACGAAGAACGCCGCCGCGCAGCCGCTGACGGGTAGCAGGAGGTAGCCGAAGTCGATCAGGCCCGGCGCCGAGGGGGCTTGGAGGGCGACGTGCTCGGAGTACATCCACAGCAGGTCGCTGGCTACCCATCCGGACAGACCGATCGACAGGCACACCCACGACTTCCGCCGGCGCCCGCGGGTGTGGCGGGCGGCCGCGACCGCGCAACTGGTGGCGAACACGCTGCCGGCCAGGGAGGCGACGTCGTTCACCGTGTGGACGGCGACCGGCCCTCCCCACCCGAACGCGAGCCAGCTGGCAAACACCAGGAGCACCACGGTCGCAAGGGCGATCGTGGCGTTGCGCGGGCCTGCCGTCATAAGCCCCCCAGGTGGCTGTTAGTGGTGAAGACTTCGCCGGACGGACCACCTGGTCGACTAGCTTACGTGGTCCGGTAAACGAAATCCCAGCAACCGAGTGAGTGCGTCTGCCGTATTGCGGCTACCGTGGGCGGCGTGCAGTTGCTGTTGATCGCCGACACCCACCTGCCCAAGCGTGCAAAGGATCTGCCGTCGTCGGTGTGGGACCACGTCGGCCGGGTCGACGTGGTGTTTCACGCCGGTGACTGGGTGGTTCCCGCGCTCCTCGACGAGCTCGAGGCCAGGGCCAAGCGGCTGGTGGGATGTTGGGGCAACAACGACGGTGACGAACTGCGGCGCCGACTGCCTGAACGCGCCGACGTGGAGCTCGAAGGGGTGCGTTTCGCCGTCGTCCACGAGACGGGCGCGTCGACGGGCCGGGACCAACGAATGGCGAAGCTGTACCCCGACGTCGACGTGTTGGTGTTCGGGCACAGCCACATCCCGTGGGACACCACCGCCGAAACCGGCCTGCGGCTGCTGAACCCCGGCTCTCCCACCGATCGGCGTCGGCAACCCTTCTGTACGTACCTGACGGCGACCGTCCACGAGCGCGTGCTGTCGGAGGTCACACTGCATCGCGTGTGAGATTTGGCTCCAGCCGACATCCGGTGATGGCAGGGTCTCGGGCATGGATCAGAAGCCGCCCACCGCCGTCGTCGAAACGGCCCACGCCGAGCACCTGAACGGTCTTCCGTTCGCCGACACCCGAGACTTCGCCGACGCAGACCGCGGCTTCATCGCCGCGCTCGAGCCGTGCGTGGTCAGGGCCGCCGACGGTCGCGTGGTGTGGGACAACGACGTCTACTCGTTCCTCTCCGGTGACGCGCCGACCTCCGTGCACCCCAGCCTGTGGCGTCAGTCGATCCTCGCCGCCAAGCAGGGGCTCTACGAAGTGGTCGAGGGCGTCTACCAGGTCCGCGGCCTCGACCTGTCCAACGTCAGCTTCATCGAGGGCGACACCGGAGTCATCGTGATCGACCCGCTGGTGTCCACCGAGACGGCGGCCGCCGCACTGGGTCTCTACCGCGCGCATCGGGGAGACCGGCCGGTCACCGCGGTCATCTACACCCACAGCCACGTCGACCACTTCGGTGGCGTGCTCGGGGTGACGACGCAAGCCGACGTCGACGCCGGCGCGGTGGAGGTCATCGCGCCGGCGGGCTTCATCGAGCACGCCGTGCAGGAGAACGTCTACGCGGGAACGGCGATGACGCGCCGCGCGGCGTACATGTACGGCACCGTGCTCGCCCGCGGACCGCAGGGCCAGGTCGGGTGCGGTCTGGGGCAGACGCCGTCCACCGGCGAGGTGGCCGTCATCGTGCCGACCGTCGACGTGACCGCCACGGGTGAGACACGCACCGTCGACGGCGTCGAGATCGAGTTCCAGATGGCGCCGGGCACCGAGGCGCCCGCCGAGATGCACTTCTACTTCCCGCGGTACCGGGCGCTGTGCATGGCCGAGAACGCCACCCACAACCTGCACAACCTGTTGACGTTGCGCGGTGCCCTGGTGCGCGACCCGCACGCGTGGTCGGGGTACCTCACCGAGGCGATCGACGCGTTCGCCGACCGGACCGACGTCGTGTTCGCCTCGCACCACTGGCCGACGTGGGGCGAGGATCGCATCGTCGAGTTCCTCTCCCTGCAACGGGATCTGTACGCGTACCTCCACGATCAGACCCTGCGGCTGATCAACCAGGGGCACACCGGCATCGAGATCGCCGAGACGTTTCAGATGCCGCCCGCGCTGCACGAGGCGTGGCACACCCACGGTTACTACGGGTCGGTCAGTCACAACGTGAAGGCGGTCTACCAGCGCTACATGGGGTGGTTCGACGGCAACCCGGCGCGGTTGTGGCAGCACCCGCCCGAGGCGATCGCACCGCGCTACGTCGAGGCCATCGGCGGCGTCGACCGCGTCGTCGACGTGGCGCAGAAGGCCTTCGACGGTGGCGATTTCCGTTGGGCGGCAACACTTCTCGACCATGTCATCTTCACCGACGAGAACCACGGCGGGGCCAGAGCGCTCTACGCCGACACGCTGGAGCAGATGGCCTACGGCGCCGAGAACGCCACGTGGCGCAACTTCTTCCTCGGTGGCGCGACCGAACTGCGCGACGGCAACTTCGGCACGCCGGCGCAGACGACGTCGCTGTCGCTGTTGTCCCAGCTGACGCCGGAACAGATGTTCGACAGCTTCGCGATCAGCGTCAACGGACCCAAGGCGTGGGGCTTGGACCTCGCGCTCGACGTCACCTTCGAGGATCTGGCGGCCAACTACCGGTTGACGCTTCGCAACGGGGTGCTGGTGTACCGCAAGACCTCTGCCGATCCGCAGACTGCCACGGCGTCGGTGACGGTCGTGAGCAAGTTGCGGTTGTTGACCTTCGCCACCGGTGACACCGCCTCGCAGGGGGTGCAGATCGCGGGCGACGCCACGGCGATGGCGTCGCTGCTCGGTGTGCTGGACCGGCCGGACCCGAACTTCGCCATCGTCACCCCCTAGCCCCCATCCACCCGCAGGATCGACCCGGTGGTGAAGCTCGACGCATCGGAGGCGAGAAACAGTGCGGCGCCGATGATCTCGCTGGGCCGTCCGGCGCGTCGCAGCGCCAAGTCCTCGAAGGGCGCGTCGCCGTCGAGGTTCCAGGACTTGCTCACGTCGGTGAGGAATGGCCCCGCCATCAAGGTGTTGACCCGGACGGTGGGACCGTACGCCTTGGCGAGACCCTCGGTCAGGGCGTTCAACCCCGCCTTCGCCGCGGCGTAGGGCAGCAGGTCGGGTGTCGGCCGGATCGAGCCCACGGAGCTGACGTTGACGATCGAGCCGCCACCCGCGGCGACCATCCGCTCGCCGATCAGTGCCGAAAGCCGAAACGGACCCTTGAGATTCAGGTTCAGCACCGCGTCGAAGAGCTTCTCGCTCACCGATGTCAGAGAATCGTAGAGCGGTGACATGCCGGCGTTGTTGACCAGCACGTCGACCTTGCCGAACCGGTCGTAGACGGCGTCGACCAGTCCGTCGAGCTGGTCCCACCGCCCGACGTGCACCTGGTAGGGAAACGCGGTGCGGCCGGTCGAGGCCGAGATCTCCTCGGCCGTCACGACGCACGATTCGAGATTCCGACTGGCGATCACGACGTCGGCGCCGCATTGGGCTGCGCCGAAGGCCATCTCGCGTCCCAGGCCACGACTGCCCCCGGTGACGAGCACCACCCGGTCGGTGAGGTCGAGTAATTCGTCGGCATACCCCATGGCGCGTCTCCCCCCGCTCGGCAGCCATATGGTGTCACGGTGCAACTGCTATTGGTTCGACATGCGCTACCCCTCCGCAGCGAGGCCGGACAGGGATCGGATCCCGACCTGTCCGCCGAGGGCGTCGAGCAAGCCAAGCGGCTGCCCGACGCGCTGAAGCGTTTTCCCATCACCCGGCTGGTCAGTAGCCCGCAGCGGCGCGCCCTTCAGACCGGGCAGCCGGTCGCCGACGCGCTGGGTCTGCCGATCGAGGTCGACGAACGCCTCGCCGAATACGACTACGGGCTGTCGCACTACACGCCGATCGAGCAGGCCTCCGAGGAGGACCTCAAGCGTCTGATGAGCGGGCGATTGCCTGGTGACGTGGACACCGAGGCCTTCGTGGCGCGGGTCAGAGCCGGGGTCGACGACGTCGTCGCGGCCGCCGGGCACGACGAGACGGTGGCGGTGTTCAGCCACGGCGGCGTCATCAACGCCGTGGTGCACACCGTCATGAAGACCGAACGGCTGCTGTGCGTCCAGGTGGACTACGCGGGGGTGACGCGACTGCTGTCGTCGCGCACGGCCGGCCTCAACGTCGCGTCGGTCAACGGCACCGAACACGTATGGGACCTGCTGCCGCGAAACCTGCGATGGTAGACAAGTCCGGTGACGACGGATGCTTCCACACTCGACGGGCTCGACCTGGGCGCGCTGGACGTGCACCTGCGCGAGATCGGCGTTCCGCGCCACGGTGAGCTCCGCGGCGAACTCATCGCGGGCGGCCGCTCCAACCTCACCTTCCTGGTGTTCGACGACGCCGCCAAGTGGGTGTTGCGGCGCCCGCCACTGCACGGCCTGACGCCGTCGGCCCACGACATGGCCCGCGAGTACAAGGTGGTGGCGGCCCTGGAGAACACCGCGGTGCCGGTCGCCCACGCCGTCACCATGCGCAACGACGACTCGGTGCTGGGGGCACCCTTCCAGATGGTCGACTTCGTCCCGGGCCGGGTGGTGCGCTATTCGGAGGAACTGACCGCACTGGGCGATCAGAGTGCCATCGACGCCTGCGTCGATTCATTGATCAAGGTGCTGGCCGATCTGCACGCCCTCGACCCGGAGGCCGTCGGGCTCGGCGACTTCGGCAAACCGACCGGCTACCTGGAGCGCCAGGTGCGGCGCTGGGGTGGGCAGTGGGACCTGGTGCGGCTCGAGGAGGACCCCCGCGACGCCGACGTGAAGCGGTTGCACGCCGCGCTCGGGGAGGCGTTGCCGCCCCAGACCAGAAGCGCGATCGTCCACGGGGACTACCGCATCGACAACACGATGCTCGACGCGACGGACGCCACCAAGGTGCGCGCCGTGCTCGACTGGGAGATGTCGACGTTGGGCGATCCGCTCAGCGACGCCGCGTTGATGTGCGTGTACCGCCACCCGATGTTCGACATGGTGCACGCGAACGCGGCGTGGGCGTCGCCGCAGATTCCCTCGGCAGACCAACTGGCGCAGAAGTATTCGGTCGCGGCCGGCGTGCCGCTGGACCACTGGAACTTCTACATGGCACTGGCGTACTTCAAGCTGGCCATCATCGCCGCCGGCATCCAGTTCCGCGACCGGATGGGTGGCGCGACGGAGTACGGCGACAAGGTGGGGGAGGCCGTCGCACCACTGGTGGCGGCCGGCCTGTCGGAACTCGCTACCTGAGCGCCGCCTTGTAGTTCTTCTTGGCCGCGCGGCGAAGCTGCACGATGCGGACGATGCCGGCCAGTGTCGTGACCAGGCCACCGAGCACGGCGGCGGCCAGCAGGGCGACGCCCAGCGGCAGGCTCCACGACCACCCCAGGAAGTGGAAGGTGCCGGACGCGGTGTTCTGAGCGATGAAGATCAGCAGCACGATCAGCACCAGGAAGCCGACGATCAGCGCCGACCACAACGCCGCGGCCCTGGTGAAGTGCACGGCATTCTCGGGTACGGGCCTGGAGGTCGACACGTCGCCGGGTCCGGCCTCCACCGGATCCAGTGGGCCGGAATGGCTCGGATCGGTGGGCTGGAACTGCGGGTCGACGCTCATGGCTTCATCCTTGCCCCTTTCCGCCGAATTGAAAACCGCCGGCAGTGGGTAACCCCCGGATCGTCATCTGGCAATCACCCCGAGTCAAAGCCAAGCAACATCGCCGCCGGCTGGCTATGGTCGCTCCAGGCCGCTGACGTCGAAAGGACGTTCATGTGAACCCCGTACGACGATTCACGCGCAGTCGCGCTCTCGCCGTCGTGGCGACTGTGCTCGCCCTGGTGACCGCCGGGTGTGGCAGCTCGAATCCCTTGGGCGGGGGTGAGGTGTCGGGAGATCTGAAGTCCATCGCCGTGGGTTCGGCCGACTTCACCGAGTCGAAGATCATCGCCGAGATCTACGCACAAGCGTTGGAGGCCAACGGTTTCGACATCCGGCGCCAGTTCGGCATCGGTAGTCGCGAGACCTACGTGCCCGCGGTGAAGGACCATTCGATCGACCTGATCCCCGAGTACACCGGCAACCTCCTGCAGTACTTCGACAAGAACACCAAGGCCACCGATCCGCAGTCGGTCGAGTTGGCCCTCTATCGCGCACTGCCCGGCGACCTGTCCATTCTGACGCCCTCGCCGGCCAGCGACCAGGACACGGTCGCGGTCACCGCGGCCACCGCGCAGAAGTGGAATCTGAAGACCATCGGCGATCTGGCCGCCCACTCGGCGGAGGTGAAATTCGGTGGGCCGTCGGAGTTCCAGACCCGCACGGAGGGGCTGCCGGGGCTCAAGGCCAAGTACGGCCTGGACATCGCGCCCGCCAACTTCGTCTCCATCAGCGACGGCGGCGGCCCCGCGACCGTGCGCGCCCTGGTCGACGGCACCGTGACCGCGGCCGACATCTTCAGCACGTCGCAGGCCATTCCCCAGAACAATCTGGTGGTCCTGGAGGATCCGAAGAACAACTTCCTGGCCGCCAACGTCGTCCCGTTGGTGGCCTCGCAGAAGATGTCCGATCAGCTCAAGTCGGTGCTGGACGCCGTGTCGGCCAAGTTGTCGACTCAGGCGCTGATCGAGATGAACACCGCCACCTCGGGCAACGGTGGTGTCGACCCGGACGAGGCGGCCCGCAAGTGGGTTCAGGACAACGGGTTCGACAAGCCGGTATCCGGATAGACGACAGAGGACTCGATGATCACCTTCGACGGAGTGACCAAGAAGTACCCGGACGGCACCGTCGCCGTCGACGATTTGTCCCTCGACGTCCCCGACGGCACGCTAGCCGTGTTCGTCGGTCCATCGGGCTGCGGCAAGACCACGTCGATGCGGATGATCAACCGGATGATCGAGCCCACCTCGGGCGTGCTCAGCGTCGACGGCAAGGACGTCACCAAAGTCGACGCGGTCAAGCTGCGGCTTGGCATCGGCTACGTCATCCAGAGCGCTGGCCTCATGCCGCACCTTCGCGTGGTGGACAACGTCGCGACGGTGCCGGTGCTGATGGGTGAGTCCCGGCGCTCCGCGCGCAAGGCGGCACTCGGCGTCCTGGAGCGGGTCGGACTCGACCCAAAACTCGCCGACCGGTACCCGGCGCAGCTCTCGGGTGGTCAGCAGCAGCGCGTCGGGGTGGCGCGGGCACTCGCCGCCGATCCGCCAATCCTGTTGATGGACGAGCCCTTCAGCGCCGTCGACCCGGTGGTGCGGGAGGAGCTGCAGGTTGAGATCCTGCGGCTGCAAAGCGAATTGCGCAAGACCATCGTGTTCGTCACCCACGACATCGACGAGGCGCTCAAACTGGGTGAGAAGGTGGCGGTGTTCGGCCGCGGCGGGAAGCTGCAGCAGTACGACGCGCCGCGGCGCCTGCTGTCCAACCCCGCCAACGACTTCGTCGCCGGGTTCATCGGCGCCGACCGCGGATACCGAGGATTGCAGTTCACGCCGGGTACGGGTCTGCCGCTGCACGATCTGCGTACCGTCAGCGAGGCCGGCGTCGACGCCCTGAACCTGGGTCCGGACGAGTGGGCCCTTGTCACGCATGCCGACGGTTCGCCGTACGCCTGGATCGACGTCAACGGAGTCGGCCTGCACCGGCAGGGAAAGTCGTTGTACGACAGCACCATTGCGGGCGGCTCGCTCCTGGTTCCCAACGGTACGATGCGCCTGGCGCTCGACGCCGCACTGTCGTCACCGTCCGGGCTCGGCGTCGTCGTCGACGACCGTCGGCAGGTCATCGGTGGCGTCAAGGCCGACGACGTCATCGCGGCCATCAAGGGCAAGAAGGGATCCACCTAGGTGCGGTATCTCTTCACACACCTCGACGACGCCTGGGATCTGACGCTGATCCACCTCTGGTTGTCGTTGTTGCCGTTGGTCCTCGGTCTGGTCATCGCAGTGCCGTTGGGCGCCCTGGTGCAGCGGACGACCGTGCTGCGACGTTTCACGACAGTCATCGCCAGCATCGTCTTCACGATCCCGTCGCTCGCGCTGTTCGTCGTCCTGCCGCTGATCATCCCGACCCGAATCCTCGACCAGGCCAACGTCATCGTGGCTCTGACGCTGTACACGGTGGCGCTGCTGGTGCGGGCCGTGCCGGAGGCCCTCGACGCGGTCCCGCCCGCGGTGCTCGACGCCGCGACCGCCGTTGGCTACAAGCCGCTGACCAGAATCGTGAAGGTCGAACTCCCGCTCGCCATTCCGGTCCTCGTCGCCAGCCTGCGCGTCGTCGCGGTGACCAATATCTCGATGGTGTCAGTGGGTTCGGTGATCGGCATCGGCGGTCTCGGCACGTGGTTCACCGAGGGCTACCAGGCCGACAAGAGCGACCAGATCATCGCCGGCATCGTCGCGATCTTCGTCCTCGCGATCGTCGTCGACACCCTCATCATGGTCGGCGGCAAGTTCGCGACGCCGTGGGTGCGCTCGGCCAAGAAGACCAAGGCGGGCGCCCGATGAACTTCCTTCAGCAGGCGCTGTCCTACATCTTCACCGCCGCCAACTGGGGTGGTCCCGCAGGTCTGACGGTGCGCATCCTCGAGCACCTGCAGTACACCGCCGTGGCGCTGTTCTTCTCGGCACTCATCGCGATTCCGATCGGCATGATCATCGGTCACACCGGCCGCGGCACCTTCCTCGTCGTCGGCGGCGTGAACGCACTGCGCGCGCTGCCAACCCTCGGCGTGTTGCTGCTTGGCGTACTCCTGTGGGGCCTCGGCCTCGTTCCGCCGACGGTGGCGCTGATGCTGCTCGGCATCCCGCCGATGCTGGCCGGCACCTACTCCGGCATCGCCAACGTGGACCGGGCCGTCGTGGATGCCGCCCGGTCGATGGGCATGACCGAGTCCCGCGTGTTGCTGCGCGTCGAGGTGCCCAACGCCCTGCCACTGATCCTGGGCGGCGTCCGTACCGCGGCGCTGCAGATCGTCGCCACGGCCACCGTTGCCGCCTACGCCAGCCTCGGCGGTCTCGGTCGGTACCTCATCGACGGCATCAAGGTGCGCCAGTTCTACCTCGCGCTGGTCGGCGCGCTGGTCGTCACGGTGCTGGCGCTGATCCTCGACGCTGCGCTGGCCTTCGCGGTGTGGCTCTCCGAGCCGGGCACCGACAGGTTCCGCAAGATGCCGCAGCCGTTCCTCGGTGACGAGGTCGCGCTCGAAGGCGCGTCGACGTCACGATCTGATGGGCTTTCGCGAGGAGACCACGAAGCACGGGGGCCGTCGCCTACGGTGTAGGGCATGAGTGAAGTAGTCCGCTCTGAATCGCAGGACACCTGGCCGGCAGTTCTGACGTGGCGTGCGCAAGACGTGCCCCGAATGGAATCCGTGCGGGTGCAGCTGTCGGGCAACCGCATCAAGGCCTACGGTCGCATCGTGGCCGCCGCGACGGAGGTGCACCCGGCGTTCAGCGCCTCCTATGACCTGGTCACCGACGACAGTGGCGCCACCAAGCGCCTGTCGCTGACGGTGACGCTGGCCGAGCGCGAACGCCAGCTGAACATCGCCCGTGACGAAGAGAACATGTGGTTGGTGCAGGACAAGCAGAACCACTCCACGCGGGAGCCGTACGGCGGTGCACTCGACGTCGACGTGATCTACAGCCCGTTCTTCAACGCGCTGCCGATCCGGCGGACCGGCCTCTACAAGGAGGCGGAGTCGGTCTCGCTGCCCGTGGTCTACGTGCGGCTGCCCGAGCTCTCGGTCGACACCGTCACCATCGACTATTCGAGTGGCGAGCCCGGCGCAGGCATCGAGCTGAAGTCGCCCGTCGCGGAGACCACCGTCACCGTCGACGACGAGGGATTCATCCTCGACTACCCCGGATTGGCAGAGCGGATCTGATCACGCCGCCGGCACGCCCGGCGGCGGCGAGTTGCTCGCGCCAGCCTTCCTCGCCGATCGAGGTGGCCAGGATCTGAGGTCGGTCGAAGCCGTCGTAGCGCGTCCGGGCGGCGTGGCCCGACTCGACCAGGTCGGCGACCGAACCCCGGGTGGCCAGATGGTCGCGGGCTCGGGTGAGCAACGCGATGGCCTCGTCGAGTGAGGCGCCCAACGGGCCCGCGTTGGCCTCGCACATCGCGCGCACCAGATCGGGCGCGGTGGCGGCCACCCGGGTGCCGTCCCGAAACGAGCCCGCGGCCAACGAGAAGGCCAGGGGTACGTCGGCCGCCGTCGCCGCCAGCGCCTCGGCCAGCAGGTGCGGCAGGTGCGAGATGGCGGCCGCGGCCGCGTCGTGCTGATCGGACCGGGCCGGGACGACGAAGCTCCCGCAATCCAGCGCCAGATGCATGACCTCGGCCCACACGCCCTCGTCGACGTGGTCGTCGACGCCGAGTACCCACGGGGCGTCGGCGAACAGCGTCGCGTCGCCCGCCGACCAGCCGGAATGGGCGGTACCGGTCATCGGGTGTCCACCAACGAAGCGCTCGAGCAGGCCGTGCTCTCGAACTGCCTGCAGCACGGCCACTTTCACGCTGGTGACGTCGGTGAGCGGGCAGTTCGGCGCCGTGGTGGCGACGTGGTGGAGCATGGTCGCCAAGGCGGGCATCGGGACGGCGAGGACGACGAGCGCCTCGGTGGCCGCGGCGCGCCGCAGGGCGTCGGTGACGTCGGTCGTGGCGTCGTAGCCGTCGTCGCGGGCGGCCCGCACGCCGTCCACGGAGCGGTTGTAGCCGAAGGCCTCGCGCCCGGCGGCCGTGGCGGCCCGCATCAACGATCCGCCAATCAGACCGAGGCCCAACACGCACACCGATCTCTTCACCCTGCAAGGTTGGCACTGATCGTGATGGCTGGTCAAAAAGCCTGAGCTGGGACTAGCGTTGCCTCCCATGGGAGCACAGCGAGCGCAGGCGCAGAACCAAGCCGCAGAACTCCCGGACGGATTCGGCGTCGCGGTGGTCCGCGAGGACGGCAAGTGGCGTTGTTCGGCGCTGCGGAGCGGCGCCCTGACGAACCTGGCCGATGCCGAGACCGAGCTGCGGGAACTGCGTAGCGCCGGGGCGGTATTCGGTCTGCTCGACGTGGACGACGAGTTCTTCGTCATCGTCCGGCCCGCGCCCGGTGGCGCCCGGCTGTTCCTCTCCGATGCGACGGCCGCGGTGGACTACGAGATCGCCCGCCAGGTGCTCGAGAAGCTCGGCGCCGACGTCGACCCCGACGACCTCGAGGACGAGGATCCCTTCGAGGAGGGTGACCTCGGAGTGCTCTCCGACATCGGGTTGTCCGAGGGCGTGCTGAGCATCATCATCTCCGACGACGACTACGCCGACGAGCAGCTCTCGCGGATCGCCCAGGAGATGGGCTTCGGCGACGAGATGTCGGCCTTCCTGGACAAGCTTGACCGATAAGTCCGACGTCGACCTGATTCGCCTCGCGCTGGAGGCGGCCGCCACCGTCGGTCCCAGGGACGTCCCGATCGGTGCGGTGGTGGTCGGCCCCGACGGCGTCGAGCTGGCGCGGGCGGCCAATGCCCGCGAAGCGCTCGGCGATCCGACCGCGCACGCCGAGATCCTGGCGCTGCGGGCGGCGGCCTCCGCGCTCGGCGACGGGTGGCGGTTGGAGGGTGCGACGCTCGCGGTGACGGTGGAGCCGTGCACCATGTGCGCCGGCGCGCTGGTGATGGCCCGCGTCGCCCGGGTGGTGTTCGGGGCCTGGGAGCCGAAGACGGGCGCGGTCGGTTCACTGTGGGACGTGGTGCGTGACCGACGGTTGACGCACCGGCCTCAAGTGCGCGGCGGCGTGCTGGCCGAGGAGTGCGCGGCGCCGATGACGGAGTTCTTCGCCCGCCAGCGGTGAGTGCCTGCCCTGCTCGCCGAGCGTGCGTCCCGTGGCGAAAGTCGGCCCGAAATTCTCCATCCGGCCCACGCTCGGCGGCGATTAGGGGCCGCGCCGCGTTCCCGGTAAGCTGCCCCACGGTGGCGTGTCCGAGCGGCCTAAGGAGCACGCCTCGAAAGCGTGTGACGGGTAACCCCCGTCCGAGGGTTCAAATCCCTCCGCCACCGCCATGAACCGCCCTCCTGCTCACGCAGGCAAGGGCGGTTCTCGCGTATGGCGGTCGGCTACCCGTTGCCCGCGTGCTGCCATTCAGGGGTTCGACCGCAACGCGACTAGGGTTTTCCCCGTTTCCCCGGCGCTCACCGGCCCTTAGCTTCAGTCTCACTGCGAGCGCCGGCAAGGGGGCTGGCCGCAGTCTCTGGGGGGAGACGTAGTGGGTTGTGCAAAGTATGTCGGTCGTGTCGGTGCCTTGGCTGTGGCTCTGGGCATAGGCACGGCGGTGATCACCTCGCCGGGCATCGCCTGGGCCGACGAGACGGGCACCACGAGCGACGACGGTCCTTCCGAAAGCGGATCAGCCCCTGCCGGTGCCAACGCTGAAACGGGCAGTCCCAGTGCCAGCACGCCTGGCGCCGAGGAGAACGGCGCTATCACCACCACCACCACTCAGCAGGGTTCGACCACGACGACCGTGGGTGGCGGAGCATCCGGACCTACGGTGACGTTTGGTGGCACGACCAACACCGGCAGCATCGGCGGCGCCACTACCGAGGACAGCCCACCCCCGCCCCCACCCGGCAGTTCCACCGCCGCGCCCGTGACGGAGAGTGCTGCCCCAGCCACCGCGGATCCGACGACGGTCGTCGCCACGCCGTCACCGGTCACGCCGACGCCGACGCCGACGCCAACGGCGACGGCCGCACCCGCGGCAACGCAGGACCACACCAGCGTCACTGCCACGAACGAGCCCGCCGCCGCGGGGTCCTCGACGGCGGCACCGTCGACCCCCGCCGGTCACGAGGCCCCGCCCACTTTCGCCGCCCGACTGGCGACTACCAATGCTCCAGAGTCGGACGCATTGCAGGACAACACCATAAGCGCGTTGATTGCACCGGCGTTGCCGGTTCCGACGGTGCCGCAGCCCACCCTGGCGGACGCCGTGCTGGCGCTGCCGGGCACGATCATCTCCACCGCCCTGAACCTGATCACCGCGGCGTTGGCTCCGCTCATCGGTCCTGGTGCACCCGCCGACAACCCCGTCCTCTGGGGAGTGCTGGCATTCGTCCGTCGCCAGTTCAACGAGTCCTTCGCCAACTCGACTCCGGTTCTGGCGCCGCGGCAGACCAGCCAGGACCTGGACGACAACCAGGTGCACGGAACCTTCGGTGGGAGTGACGCCGACGGCGACACCCTTGCCTACACCGTGCCCAGCACGGGGACGGGCGCCCCCGCTCATGGCACCGTGACCGTGGACCAGGCCACCGGCACCTACACCTACACGCCCACCGCCGGATACGTCGGCGAGGACTACTTCTTCGTCACCGCCACGGACGACACCGGGGCCCCGCACGCCCACGCCCTCGGCCAGACCCACACCGCCGCCGCCCGGGTGGACGTCACGGTGGCACCAGGTACCGCTCCGGTCAATCATGCGCCGGTGGCAGGGAACGACTCCTTCACCACCGACGAGGACACCGCGTTCAGCGGATCGTTGCTGGGCAACGATTCCGACGTCGACGGCAACCCGCTGCACGCGGTGGCGCAGGTGAAGGCCACCAGCGCAGGTGGGTCCGTGTCGATCAAGGCCGACGGCACCTTCACCTACACACCGAAGGCCGACTTCAACGGCACCGATACCTTCACTTACACCGTGACGGATGGAACCGGCGCCGCCAACGCGTCCGCGCTGGGCGCGGTGACCATGACGGTGAACCCGATCAACGATGCGCCGACGTTGTCGGTGGTCACCGAGCCTACGGGTGCGGCCAACGGTGCGGTGAAGGTGACGTTGACCTACGCCGAGCCCGAAGGTGACCTGACGAGCGGCTACATCTCAACCCCCGTGCATGGCGGCTTGTACGCCGACGCCGCTGGCTTGGTGCCCATTCCCACGGGTGTGGCCAGTCCTCCGTTCCCGGGGACGTCGACGTCGGTCACCGAGAGCGTGTACTACATTCCGGACCCGAGTCGTGCTGGGACGGAGACGTTGTCGTTCACGTTGACTGACGCATCGGGTGCGTCGGTGACCAAGACGGCGGTCATCGAGGTGGTTGGGCCGAGCGAGCCGGAGAATCATGCGCCCACGCTGTCGGTGGTCACCGAACCGACGGGTGCGGCCAACGGTGCCGTGAAGGTGACGCTCACCTTCGCCGAACCCGACGGCGACGTCGTCACCTCCTACATAGCGCCCCTTGCGCATGGCGGCTTGTTCGTCGACGCCGCCGGCACGGTACGAATTCCGACGGGCACGAGCAGCCCGCCGTCACCGGGGTCGTCGACGCCCACCACCCAGAGCGCGTACTACATTCCCGACCCGAGTCGTCCTGGGACGGAGACGTTGTCGTTCACGTTGACCGATGCGTCGGGTGCGTCAGTGACCAAGACCGCGGTCATCGAGGTGGAGGCGGGCCCTAGTGATCCGGCCAGTCAGCCGCCTACGGTCACGGTCGAGCGCACCGACAATGCCGACGGAACGGTCACACTGGCCGTCACCATCGCTGATCCCGACGACGGCATCACCAAGTTCACCTTCAGTGAACGCGAACACGGTTCGCTCTCCGTCGGGGGCAATACCCTGCCCGACGAGTTAACCGGTGGGGACACGGGTAGCGATCCGATTACCGGGCCATTCACGATCCCCTTCACATACACGCCGGATCCCAGCAGGCCCGGTGTCGAAACACTGACCTTCACGGTCACTGACCTGAGCGGCGAAACGGCCAGCTACTCCACGCAAGTCGTCGTGGGCACCCCAATCCTGTTGGCGGGCAGCGTCTTCACCCCGGTCCCCAACATCTCCTACTACGATCTCGCGATCATCGGAAATCGCATCTACGTGACCACCTACGACAACACGGTGGCCGTCGTCGACCGGACGACCGGCCAACTGACCGGTACACCGGTGCCATTCACCGACGCCCCCAGATCGGGCTTCGCCGTCACGCCCGACGGGAAACTGGCGTTGATCACCACCGACTACGAGGACGAGGAGCACCCGGAGAACAACGGGCCGCAAGGTGTGCAGATCGTCAACCTGCAGACCGGAGCCGCGACGTTCATCGCGACCGACGACGGCCCACAGTGGGTGGCGCTGAACGAGACCGGGACCAAGGCCTACGTCTCGAACAGCTTCGGCGACACGGTGACGGTCATCGACCTCACCGGCGCGACGCCGACCAAGCTCTTCGACATCACGGGCGTATCCGGACCGGAGGCCGCCGTCGTCGTCGGGAACAAGGTCTACGTGACCAGCTACTTCGATGAGAGCGTGCTCGTCTACGACGCGAACAGTGCGGGTCCCCCACTGGACGCATACGAGGTCGGCGGCCCCGCATGGGCAGTCGGCGCTACACCTGACGGTCGACTGGTCGTGACCACCGACAACAACATCGCCGTCATCGATCCCAGCGATGACTCGGTGAAAATCCTGACGCTGCCGGACGGCTGGGTGGGCGGCTACGGCATCGCGGTGAGCCCGAACGGAAAACGGGCCTACGCCACGATCAATCAGACTGACGACGATGGCTCCTTCGTCAAGTCGGCCGTGCTCGTCGTCGATTTCACGACCGACAGCTTCGCCGGTGGCCCAGTGTTCATCGGTACGAGCGGCACGTGGGGCGTTCGGGTCAGCTCAGACGGTGTCGTGTACGCCCTCATGGGCGACGGGTCCATCGCCCCACTGACGGAGTTCGATCCGACCAGCGTGTAATTGAAACGGTCTCGGCCCCGCCCATGAAGTCCTGGGCGGGGCCGAACCCGTTGTCGGACAGGGGCTCTCCGCTACTTCGCGGCCAGGCTGCGGGCCACGCTCCTGGCGACGTCGGCGGCGAACTCGGCGACGGGGACGTCGCGTGCGGTGGAGAACAGCATCATCGCCGTGCCCCGCAACTGCCCGATCAGGCTCACGGCGGCGAACTGGGGGTCCACGTGCCGACCGATCGAGCCGTCGCCCAGTCCGTCCCGGATGTGCTGGGCGAGGAAGTCCCGGAACCAGGCGTCCCGCTCGGCGAACAGCGGGGCAAGCGCCGGCTCGGCGCCGGCGGATTCGGCCCACAGCTTCAGGAACGCCTCCGAGCGTTCCGGCCGCTGGTGCATCCCGTTCAGATAGGCCTCGACGAACTGGGTGAGGCGGCCTAGGCCAGTGGGGGAGTCCGTCGGCACGTCGAACCGCTGGGTGTGCTTGATGAGCTCCTCGAGGAGGTTCGCCTTGCTGCCGAAGTGGTGGTTGACGATGCCGCGGCTGTAACCCGCCGCCTCGCCGACGGCCGCCAACGACGCCGCGCGTGATCCGTGCGTGGCGACCATTGACGTCGCGGCGTCGAGCACTCGGCGCCGGGTCTCGGCCCGGCGCTCGGCCTGCGTGCGGCGAACCGAGCGCTCTTCGGTCATCGGGTCATCATCCCCCGCAGCGCCGCGCGGTTGTCGGAGGCTGTCTGTATGTTGCGTGATGTATAGCAAGTAACTACGAAGGGATCGACCTCATGTCCGCTCTGGACGCATCCGCGCTCGACGAATTCCTGGCCGCCGACCCGAACGGTCCGGTCGTCATGCTCAACCTCCTCCGCTTCGCACCCGGCGGGCACGACAAGTACATGCAGTACATCGAGCGCTTCGGCAGTTCGGGGGTCAGCGAGCGCTACGGCGTGACGATCGTCTACGCCGGGGTCGGGCATCCGTCCCTCGCCGCGGACGGCGGCGACTGGGACATGGTGGCCTTGGTGAGCTACCCCAGCCGCCAGCACTTCGTCGACATGGTCGCCGACCCGGACTACCTGGCATTCGAACACCTCCGCTCCGAGGCCGTCGCCACCGCCGTCCTTCAGCCCACCACCGCCGCGTCGTGAACGCTGCGTCGCCAAATTGACGTTCGCGAACGAAATGCAGGCGTCCATGCTTGGCTGGATCCATGAGCGCTTTCAGCACGCGGTACCAGACGGCGACGATCGACGGGCTGGAGGTGTTCTACCGCGAGGCCGGCGACCCCGCGAAGCCGACATTGCTTCTGCTGCACGGCTTTCCGTCGAGCTCGCACATGTTCCGCAACCTGATCGCCTCCCTGGCCGACGAGTACCACCTGGTGGCGCCGGACCACATCGGCTTCGGCCGTTCGGCGATGCCGACCACGACGCAGTTCACCTACAGCTTCGACCGTCTCACCGAGATCACCGAGGGTCTGATCGAGCATCTGGGGTTGGAGCGGTTCGCGCTCTACATCCACGACTACGGCGCACCGATCGGGCTGCGGATCGCCAGCCGCCGCCCCGAGCGGATCACCGCGCTGATCACCCAGAGCGGCAACGCCTACCTCGAGGGGTTCACCCCGTTCTGGGACGTGCTGTTCGCCCATGCCAAGGACCGGGCCGCCAACGAGGAGGAGGTACGGGAGAAGTTCAGGTTGGAGACCACCAAGTGGCAGTACACCAATGGCGTGCCGGCGGACCGGTTGGATCGGATCGCGCCGGAAGCCTGGCTGTTGGATCAGTTCGGGTTGGACCGCAAGGACAACGACGCCATCCAGCTGCAGTTGTTCTGGGACTACCAGTTCAACCTCGACGGCTATCCGGCGTTCCAGGAGTACTTCCGCACCCATCAGCCGCCGCTGCTGGTGACGTGGGGCAAGAACGACGAGATCTTCGGCGTCGCCGGGGCGGAGGCCTTCCACCGCGACTTTCCCAATGGCGAATTCCACCTCCTCGACACCGGCCACTTCGCCCTGGAGACCCACGGCGAGGAGATCAGCGGGTACATCCGTGACTTCATGCCGCGCGCACTGGGCACGGCGTAGGGGTCAGCGCCAGGGGCGAATCGTCATGCGCCGCAACAATCCGTCGCGCAGGCCGGCGGTGTGGAACACGACCGCACAGATGTGCACGGTGAACGTCGCGAACAACAGGTACGCCAGCACGGTGTGCGCGGTGCGCAGGACGGCGTAGACGGCGACGCCGTGCGGCGCGATGCCCGGCAGGTGCACCGGACCCACCAGGGTGACGGGCACGTCCGACGCCGAGACCAGCGCCCAGCCGACCAGCGGTTGGAGCACCAGCAGGGCGTACATCAGGCGCTCGGACCACGTCGCCACCTTGCGCTCCAGCGGACCCATCGTCGCCAGGAACGCCGGCGGGTGATGCCGCAGCCGGTTGACCAGCCGGACGACGGCGAAGACCAGGATGACGATCCCGAGCACCCGGTGGATCGCGAGGAGCAGCGGGTAGTACGCCAACGCGGCGACCATCGTGGCGCCGAGGAAGAACTGACCGATGACCATCGCGGCCATCGACCAGTGCAGCAGCCGGGACGTCAGGGTGAACTTCGGGGGCGCGGCGGCCGGTGCGTCAGTGGTCACGTGTCACCTCGTCGACGTTGACTGCGCTGGGAGACTTGGGTTCTCGGGTGCGCCGTTCGAATGAGCGCGCGTACACCGCCGACCGGGCCCGGGGCAGCGGGTCGTCCGACGGGCTCAGTCCGTCGGGCAGCACCAGCGGGTCGAAGTTGACGTCGCGGGCGTTGCCGGGGGCCTCGGTGAGCACGGCGTCGACGGTGATCAGCCCGGCGTCGACGGTGCGGCGCCCGGCCGGCCACGGGAGGGTGGCGTCGTGCGTGGGATCGCCCGGTTCGGCCACCGTCAGCACCAGCCGCCAGCTCACCGGGCCGCGAGCCATCCGTTCGACGAGGTCGTCGAAGAGGTAGTCCCGTCCACCGGTCGGCGCCGAGCCTGGCGGGTCCATCGGCACGGCGGCCCACCGCACGGGTACCGACGCGCCGGCATGGTTGGTCGCGATGAAGGCGTTGAGTGAGCGAAAGGTGCTGTCCGACAGCCCAGGACTGGGTGGGGACGCCTTGATGAGCTTCATGGCCGCGGCGGTCTCCGGATGCTCTGCCAGGAAGGCCGCCATCACGCTCGGCACGGGCTGACCGGTCGCGGGGTCGGGCTTGGCCGCCAGCAAGCGGTCGAAGAAGCCCTGCGGGGTGTTGTCGGGGAACACCGGCAGGTTGATCATGGCGGTCCGCCACTGTTCGCCGTGCGGCAGCTGAAACATCAGTCCCAGTCCGCGCACCGATCCCGGTTGGTCGGCCGCGTCGGGCACGGTTCCGCCCAGGGAGAAGCGTGCGGTGACCGGCACCGTCCCCGGCGCGAAGACCGACGCCTTCGACAGCTCGGCACCCGCCCCGTTGCTGGTGAACGTGCCGGTCGCGGCGAGGCCCTTGGCATGGTTGCGGCGAAAGCCGTTGTGCCGCCCGTAGACCTGCTCGAACCGGTCGGCGAAGCGCGACGAGGTCAGCCGTCGCGCGTCCAACCAGCCCGACGCCTCCGCGAGGCCGCCCGCGCCGACCGCCAGTACGGTGCCGGCGGCGGCAAGCCCGACCAGGGTGTCGCGACGGGTGAGTCGTGGTGTCGGCATGTCAGAACGGTAGATCGAGCGAGCCGTTGGTGGTGTCGAGTTCGTCGTGGTTCGAGGTCTGCAGGTCCAGCGTCGTCTTCACCTGAGGCGTGGTTTCGAAGGGCAGCAGCGGGCTGGTGTCGGCACCGGCAACCGGGGCAAGGGCCATCGCGGCGGCGACGAAGCCCACGGCCAATCCCGGGACGATGCGCTTGACGGTGATCTTCATGTCGGTTCTCCTCGTCAGTGGGGTCCGGTCTCTGCCGGGATGTCTTTACCCTCGAGCACCAAGACGACGGTTCCCTGGTCCCTTTCTGAAGATTCGTTAACGATCGCGGCCCGTCCATTTCCTGCGGTGCATCATGGAGACGTGAACGACCCCACCGGAGCACCGAGTCGCCGCGCCTTGATCGTCGACGACGAAGTGGCCCTCACCGAGGTGGTCGGCAGCTATCTGAGGCGCGAGGGCTTCGAGGTGCACGCCGCCCACGACGGCGGACAGGCCCTGTCGCTGGCGGGCAGCGTCGACCCCGACGTGGTGGTCCTCGACGTGGGACTGCCCGGTATCGACGGCTTCGAGGTGTGCCGCCGGCTCCGGATCTTCTCCGACGCCTACGTCCTCATGCTGACCGCCCGCGACACCGAGGTCGACACCGTCGTCGGTCTGTCGGTGGGCGCGGACGACTACATCACCAAGCCGTTCAGCCCGCGCGAGCTAATGGCCCGCATCCAGGCAATGCAGCGACGGCCCCGTCGCACGTCGCGCGAGGGATCGGAATTCGCCGACGCAGGCAAGCCGCCCCGCCGGATCGGCGATTTGTGCATCGACGTCGAGGGGCGGGAGGTGCGGATCGACGACGCCGAGATCGTGCTGACGCGAACCGAATTCGACCTTCTCGACGCGCTCTCGTCCCGCCCCGGCAAGGTCCTCGGCAGGCGGCAGCTCATCGAGATCGTCTGGGGTGACACGTGGGTGGGCAGCGACAACATCGTCGACGTGCACGTCGGACATCTGCGTCGCAAGCTCGGCGAAGACCCGACGCGATACGTCACGACGGTCCGCGGGGTGGGTTACCGGATGGGCAGGGGCTGAGCGTGACACCAAAGTCCGTCCCACCCAACACTTCCCGATTCGGCATCAGGACGCGACTGCTGGCGGTCAACTCGGTGGTGATCGTCCTGAGCTTCGTCACGTCGACGCTGGTCGCCGTCGCGGTCGGCCCGCCGATGTTCCGGCGGCTGATGGATGCCGCCGTGCAGCCGGGCGCCTCGGGTGACCATCCCTACCAGCGGGCGTTCGAGAAGGCGACCGTGGCGTCGCTGGGGACGGCCTTGCTGGTTTCGGTCGTGGCGGCCCTTGCGCTGAGCTGGTACCTCAGCCGACGCGTGTACCGGTCGGCTACCGAACTCGCGCATGCCGCGACCGTGATCGCCGACGGACACTACGACTTTCGGGTCGGCCCACCACGATTGGGCAGGGAGTTCGACGAGATCGCAGTGGCCTTCAACAGCATGGCCTACAGCCTGGGACGCGTCGAACGCAGCCGACGGCAGATGCTCGCCGACCTCGCCCACGAGATGCGGACTCCCGTCGCCATCGTGGAGGCCTACTTGGAGGCGCTCGAAGACGGCGTGAAGTCGCTCGACTCCGACGCCGTCGCGGTTCTGCGCGACCAGTCGCGCCGGCTGACGCGACTCAGCAAGGACGTCGCCGCGCTGTCCGACGCCGAGCATCAGGCCCGCACCATCGACGCCCGCTGGACCTCGATTGCGCACCTCCTCACCACCGCGACGACGGTGTGGGAGCCCCGCTATCGCGCCAAGGGCGTGACCCTGACCTCGACGACGGTCGCCGACCTTCCCAACGTGTGGGCGGACCCGGAGCGTCTGGGACAGGTGCTCAACAACCTGCTGGAGAACGGCCTGCGGCACACCCGGAGCGGCGGGTCGGTGGCGGTCGGGGCGCGGGCGACCGACGACGGCGTGACGATCGCGGTGTCGGACACCGGCGACGGCATCGCGCCAGAGCACCTGCCGCACCTGTTCGACCGGTTCTACCGGGCGGACGCGGCGCGCGACCGGGTGCACGGCGGCGCCGGCATCGGCTTGGCCATCGCAAAGGCACTCGTCGACGGCCACGGCGGCAGCATCAGGGCCGACAGCCGGGGGTTGGGGCAGGGCAGCACGTTCACCGTGTCCCTGCCGCGGGGCGTCGAGTCCCCGGCGGCACCGGCCCCGTCACGCCAGGATTCGACGCACCTCGTCGGCTAGCGCCGCGCCCAGATCGCGGTTGTTGGCCTCGGTGAAGTGCACCCCGTCGCTCCCGTCGGTGCCGATCACCGAACCCGCGTCGAAGAACGGGACCTTCACGTATGCGCACAGCGCGCGGTAGGCCTCGGCAAGCCGCTGCGACGTGGCCAGGCCGCCGTCGAAGGTGATCTGGAACCACGGGTCGGGCATCTCGCCCAGCGGAGGCGGGGCGACGACGAGGACCTTCGGCGCCGGATAGACGGTGCCGACGCCGCCCGCGGAGCCCAGCACCTGCGCCACCAGCACCGACATGCCGGTGGCGATGTCGAACGGCGTCCGGTGGAAGTAGGACTTCGTGTCGTTGGTGCCGAGCATCAGGATGACCAGGTCCAGCGGCAGGTGACTGGCCAGCGCGACCGGCAGGTGTGCTGCACCGTTGAGCCGCGGGTCGGTCGGGTCGTCGACGTTCGTGGTGCGGGCGCTGAGGCCTTCCTCGACCACCGCGTACTCCTCGCCCAGGGTGGCGGCGAGCACGCCAGGCCATCGCACGTCGCGGGGGTATCGCGTGGTGGGGGCGGTCTCGTCGGCCGGCACCCAGCCCCACGTCAACGAATCGCCGAAGCACATCACCGTCTTGACCGTCATGTCCCCAACCTAGTTGCGGCCGAGCTCCTCGCGGATGACGGCGACGAATCCGTCGACGTCGGCCTCGGTGGTGTCCCACGAGCACATCCACCGCACCTGCCCGGCGGCGCGATCCCAGTCGTAGAACCGCACGCGCTCGCGGATGCGGTCCGCCGCGTCGTTGGGCAGCACCGCGAACACCGCGTTGGCCTCGGTCGCCTGGCTGAAGGACAGGCCGTCGACGGGGTCGCCGTCGAGCGCACCGCGCAGCCGGGCGGCCATGGCGTTGGCGTGCGCCGCCGAGCGCAGTCCCAGCTCGTCGTCGAACAGCGCGAGCAGTTGCGCGCTGGTGAAGCGCATCTTGCTGGCCAGCTGCATGCTCAGCTTGCGCAGATACGGCATGCCCTCGACGCGGGCGGGGTCGACGACGACCACGGCCTCGGCGCCCAGCAGCCCGTTCTTGGTGCCGCCGAAGCTGACGACGTCGACTCCGGCATCGGAGGTGAACGCGCGGAACGGCACGCCGAGAGCGGCGGCCGCGTTCCAGATGCGCGCACCGTCGACGTGCAGCGCCATCCCACGAGCGTGGGCGTAGTCGGCGATCGCCCGCACCTCCGCCGGGGTGTACAGGGTGCCGAGTTCGGTGGTCTGGGTGATGCTGACCGTCAGCGGCTGGGCGCGGTGTTCGTCGCCCCAGCCCCAGGCCTGCGTCGCGATCAGCTCGGGCACGAGCTTGCCGTCGGGCGTCGGCACCGTGAGCAGCTTCAGGCCGCTGACCCGTTCGGGCGCACCCCCCTCGTCGGTGTTGACGTGCGCGGTCTCGCTGCAGACGACCGCGCCCCAGCGCGGCATCATGGCCGTCAGTGCGACGACGTTCGCGCCGGTGCCGTTGAACACGGGGAATGCCTCGGCGGCGGCGCCGAACTCGGCCCGCACGACCTCGTTCAGCCGCTGGGTGTACGCGTCCCCGCCGTAGGCGACCTGGTGTCCGCCGTTGGCGTTGGCGAGCGCGTGGAGTACCTCGGGGTGCACGCCCGCGTAGTTGTCGCTGGCGAAGCCGCGGTATCCCGTGTCGTGGAGGGTGTCGACCATTTCCTCAGTCTCCCAGCCCGAGTCGTGGATCTGGCGCCACGGGTGCCGGGTCACGGCCCGCGATCAGCATGATCGACGAGAACAGACCGGTGTTGCGGAGCCCGACCAGCTGCCAGGCCCGCGAGATGCCGTAGGCGAGGTCGCCGATCACGACGTAGTTGAGCGTCTGCAGCGCGTCCAGGTCGAACGCCGTGACGAGCCGACGACCGGCGTACACCTCGAACCCGCCGATGACGAGCAGACCGACGACGAGCCACACCGCGTCGCCGCGCGCCTCGCGTCGCCGGGCCGCCGCGACGACCGACCGCGCGGTCCCGAGGGCGAACAGGAGCACGGTGCCTCCCGCGATCACGGCCCACCAGCCCAGGCTGACGCCGGGAACCAAACTCGCCAGCGAGATGACGAGGGCGTTGGTGAACACCAATAGCGCCGCCGACGCCTGAGACTGAAATCGGACGCGCGTCGTGGCCTGCCGGGCGTGCTCCGGGAACACCGACACCGCCACGAACAGCAGCCCGATCAGCGCGGCGGCCGCGCCTGCGGCCGCCACGAAGAATTCGCGGTACTCCTCGGTGATCATCGGCCAAGGCTAGAGCGCGAGTCTGGGCGTTGGCCGCCAACGCCGAACGGGAGGACGATGGAACGATGTGGAGGCAACCATGACCGCCGTGTCGGTCAACGGCAAGCTCGAGCAGGTCACGACCGAGCCCGAGACCGCCCTTCTGTACGTCCTGCGGAACCACCTGGGGCTGAAGGGAACCCGGTTCGGCTGCGGTCTGGCGCTGTGCGGGTCGTGCATGGTCCTGGTCGACGGCCGCCCCAGCTACTCGTGTGACGTCCCCGTCGGGAGTCTCGAGGGCCGTGAGATCACCACCGTCGAGGGGTTGGGCACACCCGGGCGCCCGCACCCGGTCACCACGGCTCTGGTCGAGGGCCAGGCTGCGCAGTGCGGTTACTGCATCTCCGGCATCGTGATCTCCGCCGTCGCCCTCCTGCAGCGCAACGCCGACCCGTCGGCCGACGAGGTGCGCAAAGCGCTGGACGGCAACCTGTGCCGGTGTGGCGCCCACAACCGGATCGTGCGCGCGGTGCTGGCCGCCGCCGCCGAGCTGCGCCGGTGACCGCCGTCGCCGCCGGCCTGCCGGCGTCGATTCTGGCCAACCCCATGGTCGACGACTGGTTGCGCCTGCTGCCCGACGGAGTCGTCGAGGTGCGTTCCGGCAAGGTCGAACTCGGGCAGGGCGTGTTGACCGCGCTGGCTCAGATCGTGGCGGAGGAGTTGGACGTCGACCTCGCGCGGATGCGCATGACGGCGACGGCGACGGACCTCAGCCCCAACGAGGGCTACACCGCGGGCAGCCTGTCCATCCAGCACTCGGGAGCCGCCCTGAGATTGGCCGCAGCCGAGGCCAGGGCCATTCACCTCGACGTGGCGGCACGGATGTGGGAGGTGGCCGCCGACGAATTGACGGTGACCGACGGCGTCGTCGCCGCACCCGACGGCCGGACGGCGACCTACTGGGAGTTGACGCACGAGGGCCTGCTGCACCGTCGGGTGACCGGCGCGGCGCCGACCAAGGCGGCGGCCGACCGTCGGATCGTCGGGGCTCGGGTTCCCCGACTCGACCTGCCCGACAAGCTCGCCGGGCGGCCGCGGTTCGCCCACGACCTGACGCTGCCGGGCATGGTCTACGGACGCGTGGTCAGACCGCCATCTCGCGGCGCTGCGCTGAAATCGGTCGACACCGCACCGACTTTGGCGCTGCCTGGCGTCGTGACCGTCGTCCGTGACGGCGACTTCCTCGGTGTGGTCGCCGAACGAGAAGAGGTGGCGCTGGCGGCAGCGGAACGACTCCGCGCCGCCGCGGCGTGGGAGGAACGGGCGACGCTGCCCGACGAGTCGGACCTGCCCGCGTTCCTGACGACAGCCCCGGCGGTCAGCACGGTCGTCGCCGAGACCGGTGGAGCCGATCCGGATCCGTTGCGAGGAGAGGCCTTTCGCGAAGCCCGCTACGACCGGCCCTATCTGGCCCATGCGTCGATGGGACCGTCCACCGCGACCGCAGTGGTCACCGCCAAGGGCGGCGCGCCGACACTCGAGGTGTGGACGCATAGCCAGGGCGTCTACCTCCTGCGCCGAGAACTCGCCAGGGCGATGGGCCTGGCCGAGGAGCGGGTCCGGGTCCGGCACGTCGCGGGGGCGGGGTGCTACGGCCACAACGGCGCCGACGACGTCGCGCTGGATGCGGCACTGCTCGCGCTCGCGGTGCCAGGTCGCCCGGTGCAGGTGGTGTGGTCACGTCCCGACGAACTGGGCTGGGCGCCCTTCGGTCCGGCCGCGGTCGTGCGGATCGCCGCCGAGGTCGACGGCGACGGGGCCGTGCGCACGTGGCGCCACGACGTGTGGGGCAACGGTCACGTCACCCGGCCGGGCTTCGTCCGGGCCGTCGGCTTGCTCGCGGCGAGCCACCGCGACGGTGGTGAACGAATCGGACCGGCTGAGGAACCGCCGCTGGAGAACGGTGGTGGTGCCGCCCGAAACGCCGTGCCGGGCTACGACTTTCCCAATCAGCGGGTGGTGAATCATCTGCTGTCGGTGATGCCGTTGCGCACCTCGGCGCTGCGCTCCTTGGGCGCGTTCGTCAACGTCTTCGCGATCGAGTCGTTCATGGACGAGCTTGCCGTCGCCGCGGGGCGCGACCCCGTCGAGTACCGCCTCGCCCAGCTGGGCGACCCCCGCGGGCGGGCGGTGGTCGAGGCGGTCGTCCGACGGTCGGGCTGGGTCGACTGGACGCCCACGGAATCGCTCGGACACGGCATCGCCTACGCCCGCTACAAGAACACCAGCGCCTACTGCGCAGTGGTCGCCGAGGTGGAGGCCACCAGCGAGGTACGGGTCCGTCGGTTGACTCTCGCGGTAGACGCCGGGCTGGTGGTCAACCCCGACGGTGCGGAGAACCAGGTCGAGGGCGGCGCCATCCAGGCGACCAGTTGGGCGCTGCGGGAGCGGGTTCGCTTCGACGACCGGTCCGTCACCAGTGACACGTGGGAGACCTACCCGATCCTGACGTTCTCCGAGGTTCCCGCCGTCGACGTGGAGCTGTTGCCCGACAACGGGAATCCGTCGTTGGGGGTCGGCGAGACCGCGCAGGGTCCCACCGGGGCCGCCATCGCCAATGCGCTCTACGACGCCATCGGCGTGCGGGTGCGCAGCATGCCGTTCACGGCGGAGCGCATCGTCGCGGCCATGCCGGACTGACGGTGGTTCACTCGCGGCTTCGCAATCGGTCCAGGAGTTCGCGGGCGCCGTCGACCCGGGACCGGTCGTCGCCGAGTGCCGCGGCGAGCAACGCGGCCCGCCGGGATCGGATCACGTCGATGTTGCGCTTGGCGAGGGCGGTGACGGCGAGGTTGGCGGTGCGCCCGTCGGACGGGTCGTCGCTCCGCTCGACGAAGCCCTGCTTGTCGAGGACGCGTAGCGCCGCGCTGAAGTTGCTGCTGCGCATCCGGAGTTCCCGCGCCACGTCGCTGGGTCGGCAGCCGGGGTGGCGGTCGACGTACTCGAGGACCGCCGCCTCGACGGTCGACAGCGGGACGACGGTCTCGGCGGCTTGATCCCAGGCTCGGATCAGCCGGGCCGCGTTCATGATCGCGTCGGCCAGATCCGCCAGAGCCGACGCGTCGTCGGTGGCTGGGGCTGGGGCGACGGTGCGGCTCATGCCGTCGACTTTATGCGAAGAAGGCTATATATGTATAGTTACCACAACATAGCTACTTTGAGGACGTGACATGACGACGACCGACGAACAGACGGAACGACTGCTCGCCCGCGAGAAGCCCCGACCCGCGATCACCGGGCCGCTGCTGCTCGTGCTGGCGCTCCTGTCGGCGGTGGCGCCCTTCGCGACCGATCTGTATCTCTCGGCGTTCCCCACGATGACGACCGACCTGGGCACCACGGCGACGTCGGTCCAGTTGACCCTGACCGCCTTCCTCGTCGGAATCGCGTTGGGGCAGCTGCTCTTCGGTCCGCTGTCGGATCGCTTCGGCCGGATGACGCCCCTCGTGGTGGGGTCCCTGCTGTGTCTGGCCGCGAGCGCCGCGACCGCGCTGGCGCCAACGGTGGAGGTGTTGGTCGCGGCCAGGTTCGCTCAGGGGGTCACCGGTGCGGCGGGCATGGTGATCGGTCGGGCGATCATCTCCGATCTCGCCGTCGGGGCCGCCGCCGCGCGGGCCTTCAGCCTGATGATGCTGGTCGGCGGAATCGCGCCCGTGGTGGCGCCGGTGCTCGGCAGCGTGCTCGTCGGACCCCTCGGATGGCGGGGTGTGCTCTGGGTGGTGTTCGCCATCGTCGCGGCCATGTTCGTCGGCGTGATCGCCGTGGTCCGCGAAACCCACACCGCCGAGCGTCGTGCGGCGGTGCGCGTGGACCGCGCCGGGTCGCCGTCGGCGCTGCGGGCACTGGGTTCGCGCGTGTACCTCGGCAACGCACTGGCGTTCGCGTTCGCCTTCGCCACCATGATGGCGTACATCTCGGCATCGCCCTTCGTCTATCAGGTGATGATCGGCTTCAGCGAGGTGCAGTACGGAATCGCGTTCGGCGTCAACGCGCTTGGACTCGCCGCGGTGAGCGCAGTGTCGGCGAGGCTAGCGGGTGCCCGCTCCATCCGTGGGCTCGCCGGTACCGGACTCGCGGTGTGTCTGGCCGCCGTGGTCGCCATCGTCGTGATCGTGGCGGCCGGGGCGCCGGCCTGGCTGTTGGCGGTCCCGCTCTGGGTCGCCGTGTCGAGCCTGGGCCTGGTGTTCGGCAACGCCACCGCGCTGGCCCTCGGCGGAGTCGCCGGGGTGGCCGGGTCGGCGTCGGCCGTCCTGGGGGCGCTGCAGTTCGGCCTCGGTGCGCTGGTCTCCCCGCTGGTTGGCGTCGGCGGCGAGCACACGGCCGCGCCACTGGCCGCGGTGATGTTCGTGGCCATCTCGGTCGCGTGCGCGTCGTTCCTGCTGGGACGCGAACGGCGGAGTTAGCTGGCAAATGATCCGCGGCGGGGCGGGCGACGTCGGCCGTACGCGTGTCCGCCGATCCCACGGCGCGGCACTTCCGCGGTGACTAGATTGGGTGGCGCGTTACTCACTACCTGAGGGAGTTCCCATCATGACCGCGACCGTTTCGACTCAGCCCACCTACCGGGTGGTCAATCCCGCCACCGGCGACGTTGGTGAGTCGTTCGACTTCGCCTCCGAGGCCGAGATCGAGTCCACCCTGGCGGCGTCCGACGCGGCGTTCCGCTCCTGGCGCGACCTGCCGATCGCCGAGCGGGCCCGCATCGTGACCCGCGTGGCCGAACTGTTCAAGGAGAACTCGGCCCGTCTCGGCGCCATCGCCACCGAGGAAATGGGCAAGCCGCTGCAGGAATCGGTCGACGAGGCCGACTTCTGCGGCGACATCTTCGAGTACTTCGCCTCGGAAGGGCCGAACCTGGCCGCCGACCAGGAGATCAAGACCTTCGCCAAGGGCAAGGCATACGTGCAGAGGCTGCCCATCGGGCCACTGCTCGGCATCATGCCGTGGAACTACCCGTTCTATCAGATCGCGCGCTTCGCGGCCCCAAACCTGGTGCTGGGCAACACGATCATCCTCAAGCACGCCGAGTCGGTGCCGAAGTCGGCGCTCGCCGTCCAAGAGCTCATGGATGAAGCTGGCATCCCGAAGGGGGTGTACACCAACATCTTTGCGTCCTACGACCAGATCGAGAAGATCATCGGCGACCGTCGCGTCGTCGGGGTCTCGCTCACCGGGTCGGAGCGCGCCGGATCGGTGGTCGCGTCGATCGCCGGCAAGAACCTGAAGAAGTGCGTGCTGGAGCTCGGTGGCTCCGACGCCTACGTCGTGCTCGACTCCGACGACGTCAAGGCGTCGGCAGACCTGGCGTGGGACACCAGGATTGGCAACACCGGCCAGGCCTGCAACTCCAACAAGCGAATGATCGTCACCGAGGACATCTTCCAACCGTTCGTCGAGCGGCTCGTCGAGCGGGCGAAGGATCTCAAGCCCGGAAACCCAGCCGAGTCGGCGGAGGGCACCTTCGCACCACTGTCGTCGCGCAAGGCCGCCGAGATCCTGGACGAGCAGGTGCAGGACGCCGTGTCCAAGGGCGCGACGCTGCATGCTGGCGGCGTGCTCGGCGAGGGCCCCGCGGCCTACTACTCCCCGGCGGTGCTCACCGGCATCACCCCGGAGATGCGCGCCTACCGCGAGGAACTGTTCGGTCCGGTGGCGGTGGTGTACTCGGTCTCCAGCGACGACGAGGCCCTGACCCTGGCCAACGACTCCGACTACGGGCTCGGCGGCGCGGTGTTCAGTACCGACACCGAGCGTGCGGAGAAGATCGCCCAGCGCCTGGAGTCCGGGATGTCGAACGTCAACACGCCGGCCAACGAAGGGCAGGAAGTTCCCTTCGGCGGGGTGAAGCGCAGCGGTTTCGGCCGCGAGCTCGGTCCGCTGGGCATGGACGAATTCGTCAACAAGAGGATGTACTTCGTCGCCGAGTGACCGAGGACGGACCGTCCCTAGTCGTCCGCGGCACGCCGCGCGCGGGCCCGGCGCTTGCCCTCGTGCATCGCCGCGACGCGGGCGACGGGGATGGTCCGACCTTGCTCGACGAGATCGGCCGGCAGGCGTTGCGGCGCGGGCATCGAGTCGTGCCACGGATCCCCACCGTCGAGAACGCCCAGTGCGGTGTGAACGGTGAAGTCCGCGGGCGAGACCCGGTCGAGGTCGGACCAGGCCAGGGGGAAGGAGACCGGCGTCCCCGGCCGCAGTCGCGGGCTGTACGCCGCCGCGACGGTCGCCCCGCCGGCGCGCGTCGAGTCCACGAACACCTTGCCCGCCCGGTCTTCCACGATGAATGCGGTCGTGGCGAGGTCGGGGTCGAGCGCCTCGGCGCGAGCGGCAAGCGCTCGGGTTGCGGCGGCCACGTCCTCGACCGGGGCGTCGTCGTCGACGGGGACGAAGACGTGAACGCCCTTGGCGCCGCTGGTCTTCACCGCACCGGCGAGCCCGGAGTCGGCGAGTGCCCGGCGTACCAGATGTGCCACCGCGACCACCGAGGCGAAGTCGTCGTCACCGGGCGGATCGAGGTCGAGAATCAAATGCGTTGGGCGATGGATGTTCTCGGCCAAGCCCAGTGTCGGGTGGTATTCGACGGCGCGTTGATTGGCCAACCACAACAGGGTTCGGCGGTCGTCACACAGCGCGTAGTGCACCTCCCGGTGGGACGCCTCCGCCCAGATCGACGTGGTCCGAATCCAGTCCGGGGTGTACTTCGGCACGTTCTTCTGCATGAACGGCGCCCGGCCGCGTAGCACCCGCAACACGGTGAGCGGCCGGTTGGTCAGCCCCGGCAACAACCGGTCGGCGACGGCGTCGAGGTAGTCGACCAGGTCGCGCTTGGTGGCGTTGGCCTCGGGCGTCAACGGCTCGTCGAGGTTGGTCAGGTCGACGCCGTCGCGCTGCTCGCTCGTTGCCACCCCTGCCATGCTGCCCGACGGCTAGCGTCGGTGTCGTGGAGTTCATCGAGAGCGTCGAACTCGTCGGCAAGGTGATCGACGGCGTCGGGGTGGCGATCATCGCCGTTGGTGCGGTCGTGGCGGGAGGGGTCGCCGTCGGACGGCTCGTGCGCCGGTCGCCGGACACGTACCGCTTCTTCCGGGAGACGCTCGGCCGGACGATCCTGCTGGGCTTGGAGTTCCTGGTCGCCGCCGACATCATCCGGACGGTGGCGGTCACGCCCAACGCGCAGAGCGTCGCCGTGCTGGCCGGCATCGTGGCGATCCGGACGTTCCTGAGCTTCTCCCTCGAACTCGAGATCACCGGCCGGTGGCCGTGGCAGAAGAAGCCGCGTGAGTCGCCGAGCGCACGCATGTCGAACACGAATCGCGAGTAGTCCCGCAAACAAGCGTGCAGTGGGCGGAAGAGTGTCTACGCCGTCGTCGCGATTCCGCCGTCGACCGGGATGACCGCCCCGGTCAGGTAGGACCCGGCGCGGCTGGTCAGGAACACCGCGACGCCGGCCATGTCGTCGGCCCGGCCGATGCGGCGCAGCGGCGCCGACGCGGCGATCGCGTCGCCGAACGCGTCGAGCGTGGCCGCCATCATCTTGGACGGAAAGGGCCCTGGCGCCACGGCGTTGACGGTGACGTGTCGTGGCCCGAGCTCACGGGCGAGCACGCGCGTCAACTGATGCAGCGCGGCCTTGCTGCTGGCGTAGGAGTACACGGGCAGTGGGCTGACGCGGATGCCGTCGATGCTGCCGACGTTGACGATGCGGGCCGGATCGTCGGCGGTCCCCGCCGCGCTGAGCGCGGGTAGCAGTGCCTGCACGAGCCAGAACGGCGACTTGAGGTTGAGGTCGAGCACCTTGTCCCACGCCGCATCCGGGAACGTCTCCAGCGGTTCGCCCCACGTCGCGCCGGCGTTGTTGACCAGGATGTCGAGGCCCGCGTCCGCGGTGACCACGTCGGCCAAACGCAGGCATTCGTCGTGGGTGGAGAGGTCGGCCGCAACGGCCGTCACGTCCCCGAACGCCGAGAGTTCCTCGCACGCCCGCTCACACGCGTCGGCCTTGCGTGAGCTGACCACGACGCGAGCGCCCGCCTGCAGCAGACCGCGGGCAATCATCAGGCCGATGCCCCTGGTGCCGCCGGTCACCAGGGCACGCTTGCCGGTGAGATCGAAAAGCTGTGCATGCGTTGTGGTTTGACCGTCGGACATGGGTCACCTTCCAGGGCGGGCGAGGAGGGCGGCGACGCCGTTGACACCGCCGCGAGATCGGTCCAGGCTAAACCAATGGCTGATGCGTTCATCCTTGGCGGCGTGCGGACGCCCTTCGCTCGCTACGGCAGCACGCTGTCGCACCTACGCACCGACGACTTGCTCGGCATGACCATGAAGGGTGCCTGCGAGCGGGTGGGCGTCGAACTCGGCGCGGTCGAGGACATCGTCGCCGGCTGCGTGAACCCCGCCCACGAGGGGATGGGCGACGTCGGCCGATGGGCGGCGCTGGCGGCCGGCTTCCCCGACAGCGTGGCCGGGGCGACGATCAACCGCTTCTGCGGCTCGTCGCTGAGCGCCACGATCAACGTCAGCCACGCCATCAAGGCGGGCGATCTTGGCGTCGGCATCGCGTGCGGCGTGGAATCGATGTCGCGCTCCGGATGGGCGTTGATGAAGGGGGACGCCGCCTTCAGCCCCAGGGGCCCGGTCTTCATGCTGGACACCATGTGGGCCGGTGCCGGTGGACCACCCAATCCCGCGCTGCTGGCCCGCAACGCCTACATCGCGATGATCGAAACCGCACAGAACGTCGCCGACCGGTACGGGTTGACCCGCGAGGAGATCGACGCCTTCGCGTTGCGCTCGCAACGAAATGCCAAGGCGGCCCGTGACTCCGGCCGGCTGGCCAAGGAGATCATGCCGGTCACCATCCCGGCGACGCGCAAGACCCCGGAAGTCGTGTTCTCCCAGGACGAGTTCATCCGCGACGACACCACCGCAGAGTCGTTGGCCAGGCTCCCCGCTCAACCGGGTACCACTCAGATGACGGCGGCCAACTCGACGCCGCTGACCGACGGCGCCAGCGCGATCGTGATCGCCTCGGGGGAACGGGCTGCCGAACTTGGCGTCGAACCGCTTGCGCGGGTGGTGTCCTCGGCCGTGTACGGCATCGATCCGCTCGTCATGGGATTGGCGCCCGCATGGGCCATTCCGCTCGCGATCTCGCGAGCCGGGCTGACGCCGGATCAGGTCGACGTCTGGGAGGTGCACGAGGCGTTCAGTGCCCAGGCGTTGGGCGTGCTGCGCGAATTGCCAAACCAGTTGGACGGCTTCGTGGTTCCCGACGAGAAGCTGACCCCCAACGGGGGAGCCGTCGCAATCGGGCATCCGTTCGGTGCGACCGGGACGCGTTACGTGCTGACGCTGGCCACCGAATTGCGCGAACGCAACGCGCGCTACGGGGTCGTCGGCGTCTGCATCGGCTCGGGTCAGGGTGTGGCACTGGTCCTGGAGAACCCCAACGCCGCCTAGAGGAAGTCGATCTTCGCGGAGTTCTCGCCCTGCTGTCCCATCAGGGTGGTGTAGGCCTCCATCACGATGTCACCGTCGTCGTGGATGCAGGTGTTCTTGCTGACGACGATGTCGGCGCCAAACCGCTCCTGCACGGACACGATGTCGAAGTGGCACCACAGCTTGTCACCCGCCACCACGGGACGCTTGTAGACGAACTTCTGGTCGACCTGCACGATCTGCATGGACTCGAGGCCGACGTCGACCGTCCGGAAGAAGTCCTTCTGGGCGAGGATCGCGAACAACGTCATGAACGTCGCCGGTGCGACCAGCCCCGAGTAGCCCAGCTCCGCGGCGGCCTTCTCGTCGAGGCTGGCGGGATCGTCGCACTTGATGGCGGTGGCGAACTCGCGGATCTTCTCGCGCCCCACCTCGAAGTAATCGGGGTATTCGTGATGCATCCCGCGGATGTCGGTCTTCAGAGCCATGAACTGCGAATCTGCCTCTCGCGACGGGTCTCTGGGTCGCCCAGGGTGGTCAGTACTTGCCGAAGGCCAGCGCGACGTTGTGTCCACCGAAACCGAACGAGTTGCTGATCGCGTACTCGTAGTTGCCAGTTCGGGGTTCGCCGGCGACGACGTCGAGGTCGACCTCGGGATCGAGGTTCTCGAGGTTGAGCGTGGGTGGGACGACGCCGTCGCGCAGGGCCAGCACGGTGAGGACCGACTCGACGGCACCCGCGGCGCCGACCGAGTGGCCGAGCGCCGACTTGGGCGCGTAGACGGCCGCAGAGTTGCCGATCGCGCGGTTGATGGCCGCCGCCTCGGCCACGTCGCCGACCTTGGTGCCGGTGGCGTGGGCGTTGACGTGGTCGATGTCACCCGGCGTCAACCCGGCCAACTGCACGGCCCTGGTCATCGCGTGCCCGGCGCGTTCGCCGTTGGGGTCCGGCGCGACGATGTGGAAGCCGTCGGAGGTGATGCTGGCGCCCATCAACCGGCCGAGGATGTTGGCGCCGCGGGCCTTGGCATGCTCCTCGGTCTCGATGACCATCAGCGCGCCGCCCTCGCCGAAGACGAAGCCGTTGCGGTCGCGGTCGAAGGGGCGGCAGGCGCCCTGGGGATCGTCGTTGGTGTTCGACAACACGATGCGCATCTGGGCGAAGGCGGCGATCGGCACCGCTTCGATCCGGTTCTCCACGCCACCGCAGACCGCGATGTCGGCCTCGCCGAGGACGATCTGCCGCCACGCCTGGGCGATTCCCTCGGATCCGGACGCGCATGCCGACACCGGCGTGATCACGCCGGCCTTGGCGTGGCGGTCGAGGCCGACGGCGGCAGCGGGCCCGTTGGGCATGTACATCTGCACCGCCAGCGGCGACACCGCTGCCATGCCGCGCTCGCGCATGTCGTCCCAGGCGAACACCAGCGCCTCGGTGGCACCCATGCCGGTGCCGATGGACACGGCCAGGCGATTTGTGTCGACCTCGGGGTTGCCGGCGTTCTCCCACACCCGTCGGCCCAGCACGGTGGACATCTTCTGGACGTAGCCCAGGCGTCGCTTCTCGATGCGGGTCAGATCGCCCTCGAAGTCCTCGTGCAGGTGCCCGCCGATGCGGACCGGCAGGTTGAACTCCTCGACGTACGGATCGTCGAGCAGGCGGATGCCGCTCTGCCCGTCGAGCAGGGCCTTCCAGGTGTCGTCGGCTCCCGTGGCGACCGAGGTCGTCATGGCAATGCCGGTGACGACGACGTTGGGAAGACCGTTTCCGGTGCTCAGACCGGCGACCTGGGACGAGTTCACTGTTGTCACGAGAGAGACCCCCACGATGAAGTGCACGAGTGGTTGGCCCTCTGCTGGACCGGCGGAGTGCTCCGCGGCACGCTGGGGCTGGGAACGAATCTGACAGCGCCATGCGGCTCTTAGGAATCTTATACAACTCGTCTTGCCAGCGCACCTGGGTGCGTGAGCTGCGCGTATCTGCGGACTCGGAGTACCGTCGAATCGTGCTCGGAGTGCTGCGGTACGGCGCGTGGACGGCCTTTGCCGTGGCCGGTGCGCTCGGCTGTGCGCCGATCGCGGCCGGCGATCCGTCGTCGCTCGCGGGCCAACCCGCGGACGCCGCCGTCGCCGACTTGCAGGCTCAGGGCTACAACGTCTCGATCAACTGGATCACCGGTTACGACACCAAGCCGCTGTCGGACTGCTGGGTGACCAGCGTCAACGACCCCGGCCACCTCGCGCCCACCGACGGTACGTTCACCACCGTCTACGTCGACGTCGCCTGTCCGAACGGGGACGACGGCGGATTCCGCTTCGGGGGCGGGATCGGTTAGCCGCTAGCGCGGGAGCTTGGCCACGATCGCGTCGGCCACTGCCGAGGCGGCGGTGACGGTGCCCAGATCACGCTTGCACGCCTGGACGTCGACGATCACGTTGTCGTCGACGGCCAGCACGCGCTGGCAGGACGCGACCCCGTTGGCGTCACCGCGGGTGAACGGGATGGCCAGCGTGGTGTCGGTCGTGGAGAGCGCGCCGCTGCGCCACTTGGGCAGGGGTTGGTCGTTGAGGGTGATGTTGACGTTGTGGTTGGTGCACTTCGACCACCGGTCCGCCGACTGGGTGAAGAAGTCGTGGGCGGCGTCGGTCGACGGGTAGTTGACGACGGACTGCACGACCAGGGTGTTCCAGGCGTCGGTGTCCGGCGATCGCAGCAGCTCTTGGCGTAGGGCGATCCAGCCGTCCTTGCCGTAGACGCCGGCTTCGTTGACCTGCCAGATGCCAAGGCAATTGAGGTTGGGCAGCAGGTTGCGGTGATCGCTCATGACGTCGACGCGCGGATGCGCGGTCATCCCGGTGGTACCCACCGCGGCGTCGACCTGGTCGACGCTGAGCAGGATCCCGTCGAGTGCGTTGGCGGGGACGAGTTCCGGCGGCCCGGCCGGTGGGGTGGCCTTGGTCGAACAAGAGGAGAGCGCCAGCGTCGCCGCCACGACGGCGAAAAGGCTTGCGGTGAAGCGCATCACCGATGCTCAGGCATGCGTGCCCGCTGCAGCGCAGGCCTGCTGTGCATTGGTGGCGTCGTTGTTCATCTCGGTCGCCGTCGTGTTGAGGCTGTCACCGGGGATGCGCAGCGCCATCTTCAGGAGGAGCTTCGTGGCGTCGGCGGACCAGGCCCGCATCGGATCGGCGACGCTCGGATCGAGTCCCGGGGTGTTCGCCGAGTCCATCGCCACGCCCGCGGCCTGGCGCAGGGCGGTCCGGCCGACCTGGTTGCTGCTCTGCACGGCAGGGTCGTTGTAGTCCGAGCCCTCGAACGAGTCGGAGAACTCTCCGTAGTAGGTCGCCGCGCCGTCGAGTGCCTGCGCGAAGTTGCCGCAGGCTGCCACGGCGGCGGGGGCGGCACTGTCGGACATCGGCACCGCGTCTACGGCCACCCCGGGATTCTGTGGGGGGTCCTCGTCGGCGAAGGCCGTTGGGACGAAGGCACATCCCAGGCCGAGAGAGATCGCGGACACCGCTGCTGCTCGCTTCCACACGCCGGATGACGTCAAGACTTCCTCCAAGGTGGTCGGTTGGCGGCCCACAACCGCGCCGACGATCCCGTCTCCGGGTGTCGTCGGTCATCACCGTCGGACAGGCACGTGTCCGGACGGTGAACGGCTGGCCAATGGCGGGCATCCAAAGCCGATCCATCCGACCAACCGATCCTGTGAGCTCGTTGGGAACGCAATTGTCCTGCACATCAACGGTTTCGGTGCTCACAATCCAACGCGCGCTGGACGGAAACGGAATGGCAACCGTTGGCCCTCCGTTCACCGCACGGCAACCCGGCCATTGGATGCTTCGCCGCGACAGATCCGTTATGTGCTTGAGATTTCGACCACGAGAGGCGCCGATTCACTCATGTTGAACCGTTTTGCGACGCTGGCAGCTGTTTGCATTGCCATCCCGGTCGGGACGGCGCCCATTGCGCTCGCCGATCCGCCGGCACCGGACCCGGCCGTTCAGCCCGTCGGAGCCCCCGTTCCCCCGCCGGACACCGGCGCCGTTCCCTCGGCCGCCCCCGGAGTCCTCACCACCCCTGACGGCTGGACGCTCACGGTCGTGGGTACCAACGAGACTCAGCTGCCGGTGGCGCCGCTGACCACCGCCATCTCGTCCCGCGAGTACCTCATCTCCGGCACGTTCACCGGCACGATCACCGGCGGCGGCAAGACCAAGCTGGCCGGCGGCACCATGGAGGCCGGCGAGCAGATCGGCTGCGGCATCATCTCCGACGAGACCGAGATCAACCCCGGTGCGAGCATCACGCCCGGACTCGGCGCACTCGGCATCCCCACCCTCAGCGGTGGTATCAGCTTGCAGGGCAAGGTGTATCTGAAGCCGGGCACCGTCACCACCGTCGCGCTGGACAAGAAGTCCTTCAAGGGAACCTCGACCCGCATCACCCTCACCGGGGTGCGCGTCAAGACCGACCAGTGCGCGGGACAGTCGTTCATTCGCTCGTACGCCACGCTGACCAGCTCGACCGACAACACCGACGACGTCATCACCTACCTCGGTGTCACCAAGTCCGTCTAGCAGCCAGCCGCCCACCCCGAACTCGAAAGGCTTTGCCATGTTGAATCGTGTTGCCCTGCTGGCTACGGCTTGCATGCTGTTCTCGATGGGCGCCGCGCCCGTCGCCTTGGCCGACCCGCCCCCGCCGGACCCCGCCGTGGCCCCGATCGGTGACCCCGGCCCGCCGCCGCCGGACAACGGCATCGTCGGTTCGTCCGAACCGGGCGTCGTCACCACCCCGGACGGCTGGACGCTCACCGTCGCGGCCTCCAACGAGACCGAACTCCCGGTCGCGCCGCTGACCACCTCGCTCGCCTCACGGGAGTACCTGGTCGGTGGCACCTTCACCGGCACCGTCACGGGCAAGGGCAAGACGACGCTGGCCGGTGGCACCCTGGAGGCGGGCTACCAGATCGGTTGCGGCATCGAGCTCGGTCAGGTTCGTCTGATCGGCCAGGCCGGCGTGAACGTGGGCGTGGGCATCTCGGGCAACGCCGCCGCGGGCATCACCGGCGTCGGCATCGGCAGCGTCTCGTTCCCGCTGTCCGGCACCATCGAAATTCACCCCAAGCCGGGCACGGTGTCCACGGTCGCCGTGGACAAGAAGACCTTCAAGGCCGCCCCGGTCCGCGTGACGCTCAAGGACACCCACGTCAAGGTCGACGGTTGCGTCGGACAGTCGTTCCTGCGGTCCTACGCCACGCTGACGAGCTCGACGACCGACACCGACGACGTGGTGGCCTACTACGGCATCACGAAGTCCGTCTGACGCAACACCTTCCGGGCCGCACACGATGGAACGAGGCACATGGCAATGATTGACCGACATCGAATCGTCGCCGCCGCGTGTGGCCTGGCTGCCGTCGGAGCGGCGGTCGCCTTCCCGGCGACCGCCGTGGCCGACGACCTTCCCCCCGGCCCCCTGCCGGTGCCGGCCGACCCGGCGCTGCCGCCGCCTCCTCCCGCCCCTGCGGCCGGACCCGCGGTGCCGATGCTGGGAAACCTGGGGCCCACCGGGCTCGACGTGCTTGCGCAGAACAACGCGCCTGCGGTGCCCGGTGCGCTCGGGGCGCCGGCGGTGGTGGGCCTCGACCAGAACAGCCTGCTGGGACAGAACCCGGTTCCCGAGGCGCCCAACGGCGGCACGGGAACCGTGCCCAACCTGAACGTCTTCAACAACTCCTACGGAATTCAGCAGTACCAGGTGCCGTCCGCGCCGGGCGGTGAGCGATTCGACGTCGCGCCCGGTGACGAGAATGCCGACGTCACCCGGCGCGAGTGGTTCGGCCGGTGGATCGACATGCAGCGCGCGGGCAGGACCTACGGCGGCCTCGGTCAAGCGCCGCAGCAGCAGCTCGGTGAGCCGTTGCCGGGCACCGCGCCCCCACCCGGGACGGTCATCCCGCCGGGGCTGGTGCAGTTCCTGCCCGATCCCGCGGACGGCCCGACGCCGCCGCCCGGTCTCATCCTGCCGCCGCCTCCGCCGCCCCCCGGCGGTTAGGGCAGCGGGTCGGGAAGAGGCATGTCGACCAGACCGTTGAGGTCGGCGTCGGCTTGCTCGTCGGGGAGCGCTCGGGCCGGGAGCACGATCAGCGGCCGCTCGTCGGGTCCGGCGTCGGCTCGCATCGGTGCGGCGCAACCCATTCCGAACCGGGTGGGCGCGGGGACGCCCGCGTTCTGGACGCAACAGGCGCTGACCACGGCGTCGGCGTCCTGGTCCGGACCGGGGACGGTGGTCGAGGTGCACTGGGAGTAGGAGTCGACGTCGAAGACCGGCGAGGCCAGCGCGACTCCGATCGGGCCGACCGCGCACGCGGCGGCAGCGGCGACCGCGGCCACGACGAGCCGACGACATCCGGCTGAGCTGCCCGTGACCATCCCTGCTTTCTATCAGAGAGCCGCGTCGCCCGGTGCCGGAACCTCTGACGCCCACCGTGCCCACAGGGGTGCCAGGGCGTCGAGGAGGGGCCGGGCGTAGTCGGTGTGGTCGTCGGGCTCGGCGGCCTCGAACTCGGCGATCTCGACGCCGACGAGCTCGTTGCGGCCCAGTCGACGGGCGACGTCGGAGAGGTCGTCGAGACCGAGCCCGCCGGGCACCCGGTAGTCGGTGGGGACCGTGCCCGGTTCGAGGACGTCGCAGTCCAGGTGGAAGTAGACGGGCGAGTCGCCGACGTAGCGGTCGAGCTGGTCCATCAGGTGCGGGCCTGCGGCGAGCTTGACGGTGCCCTCGTCGACCAGCGCCTGCTCGGGTGGGTCCAGATCACGGGTTCCGCCGAGCACGATGCGGTCGGGGGCGAGCCCCGCCCCGAGACCGGAATCCCACCAGCCGACGGCGGCGCTGAGGACCAGCCCGCCGAGGTAGCCCGTCGTCGAGCCGGCCGGCGTGTTGAGATCTGCGTGGGCGTCGAACCACACCACGACGGCGTCTGGCCGCAGCCTCGCGACGTTGGGCAACGTCGCCAGCGACGCCGCGCAGCGCGACGCCGCCAGGATCGGCACGTCGGCGCGAGACATCATGTCGGCGTGGACGTCTCGCAGCGAGACGAGTTCGGGCAGGGCGTCGGGGAGCGCCCGCTCCCATGGGGCCGACGTCGCCGGTCGGGGGTCGCCGATCGTGGTCGGCACGAGCCGGAGGCGCCGGCTCAGCTCCCGGCCCACGATCGGCGCGCCCGCCATGCCGCGGTCGTTGTGGTCCCCGGTGGGACCGACGAACACGACGAGTCCGAGGTCTCCGGCAGCCATGCCGGGGATGTTAGTGACCGCGGCCGTCCCGGCGCCACGCATTTACGCCCGCCTAATTGTGGACTTGCGGGTCCATTTTCTAGAGTGCACGCTGACGGCATGGCACTCGATCAGTACTACCTCCTCGGCACCTCGGGCCTGCGCGTCAGTCGGCTTGCGCTGGGCACCATGAACTTCGGCACGGGTGGCTATCACGCCGCCTACGGCAAGACTCTCGACGAGAGTCGGCCCATCTTGCACCGCTACCTCGACGACGGCGGCAACTTCGTCGACACCGCAGACTTCTACACCGCCGGTGAGAGCGAGACGATCCTCGGCACCCTCATCGCCGAGGCGAAGGTTCGCGACCGGGTGGTCCTGACCACCAAGTTCACCAACAGCGTGGCGCCCGGCGACCCGAATGCCGGCGGCAACGGCAGAAAGCACATGATCCGCGCTTTGGAGGACTCCCTGCGCCGGTTGAAGACCGACTACGTCGACCTGTTCCTGCTGCACACGTGGGACCGGCTGACGCCCGCCGAGGAGGTCCTGCGCACGTTCGACGACCTGGTGCGGGCGGGCAAGATTCGCTACGCCGGCCTGTCCGACGTGCCGAGTTGGTATGCCGCGCAAGCACAAACGCTGGCACGGGCCCACTCGTCGACGCCGATGATCAACCTGCAGTTGCCCTACTCGCTGGTGGAACGCCAGCTCGAGCTCGAGCATCTGCCGATGGCGCAGACGCTCGGCTACGGGATCACGGCGTGGAGCCCCCTGGGCGGTGGCTTCCTCAGCGGAAAGTACCGCCACGACGCCACCAAGGGTCTCGCGGGCGACGGGCGGCTGAGCACACCCGGTGGATCGGGACTTCCTCTGACGGAACGGGACTGGCACCTGCTCGGACCGTTGGAGTCGGTGGCAGAGAAGCTGGGCGTGACGATGGCTCAGGTCGCCGTCAACTGGGTCGCCACCCAGCCCGGCATCGCGTCGGCGATCGTCGGGGCGAGCAGCGCCGATCAGCTCGGCTCCACGATGGCGGCACTGGACTTCGAGCTGCCGGCCGAACTCCGGGCGACGCTGGACGAGGCCAGTGCCGTGGCACCCGAGTCGGTGTACCGGATGTTCACCCCCGGGTATCAGAGCCAGCTGGTCAACGCGGGGGTCAAGGTCGGCGACGAGCCCGCCGGGTACCGACCTGGCGTCCGAAACTGGTTGCCGCAGAACGCATGACGAAGGCCCCGTGGTCCGGTGGGACCACGGGGCCTTCGGCTGTACAGGGGGTCAGCTGATGCCGACGACTTCCTGCGCGATGGCGGCGATGCGGGTCTGAGCGGCCGACACCACGCCCTGACGCGCCTTGTGCGCCTCCTCGTAGGCGAGGACGGTGCGAACGTCGGCCGGGCTGGTCAACGCCTTGATGGCGCTCACGGCCTCGGACACGTTCAGCTCGTCGTAATCGTCGACCGGCAGCTCGTTCGCGTCCAGGGCGCCCGTCGCGCTCCGTGCGGAGTGCAGCACGTCGGCGGCGCGCTCACCGCCGCCGTCACGGATGACGGCCTCGGCGGTCTCCAGCGCGGCGTCGCGCGATGCCGACATGGTCTTGCTGGCGACGTCGCCGACGCGCTTGCCGCGGTTGACCAATTCGCTCACGGCCAGCGGCGTGGCGCGCACGGTGTCGACGGCCTTGTCCAGGCTGCGAATCGACCAGTTCACCGGCATGTTGACCAACTGGACGGCGGTGCCGGCGGCGGCCTGCAGCGGAGTGCGGCGCAGGGCGGCGGGTCCGCCGAGGGCGTCCTCGGCCAGAACGGTGGTCAGCCAGTCGACGGTCGCCGCGTGGGCGGTGATCAGGCGCGAGGCGAGCGCCTCGACGTCGGACTCCTGGGCGGCGACGGCGAGAGCCTTCACGTAGCGCGCACGGTCGAACAACTGGTGCTCCAACGCGAGGTCGCCCAGCAGTGCCTCGTCGAACGGCTGCGCCTGCTCGGTGAGGGCCTTGACGGCTGCCGCGGCGCGGCCAAGGAACGGACCGATCACGTCGGGGCGGCCGCCGAGCTGGCGGATCGCCTTCTCGATGGCCTCGGCGCGGTCGCGGCCGTTGTCCGCATTCTGCGTCAGTTCACGCCGGACGGCCTCGGTGCGGGCCTGGGCGACGCGGGTCTCGGCAACCTGAATCTCGGTGTTGGTCAGGTCGAGCAGCGCACGCAACTGTGCGATCAAGGTATTCGTGGTGATACTCATATTGGGTTCGCCCCTTCGGCGTTGAAATGTCTCGGCGCGGGGTGCACCTACCCAAGTCGCGTACCCTTCGCACGATCTGGTAATCGCCTCGACGCCGCATTGTGGGCCAGGTCTCAGGGAGTGGGACGGCGCTTCTTGCGATGGCTGGTGTCGCACAGCGGGTAGGTCTTGCTGCGTCGACAGGTGCAGATCGCCACCATGAACCGGTCGGATTCGACGGTGGAGCCGTCGGGCATCTCGACGCGCACCGGACCCTGGACCATCATCGGGCCACCCGCCGTCAGCCGGACGCGCCTGACGTCGTAGGCGGTGGTCGGCGGTTCCTCGTCGCTGGGCACCGTTGCCGAATGCCCCGGGGTGACACGCGCAAACCGGCCGCGCAGGTTTCGAACAGACGTGCGACGGATACACCTGGCGTGGAGGTGATGTCAGTGAGCGACGATGCGCAGCAGGCGCCGAGCGAAACAGCTGAGAAGGATACGTCGGAATGGGTGACCGGTGACGAGCCGATGACCGGTCCGCAACGCAGTTATCTGCATACGTTGGCCCAGGAAGCCGGTCGGGAGGTGCCCGACGACCTGACGAAGGCGGCGGCGTCGGACCTGATCGACGAGCTTCAGCAGCAGACCGGTCGAGGCGCCGGCAGTTAGTGCCACCATGGGCAACGTGCCGGAGTCGTTGCCCGAGGGATTCGCCGTCACCGCGCCGGCGGTGCCGCGGCCGGTGTTCACCCGCCAGTTCTGGGGTGACCTGACCTTCGTGCACTGGCCGGTGGACCCGGGCGCCGTCGCGCACATGTTCCCCGACGGCGCCCGGCCCGACGTGTTCGATGACGGCCGCACGTACGTAGGTCTGGTGCCGTTCGCGATGAGCCAACTGGCACTGGGCATTCCGCGTGCGATTCCGTACTTCGGCCGGTTCCTCGAGACCAACGTTCGGCTGTACTCGACCGACGACGACGGTCGGCACGGCGTGCTGTTCCGATCGTTGGAGACCGAGCGGTTGGCCGTGGTGCCCGTGACCCGCGCGGCACTGGGCACGCCGTACACGTGGGCGCGGATGCGGATGACCCGCGAGGGCCGCCGGGTCACCTACGAGAGCGTGCGGCGCCTTCCGCACCGCGGTCTGCGCAGCAGGGTCGGTGTCGAGGTGGGCCCGGTCGTCGAGCCAACGCCCTTGGAAGTCTGGCTCACCGCACGCTGGGGCGCGCACACCCGCAAGGGCGGCCGGACGTGGTGGGTGCCCAATGAGCACGTGCCCTTCGCCCTTCACTCGGCCACGGTCGTCGAGCTGGCCGACGAGCTCGTCGCGGCCAGTGGCGTGCAACCGGTGGGGGAGCGGTTGCGCGGGTTGTATTCGCCAGGGGTGTGGGCGACCTTCGGCAGGCCGACCGCGCTCTGAGCTAGGACGCCAGCGCGGCGACGGCCGCGCCGTACATCGTGGTCTTGATGGCGCCCAGCGTGCCGGGGTCCTTGCCGCCGAAGGGCGTGACCAGGGCGACGGCGTCGGCGACGACGGAGTCCTCGGCGGCGGTCGCGTCCACGATGCCGAAGTGCAGGGCGTCGACCCCGCCGAAGCGCCGCCCGGTGGTCATCGACGCCACCGCGGCCGCCGGGGTCAGTTTGGCCTGGATCAACGCGGCCATGCCCGGGGTGAAAGGGATGCGGATGTCGACCTCGGGGAAGCAGAAGAAGCCGCGATCGGCACGCATGACGCGATGGTCGTGGGCCATGGCGAGCATGGCGCCCGCGCCGAAGGCGTGTCCGTTGAGTGCCGCCGCGGTCGGCATCGGACACGTCAGCACCTGGGAGAACAGGGCGTGGACGCGCCCGACGTAGGACTGCATGTGATCGCCGTGCGCCAGCAGCCAGTCGAGGTCCAGGCCGTTGGAGTAGAACTTGCCGGTTCCGGTGGTGACCAGCCCACCGGCCCCCGCGGCGACGACGTCGGCGATCCGGCCCTCGACTTCGTCGAGGAAGTCCAGCGAGAACCGGTTTTCGTCGTCGCCGAGGTCGAGGACGGCGATCGTGTCGGTGTGGGTGACGGTGACGGGCATGGATTCACTCCTCGGTGGTGGGGGACGGGGGACCGTCGGCGAGCACTGCGCGCACCGCGGACGTGAGTCGATCTCGAGCCCAGGGGTCGTCGATCCTGTTGCGAGACAACAGGATCGCCGTCGGCAGGTCGACGATGCACAACGTGATCGCGTCGACGGCCCTGGCGTCCCTGCGGTTCCACAGATGAGTGGACAGCCGGATCATCAAACCGATCAGTGCCCGGTCCAGGGCGGCCAGGTCGGCGGCGACGTCCTCGGGCAGGTCGTCGCCGAGCAACTGGTCGCGGTCCAGCAGCAGGAGAAGGCGCGAGGACTGCGGGTGCCGTCCGAAGAACACCGCGGGAGCCTCCGCGGCGGCGACGACGGCGGCGGCTGGATCGGCAGCCGTGTCGGCGAGCGCGGAGTCCACCAGATCGCGCTGCACGTCGAGGAACGTCCGCGCGGCCCGCAGCCAGGTCTGGGCGAGGAGCTCCCGGCGTGAGCGAAAGCTGTGGTAGATCGCCCCGTTCGACAACCCGGCCGCCGTCGCCACCGCCCGCGTGGTGACACCCGCCGGTCCGATCCGGACGGCCAGCGCCTCCGCGGCGTCCAGGACCGTGTCACGGTCGTGGATCCGGGGGCGGGGCATGCCGAGAACTTAACAGAGCGATTGCTCTGTTACCAAGGGGTGGTCGTCCCCGGCGGGGGCCGTGCCGCGGGCGATGCACTCAGGCGGACACTGCCTTGGCGAAGAACACCCGGTGATACCCGTCCTCGACGCCGCGAGAGACCTCGTGGAAGCCGCGTCGAGGGTAGAACTCGAGATTCTCGGTCATCGCCTCGTTGGTGCACAGCCGGACCTCCGGCAGGCCCTGTTCTCGGGCGTCCTGGTCGGCCCGCTCCAGTAGAACCCGCCCGTGCCCGCCACCCTGGGCCGTCGGGGCGACGGCGACGACGTCGAGCAGCAGGTGGTCGCGCTGGGCCTGCGTGACGAGGACGCCGACGATCTCGTCGCCATGGTCGAGCACCCAGACCCGCGACGTCACCAGCAGTTCCGCGTAGTCGGCGGACATCGGCGCCGGTGGCCTGCCGATCCGCTCGACGTACTTGCCGAAGGCGGCCGCGACGAGTCGTCGGATGCCCTCGACGTCGTCGTGGGTGGCCCTCCTCGGAGGCGACTCGCTCATCCCGGGGACACTAGTCCGATGAGCCTCCGCTTCGTCCGTCGTGGTGACGGCGCGGCCCACGAGTTCCGGCGAGATCGCGAATCGCCGGACGACGAGTTGGTCTACCGCCGGGTCGACCTCGCACTGTTCTGTCGGCGGCTACCCGACTTCGGTTGGTGCGTAGTCGATTCGACGGGGCAGGTGTTGAGCCGTCCGTTCGACGGTGCCGGAGTCGGTGCGCTCCCGCCGGTGGGGACGTGGGTCAGCCGCAAGGGCGACGCGTCCTATGTCTACGACCTCGTTCTGGAGCCGGACGCAGACTAGGCGCGCCGCCACGCCGTCCTACGGGCAGGTGAACTCGAGCTCGAACGGCTTCTTCGCGGGCTGCATCGGGTTGGCCATGTCGATGCCGAACGCGTTGCCGGTGATCTTGTAGGTCTTGCCGTCCTTGGTTGCCGTCGCGTCGCCCTGGCCACCGCCCATCGCAAGGGTGATGCCGTCGACGTTGCCCAGGCCCACGGATTTGACCGTCGGGGGGTCGGATTCGCTGACGACGGCGGCGATCCCGGTCATGGACTCGCCGATGGCGACGTTGATGTTGCCGCCCATCGACGCGCAGACGACCTTGCCGCCGACGTCCTTGGGCTGGCCGTCGATGGTGACCTTGGTGGCGGCGCTCGCCTCGGCGCTCGTCGAGGCGGCACTGGAACTGCTCTCCGACGACGAACTCGAACTGGAGCTCGAACTCGACGACCCCGTCGACGACTTGTCCGCCGACGAACAGCCGGCCAGGCCTGCGACGACGACGGCGACACCTCCCACGGCTATGAGCAAACCTTGCTTCACGTCTGTTCTCCTCGCGTCGATGCGATCCATCAAGATCAGCGGATCGTCCCACGAATTATGGTGTGGGACGACGCGGCGGACCGGGGATTGTCGGAATTGCCCGACACGAACAGCCCTGGCCGCGGCGGGCGTCCCGCGCGCGGCGTAGTTTCGCGGAGATGAAGTCGCTGCGCACTCCCGACGACCGGTTCGGCGCCCTGCCGGATTTCCCGTACCCGCCGCGCTACTGCGAGGTCGACGACCAAGAGGGTGGACGCCTCCGAGTCGCGTGGGTGGAGGACGGTCCGGCCGACGCCGACCCGGTACTGCTGCTGCACGGGGAACCGTCCTGGTCCTATCTGTACCGTCGGATGATCCCGATCTTGGCGGCGGCCGGTCACCGCGTCGTCTGTCCCGACCTGGTGGGATTCGGCCGCTCGGACAAGCCCACCGAGATCGGTGACCACAGTTACGCGCGGCACGTCGAGTGGATGCGCGCGGCGGTGTTCGACGAACTGGATCTGACGCGCGTCACGGTCGTCGGCCAGGACTGGGGCGGTCTGATCGGTCTGCGCCTGGCCGCCGAACACCCCGAACGCGTCGCCCGGATCGTCGTCGCCAACACCGGGCTGCCCACCGGCGACCTGCCGATGCCCGACATCTGGTGGCAGTTCCGCAAGGCGATTCAGGAGATGCCGGACATCGAGGTCGGCCGATTCGTCCAGTCGGGCTGCCTGCGCCCCATGGCCGACGCGGTCCGCGCGGGCTACGACGCGCCGTTCCCCGACGATTCCTACTGTGCGGGGCCGCGGGCCATGCCAGGTCTGGTACCCACCTCGCCGGACGACCCCGCGAGTGCGGCCAACCTCAAGGCGTGGACGACCTTGCGTGACAGCCCAACTCCTATGTTGGTGGCCTTCAGCGACGGTGATCCGATCACCGGAGCCATGGGTCCCATCTTCATCAGCCAGATGCGCGGTGCCCAAGGTGTCGAGCATCCCGTGATCCACGGCGCCGGGCACTTCCTCCAGGAGGACGCCGGCGAGGAGCTCGCCGATGCCATCGTGCGCTTCCTGGCCTAGGGGCGCGGGGCGATTGCGATGTGAGAACGTACAGCGGTGAGCACCCCGCCGTACTTCGCTGTCAAGGACCAACTGCCAGGAAGGGCCGGCCGGGTCGGCGTCATCCACACCCCGCACGGCGACGTGCACACGCCGGCCTTCGTCGCGGTCGGAACGGCGGCGACCGTCAAGGCCGTCCTGCCCGAATCGATGAGGGACGTTGGGGCCCAAGCGGTTCTGTCCAACGCCTATCACCTCTATCTGCAACCGGGCCCCGACGTGGTCGACGAAGCGGGCGGTCTCGGCGCCTTCATGAACTGGCCGGGGCCGACGTTCACCGACAGTGGTGGCTTCCAGGTGCTCTCCCTTGGCGTCGGTTTCAAGAAGGTCTTGTCGATGGACGCCGGGCGCGTGCAGGCCGACGACGTGATCGCCGAGGGCAAGGAGCGTCTGGCGCACGTCGACGACGACGGCGTGACGTTCCGCTCGCACAAGGACGGGTCGATCCACCGGTTCACCCCGGAGGTGTCGATCGGCATCCAGCATCAGCTTGGCGCCGACATCATCTTCGCCTTCGACGAGCTGACCACCCTGATGAATACCCGCGGCTATCAAGAGAGTTCGGTCCAGCGGACCCACGACTGGGCGGTGCGCTGCCTCGCCGAGCATCGCCGCCTGAGCCTGGAGCGGGCGCACAAGCCGGCCCAGGCGCTGTTCGGCGTCGTGCAGGGTGCGCAGTACGAGGACCTGCGCAGGCAGGCGGCCAAGGGACTCGCCGAGATCGTCGACGACGACGGTCGGGGCTTCGACGGCTACGGCATCGGCGGGGCGTTGGAGAAGCAGAACCTGGCCACCATCGTCGGCTGGGTCACCGACGAGCTGCCCGACGACAAGCCACGCCATCTGCTGGGCATCAGCGAGCCCGACGATCTCTTCGCCGCCGTCGCCGCGGGCGCGGACACGTTCGACTGCGTGTCGCCGTCGCGGGTGGCGCGCAACGCCGCGGTCTACTCGGCGACGGGCCGGTACAACATCACCGGCGCGCGCTACAAGCGCGACTTCACGCCGATCGACGCCGAGTGCGACTGCTACACCTGCGCCAACTACACCCGGGCCTACATCCATCACCTGTTCAAGGCCAAGGAAATGCTGTCCTCCACGCTGTGCACCATCCACAACGAGCGATTCGTCATCCGGATGGTGGACCAGATCCGGGCGGCGATCTCGGCGGGCGAGTTCGACGAGCTGCGCGACCACGTCCTGGGGCGTTACTACTCGCGCACAATGGAACGATGACGACCACCGCGGAACCGCAGAGGCTGCTGATGCAGCTGCTGGATCCTCGCCACCGCGCCGACCCGTACTCGGTGTACCGGCAGATCCTCGAGCACGGGCCGATCGTGATGCCGGAGAGCAATCTGGTCGTCTTCTCGTCGTTCCAGGACTGCGGCGACGTGCTGCGACATCCGTCGTCGGCGAGCGACCGCCTGAAGTCCACCGTCGCGCAGCGCGAGATCGCCAAGGGCGCCCAGCCGCGGCCGTTCGGTCAGCCGGGCTTCCTCTTCCTCGATCCGCCCGACCACACCCGGCTGCGCAGACTCGCGCAGCAGGCGTTCGCGCCGAAGCGCGTCCGGGCGCTGGAGGCCGACGTGGTGACGATGGTCGACGACTTGCTCGACCGGGTCAGCGGCGACCTGGATGCCGTCGCCGACCTCGCGTACCCGCTGCCGGTCGCAGTGATCTGCCGGATGCTCGGCGTGCCGATCGACGACGAGCCGCAGTTCAGTCGCGCCTCGGCACTTCTGGCACAGGGCCTCGACCCGTTCATCACGTTCACCGGCGAACTCCCGGACAACTTCGACGACCGGATGAACGCCGGACACTGGTTGCGTGGGTACATCGCAGGCCTCGTCGACGAGCGCCGGTCGGCCCCGCGCGAGGACCTGATCTCCGCGCTGATCGCGGCCGAGGAGGACGGCGACCAGCTGACCACCGAGGAGATCGTCGCGACGTGCAACCTGCTGCTGATCGCCGGTCACGAGACGACGGTGAACCTGATCGCCAACGCGATCCTGGCGATGCAGCGCGAGCCGCGGCACTGGGCGGCGCTCGCCGAGAATCCCGACTGCGCCGCGACGATCATCGAGGAGACCCTGCGGTACGATCCGCCGGTGCAGCTGGCCGGTCGGACGGCGGCCGAGGAGATGACGATCGGTGGCGTGACCGTCTCGAAGGGCGACACGATGATGTTGCTGCTGGCCGCCGCGCAGCGCGACCCGTCGGCCTTCGGCCAGCCCGACGCCTTCGACCCCGACCGAGACGACCTGCGGCACTTGGCGTTCGGACACGGGGTGCACTTCTGCCTCGGTGCACCCCTGGCCCGTCTCGAAGCCAGGGTGGCGTTGACGGCGGTGACCAAACGGTTTCCGAACGCCGTGCTCGCCGGCGAGCCGGAGTACAAGCCGAACGTCACCCTGCGGGGCATGGCGTCGCTGCCGCTGGCCCTCTAGCTGGCGTCAGAGGTCGAGAATGAGCCTCGGACAGGCGGCGCGCGACACGCAGATCATCATCGTGGTCCCCTGTGCCTTCTCGGCGTCGGTCAGCAGCTCGTCGCGGTGCTCGACGGTGCCGGAGAGCACCTTCGTCTCACAGGTGCCGCAGATGCCCATCTCGCAGGACGAATCGACGTCCACCCCGGCGGCCCTTACCGCCTCGAGCACGGTCCGGTCGTCGGGTACGTCGACCACGGTCCCAGACCGGGCCAGCTCGACGGTGAATCCGCTGCCGTCGACGGTCACCGGGTGCGGCGTGAAGCGTTCGAGGTGTAGGTCGTCGCGACCCGCGGCCGTCATCTCCGCGGCCAACCCGTCCATCAGTCCGGCTGGCCCACAACAGAACACCACGGAACCGGCCGAGCCCCGGACCAGCTCGGCCAGGTCGGGCCGGCCGTCGACGTCCTCGGCGAGGAAACGCACCCGGTCGGAGCCAAGCGCCCGCAGTTCGTCGACGAAGGAGAAGTGCCGAGCACTGCGGGCGCAGTACGACAGCTCCCACGGCAACCCCTGGTGCTGGACCTCGCGGATCATGGGCAGCAGCGGCGTGATCCCGATGCCGCCGGCGACGAAGACGTACCGCTCGGCGTCGACGAGGGTGAACGCGCTGCGGGGCTGGCCGACGCCGACCATGACGCCGGGCCGCAACTCCTGGTGTAGCTCGACGGAACCGCCACGGCCAGACGGCAATTCGAGGACGGCGATCCGGTAGCACGTGCGATCGTCGGGGTCGCCGCACAGCGAGTACTGGCGCACCGCGCCGGACGGGAGGTGGACGTCGACGTGTGCGCCGGGTTCCCACGCCGGCAGATCTGCACCGCCGGAGTGGACCAGCACGTAGGAGGTGACGCCGACACCCTGCAGTTGGGTCGCCATGACCTGCAGACTCAGATCGGGTTCGGTGGAACCCACTAGGCCCCGTCCTTCACGCGATCCATCAACTCGTGGAAGCACCGCCGGTAGTTGAGCGTGAACTTGTCCGACGGCACCGAGAACTCGCGGACCTCGTTGTCCCAGGGGATCTCCCGTGGTTCGAGGTCTTCCACGATCGGCGCGTCCTCGAGGTAGACCATCTCCTCCACGCGGAGGCACTCGTGCAGACTCTCTCCGCGGTAGCCGACCTCGTTGGCCACCGCCCAGAAGATCGTGACGTGGTCGTAGCTGATCGGCGACGGGAAACCGGCGACCACGCGTCGGCCAAGCAACTCGTAGTCGTAGGTGATCGATGCCAAGCCGGGAGCGACGCAGTGGTAGCGCATCATGCAGTTGCCGTCGTTGGCCCATTCGCCGGTGCCCGCGTTCAGCGGTCGATCCATCCAGGTGTGGAGGCCGTCGCGGTGAACCTCCAGCGGCTCCACGACCTCGGGGCTGGGCCCCATCGACACCTGGTGCACGAACGGGAAGTGCGCCACGTCGCGGAAGTTCTCCACGGTCACGCCGACGCCGACGGGTGAGTCGATGGGATTGGCTGCCAACCAATCGAATTCGACGTCACGCCACTCGGGAAGGTCGTACATCTCGGTGATCGGGTCTTCGAGAACCGTCCAGACGTGGCCGTACTTCAGCACGGCCGGGTACGTGGTCACGCTCGCCTTCGGCGGAATCTTGGATTGGTCCTCGAGGGACGGAACGCGGCTGCACGCTCCGTCACGGCTGTCGAACTCCCAGCCGTGATACGGGCAGGCGATCGAATTGCCGTGTACCTCACCGATCGACAGGTCGCCGCCGCGGTGCGGGCACCGGCGCGACTGCACCGAGACGTGGCCCGAGCCGGTGCGGTAGACGACGAGCTTGACGCCGAGCAGCGTGGCCCGTTGCGGTCGATCCAGATCGGCGATGCGGGCGACCGGGAACCACGACCGCCTCATGGCGGCCTCCGCGAGTTCGCGCTTGGTGGTCTTCTCCGGCGCGGGGGAGAGAACGGCAGTCATGGGGGAACCTTTCGGACGGTTGTCAGATGCCGACGAGCAGGGCGCCGCCGTTGACGGGGATGGTCTGGCCGGTGATGAAACTTGCGCCGTCCGAGGCGAGAAATGCGACGGCGGAGGCGATCTCGACGGGCTCGGCGAGGCGCCCGAGTGGCACGGCGGCGACCTCGGCCTCGTAGAAGTGATCCGGAATCATCCTGGTGTGCACCGCGCCGGGCGCTATGGCGTTCACCAGGATCCGGTCGGCGACCAATTCTTGCGCCAGGGCCTTCATCATGCCTAGCTGGGCTGCCTTGGACACCATGTAGCCGTAGGAATGCCCGTCGGGCACCTGACCCCACTGCGACGAGATGAAGATGACGCGCGGCGAGTCGCTGCGCCGCAGATGCGGCACCGCGGCCCTGGTGATGTCGAAGGGGGCCAGCACGTTGACGGCGAGGTACGGCTGCAGGGCCGCGGACGTGGTGTCGGCCAGTGTCGCGAAGTCGTGCATGATCCCGGCGTTGTGCACCAGGATGTCGAGGCGGTCCCACGTGGACACCGCCGCCCCGACGAGCCGTTCGGGCGCATCGGCCGCGGTGATGTCGCCGGCGACGACGACGACCTCGGCCTGACCGTCCTCCCGCAGTTCCTTGGCCACGGCATCGAGTTCACCCTGGTCGAGGTCGGCGAGGACGAGCCGTGCGCCCAGCGCGGCCAACGTGCGGGCGTGGGCGGCGCCCATGCCGCGGGCGGCACCGGTGACCAGGGCGACGCGCCCGTCGAGCCGGTGGGTGGCTGGACACTCCACCTCAGGCGTCCGTGGGATGCGGCTCGGTGATGTACAGCATGTTGCCGTCGGGATCGAAGAACGGCCGGTAGCGATACCACGTGCCGCTGGGATGCTTCCATTCGATCCGTTGGTCGACCCATTCGACCTTGCCGTCCAGATACGCCTCCGCCTCGTCGAGGTCGTCGACCTCGAAGGCGAAGGAATCGAGGCCGGGCGCGTTGTCGGGGTTGACGGCGGTGCGCCGCGGGGCGTGCTCGCCGACCTCTGACTTGAAGACGTACAGCGTCAGGTTGCCGAAGTCGATTGCCGCCCACTCCTCGTCGGGTTCGTAGGGCAGATGAAAGGGCAGCCCGAGGGTGCCGTGGTAGAAGTCGACCAGGGTCTGGACGTCCTTGGTCAAGATGTCCATGTTGTCGATGCGCTTGAGCTTCAGCATGCGGGTCTCCTCGTGGGGCGTCGTGGTCAGCGGATGGGTGCAGGGTCCACCTGCGTGTGCGCTCAGGGTGCCGCCCGCGACGTCGAGGACGACCGTGGCCAAGGTCTCGAACTGACCGGTCGCGGGCAGTGTCGGGTCGGCGTGGCAGCACAGGGCTCCGCCGCCGAGCAGGTGGGAGTTCATCGCCGTCAGTACCCGGGTGATCGACGGAATCGTCGGACCGGTGAGCCGTCTACGTAGGGTGTCGTACCTCATCACGGTGTCCGGCCCGGTCCGCAATTCGACGTCGTGCAGGGCGGCGGGCGTGCTCAGGAAGTGATTGGTGTGCAACAGAAGTCCGCTGTCGTCGGGTAGCACGTAACCGACGCCGCCCGGGTTGCACTCGACGCTGACCGCCGCGGATTCCCCGCCGACGGCCGCGATGAGCGTCAGCGACGACGATGCCGAGACCGCGGCGGTCGACAGCCTCAGCAGTGCCTGGTTGAGGTCGGCGGCCTCGTCGAGCACGGCGCGGGCGAGCACGTGGACGGGTGCGCCGATGCCGGTACCGTCCTGATCGTGGTGCAGGATGTTGAACAGCAGGCCAAGGCCGCGGGTGCTGACGCCGATCTTGCCGACGATGCCGTACTCCGTCAGGGTGGTCGTGACGTGTCCGTCGGCATGTGGGATCTCCCAGACGAGCCACGAATCCGCCAGGGCCCCATACCAATCCCATGCCTGCACGGCGACCGGTGATCCCTCACCGAGGTGCACCACCGTCGAGCACTCGTGGGCACCGGAAGCGCCGACGGCAGCGAGGATCTCGGTGCGCGCGTTGATCGCTGCGATGGACGTGACCGGAAGGTCGGCGCCCTCGGCGATACCCTGCACTTCCTCGGCGAGCGCGGCGGAGACCACGGCGATCCGATCGAGGGCGAGCCCGCCCCAATGCGCCAGGTCGACGGCGCCGCCTGCCTGGGTCTCGAAGATTCGCCGGTAGGCGTCGACGGTCGCGGCGATCTGCGAGGCGTGAGCGATGCCGAATTCGCGGCCGCGGTCGAGGGGTGTGGTGGCCGTGGAGCGAAACGTACGCACCGTCATGACGACGACACCCCGAGGCCGGGGGCGGCATGTGCGGCGACCTCGTCCAGTCGAGCGAACCAGACGTCGCCCGACGATGCGACGTGCTCGACGACCTTCTCCAATTGGGCCATGCGGTAGGCCCTTCCGATCACTTCCGGATGCATCGTGAAGCTGGTGTGTCTGCGCTCCACTCTTGCTGACTCGAACTCGGCGATCCAGCTGCGGGTCAGCTCGGCGGGGTCGGCGACGTTGCCCCCGCCGTCGATGTTCCAGCCGAAGCGGGGCCAGTCGTCGAGCGACCAGTGCACCGGAATCTCCAGGATCGACAGGTGCTCCCACCGCTCGACGTAGGGACGGTCGTCGCCCATGCAGCTCGAGTCGTAGCGGAAGTCGTTGTCCACCAACAGTTCGAGCGTCTCCGGGGTGAGCTCCCAGGACGTCGACCGATAACCGACGGGTCGTGGTGCGCCCGCCTTGTCCAGCGCCTCGAAGCCGCGGTGGATCTCATCGGCCTGGGCTTGGGCGCTGACCTTGTCGCTGCGCAGATGGAGATAGCCGTGGTGGGCAACTTCGTGCCCGCCCGCAAGTAGGGCCTCGACGAGCCCGGGATGCACCTCGGCGGTGTAACCGGGCATGAAGAAGGTTGCGGGAATCTCGAAGCGGCGCAGCAGCTCCAAGATCCGGGGGATCCCCCGCACCACGCCATATCGGCCCTCGGACAGGATGGTCAGACGCCGGGCGTACTCCTCGCCCTCGCCGAGCCAGCCGGCTTCGGCGTCCACGTCGAAGGTCAGCGACACTGCGGTCGAGGCGCCGCCGGGAAATGTCTCGTCGGTCATGCGGTCTCCATCTCGGTCGTCGACGTCGTGGAGGCGACGTCGTCGTCAGTTGCCCTGAACTGGAACGCCTTGCCCTCCTGGAGTATCTGACGGTAGGCGAACAGCAAGACCGAGATGGAGAGAACTACGACGCCGATGAGCAGTTCGCGGATGCCGCCGTAACCGGTGATCTGGGCCGAGAGGGCGCCGACGACGACGAGCACCGTGTCGAACGCGGCGAGGATCGCGGCGACGTACACCCACTGCCTGCCGAGCTTGATCGGGCGTTTGGCGTTCGGTTCGTCGCGGCGCAGGTTGACGAAGCCCGTCAGCGCGAGGACGTGGCAGATGAGGTAGCCGAGGATGCCCGCCACGATGACGGCCAGCGCCTGCCCGACGAACAGGATCAGCACCACGTTGACGACCAGGTCGAGCGTCATCGCGCGGCCGGGCACCTTGAAGCGGTTGAGCGTGCCCAGCTGCTTGATGGTGAGTCCCTCGATCGCACTCCCGTGCAGGACGCGACCACCATCTGCGGTCGTCATCACCATCAGCAGCAGCAAGCCGGCGATGAGACAGACCGTCATCAGCCACGCGGAGCCGGGCACCAGCTTCTCGAATGCCCCCAGGTAGAAGGACACCGGTGCGGCCGCGGCATCGGCTTGGTTGGTGAGCCCGCCGACTCCGAGCGGCACCAGCAGATAGACGACGATGACGAAGATGCCTGCGAGCCGCAGCGCGATCCGGGTGTCACGGTTGGTGTCGCGGAACTCGGGTACGAACGTGGCGACGGCTTCGATGCCGTACACCGACCATGCGAAGACGAACATCCAGGCGATGGCGGTGCGCCAACCGGGGAATCCGCTGGCGGCCAGGTCCCAGTGCAGATTGGAGACGGACCAATCGCCGCTGATGAGCGGTGCGGCGGCGAACATGACGAGCGGGATCAACACCAGGACGCCGGTGGCGTACATGATCCACATGGCGGGCCGCATGCCGAGCACGTTCAGCGCCCAGCCCAGCAGCAGCACCCCCAGGGCGACGACATGGGGAAAACCGATCTCCGCCAATCCCGTCGAGAAGGTCCACGTCTGATTCGGGAACCACTCGGCCTGGGTAAGAGTGCCGATCTGGAGGCCGTAGATGGCCAGCGAACTCGACCAGGCGAACCAGTAGCCGTAGGTGGCGAGGGGACCGGCGAGTGTGGTCTTCTTGCGCCACCCCTGGTTGGCGTACATCGAGATCCCGCCCACCTTGTCGTCGAACATTCCAGCCATCTCCGAGTAGATGTAGTTCTGCAAGCACGCGACGACGGCAACCGTGACCAGGAGGGCCAGCGCCGTCCACGCGCCGATGAGGCCGATGCCGTATCCAAGGCTGATGAACAGTGCCGCAGGGATGGACAGGCTGATGGTGAAGCCGTCCCACCACCGCAATGTCTTCTCGTAGGCGGGCTGGCCGTCGGGAGCAGTCACGGCGGTTCTCCTCGGATAGTTCTGCGATTTGCGTGTCTTTTATGGCTAACTCTGCGCATTGCGGGACCAGGAAGCCTTGATTCTGCGCATTTGATTGCAACGGGGACGCTAGCACCGCGCGGCGCTTGGGACAAGACGAAGCTGCGCATTGCTGCAATTCGGACGGAGGATCACTGCGCATTGCGGCACGGTCAGGGAGGGAGCGTGCCGCATAGCGTCAACGACGCCCTAGGATTCGGCCATGGCGGACTACTCGCTCGACGACCTGGACCGGGCAATCATGCGCGAGCTCGAGGAGGACGGCCGGCGAGCGTTCCGCGAGATCAGCCGCTCGGTCGGCGCGTCCGAGGCCACCATCCGGGCGAGGGTGAAGAAGCTTCAAGACCTGAAGATCCTCCGCATCGTCGCCTTCGCGGATCCCGAGCAGTTCGGAGGTAGTCAACTCGCGCTGGTGTTCCTGAGCGTGGAACTCGGTCACCACGAGGACATCGTCGCCCGACTGGCGGAGTTTCCAGAGGTGAGTTACGTCTCGACCCTGCTGGGCCGGGCCGACATCTGCGCGGAGGTCGCGACCAGGGACAACGCCGACCTGTGGGCCTTCCTGCGCGACAAGGTGGGGCCCATCGAGGGCGTCAGGAAGGTGGAGACGATGTCCATCCTCAAGGTGCACAAACTGCGGTACACGTCTCCCACGATCTGATCCCGCCACGGGTTAGGGTCGCGCCATGCCCACCGAGCTCACCGCCGAGCAGGCCGCCGCACGACTCAACCCCCGCGACACCCTTGGCATCCCGCTCGGGCCGGGCCAGCCACCGGCGTTCCTGCGGGCGCTCGGCGACCGCGACGACTGGACCGACCTGCGCGTCTACGGTGCGTTGCTCGCCGTTCTGACCGAACTGTTCGGCCGCCCGGGGGTGCACTATCTGTCGGGCTTCTTCGGACCGCTGGAGCGGGCGTTGCTGGGCGGTGGCGCCGACATCCAGTTCACCCCAGCGGACTTTCGACGCTTCGGGCCCCTGCTCGAACGGCAGGCGCCACGCGTGATGACGACCGTCGCCACGCCGCCCGACGCCGACGGCTGGTGCTCGCTGTCGCTGCACGCCGGCGGCACCACCGCCGAATTACGCAGGGCGGGAGCCGATCCCGACCGGCTGCTGATCGTCGAGACGTCGGAGGGCTACCCGCGGACGTTCGGCTACGGCGAGCATCGGAGGACGGCAGCGCAGCCACTGGGGACGGTGTACCGCCACGCCCTGCACGTCGACGAGATCGACGTGCTGATCGGTTCGACCGACGAGCCGTTCGCGCTGCCCGAGGGCGAGCCCACCGACGTCGACGACGCAATCGCGCGGCACGCCGTCGGCTTCATCCCGTCGGGCGCGACTCTGCAGGTGGGCATCGGGTCGATTCCCAACCAGATCGCCACCCTGCTCGCCGAGGGTGACGGCGGAGAGTACGGGCTGCACACCGAGATGTTCACCGACGGGTGCATGAGACTGCACCGTGCGGGCAAGGTCGCCAACGACCGCAAGGGTCAGTACGACGGAGTGAGCGTGACGACGTTCGCGTTCGGCTCACCGGAGCTGTACCGGTGGCTCGACGACAACCCCGACGTCGCCTTCCTGCCGGTCGAGATCGTCAACTCACCCGAGGTCATCGCGGCCAACGCCGACATGATGTCGGTCAACGGCGCCCTGGCGGTCGACGCGCAGGGGCAGGTGGTCGCCGACACCCTCGACGGCAAGCAGTTCAGCGGCATCGGCGGCGCCGAGGACTTCGTCGCGGGCGCAGGGCTCGAGCTGACGGACCGTTCGCTGATCTGCCTGCCGTCGACGTTCACCAAGGACGGCGAGCTGCGGTCGCGCATCGTGCCGGCGTTCGGTCCCGGAGCGGTGATCACCACGCCGCGACACCACGTCGACGTGATCGTCACCGAATACGGCGCGGCCGAGCTGGAGGGCAGGACGGTCCGCGAGCGCGGTGAGGCGCTGGCAGCGATCTCTCACCCGCGGTTCCGCGACGAGATGTTGGCGGCCGCGCGCCGCTAGGAGAGGGAGTCGACGACCGCCAACGCCGCACGCTCGCCCGCCTCGACCGCGCCCTCCATGTACGCGCTCCAATGGGTGGCCGTGTCGGTGGACGCCCAGTGGATCACGCCGATCGGCGCCGCGAGCGCTTCGCCGTAGGTGGTCCAGACGTGCGGGCCGTGGTTGGCGTTGTAGCAGCCGCGGGTCCATTGGCGATCCGACCACTCGCCGTCGACGTAGAGCTCCGGCGTGGCGGCCTTGGCGCCGAAGTGGCGCACCAGTTCTGCCGTCAGTGCGGTACGACGCTCGTCGGTGGGCAGGCGCCCGAAGGTCCGGGCCTGATCACCCTCGAGGAACATGAGGATCACGCCGTGGTCGTCACCGGGGATGCACGTGTCGTTGGACATTCGCGCCGGGCCCACGTCGGAGATGATCTGGCCGTTGAATCCGTCTGCGCGCCAGAAGGGTTCGTCGTAGACGAAGAAGGCCTTCATCGCCGAACCGTTGGGCAGGCGCTGCGTCAGCTGATCGCGCACACCCGACAGCGGCGGGTCGTAGAGGATCCGGCCGGCCAACGTCGGTGAGATGGCGACGATGACCCGCCGGGCCCGGGCCACCAGTCCGCCGCGGCAATGCACGGTCACTTCGTCGCTGGAGTGCTCGATGGTCTGCACCGGAGCCTCGAGGACGATGTGGTCGGTGATCAGCGCGGCCAGCCGGCGGGGAATCTCGCCGGTACCACCGACGAAGCGGGTGGTCTGCGCGCCGCCTTCGGATTCGGCAAAGAGTTCGGCCGTCACGCCGCAGGTCTGAATGGTGAAGAGCAGGTGCAGGAAGGACACCTCGACGGTCGGCACCGCCAGGATTCCGACGGTGCAGATCTCCAGCAGGGTCCGGGCGACGGGCGAGAGCCCCTGACCGTCGTACCAGGTGCCGGCGCTGATGACGTCCCACTCGTCGGCCCGCGGCGCCAGCCATGGCGCCTCGACGGGAACGTCGGCGGCCAGCTCGTCGAGGCGACGGAGCACCCGTTCCAGTTCAGCGAGTTCGTCGGCGAATAAGTTGTGAAAGTCGTTCTCGCGCAACACTCCCGAGCCGACGAGGTCGTAGGAGGTGACACCTTCGTCGTACTGGGGGAAAGTCTCGACGCCGAGCTCGTCGGCCAGCCGGAACATGCGCTCGTGGGTGTCGCCGATCCACTGCGCTCCGAGGTCGACGTTAACCCCGGGCATGACGTCCTCGGTCAGGATGCGTCCGCCGACGCGGTCGTCGGCCTCGAGGACGACGGGCGTCAATCCGGCGGCGAGCACGGTTCGGGCGGCGATCATTCCGGAGAGTCCTGCGCCGACGATGACGACGTCCGCATCGAGGGTTCGTGGCCGTGGCATGGGGTCAGCCTCTCGCACTTACCCCGCGAGCGTGCGTGTCTGCGGGCAAAACGCCGCCGTTCGTTCGAACTTTGCGCACGGTCGTCGGGAGACGGGCACGGCGTAGGTTGGGCGAATGGGCGGACGCTACGTGGTCATCGGGGGTGGGCTGGCCGGTCTGGCGTCTGCGGTCTGGTTGGCGGAGGCGGGCATGGACGTCACGCTGCTGGAGCGACGGGGACGGCTCGGCGGCCGGACGCATGCGATGCGGGCCGAGCAGGTCGACGACCTGCCCGACAACGGCCAGCACGTCATCGCCAGCGGGTACGAACACCTCTTCCGCTACCTCACCAGCGTCGGCACCCGTGACTTCGTCGTCTTCCCGAAGCGGTCGACACTGCGCTGGCCCGACGGGCGCAAGAAGGTCGTCCAGACCACGGGCCTGGGCGCGGTCCGCACGCTGTTCGGCGTGCACCCCGACGCGACCGTCGCCGAGCGGCTGCGCGCCGCCCGGGCCACCCTGCGGCTCGGGTGGCAGGCCCTGCATCCACCCGCCGACCTGGCGGACCTGAGCACCGACCAGTGGTTCGACCGGGTCGGCATGCCCGCGCCGGCGCGAGAAGCGTTGTGGGACTGGCTCGCTTTGGGCATCGCGGCCGAACCGGTGACGCGTGGGTCGGCCGCGGTGTTCGCGAGGGTCATGGCCACCGGCTTCCGGATGGGAGTGCGACACCGCACGCCGGTCACCATCGGCTACCCGACCGTCGACCTCGACACCCTCTTCCTCACCGGCGCGCTGCGGGTATTCGCCGAGCGCGGCGTCGACGTCCGGTACCGGGCGGTGGCGCGGCGGATCGAAATCGACGATGGCGTGGTCACCGGGGTGCTGCTGTCCGACGGGACCCGCGCGCCCGCCGACGCAGTGGTGTGCGCCGTCCCCAACTCCAACGTCACCGGGTTGCTCGACGACCTGCCCGAGCACGCCGAGATCTATGCGGCCGCAGACAAACTCGGATACACCCCGATCGTCAGCACCAACCTCTATCTGGACCGGCCGCTGGGCACCGAGTCGGCGTTCGAGGGGCTGATCGGGGGAACGGGTGTGATCGACGAGGTCTTCGACCGGCAGATCATGCACGGGCGAAGCACCGCGAACGGATGGCTCTACTGCCTGACCACCAGCGGCGCCTACGAGCAGATCGAGAAGGCAGGCGACGAGATCGTCACCGAACAGCTGGCGCTGCTGCGGCGGTACTACCCGGCTGCCGTCGCCGCCGAGGTCCTCGAAGCGCAGGTGGTCAAGATGCCCAGGGCGACGTTCTCGCAAGTGGTGGGGATGGATTCGCTGCGGCCGCCGCAACGCACGTCGGTGCCGTCACTGGTGCTGGCGGGTGACTGGACCGCCACCGACTGGTCGGCGACGATGGAGAGTGCCGCTCAAAGTGCGGCCGTAGCAGTCGAGTTGCTGCTCGATCACGCGCGCGAGCGTGCGTGAACTCCGAGATTCGAGCGGCGTGTCGCCCGCAGACACGCACGCTCGCGGCAATGAGGGTTACAGCGGGTTGAGGATGCGGTCCAGGAACTGTCGGGTGCGATCTTCCTTCGGGTCGCCGATCACCTCGGCGGGGGTGCCCTGCTCCAGGATGACCCCCTGGTCGGTGAACAGCACCTGGCTGGACACCTGGCGGGCGAACTGGATCTCGTGGGTGACGATCACCAACGTCCAGCCCTCGACCGCCAAATCCTTGATCACCGAGAGCACTTCGCCGACGAGTTCGGGGTCGAGCGCCGAGGTCGGTTCGTCGAACAGCACGAGCTTGGGCTTGAGGGCCAGCGCGCGGGCGATGCCGACGCGCTGCTGCTGACCGCCGGAGAGCTGGAACGGGTACTGGTCCTGCTTCTCGGCCAGCCCGACCTGCTCGAGCAGGACGACCGCGTCGGCGACGGCCTCCTCCTTGGGCCGCTTCTGGACGATGACCGGTCCCTCGATGATGTTCTGCAGCACCGTCTTGTGGGGGAACAGGTTGTGGCCCTGGAACACGAATCCGCTGCGCGACTGGAACTTTCGGATCTCGGGCTTGGGTGTCGGGGTGGCGAAGTCGATCTCGACGTCGTCGACCCGGATGACGCCGGCGTCGGCTCGGTCGAGCGCGTTGAGCGTGCGGAGCAGCGTCGTCTTGCCGGAGCCGGACGGGCCGATGATGGCGGTCGCGGTGCCCCGTTCGACCGTGAACGAGACGCCCTTGAGAACCTTGTTGTCGCCGAAGGCCTTCTCGACGCCCTGGGCGACGACGCGATAGTCGGTCTCGGCGCCGTCGGTGTCGCCGGCAGTGTTGGTGTCGGTGGGATCGGTCATCGCGCCACGTACCTTTCCAGTCGGTGTTCCAGGCGGCCCTGGCCGAACGACAGCACCAGGCAGATCACCCAGTAGTACGCCGCCGCGGTGCCGTACAGGGCGAAGAATTCGAACGTGGGCGCTGCGACGATCTGGGCCTGCCGCAGCAGTTCGGTGACCAGGATCGTCGACGCCAGCGAGGTGTCCTTCACCAGTGAGATCAGCGTGTTGGACAGCGGCGGCACCGCCACCCGCGCGGCTTGCGGCAGGATGATGCGCTTCAGTGCACCAACGTAGTTGAAGCCGATCGTCTCGGCGGCCTCCCACTGCCCCTTCGGGATGCTCTGGATCGCCGAGCGGATGATCTCCGCCCCGTAGCCGCCGACGTTGAGGCTGAACGCGATCACCGCCGCGGGGAACGGGTCGATCTTCACCCCGAGTTGCGGTAGTGCGTAGAACACGATGAACAACTGCACCAGCAGGGGTGTGCCGCGGATGATCGAGATGTAGAACCGCGCGACGTTGGTGAGGATGACGTTCGGCGAGAGTCGGGCCAAGGCCACCGCGAGGGCGATGACCAGGCCGACGACGAAACTGATGATGGTCAGCGGGATGGTGGCCGTGATGGCGGCCTTCGCCAGCGGCCACAGGTTGTCGAGGATCAGCTGCCACGCCGAGCGCACCGGGGGCGCGTTCTGCTGCGCGCCACCGGCCTGCGGAGCCTGACCCGGCTGCCCGGCGCCGGTGGCGTCGGCCTTGAGGTACTTCTGCGAGATCTCGGCGAGCTTGCCCGAGGAGCGCAGGGAGTCGATCGCGCCGTTGAGCTCCGGCAGGTAGCCGCTGTCCTTGCGGGCGGCGAGCGCCTGCTCGCTCTTCTCGGCGGTCTTCGCCGCGATCTTGATCGACTTGTCGCCGGTCTCGGCAAGGTAGGCGTAGACCGCGATGCTGTCGTTGACGGTGGCGTCGATGCGGCCCTGGTTCAGCAGGGTGATCGCCTGGCTGAAGCCCTCCACCGACTCGACGTTGGCGCCGGCGTCGCGGGCGACCTGCGCCCAGTTGCTGGTGATCGACTGCGCGGTGGTCTTGCCCTTCAGGTCGGCCAGACTCTTGATGGAGTCGTCGTCGGCCTTGGTGACGATGACGCCCTCGCCGACCGAGTACGGCTCGGAGAGGTCGTACTTGGCCTGGCGTTCGGGCGTGATAGTCACTTCGTTGGCGACGACGTCGAAGCGGTTGGCCTCCAGCGCGGCGAAGATCGAATCCCATGGGGTCTCGACGAATTCGACCTTGACGCCCAGGTTCTCGGCGATGGCCTTCGCCACGTCGACGTCGTAGCCGGCGAGTTGGCCGGTCGCCTGATCGTGGTAGCTGAACGGGGAGTACGTGCCTTCGGTTCCGACCCGAAGGACACCCGAGGAGCGGATCGGCGTCGACGCGGGTGTTCCCGTCGCGTCGGCCTTGAGGTACTTCTGCGAGATCGTGGTCAACGTCCCGTCGGCGCGCAGTTCGCCGAGTGCCTTGTCGAGTTCGGGGAGCATGCCGCTGTCCTTGCGCGCGGCGAAGCCCTGCTCGCTCTTCTCGCCTACGGTGCCGGCGATCTTGACCGACTTGTCGCCGGTCTCGGCGAGGTAGGCGTAGACGGCGATGCTGTCGTTGATCACGACGTCGACCCGGCCCTGGTTCAGCAGCGTGATGGCCTGAGTGAAGCCCTCGACCGACTCGACGGTGGCGCCGGCCTTGCGCGCGACCTCCGACCAGTTGCTGGTGGCGTTCTCGGCGGCCGTCTTGCCCTTGACGTCGGCGAGCGTCTTGATCGAATCGTCACCTGCTCGCGTGACGATGACGCCCTCGCCGACGGTGTAGGGCTGCGACAGGTCGTACTTGCCCTGGCGTTCGGGGTTGATCGTGACCTGGTTGGCCACGATGTCGAAGCGGTCGGCCTCGAGTGCGGCGAAGATGGAATCCCACGGCGTCTCGACGAATTCGACCTTGACGCCTAGCTTCTGGCCGACGGCCTTGGCGACGTCGACGTCGTAGCCGACGAGTTCACCGGTGGCCGGGTCGTGGTAGCTGAAGGGTGAGTAGACGCCCTCGGTGCCGACGCGCAGCACCCCGGACGACTTGATCGGGTCGGCGCTCTTCTCCGACGACCCGCAGGCCGCCGAGCCGAGGATCACCGCAGCGACGACGAGGACGGCGAGCATGGCACGCCGGAAGTATCCGAACACCGGCGGAAGCTACCAACCCGACACCGACCCGCATAGGGTTTTCCTCACTCGGGCTGGTAAATCCAAGGTTCTCGTGGCAGGCGGGCCGGGTCGAACTCGGTCAGCATGCCGTCGACCGACGTGGCCGCGTAGCCCAGCGACTCGGCGATCTGACCGAGCGCACGCTCCACCCCGACATCGGCGAGGGTGACGGCGCCGTCGCGCTTGGCCAGTCGCTTGCCCTCGGCGTTGAGCACCAGCGGGACGTGGGCGTAGCTCGGCGTCGGGTGGCCGAGCAGCGTGCCGAGGTAGGCCTGCCGCGGCGAGGACGGCAGCAGGTCGTCGCCCCGCACCACCTGGTCGACGTCCTGCGCGGCGTCGTCGACGACGACGGCGAGGTTGTAGGCGGGGACGCCGTCACCGCGGCGCAACACGAAGTCGTCGACGACCCCGGTGTAGCTGCCGTGCAGCAGGTCGGTGACGGTGAACCGGATGACCTCCGAGCGCAGTCGCACCGCGGGTGGTCGGCCGGTGGCGGCACGCTCGGCGCGTTCGGTGTCGGACAGGTTGCGGCAGGTGCCCGGGTACGCGCCCTCCGGCGCGTGGGGTGCCCGCGGTGCCGCGAGGATGTCCTTTCTGCTGCAATGACATTCGTAGGTCAACCCGCGCGCCGTGAGATCATCGACGACGGCCTCGTACCGCGCTCCGTGATCGGACTGCAGCTCGGGCGGGGCGTCCCACGTCAGTCCGATCGCCGCCAGGTCGTCGAGTTGGCGCGTGGCGACGTCGTCGCGGGCGCGGTCGTCGAGATCCTCCACCCGCACCAGGAAGCGCCGGCCCGTCGACCGGGCGAAGAGCCAGGCCAGGATCGCCGTGCGCAGATTTCCGACGTGCAGATCGGCCGACGGGCTCGGCGCAAACCGTCCTGCGGGGCTCATGCCCCCGAATGTAGCGGCCGCGTCAGCTATGCAGTGCCACCGTCGCCGCCGCGACGGGCGACTGGACGCCGATGCCTCGACCCTGCACGGTGACGCCCAACCGGGTGCGGTCGCCGCGGAACAGGTCGCGCGAGAACTCGCACGGCACGTCGTTCTGGTCGTAGGTGACGCGGGTGATCAGCAGCAGTGCCGACCGCGCCTTGATCGCCAGCAGCGACGCCTCGTCGGGTGTGGCGTTGACGGCTTCGATCCGCTCGTCGGCGCGGGAGGTGACGAGGCCGTAGTCGTTCTCGAGAATTTCGTAAATCGAGCCGCCGAGCTGCTTTTCGAGCAGCCCGGGGAACGACTCGGCGGGGAACTGCGCCAACTCCAGTGAGATGGGGGAGCCGTCGGCGAGGCGGACTCGCTGGATCTCCACGACGAAGTCCGACGCACCGATCTGGAGTGCCGACTGGGTGGTGCGGTCCGGTGCGGTGATCTTGGTCGAGAGCACGCGGGTGCCCGCGACGTACCCCTGGTTGGCCAGGAAGGCGGGCACGCCGACGACGTTGGCCAGGCTACGTTGCACCTGGGCATGGCTGATGAAGATGCCACCCGCGCGGCCGATCACGCGATGCACGAGGCCCGCCTCCTCCAGCGCCGCGAGCATCTGGCGCAGGCTGGAGCGGCTCGTCGAGTAGCGCTCGGCGAGGTCGCGTTCGCTGCCGAGCTTGGCGCCGGGAGTGCCGGCGTTGATGTCGGCGACGATGCGACGCCGCAGCTCCTCGGTCGACTTCGTCAACGCTGGCCCCCTCTCGGCATTCGGGTAGACCAATTCTAGGGGGCGCCCACGCTACTGTTCGGCGATCGCCGCCTGGGACTCGGGCAGGATCTGACCACCGTCGACGACCAGCGACTGTCCGGTGACGTACCCGGCCTCCTCGGTGGCGAAGAACAGGGCGGCGTTGCCGATGTCGGCCACGGTGCCCAGCCGCCCGGCGGGCACGGACGCGGTCATCTGGTTCATGTAGTCCTCGCCCATGTCGACCAGGCCCTCGGTGACGATGTTGCCGGGGAGCACCGCGTTGATCGTGATGTTCTTGGGCGCCAACTCCATTGCCGCGGTGCGGATGAAGCCCAATTGGGCGGCCTTGCTGGCACCGTAGTGCGACCATCCCGGATAGCCCGTGAAGGGTCCCGTGATCGAGGACGTGACGACGACGCGGCCGTGGCCGCTGTCGGCCAGCGCGGACAGTGCCGCCTGGATGATGTACACCGTGCCCTTGAAGTTGACGCCGAGCACCTCCTCGAGGTCCCCCGGGGTCATGTCCTCGAGCCGGGCGGACGGAAAGATGCCCGCGTTCGCGCACACGATGTCCAGCCCGCCGTGACGTTCCACCGCCGTGGCGACCACCTTCTTGCAGTCCTCCGGGCTGGTGACGTCGGCGGCCACCCCCGTCACCGTGCCGGGCGCGCCGGCCAGTGCGGTGACGGCGGCGTCGACGTCGACCTGGCTGCGGCCGGTGATGACGACGTTGATGCCTGCGGCCGCGAACGTCTCGGCGATGCCGCGTCCGATGCCCCGACTTCCGCCGGTGACGATCGCCGTACGGCCCTGCAATGACTGGAACATGTGTTGCCTTTCAGAGCTCTCGCGGGCTTTCACTGTGGGTGGGACTTAGGCCAGCCGTCGGCCGTTGGAGCTGAGATAGCGCTCGGCGAGGTCACAACTGCCCTTGGCGTAGGTGATCGACATTGCCTGGGACTCGCGGGAATGGCTGTGCGAACCCATCCACGCCAATAGCAACAATCTGCGCAGCAGCACGAACGAGGGCAGCATCTCCTCGTCGGTTGCCGCCATCGGACGACGGGTCCGATACCCCGCGACCCACGCGTCCTGCCATTCGGGCACCGCCGGATCATCCTCGAAGAAGGAGACCGCGGTTCCGAAATCGTAGAAGTGCCAACCAAACCCACAGTCGTCGAAGTCGATGACGGTGATCCTGTCGCCGTCGACGAGCAGGTTGGCCAGTCGCAGGTCGGCGTGCACCAGGCCGAAGACCTCGGGTCCGGTGCCGTAATCCTCGAGCCGACGCCGCAGGAGGTCACGGGCCGGGTCGAGCACCCCTCGCTCCGGTGCGCCCACCCCCGTCGCGTCCGCCCACCGGCCCCAACGGGGCCGGTCACCGAGGCTGTGCTGCCAGTCCCAGGAGAATCGGTGGAATCCCTGCGGGCGGCTCCACGTCGTCGAATGGTCGTGCAGGGCAGCGGTTATCCGGCCGAGGGTGTGGAAGTCGGCCGTGGTGAGCGCCTTCTCGTCGGGCTCGGTGCCCGCGACCATCTCGAAGTGCACGACGTACCGGGCGGTTCCGCCTTGATCCACCGTCACCACCCGGCGACCGTCGCGGGCCGGGCGGACGACGGGGACCGTGACGTCACCGTCGAGGCGGAGTGCGGCGAGCCAGTCCAACTCGGATTCGATCTCGGGTCGGCTGTGATAACCCCTGCGGTGCACCCGCAGGATCGACCGCACCCCGGTGTCGTCGTCGACCACTTCGTAGGTGGCGTTCTCCGACAGGTTCAGCAGGCGCAGGCTGGCGCTGGCGGGATGGGCGTATTCCGAGAGCGCGGCCCGCGCGACGTCGACGTCGTCGGAGACGAAGAGATCACCGGAGGCGTCGGAGACGAACGGGTCGACGGAGCCCTCGCCCATGCCTACCCCGCCTTCGCTGCCACGGCGGCCTTGCCCACCGCCACCTCCAAGCGTTCTAGCACGTCGTCGCAGAGCTCGCGACTCAGCAGCAATCCTGGCTTGAATTGCAGGACAGAGGGATCCAGCGTGGAGAAGATGGCCCAGACGCCGTTCTCGTACAGCTCGCGCATCACGTACTTGGCGCCTTCGGGGTGGTTGAACTCGAGTCCGATGACCACGCCGTTCTGCCGGATGCCGACGAACCAGTCCGCGTGGTCGGCCTTGATCCTGGCCAACCCTTCGGCGAACACGTCGGTGATCGCGTGCACCGAAGACCGGACCTCCGGGCGGCTGGTGATCTCGAGGGTCTTGATCGCGGCGACGCAGCCGAGTTCGGCACCGCCGAAGGTCGAGATGTGGGCGAAGCCATCCTGGTCGAGCCACTGCGCGGCCCGCTCGCCGAGCATGGCGGCGGTGATCGGGTAGATGCCGCCGGAGAGGCCCTTGCCGGCGACCATGATGTCGGGTTCGATGCCGTGTTTGGTGATGCCCCACATCTCGCCGGTGCGCATCAGGCCCGTCTGCACCTCGTCGGCGATGTAGAGGGTGTCGTGGCGTTCGGTGAGCTCCTTGACCGCTTCGAGGTATCCGGCCGGGGGAAGGGGGAACCCGTAGGTCGCGGGGATGGTCTCCATGATCACCGCCGCGACGTCCCCGCCGGCGAGCGCCCGTTCCATCGCGTCGAGGTCGCCGAAGGGCACCTGCACGAATTCGTCGGGCCGGTCGGAGAGGAACAGCTTGGAGAAGCGGTCGTCGCCGGTGGCCACGGCCAAGCCAGTGTGGCCGTGATAGGCCTTGACGATCGAGACGATCTTGCGGCGCTGGGTGGCGTGCCTGGCGCTCTTGAGCGCGATGTCGATGGCTTCGCCACCGCCAGATCCAAAGGCCACCTTGGTGATCGACGCCGGCGCCGACTCGACGAGGCGTTGGGCCAATGCGGTGCGCGCGACCGACGGGAAGTGGTGGTTGCCGATGTCGAAGTGCTCGAGCCCCTCGACGACGGCGGCCATGATCTCGGGGTTGCGGTGGCCGAGGTTGTAGGTGCCACCGTTGAGGTGCATGTCGATGAGGCGGCGACCATCCATGTCCCAGAGGAAGTAGTCCTCTCGGCGGTCGATCACCAGGTCGACCCCTGCGTCGGTCCAGAATTGGGTCTTGTCCGGATTCCAGTACTTCTTCGCCTGTTCGAGCACCTGAGCCTTGGACTCGAACGAGAACGTGCCGTAGTCGAACAACTGGACTCCCTGCCTGAGGTTCCTCGAGCTCGCGCGGCTTCGAGGCCACCCACCCTAAAAAGGTTGGACCATTTCTGTCAATGGACTACCGGAACGGTTGCACGATCCATTCGGTGGTGCCAATATACGGAAGTTCGACTGTGGGCCACAGCACACTGGGTCACCGCCGGACCCCCGTCGTTCGCCTGGAAGGTGACCCATCTGATGACCGATCAAGTCGTATCGCGCGACGAGAACACCGGTGACGTCCAACGACTGAAGCGAAACGCCGTCGGCACGGTCGGTGTCATCTTCATGGCGGTGGCCACGGCGGCGCCAATCACCGCGATGGTGGGCAACGTCCCAATCGCGGTCGGCTTCGGCAACGGGTCGCATGCGCCCGCCGGTTACATCGTCGCCACCGTCGTGCTCGGCCTGTTCGCCATCGGATACGCCACCATGGCCAAGCACATCACCGCCACCGGTGCGTTCTACGGATACATCTCCCACGGTCTCGGTCGCGTGATCGGCATGGCCAGCGGTCTGCTGATCACCATGGCCTACATCGTCTTCGAGGCCTCGCTGATCGGCATCTTCTCGTTCTTCTTCCAGAATCTGTTCAAGTCCCAGTTCGACATCACAGTGCCGTGGCTGGCGCCCGCGATCCTGATGCTGGTGCTCAACTGCATCCTGACCTACTTCGACGTCAACCTGACGGCGAAGGTGCTCGGGGTGTTCCTGGTGACCGAGATCGTCATGCTGTCCCTTGGTGCACTGGCGGTGCTGTTCAAGGGTGGCGGTCCGGACGGATTCGCCGTCGCCGAGACCCTCAACCCCATCGGAGCGTTCACCCCCGCGGCGGTCGCCGGCGCCAGCGCCGGCCTCGGGTTGTTCTTCGCGTTCTGGTCGTGGGTCGGCTTCGAGTCCACCGCGATGTATGGCGAGGAGTCCAAGGACCCCAAGCGAATCATCCCGCGCGCCACCATGATCAGCGTGCTCGGCGTCGGCGTCTTCTACGTCTTCGTGTCGTGGATGGCCATCGCTGGCACCGGGCCCGCGAAATCCGTGGAGTTGGCCCAGAGTGCGGACACGTCCTCGGAGATCTTCTTCGGCAACGTGCGTGGCACCTACGGCGAGTGGGCCATCACACTGTTCAACATCCTGCTCGTGACCGGTTCCTTCGCCTGCGGCATGGCGTTCCACAACTGCGCCTCGCGCTACCTGTACGCCCTCGGCCGCGAAGGCCTGTCGAAGGGGTTGCAGAAGTCGATCGGCGCCACGCACCCGACCCACGGTTCGCCGCACGTCGCGTCCTTCGTCCAGACCGGCATCACCCTGGTGCTCATCCTGGCCTTCTACTTCGCCGGCATGGACCCCTACATCCACATGTACACGCTGCTCGCGATCCTCGGAACGATGGCGATCCTGGTGGTGCAGGCGCTGTGCGCCTTCGCGGTGATCGCCTACTTCCACTTCCACAAGAACCACCCGTCGAGTGCGCACTGGTTCAAGACGTTCCTGGCACCGCTGCTGGGCGGCATCGGCATGCTCTACGTCGTCTACCTCCTGTGGGAGCACAAGGACGCGGCGGCCGGAGCGGCGTCCGGAACCCTGCTGTTCAAGCTGACGCCGTGGATCGTGGTCGGACTGTTCGTCTTCGGCGCGGGCATGGCGCTGTACTTCAAGCTCCGCGACCCGCGACGCTACGATCTGATCGGGCGAATCGTTTACGAGGACAACGTAGTACGAGACTAGGGCGGTTCCGGCGTGGACGACGACTCAGACCGCACCGCAGACCGCGCGGCGGATCTCGACCAGGGCCGGATGCGCATCCTGGACGCGAAGCCGGTGAACCTCGACGGGTTCAGCGCCACCAACCCCGACCTCGGGCTGGTCGCCATGGCCAGCCCGTTCGACCCCGAGCCGTCACTGGTGATCACCGACGGGGTGGTCGTCGAACTGGACGGCAAGTCGGTCGACGAGTTCGACGTGATCGACGAATTCGTGGCCCTCTACGGGCTGGACCTCGGCGTGGCCGAGGAAGCCATGGCGATGGACGACCAGACCCTGGCCCGGATGACGGTGGACTTCACCGTGCCGCGGGCCGAGGTCGTGCGAATCGTCGCGGGTCTGACGCCGGCCAAGCTGGCCCGCGTCGTCGCCATGCTCTCGCCGGTGGAGATGCAGATGGCGATGACCAGGATGCGAGCCAGGCGGACGCCGAGCAACCAGGCCCACGTGACCAATCAGCTCGACGATCCGCTGCTGATCGCGGCCGACGCTGCCAGTGCCGTCGCCTACGGATTCCGAGAGGTCGAGACCACGGTCCCGGTGTTGGGCGACGCACCGTCGAACGCGGTCGCGCTCCTCATCGGCAGTCAGGTCGGCGTCCCCGGTGCGATGGCCCAGTGCTCGATCGAAGAGGCGTTGGAACTGCGACTCGGCCTGCGTGGGCTGACCAGCTACGCCGAGACCATCTCCCTCTACGGCACCGAGCAGGTCTTCGTCGACGGTGACGACACCCCTTTCTCGAAGGCCATCCTCACCTCCGCCTACGCCTCGCGTGGGCTCAAGATGCGGGTGACGAGCGGTGGCGGCGCCGAGGTGTTGATGGGCGCGGCGGAGAAGTGTTCCATCCTGTACCTGGAGTCGCGGTGCGTCTCGCTGGCCAGGGCACTGGGCTCGCAGGGCGTGCAGAACGGCGGCATCGACGGTGTGGGCGTGGTGGCCTCGGTGCCCGACGGGATGAAGGAACTGCTGGCCGAGAATCTGATGGTCATGCTCCGCGATCTCGAATCGTGCGCGGGCAACGACAATCTGATTTCCGAATCCGACGTCCGGCGCAGTGCCCACACCCTGCCGGTACTGCTGGCCGGGGCCGACTTCATCTTCTCCGGCTTCGGGTCGATTCCGCGCTACGACAACGCCTTTGCGCTGTCGAACTTCAACTCCGACGACATGGACGACTTCCTGGTGCTGCAACGCGACTGGGGCGTCGACGGCGGACTGCGCACCGTCCCGGTCGAACACTTGGCCCGGGTCCGCCGGCGTGCGGCGACCGCCGTGCAGGCGGTGTACCGCGATCTGGGCCTGGCCGACTTCGACGACGAGCGGGTCGACGCGGTGGTGGTGGCCAACGGTTCTCGCGATCTGTCACCGGGTGACCCGAAGGCCGTCGCCGAGGCCGCCACCGCGATCGAGGCCAAGCAGCTGACGGTGTTCGACGTCATCGCCTCCCTCAAGCGCACCGGCTACGACGCCGAGGCCGAGGCCATCATGGCCCTCACCCGGGAACGGCTGCGCGGGGACCAACTGCAGACCTCGGCCATCTTCGACGGGGACTTCCGCGTGCTGTCGAAGATCACCGATCCCAACGACTATCGCGGGCCGGGGACCGGGTACGCGTTGACCGCTGAGCGACGTGCCGAGATCGACGCCATCCGCCAGGAGCGGACCGCCGACGAGTTGACCGCCGACCAGGCCGAGCACGCCGGGCACGTCACGTTCACCGACGTCGAAACCGCCAGGCATGGCAGTGATCCGCGCGAGGTGTGCATCGGGCTCTCGCCCGCGTTTGGCCGGTCCGTGTGGTTGTCGCTGTGCGGCCTGACCGTCGGCGAGGTGCTGCGGCAGATCTCGGCGGGGTTGGAAGAGGAAGGCTGCGTGCCCCGGTTGGTCCGGATCCGCTCGACCATCGACGTCGGCATGATCGGGCTGACCGCGGCCCGGCTGTCCGGATCGGGAATCGGAATTGGATTGCAGGGGAAGGGAACCGCACTCATCCACCGCCGCGACCTGTCCCCGTTGGCGAATCTGGAGCTGTTCAGCGTCGCGCCACTGCTGACCGACCGGATGTACCGCGAGCTGGGCAAGAATGCCGGACGGCATGCGAAGGGGATGGCACCGATTCCGATCTTCACCGGCGGCACCGACGAGTCCATCTCCGCGCGCTACCACGCGCGCGCCGTCGCGCTCGTCGCACTCGAACGCGAGGCAAGTGAACCGGGCGAACCGCCGATGACCGTTCGGGTGGCCCGATGAAACCCGATGACTTCACCGTCGAGGCCGCGGTCAACGGCAATCTGAACCTCGCCGACCTTCGGATGGATCCGGCAACGCTCGCGCACCAGGCTGTCGTCGCCGAGGAGGGCGGCAATCCGCAACTGGCCGAGAACTTCCTGCGCGCAGCGGAACTCGCCCTCGTCGACGACGAGGACGTCATGGCACTCTACGAGGCGCTTCGCCCGCACCGCTCGACCGCCGAGGAACTCGAGGCGCTGCGCACCTCGCTCGAGACCCGGGGTGCCGCGAGGTGCGCCGAACTGGTGCGCCAAGCCGCCGCCGTCTACGCCCGACGGGGACTCTTGCGGTGACGGTCGTGGTGGCCGGTGTGGACGTCGGCAACCACACCACCGAGATCGTCGTGGCGCGTGTGCGCGGCGATGCCGTCGAGCAGGTGGTGCACGGGCAGCAACCCACCCGCGGCCGCAAGGGCTCGGCGGAGTCCTTGGAGGGCGCGGCGGCGCTGCTGCACAAGATGGAAGTCGAAGCGGGCCTGGCCGTCGACGAGATCCTGTTGGCCGCGCTGCGACCGGTGGACACGGCGACCGCACCGCTGCCGCCACCGTCCTCGCCGAGGTCGCCGGTCCGCAGCCTGCGCGCGGTCGACGCGAGCACCCCCGCCGGCACCGGGTTCGGAGTCGGGCGGCACCGCCCACTGAGCAGCCTCACCGGGGACGTCGTCGGCGGTCCGGCCATCGTCTCCGTCGACGCGTCGACCGACTTCGAGGTGGCGGCCCACGCGATCTCGGCCGCGGTGGACCGGGGCTGGGACGTCGTTGGCGTGATCGCCGCCCAGGACGACGCGGTGCTGATTCGCAACCGCATTTCGGTCGACGTGCCCGTGGTCGACGAGGTCGTGCTCGACGGTGTGGCACCGGGGGCGTTGATCGCCGTCGAGGTGGTCACCGAGGGCCGCGCCTACCGCGCCATGGCCGACCCGATCGCGCTGTGCGTAGCCCTCGAACTCGGGACCGACGAGATCGCCGCCGTCGCGGAGTTCACCAGGGAACTGGCC
>Ga0209051_1000293_pt1 | contig 80240 bp, 62 predicted proteins | sample AraplaCvi_mMS_r2_2_FD_184286 | JGI IMG/M metagenome (GOLD analysis project Ga0209051, IMG submission 184286) | Arabidopsis root microbial communities from North Carolina, USA - plate scrape MF_Cvi_mMS_r2 (SPAdes) (version 2) | ecosystem: Host-associated > Plants > Roots > Endosphere | place...
GTACGTGCACGTCCCGTTCTGCGAGTCGGTGTGCTACTACTGCGCATGCAACAAGGTCGTCACGCGTAACCGCGAGAAGGCGCGGCAGTACCTCGGCTATCTGGCGCGCGAGGCTGCGCTGCAGGCTGTCGCGCAGCAGCGGTTCATCGTCGGCGATCAGGGCGGTCGGCGCGGTCGGCGCGGGGGAGGCTGCGGCACTCATCTCGTTGCGGGGGTGAAAGTCAGTTCGGCGCGCAGGCCGTGCGGGCGATTCTCGGTGAGCGCCAGGGCCGCGCCCAGGCCGTAGAACAGCGTCAGGCGCTCACGCAGGTTGCGCAGCCCGGTGCCGCTGCCCATCGCCTGCGTCATGCCGACGCCGGTGTCGCTGACCCACAGCCGCACCTGGTCGTCGACGCGCTCGCCACCGACCTCGATGCGACCGCCCTCCTCGCTCGGGTCGATGCCGTGGCGCACCGCGTTCTCGACCAGCGTCAGCAGCGCCATCGGCGGGAAGCGCAGGCTGCCGAGCTCGGGCGGCAGGTCCACGAAAAAGTCCAGTCGGTCCGGCATGCGCAAGTGCATCAACTCGAGGTAGGCGCGCACCAGGCCCAGTTCGTCCGACAGCGTGGTGGCGTCGCCCTGCAGGCGCGGCATCGCGGCGCGCAGGTAGGCGATCAGGCTGCGCAACACCGGCGCTGCCTGCGGCGAGCCGGTTTCCACCAGCGCCCGGACATTGGCCAGGGTGTTGAACAGGAAATGCGGCTCGACCTGGGCCTGCAGCAGCCGCAGCCGGGCGTCCAGCGCCTGGCGTTCCAGCTCGCTGCGCTCCAGTTCGAAGCTGAGCGCCTGGCTGCGGGCCTCGGCATCGCGCTGGCGGTACAGCGCGCCCATGGCCAGCAGCGGGCCGACAACCAGGCCGGAGCCGGCGATCCAGAGGAAGCCGAGCATCCGGGATTCGGACTCGACGAAGCTGGAGAAGTCGCCACCGACGGCGACCATGTAGACCGCCAGGGTGGCCAGCGGCACGGCCGCCGCGACCACGACCACCTGGAACAGCCAGCGCGCCCACCAGCGCGGCAGCCGCCGCGGCCATTGCCCGGCCGCGGAGAAGGCCAGCAACGCCAGCATGCCCACGAACATCGTCCGCCCCAGCAGGACGGGGAAGGGGGTGATGAAGATCGGCTGCAACGCGAGCGCGAAGACGGTGGCCAGCGCCAGCGCCAGCAGCACCCGCTGCGGCGTCAGGTAGGAGACGAAGCCGTGCCAGGCCGGGTGCGCGGGGCGCGCGGTCTCGGGCGGGCTGGCGGGAAGGACCGGGGTCGACATGCCCGCACGATAGCGGCCGCGCCGGAGGGATCCAAGCCGGGCCGGGGGGCCACGCGACGAATCACGGGATGGGCCGCTTGAGCCACGGCTCGCGGGCCGGCAATCGCCCCGGGCTGTTGGCCGGCCGCCGCGCTCACGCGGGGCAGCGACCGCAGAAAGTCCTCGAACAGCGCGTCGTTCATGTGTACATCCCGATCCGGCACATGACCGCTTCCTTGCCGGCGCTGATCGCGAAGCGCAGCGCCTCGGCCGGCGTCGCCCAGCCGTAGCCGCCGGCCAGGTTCTCGTCGCGGAAGGCCTCGCGCCGGTTCATCGACTCGATCGCGCCCATCCGCACGACGACCACCGCCGCCACGTAGCCGAACTGGCGCGGGCGCTCGATCGCGCCGGCATAGATGCGGTAGTCCCCGGTGTCGACTTCGGCGAAATGCATGGCTGACTCCTTCAGCGCCTCCGAGCGCGAGCGGCCCGGAAGGGGCCGCGATGGAGTCACTTTGCGCGACGCAAGCCGCGATGCCTACCCAACTGAGGTGGGCCCTCGTAAGGGGGGTAGTCCGCAAGCATCCCCCCATCGGGCGATGGGGGCCGCGCGTTCGGGCCGGGCTTCAGAGGAGCCGCGCGTCAGAACTGCTTGTTGGCGATCGCGTTGTATTCGCGCAGTTCGGCGTCCACGACCCGCTTTGGCGGGACATCCGCCGGCCGCTCACCCAGCTTGGGATGGACGACGTCATATGCGCGGCGCTCGGCCGGGGACACCACGCCGTTCTGGTCCCGGTCGGCTTCCGCGAAGACCAGGTTGGGAATCAGGCTCACCGACGGCGGGAACTTCTCCACCGTCGACTGCCCCACCGCCGCGGCGAGCGCGTTGCTGGGCTGGAAGGAGGTCGATTGCGCCGTCACGGTCGGCGCGGGAGCGGGCGTCGGCGCCAGCGAAACGGCAGGAGCCGGCGCCGAAACGGCAGGAGCCGGCGCCGATGCGGCGGGCGCTGGCGCAGAGGCAGCGGAAGCTGGCGCAGAGGCAGCGGACGCTGGCGCGGGCTCAGCGGGCGCTTGCACAGAAGCGGCGGGAGCTGGCGCGGTGGCCGCGGGAGCCGGCTCGGACGCGGCCGGAGCCGGTTGGGGCGCCGCGGCCAGGTTGGCCGCCTGCGGCGACAGGCTCACCACGGCGGACGCCTCGGCCGGCTGGTCGGTCGAGGCGTCGTAGACCTCGGCATCGCGCAGGCGTGCCGACTGCCCGGTGGTCGCACCGGGACCATTTGAAGTCGTTGTGTTGTTCAGGGCAGCAATCATGGCGAGCCTCCCGCGAGGTTTCCGCACGTTCCGGCCAGCGGGCGCCGGGCTCGGAACGGAATCCAAGCCGATGCCCTTCCTGGGCATGTTCGGTTTATCGGCGGGCGATCTCCGGACTTTAGGCCCCGACAGCCGCCTTTCGCACCTTCTTGATAGGTGAAAACCCTCAATCGCACCGTCCGGGGGCGACCCGCGCCGCAATTCCACTTGCCGGAAACCCCTGTCGCCATCGGTTAAATTGCCACGCATGGGTCTCCGTTCCTTCGCCACCGCTCACATCCCCGGCCTGACCGGGCTGGCCGGTTCCCGCACCGCGCCGGACACCGCCGCCGAGGCCTCGTCCTTCGACGCGCTCGTCCATCGCCTGCACTACCTGCCCAAGGCCGACGTCAAGCGCATCCGCGAGGCCTACAAGTTCGCGGACGAGGCGCACCTGGGGCAGTTCCGGGCCAGCGGGGAGCCCTACATCACCCACCCGATCGCCGTCGCCGGCCTGTGCGCCGACTGGCGCCTGGACGCGCAGGCCATCATGGCGGCGCTGATGCACGACGCGATGGAGGACTGCGGCGTCACCAAGACCGAGTTGATCGAGCGCTTCGAGGCGCCGACAGCCGAGCTGGTCGACGGCCTGACCAAGCTGGACAAGCTGCAGTTCTCGACCCGCGAGGAGTCCCAGGCCGAGAGCTTCCGCAAGATGCTGCTGGCGATGGCGCGCGACGTGCGCGTCATCCTGATCAAGCTGGCCGACCGCCTGCACAACATGCGCACGATGCAGCACATGGCCTTCGACAAGCGCCGCCGCATCGCCCGCGAGACCCTGGACATCTACGCGCCGATCGCGCACCGGCTCGGCCTCAACGAGATCTACCGCGAGCTGCAGGAGCTCTCGTTCCAGTACATCCATCCCTGGCGCCACGCGGCGCTGGCCAAGGCGGTCACGAAGGCGCGCGGCCATCGGCGCGACCTGGTCGCGCGCATCGAGCGCGACGTCCAGAAGGCCTTCGCCGAGGCCAGCCTGCGCGTCGAGATCCAGGGCCGCGAGAAGACGCTGTTCAGCATCTACAAGAAGATGCGCGAGAAACACCTGAGCTTCGCCCAGGTCAGCGACATCTTCGGCTTCCGCGTGATCGTCCAGGATCTGCCGCAGTGCTACTGGTCGCTGGGCGTGCTGCACCAGCTGTACAAGCCGCAACCGGGCCGCTTCAAGGACTACATCGCGATTCCCAAGCCCAACGGCTACCAGTCGCTGCACACGACCCTGGTGAGCCCGCTGGGCACGCCGGTCGAATTCCAGATGCGGACCGAGGCGATGCACATGGTCGCCGAGAAGGGCGTGGCGGCGCACTGGCTCTACAAGAGCAAGGGCGACGCCAAGGGCGCGCAGCAACTGGGCTCGCGCTGGCTGCAGTCGCTGCTGGACATCCAGGACGAGACCCGCGACGCGACCGAGTTCCTGGAGCACGTCAAGATCGACCTGTTCCCGGACGCGGTCTACGTGTTCACGCCCAAGTCCAAGATCATGGCGCTGCCCAAGGGCGCGACGCCGGTGGACTTCGCCTATGCGATCCACTCGGACGTCGGCGACCACTGCGTCGCGGCCAAGGTCAACGGCGAGCCGGTGCCGCTGCGCACCGAGTTGCGCAGCGGCGACGTGATCGAGATCGTCACCGCCGCCGGCGCGCGGCCGAATCCGGCCTGGCTGAGCTTCGTGCGCACCGGCCGGGCCCGCTCCAAGATCCGCCACTTCCTGAAGAACCTGGAGCAGGAGGAATCGCGCGAACTCGGCCACAAGATGCTCGCGCAGGCGCTGCGCGCCGAGGGACTGGCGCTGCCCAGCCTGAAGGCCGAGGACGAATCGGCCGCCGCGCTGTGGCAGGACCTGGCGCGCTGGGCGGGCAACCGCAACGTCGACGAACTGCTGGTCGAGATCGGCCTGGGCCGCAAGATCGCGACCATCGTCGCCAAGAAGCTGGCGCGCACCCTGTCCGAACAGGGCCAGCGCCCGGACGCGGTGCTGCTGACGATGGGCCGCTTCTCGACCGACGACGCACCGGCCCAGGGCCAGGTGTTGATCGACGGGAGCGAGGGGGCGTCGGTGCGCCTGGCCACCTGCTGCCGACCGATCCCGGGCGACGACATCAAGGGCTATCTGGGCCGGGGCGAGGGGCTGGTCGTCCACACGGCGGAGTGCTCGGTGGGACGGCGGCTCTTCCAGCGCGACAGCGAGCACTGGATCGCGGTCGGCTGGGGCGAGGAACTGTCGCGCAGCTTCGAGGCCGAGGTCGGCGTGCTGATGCGCAACGGCAAGGGCGTGCTGGCGCAGATCGCGACGGCCGTCAGCAGCGCGGAGGCCGACATCACCCACATCGCCATGAGCGACGACTCGCAGCAGCGCGAGACGGCCGAGATGACGCTGCTGCTGGCGGTCAGAGACCGGCTGCACCTGGCCGACACGCTGCGCACGCTGAAGCGCTCGAGCGCGGTGATGCGCGTGTGGCGCGTGAAGCCCTGATCAGGCCCCTGGCTTGGGGTAGCTCACCTCGACGACCTCGATCGACTCCACGCCGCCCGGCGTGACCAGTTGCAGCTCGTCGCCCTCGCGGGCCTTCAGCAGCGTGCGCGCGATCGGCGACACCCAGCTCACCTCGCCAGCGAGGCTGTCCGACTCGTCGATGCCCTTGATCGTGATGGTCCTCTCCTCGCCCTTCGAGTTGGCGTAGGTCACGGTCGCGCCGAAGAAGATCTGGTCGCTGCCGTGATGCGCGCTGGGATCGACGACCTCGGCGATGTCCAGGCGCTTGGTCAGGAAACGCAGGCGCCGGTCGATCTCGCGCAGGCGCTTCTTGCCGTAGAGGTAATCGCCATTCTCGGAGCGGTCGCCGTTCTTGGCGGCCCACGAGACGATCTCGACGATCTTGGGCCGCTCGACGTCCAGCAGCTGCATGAACTCCGCGCGCAGCCGCGCGTAGCCGGCCGGCGTCATGTAGTTGCGCGAGCCCTTGGGCAGCGCGGGCAGCGACGGGCTGTCCTCGTCGTCATCGCCGGGCGCGGCGTCGTTTTCCTTCGTGAATGCCTTGCTCATCCAGACATTGTGACGAAAACGAAAAGGGCCGGCGCCCTTCGGAGCCGGCCCTTTCGCGGGAGCGCCCTTAGCGAGGTGCCTTGGGATCGCTGAACTTGAGGTACAGGTCCTCGAAGTCATTACCCGTCTTGTAGTTCTCGAAACCCAGCTTGTAGCCGTCACCATCCCGAGTGACTTTGCCCATGTCCTTGCCGCTGCTGTTTAGGGTGGTGCCCGCCTGCTGCCAGTCGCCGTACGCATTGATCCGGAACTCAAGCTTGGTGCCTGGGGCGTCCTTGACCGTGACCGACGTCCCATGCAGTTCATTGGCGAGCCCGAGGTGGGTCCATTTGCCGTCCGACCCCCGGTACTGGACTTGGTAGTTCTCGGAAGCCGAGGCGTGATGCGGCGCGAAAGTATCGATCTGGATTTCGCCACTCTGGCCGACGATGTAGCCACCCCTGCTTGAGTCCCATCCACCCACGCGCGGCGCATTGACGGCTGGCGCCGGTGCTGGCGCCGGGGTCGGGGTCGGGGTCGGGGTCGGTGCGGCAGCGACCGAGGTGGTGTTCACGGGCACGGGCACGGGCACGGGCACCGGAACCGGAACGGGGACGGGGTTTGCCGGCCACTGGGCGGCATGACCGAAATCGCGGCCGCCATACCAAGGAAGTTGTTGGCAGGACGGCCACCCAGAGCCTCCCATCCATGCGCTGCACTGGCTCATGAACCAATTGCCCAGGAACTGGATCATCGGGTTCATGCGCGCGCCGGGCCAGCTCCAGGGACGCATCTGATTCATGACGGGAAAAGAGCCGAAGCTTGGCGTTGCGGACGCGTAGTCTGACTGGAAGTGATTGAAGTACATGTCTTCGATTCTCCGAAGTAGTCGAATTTGGCGCTCGAATGCCCGATCGATGAGGTGACTGATCGAGGCATCGCGCGGCAGGTCCAGTACGACAGATGGGAGGACCAGTTCGGACGCCGTCGCCCGGGCGCGATATCGTCGAGGCCCCAATTCGGAGGCACCCGGCATGGCGCACGCAACGGCGAACAACACGAACGGCCCATTGAGCGGCTTGAAGATCGTCGAGTTCGCCGGCATCGGTCCCGCGCCCTTCGCCGGTCTCGTGCTGGCCGACTTCGGCGCCGAGGTCACGGTGATCGAACGCCTTGGCGGCACCTCGCGGGTGGGCGGCGGCGCGGCGCTTCATCGCGGCAAGACGATGGTTCAGGCGGATCTGAAATCACCGCCGGATCTGGCGCGCGTGCGCGACTTGATTGCAGGCGCCGACGCGCTGATCGAGGGCTTCCGTCCTGGCGTGATGGAGCGGCTGGGGCTCGGCCCCGACACCTTGCTGGCGGCGCATCCGCGCCTGGTCTACGCGCGGCTCACCGGCTGGGGCCAGACCGGCCCTCTCGCGCGAACCGCCGGCCATGACATCAACTACGTCGCGTTGAGCGGACTGATGCCGTTCGCCGCTCGTCCCGGCCAGCCCCCCGCCCTGCCCGCCACCTTGCTCGGCGACATCGGCGGCGGTGCGCTGACGATGCTGTTCGGCTTGATGTGCGCGCTATGGGAATCGCGCCGCTCCGGCCGCGGCCAGGTGATCGACGCCGCCATCCTCGACGGCGTCGGCTACATGGGGACCTTGATCCGGGCCCTGCGCGCCGATGGACACTGGAGCGATGACGCTTCGCGAAACTTCTTCCGCCATGGCTCCCATTTCTACGACTGCTTCGAATGCGCGGATGGCCGTTGGCTGTCGCTGGGCGCCATCGAAGGGGACTTCCATGAGGAACTCATGCGCCGGCTCGGGTTGTCGCCGACGCCACCCCAAGACGACCCGGCGCAGTGGCCCGAGCTGCGCGAGCAGGTCGCTGCGCGCCTGCGCGAGCGGCCACTGGCGCATTGGGTGGCGGTTTTCGACGGCAGCGATGCCTGCGCGGCGCCAGTGCTGACCCTGGCCGAGGCGCCGCATCACCCGCATCAGCAGGTGCGGCGCAATTTCTTCATTCAGGACGGACAGGCGTGGCCCATGCCAGCGCCCAAACTCTCGCGGACGCCGGCAAGGCCGGGCTCTGCGGCTCTGTCGGATACTCAAGACCGAGTATCCGGCGCGGACGATATTCGCCCGGAGTGATTCCCCGCCGAATACTCGGCCGCCGCCTGCCATTCAGGCAAAGAATTCAGGCAAAGAAAAAGGCCAGTGTTTTGCAACACTGGCCTTTCGATTTGGCGCGGCTGGCAGGATTCGAACCCACGACCCCTTGGTTCGTAGCCAAGTACTCTATCCAACTGAGCTACAGCCGCACGACTTTTACTGATCAGAAGCCACCGTCGTGGAAGCGGCCCCTGGTTTTTGTTGTTGCTTTTTCTTCTGAGTGCTGAATCATTGGTTTCCCTCTGATTCAGCAGTTTTTCTGGCGCGGCTGGCAGGATTCGAACCCACGACCCCTTGGTTCGTAGCCAAGTACTCTATCCAACTGAGCTACAGCCGCTGAAAGACTGCGACTATAGCATGCGTTTTTGGAGGTGCGCAAGAATCTCTACGAAAAATATTCAGAACCCACCGCCAAGGCTTGCTGGAACCCGGGCATGAGGCCGTCTTCAACGGCCGTCAGCCCAAGCGGGCGGCGGCCTCGAAGCAGCGTGCCCGGCGCTCCGGGTCGTCGTCCTGCTCCGCCATCTCGGCCAGACGCAGCCAACTGCGGCGGCGCGCCGCGATCGACAGTTCGCGATCGTCGGCCGCCTGCTCCAGCATCAGCCGCGCCTTGCCCCACAGCTGACGCTCAGCCAGCGCATGGCCCAGTGCCAGCGCCATGGTGCCGTCGCGCGGGAAGCGCTGCACCGCGCCTTCCAGCCGCTGCAGCCATTCCGGTCCGAGCCCCGGCGTGCACAGCACCAGCGCCTCGGCCAGCGCCTGGCGCTCGTCGGCGCCCTGCTCCGCGATCGATTCCCAGAACGGGCGCAGCCAGCCGCGTCCGTCCTCGGGCGCGCCCAGCGCCGCCGCGCAGTGGGCCGCGCGCGCCGCCACGAACACGTCGCGGCGGTCCGACGCATCCAGCTGCTGCCAGATGCCGCGCAGTTGATCGATGTCGCGCGCCGTCTCCAGCGCCTCGCAGGCCAGCGAGCGCAGCAGCCCCTGCGCCGCCGATTTCGAGAAGCCCTGATGCTTGGCCAGCAGCCGCGCGGTGCGCAGTGCCTCCAGCGGCTGACGGGCCAGGCGGCTGGCCTGCAGCTTCAGGCGCAGCGCCTGCGTACGGCGCGCCACGCCCGGCGTGAGTTCGCCGAGCAAGCCCAGCGCGCGCGGCGCGTCGCGGTCGTCCAGCGCCCACTCCGCGGCCAGCAGCCGCGCGCCCTCTTCCTGCACCCGCGCGCCGGCCGAGCTCGACGCCAGCTGGAGCGCCTGGCGCAGGTGCTCGTCGCGGTTGCGGCGGTCCTGCAGCTTGTGGGCGCTCTGCGCGGCGACCAGATGGGCCAGCGCCATGAACGCGCCATCCTGGGCGAGGTCCGGCGTCTGCGCCTGGATGGTCAGCGCGCGCTGCGCCGCCTTCTGGGCGCGGCTGTAGCGGGCGCCGAAGTACTCGGCCCAGGCCTCGCGCAGCGCGACCTGGGCGCTGCGTTCGCGCTGGGCCATGCGCCACAGCCGCGCGCGCTTGGGCAGCGTCAGCAGCGCATCCAGCGACTGCATCAGCGTCATCAGCGCGAAGCAGCCCGCCACCAGCAGCAGCAGGAACAGGTTGAGCGACAGGTCCATCCGCCAGCCGCGCCAGTAGAAACTGGCCAGGCCGTCGTTGTTGCCCAGGGTCAGCGCCGCGACGACCGCCGCGACGAACAGCAGCACCAGCCAGATCACCATGCGCATGGCGATCTCCTCAGCGGGCCACCGCGCTCAGCGCGGCGAGCGTGTCGTCGGGGCGCGGCACGCTGACCTGACGGGCCTGGCCCTGCACCTGGCGCAGCAGCTCGACGGTCAGCGACAGCTTGCGCGAGCGCGCGTCGAAATAGCGGTCCAGCATCGCCTGCGCCTCGCGCAGGTCGACCTGCGCGGTGTCGAACTGGCGGCTCAGCAGCGCCAGCCGCGCGTTGAGCAAGCGCAGCTTGAGGTTCTCGCGCAGGAAGAAGGCCTGCTCCGGTGCGATCAGCGCCGCTTCGGGATGATCGATGCGCGTGACGCGCAGCAGGCCGCGGGCTTCGCGCCAGACATCGCCGCTGAGCGTGTCCCAGCGCTCGCCGGCCTGCTCCCACAGACGCTCCCACCAGCCCGGCTCGCCGTCGGAGGCCGCCTGGGCCGGGGCAGACGGAGCGGTCTTGCGCGATCCGGCCGTCTTCGCAGGGGCGGCCGGGGCCGCCGTGGTGAGGCCGGCATGCGCGGCGGCGGCCTGTTGTGCGGCCTGTTGCGCGGGCGCTTGATCGCGGACCGGCTGGGCGACAGCCAGCAGCGGCAGGTCGTCGATCTGGCGCACGACCTCGTCCAGCTTGATCGTCAGCGTCGAGACATCCACCACGCTGACCGCCCTGATGCGCTCCAGGTCGCGCGTGACGGCGCGGCGCACGCCCTCCAGGCGCGGCTGCTTGTAGCGGGCCAGGCGCTCGTCGGCCTGGCGCAGCGCGGCCACCAGCGGCTCGGCGCTGCCGGTGATGGTGCCTTGCTGCATCGCCACGCGCAGCGAGGCTTCGACGTCGCCGACGACGTTCTCGTCGCGCGAGCGGTTCATCGACTGCATCAGCGCCTCGAGCTGCTCGCGCTGCACGGCGACCTCGGCCAGCCGGGCGTCCAGCAGCGCGACCTTGGCCGCGGTGTCGCGGCTCAGGTCCTGCGCCTGGCGCGCCTGGTCGCGGGCGATGTTGGCCTCGCTCTGGCTGGAGTCCTGGCGCCGGACCAGTTCCTGTTCGACCTGCTTGAGCCGTTGCTGGCTCTGCCAGGCCAGGCCGAGGGCCAGCAGGGCCACCAGGCCGACCCCGGCCACGACGGCCTGGGTCAAGGTGGCGCCGGAATGCCGGGCGGGCTTGTGGGGCGACGGAACGTCGGCCGCTGGGGTGGTGGTCTCGCTCACGTCGGCGATTCTAGGGTGGACCCTGACAGCATCCGGAACCCGGCCGCGACCGCCGCGGCATCGGGTCGCACCAAAACCACATGCCCGGCGCCGAGCGCGCGCGCGCGCGCCGCGATGCGTTCATGGGTCGCCAGCGCCAGGACCCGCCCCCAATCGGCGGGAGGGCCGTTCCCGCGCGTCCCCTGTTCGAGCGAGTCGAGATGGCCGATGGCCTCCGAACTGCTGAACAGCCAGACGTGACGCTGCGGCTCGGACAAGGCCTCGCGCAGCAACGCGGCGATCTCGGGCGACGGCGCGGGGCAGGTGCGCCGGTAGACGCCGACGGCCGAGACCTCGGCCCCCGCCTCGCGCAGCCGGTCGCCCAGCCATTCGCGCCCGCCATCGCCGCGCACCAGCAGCGCGCGGCGGCCGGTCCAGTCCTGGCCGGCGACACGGACCAGCTCCGGCCACAGATGCTCGGAATCGAGGCTGTCCGACGCCGCCGGCGGCTGCACGATGCGCGCGGCCGGCACGCCGTGCTCGATCAGCGCCCGGGCGCTGCCGGGACCGACGGTGGCCGCCCAGGTCCGTTCCGGCCAGACGCGCGCGGGCGTGCCGTCGGCGGCGCGCCCGCCAAAGAAATGCTCGACCGCGTTCGGGCTGACGAACATCGCCAGGTCCGTTCCGGGCAGCGCGGCCCAGGCGGCCGCCAGCGAGGCCGGATCCCGCGCCGGCGCGATGTCGATCAAGGGCAGCGACGCCGTCGGCACACCGAGCGCCGCCATCCGCGTCGCCCACTCATCCGCCTGCGCCCGCGGACGGGTCAGCAGCAGTCTGGCCGGCAGGTCCGGGGCGGCGGCGGCCGCCATCAGACGTCCTTCAGGTACTCGGTGGCGCCCTGCTCCCGCAGCGCGCGCGCCGCGGCGATGCCCAGCGCCTCGGCCGCCGCCAGGTCGGCGACCGCCGCCTGCGCGCTCGAGCGCAGCAGCGGCCGGGCCGTCTCGACCGGGTGCCCCAGTGCGGCGGACAGCGTCAGGCGGCCCTCGGCCGACCAGACCGCATGCGCGGCCAATGGCATCGAGCAACTGCCGCCGAGCTCGCGCGAGACCGCGCGCTCCGCCGCCGCGGCCAGCCAGGTCGGGCGATGGGCGAGCGCCTCCAGATGCGCCGCGAGATGCGCCTCGGCATGCGCCCCCAGAGGCGAAGCATGCGGCGCCTGCCCGGCGCGGATCTCGATGCCCAGCGCGCCCTGGCCAGCGCAGGGAATCATCTCGTCCACCTCGAAGTACTGGCGGATGCGTCCATCGAGCGCCAGCCGCTTCAGCCCCGCCGCGGCCAGCACGATCGCGTCGTACTGCCCCTCGTCGAGCTTGCGCAGCCGCGTGTCGAGGTTGCCGCGCACCGGCTCGATGCGCAGGTCCGGGCGCAGGTTCTTCAGTTGCGTGACGCGGCGCAGGCTCGAGGTGCCGACGCAGGCACCGTGCGGCAAGGCCTGCAGGCTCGCGTGCTTCGGCGACACCAGGGCATCGCGCGGGTCCTCGCGCTCGAGCACCGCGCCCAGGACGAAACCGGCGGGCAGCTCCATCGGCACGTCCTTGAGCGAGTGCACCGCAAGCTGCGCGCGGCCATCCTCGAGCGCCGTTTCCAGCTCCTTCACGAACAGCCCCTTGCCGCCGACCTTGGACAGCGTGCGGTCCAGGATCTGGTCGCCGCGCGTCGTCATGCCGAGCAGCCGCACCGACAAGCCGCGCGCGCGCAGCAGCGCCTGCACATGTTCGGCCTGCCACAGCGCGAGCCGGCTCTCGCGCGTGGCGATCACGAATTCTTGGTTCATGGGGCGGGATGCTAGCCGAGCCTGCCCGCCGCCCCGAGGGATCACCGCTTGCCGCGAAGCGTCGCTTGCGCGATCCCGGAGCATCGGGCGGCGCGCGCGCCACGCCCGGGGGCGAGGCGCGCACGGAGAAACTGCTACAGTCAGCCGGAGGTAACTCGGTTACATCACCCCACCCCTTCCGGTCTCTGACGAACCCTGACGACACCATGCCCGCCAGTACCGCCTCCCGCACCGCCCGCACCGCCGCCAAGCCGAACGCCAAGCCGAACGCCAAGCCGAACGCCAAGCCGAACGCCAAGCCGGCCGCAAAGACCGCCGCAAAGACCGCCGCAAAGACCGCCGCGAAACCTTCCGCGGCCCGGTCCATCCGGACGATCAAGGACAAGAACCAGCCGCTGATGGACGACATCCGCCTGCTGGGCCGCATCCTGGGCGAGGTGATCCGCGAGCAGGAGGGCCGCGAGGCCTACGAACTGGTGGAGCGCGTGCGGCAGTTGTCCGTGGCCTTCCGCCTCAAGCGCGACGCGCAGGCCGGCAAGCAGATGGACAAGCTGCTCAAGGGCCTGTCGGGCGAGCAGACCGTCAGCGTGATCCGCGCGTTCAGCTACTTCTCGCATCTGGCCAACATCGCGGAGGACCGCCATCACGTGCGCCGCCGCGAGGTCCACGAGCGCGAGGGCTCGCTGCAGCCCGGCTCGCTGGCCTATGCGCTGGAGCGGCTCTTCGACGCCGGCGTGCGGCCGGCCGAGGTCGCGCGCACGCTGGAGAACGGCTTCGTGTCGCCGGTGCTGACCGCGCACCCGACCGAGGTGCAGCGCAAGAGCATCCTGGACGCCGAGCGCGCGATCGCCGAGCTGGTGGGCGCGCGCGACCGCCTGCACACCGAGCGCGAGAAGGCCGCCAACGAGAACCTGATCCGCGCCCGCGTCACGCAGCTGTGGCAGACGCGCATGCTGCGCTACTCGAAGCTGACCGTCGCCGACGAGATCGAGAACGCGCTGAGCTACTACCACGCGACCTTCCTGCGCGAGATCCCCAAGCTCTACACCGAGCTCGAGGAGGCGCTGCCCGGCGAGCAGGTCGCGCCCTTCCTGCGCATGGGCCAGTGGATCGGCGGCGACCGCGACGGCAATCCCAACGTCACCGCCGACACGATGCGGCTGGCGCTGCGCCGCCAGAGCGAGCTCGCGCTGCGCCACTACCTGACCGAGCTGCACGAGCTGGGCGCGGAGCTGTCGATCTCGCTGCGCCTGGCCGGCGTGACGCCGCGGATGCAGGCGCTGGCCGAGCGCAGCCCCGATCGCAATGAGCACCGCATGGACGAGCCCTACCGGCGCGCGCTGACCGGCATGTACGCGCGGCTGGCGGCGACGCTCGAAACCTTGACCGGCACCGAGGCGCTGCGCCACGCGGTCGCGCCGCAGGACCCCTACCTCACGCCCGAGGAGCTGCTGGACGACCTGCGCGTGATCCAGGACTCGCTCGAGCATCACCACGCGCACGCGCTGATCGCGCCGCGGCTCAAGCCGCTGATCCGCGCGGTGCAGGTGTTCGGCTTCCATCTGGCGACGCTGGACCTGCGCCAGAGCAGCGACCAGCACGAGCTGGTCATCGTCGAGCTGCTCAAGACCGCGCGCGTCTGCGAGGACTATTCGGCGCTGGGCGAGATGGACCGCCGCGCGCTGCTGGTGGACCTGCTCAACCAGACCCGCCCGCTGCGCGTGCTGGGCGCCGAGTACAGCGAACGCGCCGTCGGCGAGCTCGCGATCTTCGAGACGGCGCGCGAGTCACTCCAGCGCTTCGGCCGCGAGGCGCTGCGGCACTACATCATTTCCCACACCGAGGACGTCAGCGACCTGCTCGAGGTGCAGCTGCTGCTCAAGGAGGTCGGGTTGCTGCGCGGCACGCTCGATGGCGAGGCGGTCAGCGACCTGATCGTGGTGCCGCTGTTCGAGACCATCGCCGACCTGCGCAACGCGCCCGGCATCATGCGCGGCTTCTACGAGCTGCCAGGCATGGCCGCGCTGGTGCGCCGCTCCGGCGGCGAGCAGGACATCATGCTGGGCTACTCCGACTCCAACAAGGACGGCGGCGTGTTCACCAGCAGCTGGGAGCTGTACCGCGCCGAGATCGCGCTGGTGCAGCTGTTCGACGAGCTGCGTGCCCAGGGCCCGCTGACGCTGCGCCTGTTCCATGGCCGCGGCGGCACGGTCGGGCGCGGCGGCGGTCCGAGCTACCAGGCCATCCTGGCCCAGCCGCCGGGAACGGTGAACGGACAGATCCGCCTGACCGAGCAGGGCGAGGTCATCAACTCCAAGTACGCCAACCCGGAGATCGGCCGGCGCAACCTGGAGACGCTGGTGGCCGCGACGCTGGAGGCGACGCTGCTGCACCCGACCAAGCCAGCGCCCCAGTCCTTCATGGCCGCGGCCCAGGCGCTGTCGGACGCCAGCTTCGCCGCGTATCGCGGGCTGGTCTACGACACGCCCGGCTTCGCCGACTTCTTCTTCGCCGCCACGCCGATCCGTGAGATCGCCGAGCTCAACATCGGCTCGCGGCCGGCCTCGCGCAAGGCCAACCGCGCCATCGAGGACCTGCGCGCCATCCCGTGGGGCTTCAGCTGGGGCCAGTCGCGCATCACGCTGCCGGGTTGGTGCGGCTTCGGCTCGGGGGTCCTGGCCTTCCTCGGCAAGGACAAGATCGGCCGCGACGAGAAGCTGGCGCTGCTCAAGCGCATGTTCAAGCAGTGGCCCTTCTTCCGCACGCTGCTGTCCAACCTGGACATGGTGCTGGCCAAGGCCGACCTGGACATCGCGCGCCGCTACCTGGAGCTGGTGGAGGACAAGCGGCTGGGCAAGAAGATCTTCGCCGCCATCGAGGCCGAATTCGCCCGCACCGAGGAGGCCCTCACGCTGATCACCGGCGAGGACGGCCGCCTGGCCGCGAACCCGGCGCTGGCGCGCTCGATCGAGCACCGCTTCCCCTACATCGATCCGCTCAACCACCTGCAGGTCGAGCTGATGCGCCGCTACCGCGCCATCCCGGCGGAAAAGCGCGCCGAGGACCCGCGGCTGGAGCGCGTGCAGCGCGGCATCCACCTGTCCATCAACGGCATCGCCGCCGGACTGCGCAACACGGGCTGACCCGGGCCGCGCCGGGCGCCGTGGCGCTCAGCGCTGGCCGGCCAGCGCCTCCCGCACCGCGGCGACCTGCCGCCGCGAGACGGCCAGCCATTCGTTGACATGGGCGATGCGCACGGCCCAGCCCAGTTCGCCGGCCGTGTCGCCATCGCCCTCGGCGCCGCCATCGGTGGGCACGTGGCGCTCGAGCTCGCGGACCGCGGACTTGGCCACCAGCGCATTGCGGTGCACGCGCAGGAAGCGCTCGCCCAGCCGCTGCTCCAGATCGCTCAGCGAGCCGTCCATGACGTGGCTCTGCGTCGCGGTTCTCAGCGTCAGGTACTTGAGCTCGGCCTTGAAGTAGAGGACTTCGCTCAACGGCACGCGCAGCAGGCGGCCGCGTTCGGTGATGTTGATGACCGGCACCTCGGCGCCGGGAGCGGCGCTGGCCGACTGGGCCTCGCCGGCCTCGCGCGCCTTGGCCGCCGCGCGCTCGTCCAGCCGCTGCGCGGCCCGCGCCAGACTGGCCTGCAGCCGCTCGCGCCGCACCGGCTTGGTCAGATAGTCCAGCGCCTCCAGCTCGAAGGCCTGCAGCGCGTGCTGCGCGTGCGCGGTGACGAACACGATGGCCGGCGCGAACGGCCGTCCCCGCAGCGCCTGCGCCAGCCCCAGCCCATCCAGGCCCGGCATCTGCACATCCAGCAGCACCAGGTCGCAGGCGTGGTCCTTGAGCCAGGTCAGCGCCTGCTCGCCGCTGCCGGCCTCGGCCACGACCTCGGCGCGCGGCTCCTCGTTGGCCTCGACCAGGCCGCGCAGACGCAGGCGCGCCAGCGGCTCGTCGTCGACGATCAAGACCTTCAGCGGGGGGTGCGTCAACATGTCCTTGTTCCCTCTTCTCTTCACGCGGCGCGTCTCAGCGCGGCATCACGATACGCACGACGAAACGGCCTTCGCCCGGCCCAGCCTCGAGCCGCGCCGCCACGTCGTGCATCAGCCGCAGCCGCTGGCGCACGTTGCGCAGCGCCAGCCCGTGCCCCTGGCCGCGCGACGGCAGTCCGACCGAATTGACGATGCGGATCTCGATCTCGCCGCCGCGCGCGCGGGTCACGATGTCGACGTCGCCGCCATGATCGTTGGGCTCGACGCCGTGGCGCACCGCGTTCTCCACCAGCGGCTGCAGCAGCAGCGGCGGCACGCGCGCGTCGGCGGCGTGCGGATCGAGCTGCCATCTCACGCGCAGCCGGTCGCCGAAGCGCAGCTGCTCGATCGCCAGGTAGCGGCGCGCCAGCTCGACCTCCTGGTCCAGCCGCACGCCCTCGGCGCCGGGCCCCTCGTCGGCGAGCGCGACGCGGAACAGCTCGGCCAGGTCCTCCAGCACCTCCTCGGCGCGGTTGGGATCGACGCGCACCAGCGCGATCGCGGTGTTCAGCGTGTTGAACAGGAAATGCGGACGGATGCGCGACTGCAGCTCGACCAGCCGCGCCAGCGCGTCGGCGGGGGCCTGGGCGCGCTCGCGCAGCTTCAGCCAGCCCAGCAGCACGCCCGCGGCGACGGCGCCGGACAGCGTCGCCGCCACGCGCTGCACCGCGCCGAGCCGGCCGAGCTCGACGGCCTCCAGCAGCAGCGCGCCGCCATGCGCGCAGGCCGCGCCCAGCGCGATCGGCAGGGCCCATTGCGCCCATTCGGGCAGGCTCGCCAGCAGTCGCTTGGCGGCGCAGACGATCAGCAGCCAGGCCAGCACCGCGCTCAAAGACGCGACCGAGGCGGCGCCCATCGACCAGAGCCATTGGCCCGGCGTCTCGCTGGCCATCGCCAGCCCGAGCGAGAACGCCAGCTGCACGCCGAGCACGGCCCGCAGCACGAGGCCGACATGGCAGACGTCGAAACGCCGCTGCGCATCGATCAGGCGCGGGGGCTCGGCCGGGCGCGCGTCGAGGCGGGTTTCCTCCCAGGCCGGCTGCGTCGGCAGCGGCTGGGTGCTCATCGGCTGCGTGCTCATCGGCTCCAGCCACGTGGACGCGGCGTCGCCAGGCGTGTCCATCGTCCGCCCGTCCGTTGCCCTGGTCGCCATCGGCTCCTCCCGTCCCCGCACTGTCCGCCCTCTGTCCCCGGCCACCCGCGGCCCGCCGGGCGCCCCGATGGCGCCCCTTTAGAATCGGCGGCTCATTCTCACCCAGGCGTCCAGCCGCGATCCATGCGGACACGCCCGGGGCGCCGCGAAGTCGTAACGCCTTGCAAGCCGATGTCCTCCACCCCTGACCTCTCTTCTGACGCCGGCCAGCCCGCCGACAACCAGCTCGCCAACAAGTCGCAGGCCTGGTCCGCCCTCTTCTCCGAGCCGATGAGCGAGCTGGTCAAGCGCTACACCGCCAGCGTCGACTTCGACAAGCGGCTGTGGGCCGCGGACATCCAGGGCTCGCTGGCCCACGCCGACATGCTGGCCGCGCAGGGCATCATCGGCGCCGACGATCTGGCCGCGATCCAGCGCGGCATGGCGCAGATCCGCGAGGAGATCGCGTCGGGCCGCTTCGAATGGAAGCTGGACCTGGAGGACGTGCACCTGAACATCGAGGCGCGCCTGACCGAGCTGGTCGGCCTGGCCGGCAAGCGGCTGCACACCGGCCGCAGCCGCAACGACCAGGTCGCCACCGACGTGCGGCTGTGGCTGCGCGGCGAAATCGACACGCTGGTCGGTCTGCTGGGCGAGCTGCAGCGGGTGCTGGTCGAGCAGGCCGAGCGCCATGCCGACGTGATCCTGCCCGGCTTCACCCACCTGCAGGTGGCGCAGCCGGTGGCCTTCGGGCATCACCTGCTGGCCTACGTCGAGATGTTCGCGCGCGACGCCGAGCGCCTGCTCGACGCGCGCAAGCGTGTGAACCGCCTGCCGCTGGGCGCGGCCGCGCTGGCCGGCACCAGCTACCCGCTGGACCGCGAGCGCGTGGCGCGCACGCTGGGCATGGAGGGCGTCGCGCAGAACAGCCTGGACGCCGTCAGCGACCGCGACTTCGCGATCGAGTTCAGCGCCGCCGCCGCGCTGATCATGGTGCACATCTCGCGCCTGTCGGAGGAACTGATCCTGTGGATGAGCCAGGCCTTCGGCTTCATCGCGCTGCCGGACCGCTTCTGCACCGGGTCGAGCATCATGCCGCAGAAGAAGAACCCGGACGTGCCCGAGCTGGCACGCGGCAAGAGCGGCCGCGTGGTGGGCCACCTGATGGGCCTGATCACGCTGATGAAGGGCCAGCCGCTGGCCTACAACAAGGACAACCAGGAAGACAAGGAGCCGCTGTTCGACACCGTCGACACGCTCAGCGACACGCTGCGGATCTTCGCGGAGATGATGGCCGGCCTGACGGTCAAGCCCGAAGCGATGGAGCGTTCCGCGCTCAAGGGCTATGCGACGGCGACCGACCTGGCGGACTACCTGGTCAAGAAGGGCCTGGCCTTCCGCGATGCCCACGAGGTCGTCGCCCATGCGGTGAAGACGGCGCAGGCGCAGGGCATCGACCTGTCGGCGCTGTCGCTGGACGCGCTGCGCCAGTTCGACGCCCGCATCGGCGAGGACGTCTACGAGGTGCTGTCGCTCAAGGGCTCGCTGAACGCACGCAACATCCTGGGCGGCACCGCGCCGGCGCAGGTCCGCGCGCAGGTGGCGCGCCATCGCGCACGCCTGAGCACGCGTGCGGGCGCCGAGGCCAAGGCCTGATCATGAGCACGCTGGCCTGGACCGACGAGCTGGTGCTCAACCAGCCCGAACTCGACCACACGCACGAGGAGTTCGTCGCGCTGCTGAACCGCTACGGCGAGCTGCTCGACCGCGGCGAGGACGCACTGCCCGCGTTCAAGGCGCTGCTCGCGCACACCGAGGCGCACTTCGCGATGGAGGAGCGCTGGATGGCGGCCACCGGATTCGAGCCGGAGAACTGCCACAGCAGCCAGCACGCGATGGTGCTGAACGTGATGCGCGAGGTGGTGCGCTATGCCGAGGACCTCGGCGACCGCGAGCCGCTGAGCATCGTGCGCACGGAGCTCTCGCAGTGGTTCCCCGGTCATGCGGAGATGATGGACGCGGCGCTGGTCTACACGATGCAGCAGCGCGGTTTCGATCCGAAGACCGGCGAATGCCGCGATCCGATCCGCGCCCCGGCCGAAGCGGCGGATGCGGACGCGGTCCCGGCCTGCGGCTCGGCGTCCTGCGGCCACTGAGCCGCCCTTCATGCGCCGGAGTCCGGAGCGGCTCCGGCCCTGCTGACAGCGTGTGTCAGCCGGCGCCGCCACAATCCGCCGCATGGCCGAGCCGACGCCCGCCTTGCCCGATCGCCTGATCGCCCATCTCGACATGGACGCGTTCTACGCGTCCGTGGAGCTGCTGCGCTATCCGGAACTCAAGGGCCTGCCGGTGGTGGTCGGTGGCCGACGCGCCCACACGCCGCGGGAACTGCCGGACGGCACGCGGCAGTTCTTCAAGCTGGCGGACTACACCGGGCGCGGCGTCGTGACGACGTCCACCTATGCGGCGCGGGACCTCGGCGTGTTCTCCGCGATGGGGCTGATGAAGGCGGCGCTGCGCGCGCCGCAGGCCATCCTGCTGCCGGCCGACTTCGATTCGTATCGCCACTACTCGCGGCTGTTCAAGGCGGCGGTGCGCGAGATCGCGCCGGTGATCGAGGATCGCGGCATCGACGAGATCTACATCGACCTCACCGACGTGCCGGGCGCGCGCGATGCGGTCGGGCATGACCCGCTGGGCGGCGTGCGGGCGGTGGCGCGCGAGATCAAGAACTCGGTGCAGAGCGCGACCGGGCTGACCTGCTCGATCGGCGTGACGCCCAACAAGCTGCTGTCCAAGATCGCGTCGGAGCTCGACAAGCCCGACGGCCTGACCGTGATCACGATGGCCGACCTGCCCACGCGCATCTGGCCGCTGCCGGTGCGCCGCATCAATGGCATCGGCCCGAAAGCCGGGGCGAAGCTCGATGGGCTGGACATCCACACGATCGGCGAGCTGGCGGCGGCGCCGCAGGAGCTGCTGCTCCAGCATTTCGGGCCCGGCTACAGCGTGTGGCTGCACCAGGCCGCGTGGGGGCTCGACGACCGGCCGGTGGTCACGCACAGCGAGCCGGTGTCGATCAGCCGCGAGACCACCTTCGAGCGCGACCTGCACGCCAAGCGCGACCGGCCGGAGCTGTCGCGGATCTTCACGGCGCTGTGCGAGCAACTGGCCTCGGACCTGCAGCGCAAGGGTTATCTGGGCCGGACCATCGGCATCAAGCTGCGCTTCGAGGGATTCCGCACCGTCACGCGCGACCTGACGCTGGAGGAGCCGGTGCAGGACGCGGCCTCGATCCGGCATGCGGCCGGGCTGTGCCTCAAGCGCGTGGACCTGAGCCAGCGGCTGCGGCTGCTGGGCGTGCGGGTCGGGAAACTGAGCCGGCCCGGCGAGGTGGAGCCGCCGCGGCGCGGACGCGCTGCGGCGACGGCGGAGGACGCGTCGCCGGCACGGCCCAAGCCGGAGAACCTGCCGCTGTTCAACTGAGCGCGGCCGCCCCCGTCCGCCGTGGTCCGCCGCGGTCGGCCACCGTCCGTTGTCAGGCCGTGGGAAGCCGCCAGAGCCACAGGCCGACGGCGAGGCAGCACACGGCGGGCAGCCAGGGCAGGACCGGCATGACGAGCGCGCTGATCACCGAGCTGACGGCCATCATGATCCAGGCGGCCTGCTTGGCGCGCAGCGGCACGGCGCGGGTGGCGCGCCACTGCAGGACCATCGGCCCGAAGCGCGGATGGCCGACCAGCCACGCCTCGCAGCGCGCCGAGCCGCGCGCGAAGCAGAACGCGGCCAGCAGCACGAAGGGGGTGGTCGGCAGCAGCGGCAGGAAGATGCCGATCACGCCGAGCAGCAGGCTCAGCGCGCCCGCCGCCATCCACGGGAGGCGGCGCCAGAGCGCGGCCTGATCGAGCGCGCGGCCGGTGGCGTCGGCGGCCGGCCGCTGGCCGAGCGCGATGGGCGGACGTTCCTGGGAATCGGACATCGCGCGACTGTAGCTCGCAGGAGACCGGGGCCGGAGGACGCTCGTGCCGCGGCACCTGCGTCGCGACGCTACAGTCGCCGCCATGAGCGATGCTCCCAGCGACTCCCCGCGCCTGCCCTCCATCGACGGCCTGCTGGCCTTCGAGGCCGCTGCCCGTCTGGGCAGCCTGGAGCGCGCCGCCGAGACGCTGCACGTCAGCGCCAGCGCCGTGGGCAAGCGCATCGCGACGCTGGAGGAGCGCCTGGGCCAGCCGCTGCTGACGCGCCAGCCACTGCGGCTCACGGCCGCGGGCAAGGAGTACCTCGGCCAGGTCCAGGCGGCCCTGTCGCTGCTGGCCGCCGTGCCGCTGCACCGGCGCGAGCAGCGCCGCATCACGCGGCTGAGCATCAGCAGCCCGCCCACCTTCGCGCGCCAGGTGCTGGTGCCCGCCCTGCCCGGCTTCGAGGCCGCGCATCCGGATGTCGAGCTCGAGCTGCTGCTGTCCACGCCCTTCCTGGACCAGCCGGCCCCGCCCGCCGAGGTCGAAATCTTCGCCGGCGCTGTCCCCGCGGGCGGCGAGGTGCTGCTCGACGACGTCGTCACGCCGATGGCGGCCCCCTCGCTGCTCGCGCGGCTGCCCGCCATCCGCGCGCCGAAGGACCTCGCCCAGGCGCCGCTGCTGCGCACGCCGCTGCAGCCGTGGACCCCGTGGCTGCGCGCCGCCGGCCTGGACTGGCCCGAGCCCGCGCAGGGCACGCGCTTCGTGGACCTTGGCCTGACACTCGAGGCGGCGGCCTGCGGCCAGGGCATCGTGCTGGGCCGCCCCAGCCTCGCCGCGACCTGGCTGCGCGGCGGCAGCCTCAAGCGGCTGTTCGACCTGGCGGTGCCGGCGGCGATGCCCTATGGGCTGGTGCGCCATGGCGACGGCGACGCGGCGCGGGCGTTCTCGCGCTGGCTCGTCGGTCACTGCGACTCGTTGAGCGCCAGCGCGGGTCAGGCCTGACCCCGGGAAGTCCCTGAGGCCGCCGGAAGCTTCTTCCGGCGCGGCCCGCCAAACTTTCCGCCCGGGCGCGAGACGGCTGACCTAGCATCCGCCGCATGAGCGTCATCACCTGCATCGAAGACCTGCGCGTGCTCGCGCAAAAGCGCGTGCCGCGCATGTTCTACGACTACGCGGACTCCGGTTCCTGGACCGAGAGCACCTACCGCGCCAACGAGGCGGACTTCCAGTCGATCAAGCTGCGCCAGCGCGTGGCGGTCAACATGGAAGGCCGCAGCACGGCGGCCACGATGATCGGCCGCCCCGTCGCGATGCCGGTGGCCATCGCCCCGACGGGGCTCACCGGCATGCAGCATGCCGATGGCGAGATCCTCGCCGCGCAGGCCGCCGAGGCCTTCGGCGTGCCGTTCACGCTGTCGACGATGAGCATCTGCTCGATCGAGGACGTGGCGGCCCACACGACCGCGCCCTTCTGGTTCCAGCTCTACGTGATGCGGGACCGGGGCTTCATCAACAGCCTGATCGACCGCGCCAAGGCGGCCAAGTGCGACGCGCTCGTCCTGACGCTGGACCTGCAGATCCTGGGCCAGCGGCACAAGGACCTGAAGAACGGGCTCTCCGCCCCGCCCAAGCTGACGCTGCCCAACCTGATCAACATGGCGACCAAGCCGCGCTGGTGCCTGGGCATGCTGGGCACGCCGCGGCGCCAGTTCGGCAACATCGTCGGACACGTGAAGGGCGTGGGGGACATGGGCTCGCTGTCGGAGTGGACGGCCAAGCAGTTCGATCCGCAGCTCAGTTGGGACGACGTGCAGTGGATCCGCGAGCGCTGGGGCGGCAAGCTGATCCTCAAGGGCATCATCGACGAGGAGGACGCGAAGCTGGCCGCCGCCTCGGGCGCCGACGCGCTGATCGTCAGCAACCATGGGGGCCGGCAGCTGGATGGCGCGGAATCGAGCATCCGCGCGCTGCCGCGCATCGTCGACGCGGTCGGCGACCGCATCGAGGTGCACATGGATGGCGGCATCCGTTCGGGGCAGGACGTGCTCAAGGCCTGGGCGCTCGGCGCCAGAGGTACCTACATCGGGCGCGCGTTCCTCTACGGGCTCGGCGCGATGGGACGGCCCGGCGTGGCCAAGGCGCTCGAGATCATCCACCGCGAGCTGGACCTCACGATGGCGTTCTGCGGCCATCGCCGGCTGGACGGCGTGGACCGCCAGGTCCTGCTCGCGCGCTGAGGCCGCAATGACAACGCCCCGCGCGAGGCGGGGCGTTTCAGCGCCGGAGCGCGTCAGCGGAACATCGCCGTCACAGCGCGTTCATCTCCTTGAGCAGGCGGTCCGCCTTGTCGACGACCTTCATCTGCCACAGCATGTAGCGCGCATCCAGGCAGATGCTGCGGTTCATGTGGTCGTTGAAGTCCCAGTCCGAGATCACCGCGTCCAGCGTGCCGTCGAACAGCAGGCCGACGAGTTCGCCATTGCCGTTGAGCACCGGCGAGCCCGAATTGCCACCCGTCGTGTCCAGCGTCGCCAGGAAGTTCACCGGCACCGAATCCAGCGCCTTCACGCCGTACTTGTCGAAGCGGCGCGCCTTGATCGCTGTCAGCTGCTCGGCCGGCGCGTTGAACTCGCCGCTGCCTGTGTGCTTGGCCACGATGCCGCGCAGCGTCGTGAACGCGGTCCAGGTCGTGCCGTCCACGCCTGGCGTGCGCCCCTTCACCTGACCGAAGGCGACGCGCAGCGTGCTGTTGGCGTCCGGATAGACCGGCTGGCCGCGGCTGGCCCTGAAGTCGATCTCGGCCTGCATCGCCGCCGAGTAGGCCTGCTGCATGCGGCCCGCCAGTTCGCGGTCGCGGTCCTCGCGCGCCTGCTCGTCGGCGCGCAGCGCCACGGCGGCCTTGACCAGCGTGTCGGCGCTCGCCTCGAAAGCGGCGGCATCGCGCGACAGCCATGCGCTGCGCTCGGCCTTGTCGGTCAGCTTCGTGCCCGCGTACAGCGCGTCCACGCGCGCGGCCACCGCCGCGGCGTCCATGCCGGCACGCACGCCCAGCGCGTTCAGGAACGCGGCGTTCAACTGGTCGGCCGGCTGCGCGAGGTACTGCGTCAGGAAGTGGCTGACGACCTTCTTCTCGACGCCTTCGTCGAAGCGGCGATCCACCGTCTCCAGCGCCTGTTGGCGGCGCAACTGGTCGCGATCCTGGAAGCCCGCCTTGCGCTCGGCATCGGGCTTGCGGCGCTCGAGCGCCTGCTCGTACAGCTCGCCGGCGCTCTTGACCAGACTCGGCGTGGCGTAGCTCAGCAGGAACTCGCGGCGCACGATGGCCTGGCGTTCGGCGATCAGGCGGTCCACCTCGGCCAGCGCCGGGCCATAGGCCGCGCGGCGCTTGGCATCGGCGTTGACCCAGGCCTGCATCTCGTCGAAGGCCGCCTGCTTGCGCGCGAGGATGTCGCTGCCCGCGTAACTGGCCATCTGGCCCTGGTAGTTCTTGTAGTAGTTGTTGACCCCGGCCACGGTGTTGGCCAGCTTGATCTCGGCGTCGCGGCGGCCGGCGGTCGCCTCCTTGATCAGGTCCAGCTGCTCGCCCATCGCCTTGACGCGGTGCGGGAAGTCCCACGCGAACGCGAAGTCGACCTCCTGCGGCAGGCGGTGCCGGTTGGTGCGGCCCGGATACCCCGCCACGGCGACGAAATCGCCTTCGTTCAGCGGCGTGCTCGCCAGCTTCAGGAACTGCGCGGGCTGGAAGGGCTTGTTGTTCGCGCTGAAGTCCGCCGGCTTGCCATCCGGGCCGACATAGGCGCGGTAGAAGCTGTAGTCACCCGTGTGGCGCGGCCACATCCAGTTGTCGGTGTCGCCGCCGAACACGCCGACGCCTTCGGCCGGCGCGTGGACCAGGCGCACGTCGCGGATCTCGAGCTGCTTGGTCAACTGGTACATCAGGCCGCCGTAGAACGCGCCCACCGAGCAGCGATGGCCGGCGTCCTTCTCGCAGGCGGCGACCAGCGCCTTCTCGTTGGCCTCGATCGCGTCCAGACGCGCCTTGCCTTGCAGCGCGGCGGTCTTCTTGTCGATCACGCGGTCGGTGACGTCGGTCAGCGCCACCGTGACGAGGATGCGGCTGCCCGGCGCAGCGGGCAGTTCGTCGGCCAGCGACGCGGCCAGGAAGCCGTTCTTCAGCAGGTCCTTCTGCGGCGTCGAGTTGTACTGGATGCTGCCGAAGGCGCAATGGTGGTTCGTCACCACCAGCCCTTGCGGGGACACGAACGAGGCCGTGCAGCCGCCCAGGCTGACCACCGCCCCCATCGGATAGCCCAGCGGCTGGGACAGGCGGGCGGGATCGAACTTCAGGCCCGCGGCCTTCATGTCCTTGGCCACCAGCGGCAGCTGTTGCGGCATCCACATGCCTTCATGCGCCTGGGCGCCGGCCGCGGCGCCCAACGCCAGCGCGGCCCACATCATTCGGTTCATTCGCGGGACTCCTGTCCACCTTCTGAGAAGGGGCGAACCATACACGAGCGCCGGTGAGCGCTCCCGTGCCGGTGGACACCCTCCCCCCGACCGGCGCCACGGGACAACCCGTGACGGCCCAGGGACTCCGTGTTCTTGGGATGGGAAAACCCTGACTCGAAACTTACACTCCAGCCCATTCGTCCCGCCCGATGCCATTCAGGAGTGCCGTCATGACTCTCAAGCAGCTCAGCCAGGTGAAGCGCTGGATGGTGATGCACAGCGGGCGTCACCCGGTGGAGCTGGCCGTCTGGAATCTGGTGCTGACGATCTGGATGCTGGGATTCATGGGTGTGCCGGGGGTGCTGCTGACGCAGGCCTGGATTGCGCTGCCGCTGTGTCTGCTGGCCTGGCTGCTGCCGATGGTCTACACGGGCGGGCGGCGGCGCCTGCACGATGCGGGCCGCCTGCGCTGCGACTGGCTGACGGCCCTTTGAACGGTCGATGCCGATACCTGGACTGGCGGTGCCGGTGCCCCTTGAAGCGAATGCCGAGCGGGCGCAGGCGCTTGAGCGGAAAGGGGCACCGGCACTGCCAGTCCGCGCTCGGTCCTTGCAGGCCGTCTTCGCAGGCCGTCCTTGACATCATCGTCACTTCTGACGATGATTCGCTGCATGAAGTATCCAGGCGGCAAGGGCAAGACGTTCCAGCACGTCATCAACCTGATGCCTCCGCACCGGGTGTACATCGAGACGCATGTGGGTGGAGGCGCGGTGCTGCGTCACAAGCTGCCGGCGGCGCGTTCGATTGCCATCGATGCCGACGAGCGGGTCATTGCGCGGTGGCGCGAGATGGCGTTGCCGGGTGTCGAGTTCATTCACGGCCGGGCGGAGGATTTTCTTGCGCGGCATGTATTCGAGGGGGATGAGCTGGTCTACGTGGACCCGCCTTATCACCCTGAGACGCGGCGCCGGACGCGCATCTACCGGCACGAGTACGGCGCCTCGGATCATGAGGCCTTGCTGGTGCTGCTTGCGGCGCTGCCGTGCCGGGTGATTGTGTCGGGTTACGCGCACCCCGCTTATGACGCGCTCCTGCGGGGGTGGCGCACGGTGGAGTTCCGTGCGAAGACGCATACCGACGTGCGCACCGAGACCTTGTGGTTCAACTTCGAGCCGCCTGAGGTACTTCATGACAGCCGGCATCGCGGGGCCAATTTCCGCGAGCGCCAGACCAACAAACGGCGTCTTGAACGCCTGCAAGAGCGTGTCCATGCCATGGACCCGGTCGAACGCGCCGCGTTCGCCCAATGGCTGAACACCACTTATCCAGCCGCTCAGAGAAGCGGTGTTTCCGCAGTCCCATGACCCAGATCGTTGCCATCGTTTCCCGCCACGGCTCCCTTCAACGAGAACTTCCTGATCCTGACCAACTGCTCTTCGCCGGCGTGCGCTGGGGCGCCCTCGAGGAGTTTCCGACGCCTGCGTACTGGACGCAGCAGGCGCTGAGGCACCGGCTCGAGGCGCCGGCCGTCAAGGCTTCGGGGCGCTCGCTGGCCGAGGAGGTCGGCGCGTCGCTGCTGGGCGGGCCGGGCATTCCTGCGGCCGTGGGGCTGGCGGCGTTCGCGCGGGTGCGCGAGCGCGGCGCCTTCGTGCAGCCCGGCGTGTCCGAGTCCACCTTGACCGAGTGGCTGAGCGAGCCGCTCGACGTGCAGGGCAAGCCCTTGGGCTTCCGTTTCGCGGCGCAGAAGGCGCGGCACCTGGCCGCGGTGATGCCGGCGCTGCTGTCGGCGCCGGACTTCGAGGCCGGACCGGACGTGCGCAACTGGCTGATGGCGCTGCCAGGGGTCGGACCCAAGAGCGCGTCGGCGATCGTGCGCGCCTGGTCGGCCTGCGAGGAGGTCGCGCTGCTGGACACGCATCTGCTGCGCGTGGGCCAGGTGATCGGGTTGTTCCCGCGCAAGCTGACAGTGGAGCGCCATTACCTGGAGGCCGAGGCGCGCCTGCTCAAGCTGTGCGCCGCGATGGACGTGCGGCCGTCGGAGCTGGAGGCGGTCGTGGCGGCGGAGATGAGCCGCTCGCCGGAGACGGCGCGCTTCCTCGTCGATCACTTGAAGGCGACGGAGCCGGCATCCAGGGCGGCGCCCTCGGCGAAGGCGCGCGCGATCCGCGAGCCTGAGCAGATCGCGCTGGTGTTCACGGCCTGAGCGCGCCGCCGCTCAAGCGCTCAAGCGCTCAGGCGCTCAGGCGCTCAGGCGCTCAGGCGGAATCTCGCGACGACCTGCGAGAGCTGCGCGGCCTGGTCCCGCAGCGCTTCCGCGGCGGCGGCGGATTCCTCGACCAGCGCCGCGTTCTGCTGGGTCATGCCGTCGAGCTGCGACACCGCGGCGTTGACCTCGGTCAGGCTCTGCGTCTGGCCGCCGCTGGCGGCCGCGATGTCGCGGATCAGTTGATGGACCTGCTTCACGGCCTCGACCACCTGGCTCATCGTCGAGCCGGCGTCGTCGACGGCGCGCGACCCCGTTTCCACCTGCTCGACCGAATCGGCGATCAGCGCCTTGATCTCGCGCGCGGCCTGCGCGCTGCGCTGCGCGAGCCCGCGCACCTCGCTGGCGACGACCGCGAAGCCGCGGCCCTGCTCGCCGGCGCGGGCGGCCTCGACCGCCGCGTTGAGCGCCAGGATGTTGGTCTGGAACGCGATGCCGTCGATCACGCCGATGATGTCGGCGATGCGGCGCGAGGACTGCTGGATCGCCGACATCGTCTCGACCACGCGGCCGACCATGTCCCCGCCGCGGGTCGCCACGCCGGCCGCATCCTGGGCGATGCGGCTGGCTTCGCCGGCCGTGCTGGCGCTGTGGCGGGCGGCGTCGGTGAGCTGGTGCATCGCGGCCGAGGTCTGCTCCAGGTTCGAGGCCGCCTGCTCGGTGCGGGCCGAGAGGTCGCTGCTGCCGGTGGCCACCTCGCGGCTGGCTTCGGCGATCTGGTCCGCGCTGCTGCGGACGGTGGATACCGAGGCATGCAGCGCGTCCCGCATCCGTCCGAGCGCGCGCAGCAGATCGCCCAGTTCATCGCGCCGCGAGGCCGCGGCCAGATCGCGCAGGTCGCCGCCCGCGATGCGGTCCGCCGCCGCGGAGGCCGCGCGCAAGGGCTGCGTCATGGAGCGCGTCAGCAGCCAGCCGACGAGCGCGCCCAGGGCCATCGCGGCGGCGACCAGCGTCCAGATCGCGCTCAGCACCACGCGGTAGTCCTCCCGCGCCTGGGTATGCGCCTGCGCCGCGCCGTCGCCATTGATGGCGACCAGCTCGGACAGACGCTGCGTCGCGACGCGGAAGGCGGCCCTCGAGTCGCCGCGCAGCAGCGCCAGGGCGCTCTCGCGCTGCCCCTCCGTCAGCAGGCGGACATAGCGCTCCTGCGCGGAGCGGTAGACCTGGATCTGGCGCACCAGTTCGTCGAAGACCTGGCGTTCGCGCTCGCTGACGCCGAGCCTGTCGTAGGCGGCCAGATGCTCCGGCAGCAGTTTCCATTGCGCGGGCAGACGGGCGGCCTCCTCGGCGACCGCCTTGGCATCGCCCCCCACCAGCATCTGCAGCTCCGCCCGGCGCATCTGGTTCATCGACTCGCCCATCGCCCCGAGCAGCCGGGTACTGGGCAGCCAGTTGGTGGCCAGGTCCTCGACCCGGTCCTCCACCTGCGCCACGCGGCTCGCCGAGAAGGCGCCCATCGCCAGCATCAGCAGCACCAGCAGCGCGAAGCCCATTCCGAGCCTCACGCCGACCCTCAAGTCGGACAGCATCCGCATGGCAAGCTCCCTTGGCGCCGGTTCATGCGGCGTCCAACGGGAAAGCTAGCACCTGTCCGCGAGGATTCCCAGCCCCATCGACAGGGGGCTCGCACGCTCATTGCGGGGGGACGGCCGTGGCCTCGGCCACATCGTCGCCAGCGATCTCCGGGGATGACATCCCGGCCAGCGACAGCCAATAGCGGCGGCGGCGCAAGCGTTCGCACCCGGAGGGCGCCGGCTCATCGCGATCACTGCGCCATCGCCAGGCGCCGCACTCGGCGGTGTTCAGCAGGGCCGCGCCGGCCTGGAGGTATCGCGCCACGATGTCGGGTTTCGGATGGCCGAAGCGGTTGAGGTGGCCCGATTGCACGACGGCCACGCGCGGCGCCACCGCGTTCACGAACGCCAGCGACGACGAAGTCCGGCTGCCGTGATGGGGGACGGCGAGCACCTCGGCTGCAAGCTCGTCATGCTCGGCGGCATCGCGCACCAAGTGCGCCTCCTGGGGCGATTCGATGTCGCCGGTGAGCAGCACGCGGCGCCCGGCCGCCTCGACGCGCAGCACGCATGATCGCGCGTTGGGCTTCCTCAACTTTGATGAGGCCGCTGTAGCCACGGCCTCCGCTGCCGCGGCGTCGATCGGCCAGAGCACCTCGAAGCGCACGCCGTCCCACTCCCAGCGCTGCCCGCGCCGGCAGGCCTCACCGCCCGGCACGGCGCCGAGCCGCCGCGCCACCGGCATCGCCCGCAGCAGGCTCGCCGTGCCACCGGCGTGATCCTGGTCCTCGTGGCTGACCATCAGCAGGTCCAGCCGCCGCTCGCCCAGCCCGCGCAATAACGGCAGCAGCACGCGCTGCGCCGCGTCGGAGCCCGGCCCCCAGCGCGGCCCGGCGTCGAAGACCATCGCGTGCCGGTGCGTCCGCACGAGGGTCGCGCCGCCCTGCCCCACGTCCGGCAGCCACAGCTCGACATGGCCCGGCACCGGCCGCTCGACGGCCGGCCACAGCATCGGCAGGCAGAGCGCAAGCCCGCCGATCCTCAAGCGCCAGGGCCACGGCATCGCCAGCGCCACCCCGCCCGCCAGGCCCAGCGCCTGCGCCCATCCCGGCGCCCACGGCAGATGCCAGACGGCGAGCGGCAGCGCTCGCATCGCCTCGAGCAGCGCGTTCAGCCCCGCGACCAGCCACGCTCCCAGCGTCCACAGCGGCGCGAAGCCCGCACCGAGCATCGCCAGCGGCGTGATCACGTAGGACACGAGCGGGATGGCGACGGCGTTTGCAAGCAGGCCCACGATCGAGAGCTGCTGGAACAGCAGCAGCGTCAGCGGCGCGAGCCCCAGCGTCACCAGCCACTGCGTGCGCCAGGCCGTGCGCAAGGCGCCGCGCCAGCCCGGTCCGGTTTGCAGATCGGCCGCCATCAGCAGCGCGACCGCGCAGAAGGAGAGCCAGAAGCCCGCCTGCGTCAGCGCCCAGGGGTCCGCCGCGCAGACGGCCGCCGCCGCCGCGCACAGGCTCATCGGCCACGGCCAGCGCGCGCCGGCCTGACGCAGCAGCGCGAGGAGCGTCAGCAGGCCCGCGGTGCGCTGCGCGGGCACGCCCCAGCCGGAGAACACGGCGTAGAGCACGGCGGCCGCCGCGCCGATCCACATCGCCGCGCGCGGCGCGGGCCAGCGCAGGCACAGGCGCGGACAGCGGCGCCAGGCCCACGCGGCGGCCGCACCGGCGAGCCACGCGAACATCGTCACGTGCAGTCCGCTGACGCTCAGCAGGTGCGACACGCCGGTGTCGCGGTACAGGGACCAGTCCGCCGCGCTCACCTGCCTACGTGAAATTGAGTTGCCCGCTGGGCAAAAAGTCAGCCGCGGAAGTGGTGTTTGCCGCAACCGCTATTTACCCAGCTTCGAGAGTTCTCCGCGAAGATGTGCCAGACCCGGCTACACCGCCCCCCGCCCATCCAATTGCCCACGCTCAGCAGACGCAGTGGCGCGCCCCTGCCCCGCAACAGCGCCTACGCCGACCGGTTCAGAATCCTCAACGTTTGTAACCAAATGAATCTACGCCTCAGGCGGCGGCTGCATGGTAGGTAAATGGTTCTCCGCGATGGGCCGTGGTGGGCAAATGAGTTGACCGCGAACCAATCCCGCGTAGCGAGCGAATCTGTTCTGGCACATGCGAAACTGCCGAGGTGGAAGCACACACAAGCTCACGGCCGAGCGCGGCATCTGCGCGCTCGCCACCTGCGCTCCAATGGCTGACTGAGGCTGCCTCATCACGTCTCTCGCAGCCCCTACTCACAGGCAACCTACCACCAGATGCGCCAGGAAGAGTGCAATGCCGGACGCCCTCACGGTACCAGCCCAGTTGCTAGTGTTCCGGTCGTAGCCCTGTCGATTGCCCAACCGCCTCATGGGGCTCTGTAGCGTCCCACCTCTGCTTGGAAAACCCCAGCGCTAAGAGCAGCTAGGTTCTGCTCGGCTAGGAAGAGATTCCGCTCCGCTAGCAACTGTTCCAGGAAGGACGCATACGAGTACGCACCGGTACACAGCACCGCAGCGACCGCTACTATTCTGAATGCCTTGGACGCCATACCGTCCCCCCAATGTTTTTATGTCGAGCTACCGCGCCGAACGGGACGCTGTCAGCTAATTTTCAGCGGGACCTGCGTCAGTCCGTCTCCTCTGGGACTTGACCGTCGTCTTGGGCTCCCACCACTCGATAGTACGGAATAAGCGCAGGGTGGTCCAAACTGCCAGGGACCATATGACGGCTCATTAATGGCTCTTCATAGGCCGCCGGCGGAGACAGAAACTCCTTATCGATAAAAATAAATTGAGTATCCTTAAGCTCAGACACCGCCAATTCGTAGAGCATCCTATAGAAGGATTCAAAGATTTCAGCATTCTCTCGCTCGCTCAGATTCTTCATCGCAGAGTCGATGACCAAAACTGATGGCAGGACACCCTCTCGGCTTGCGGCAAACCGGTGTAGGGCAACGGCAAAACATGCCTTGAAGATGCACTTCATGCCGCCGCTACCCATATTTGAGAACGACGTGACCGCGAAGTCGTCCTCCCCAATCACCGTAACTTCTGGCCAGAATGTTCGTCGGTCAATCGTTACGCGATGACTTTGCGTCACACCGGGAAATCTAGACCTCAGAAGACAGTCGAGAAAAAGACGCTCAAGGTTTTCAATGCTGGACGCGTCGCGGAAAGCCTCATCTCGGGCCGCCGTGAGTTCATTCTTCGTCGCCCTCTCTCTTTCCAAAAGCAGCTCGGCTTCCTCGGTATACCGTTCCACCATCTCTGCGAATGTCTTTAATCCAAGCAGATTCTCCGCACGCTGTTCCGTGATGGTAGCTTGACGCTCAATTTCGACAGCTCTAGACATATGGACCGAATCATATTCTTTCAATCGCTCCGCAAGGCTGAAGTCAACTTTTGCCTTGCTTGATTGCAGTTTTAGATTGGCGTCTTCAAGCCGCCGCCGCTGCGTCTCGAGCCCGGCTTGAGTTTCCTGCAGCTCTTGCATTCGAACCCTGAGGTCATTTTTGAGCACCTCTTCATCTAAATGTTCCCCAGAGTGCGACTGCGCAGATTCTTCTTGACCGCATAGAGTGCAGTCACCGAACGCTCTAACAGGCAGAGCTTGGTTGCAGCGGGGGCAACTATGGAAGTTCACTCCTGCTAGAACCTCGCGAGCAGATTTCGTTCTGCTGTAGCGAATCGCAAGCATTTTCAGCTCATTCGAAAGCGTATCAGCCTCGCGTCGCCGCTGATGGACCGCCTCAAGCCGCTCGTGCACTTGCGTAATTTCAAGGTGTAAGAGTCGTCCTTCTTCTCGGAGAATATCCACAACGTGCGGGTCCTCGCTTGGCGCTAAGGCGTCCCGCAACTGAAGTCCGGTCCGTCGTATCGCGGCTGCCTCGTTTCTGAGCGCATCTATTCGCACATCGATATCAACAGTGTCGTCAAGCTCGGCTTCCTTCAGCACGTCTTTAAGAGAGCTGGCCGAAGATTGAGCCTTTAGCCGAAGATTACTCAGTCGCTGAACCTCAGCCTCAAGAGCAGCAACCTTATCTTGGTAGTACCCCAAGAACAATCGCATAGAATCAACACTCTTTGCTCGCCTAAAAGAGTCGACCGTCGAATCCAATCTAAAGAAGTCGCTATCGATATGGTCTTGGTCCAAGTAAGAGAACCGATAAACATCACGGAAACTCAGACGCTCCATGCGCTGCAGGCCATCCTTTCGGCCCTTGCGAACGGACGGAATTGGAACTCCCGCGAGGTGGAAAATCAGGTCGGAAAGAACCTTTACTTCCGTCTCCGGAAGCACGATTTCATCGCCACGACGAGCTGGCAAGTCCAACTGATGAACCTCATCACCTTCTTCCCAAGTAGCCACCACCCTAGCGGTTCCCCTGGCACGATAAAGCGAGACGTCCCTGTCACCAATTCGCAGGTAAAGCGTCGCGTCCAGAAATTCATCCTGCAACGCTGGAGTTTCCTCCAGAGCCCCACCCAGACAATAATCAATCAAACGTGCAATGCTTGATTTTCCAGCTCCAATCTGCCCCCAGATGAAGTTCACCCTCTGAAAGGTAACAACCTCATTGGACTCTCGGAAGCTAAGCCGAAGCTCATGGAAAAACATTCTCATAGATTTATGTCCTCACCCCACCGAACCGATTCGAGTTCGGGGAAAACGTCTTCGAAGAGTTCGGCCAAGGCCTTTCCACTCTTCGCAGAAAAATGCTCGACCACCAATCGTGCCCGCTGAGCCACATCTGAGAGCTCTGCCTTCTCGGCAAGAGCGTCAGCGATATCTCTTCCCGAGTTAGTGCAATAAATCTGAACCGTACGCCCGTAGGTGGACAAATGAACCAGCCGCTTAGCCACCAGAAGGGCAAGCCAACGTCGGTATAGCGGGTCCCATGGGCCGTAACGAAAACGAACCATACGAGCTTCGATGGTCTTTCGTTCGAAATCCCGAACCAACGCCGTTTTTGCGCCAACCCCAACTGCGGACAGCGCACGTTCAAGGCTTGTTGGATAGCGCAACAAGAAGTCTAGTTTTGCCAACTTGGTGATGCCATCCAGTGGTTTATTTGTCTTTCCCCGGACGGCATCCAGCAGCAAAAGTAAACGGCTCATGTGAAGGTTATCGTCGATTTCGGTGCGCGCGAGTTCGCGAATCAACTCGAAGGCCATTTACTTCTCCGACGCAACAGGCAAGGGGGCGCCCCAAGCGAACTTGCAACTTCCGGACAGCAAGCCAGCCATACCCCTTAAGGTTTGCACGCGCTCGTTAACGACGTAATCACTATCGTTCTCAGACAACTCTGCAGTTCTATCAAGGATTCGCTGATAAATCACCGTCCCCCTTCTACTCTCAGGTTCAAAGGCGGCTCTAGCTTCTGCGTCTTGGCATTCGACGATGAGGACCGACTCAAGTTGATTTAACTTATTCAGCGTTGCCGTAGGGTTACGAAGAGCCTCCTCGATGAGCCGGCTTTCGGCAGCCACGCCCTGCAGCCAAATGCTCGTAAAGTATTGCTCGACTCCGCCAGCTTTCATCTTCGCCCGCAAAGTCTCCTTTTGACTGGCCTTGAAATTCCCAAGGTGCACCAATTGCTCGGCGGGTTCGTAGAGAAATAGCTCACCGGGATGACGGGTGACTAACTCTTTGACATCCTGAGCGCTTACGCGTTTGGCAAGGGTGACGCCGTATGGACGACCATCTGGAGCTGTCGGCGTTGCGTGGAGGTCCGTAGCGGAGACTTCTCGCGCAGATGCGGCGCGGAACCTCAAGAACACCTGCTCGCAAGCCTTCTTAAGTCTCTCAAGGTTCATACTGGAACACTCCGGAATCTCCGCGATTGCGTCGCGAAGTCTTTCCATGAAACCCTCGAGCGGGGGCCCCTTTCCAAATTCCAACTTGCGCAGAACAGCGAATACTTGTTCTGGCGTCTTTTCGCACGCTTTACTCAACGCCAATAAAGCCTCGCGATAAGGCGATTCGACGGATTGGCAGTCAGTGCGCCTGCAACACTCGTCAACCAATTGAACAGGACTGCTTGCAAGCGTATTGGGCTTCGTCGCCGAGGGCCCGGGAACATACGCCTTCACATTCGAATAAAAGAGGTAGTTTCGAATGACCGTTCCGTTGACCTCCTCGGAGCCACAGAATTTTCCAATCGCGTCCACAAAGGGCTTACTCGTACACTTCCAACGACTGGCGCTGTCGTCTATTGTCTTTACCTGCACGAGCACCTGCCGACCATCGAGGCATCTCAGCAACACGTCATCATGATGCTCATTCCAAGCCTCGACATAATCATTCTTGCCCGTGAGCGCCCCACAAATGAGAATTGCGGCCGCCGCAACTTGATAGTCAAAGCGCAATTGGACTTCGTCGCCTTGGTCGGTCAGAAGGGTTGGGCGGCCATTCTTCTGTGCAGCGAATCCGAGCGGAATATTTCTTTGTGGCAGTGGAGCAAATATCTGCGTAGTGAGCGCTCCATTGGCGCTTTGCTCACTTGGCTGACTTGACTGCCCCTCAGTGAAGATTTTCAGTTCTCGCGACTTCGTCATGGCGTCCACCTCGGCAGCGCAATCAGCGATACCTACTCCCTGCCTCAGCGACGTTGGCATAGTGGGACAACTTCTGCTGTGGCACTCCCACGGTTTAGGGCTCTATCGAGCACTTCCCTCTTGAACGGAATGTAACCGGTCTGAGACAGCGTCACTCCTCCGCGCATGAGCCAAGTGCGTGTCTTCCTAACTCTGCACTCCGCTGATTGACGCGGACGGTACAGGGGCAGGCTCGCGTAACGTAATCAGCGCAGAAATTCCGACATCGGGAACGATGAAATTTTGGTCCACCCTCAGGCAGGGGGATGTGGCGTAGAAACTCTCACCGCGCCCTGCCGGCATCGATAGACTTTAGAAGCGGCGGGAGTCTGAAGGGCCGCGTCACCACAATCGAGACCGAAATGAACGCGTCCAATCGCCCGTCTGCGCCGCCGCCACCTCCACCGCCTCCACCGCCGCCTCCCCCCCCGCCGCCTCCGCCGCCTCCAGACCGGAGGCACGACGTGTACGACACGCCATGGCGAGGCTTCGGTACAGCAATTAAAGACTCTCGCTGAGGCCCGCTCGGGCTTTTGCCCACGTCATCGCTCGGGGGGATTGATGCGCAAGCTCGGCCAGAAGGCCTGGGAGATTCTTTCTCAGAAGGACAATGAGAGAACGCAGGTCGCGTTCGCTATCGTCGTCGTCTTCTGCATCTCCCTTTTCGGGGCATTTGCCGCATTCTGCTTTGGCTACAGTGCGCGCTCGGGCAGTCTCGGCTTGCGCTTTTCTGGTGGCGCCATTGCGATACTCGCTTGCGTTGGCGCATTTGCTGTAGGCGGGATGCTTGGATTGCTCTTCGGCTCACCAACGATGGGGAGCTCTCCACCTGTAGCCACAGGGCCGGACGGAAAAGCCACATCAAACTTTGGGGTTCGGCCCAACACCAGTTTAGAGCGCGTGGCCGATTGGCTGACAACGATGATTGTCGGCCTAGGGCTAGTCAACCTGAGACCTATCCTTGATGAGGCCACGACCATGTCGGTGTGGCTGACACAGGCGATAACGGGGGAGAACTCCTCGAACGGTACCCCCGGAGCTGCCATCGCACTGGGATACAGCTTTGCGGGTTTTGTCCTCGTCTATCTGTGGTCCATGCGCTTCCTACCGAGTGAGCTACGTGCGTCTTACGAAACACTGGTAGAACGAGTAGAAAGGGCTGAGCAGGACAAGCAAGTCGCCGAGACCGCGAGACGGCAATTGGAGGAGGAGAAGAACGCTCTGCTTCGCGATTTCAAAGCGAAAGCTGTCCTCGCCGTGCCCGACTGGGCGTTGAGCAGGATGGAAGCGGAGCTTGAAAAGGCATTGGTCCCCGCCAACACCATTGGACAAATCATTGGCAGGTATAAGTCCAGCACGAACGCAGACGCTGAACCGATGCGCGAGTTTGGTCCAGCCGAGGACGCCGGCTACAAGTTGTCCGCCACGATTACGGAAATCGCGGGCGGCCGGTTCGATTTGGCTATTCAAGTTGTGCCACCAAGCGACGCCCCTGACAGCAAGGTGTTCTGGCTCCTTCACAACTCGTTCTCTCAGGACGTTCTCTCGGTCTGTCCTATCGACCAAGAGTACAAGAACTCCATCGATGAGCCCTTCTGGATAGGAGCCGTTGTCCCACGCGACGGGCAGCCGCCTGTGCAGTTGTCCATGGACCTCGGTGCAGCACCAGGCGCTCCCTCGACTTTTAAAACCACTGAGGCTTAGCCCACAGCATGGCTACCACCAAGAAGACCGCTAGCTCCACTACCGCGAAGGTCAAAGCAACCACGAAAGCGGCTTCTACAGGGAAGCTCGTCGGGTCCAACGCTGGCGAGACGGTCAAGTCCAACAAGTCGGCGGCTGCGGCAAGCAAGTCAACTAAGGGGTCAAGCTTTCCCAAAGCACCCGCCAAGAGTGTCGGCCGCTCCGCTTCCACCGGCCAATTCATGGGCCCCTACGACATCCTGCCTCTGGTCGTGCCCTCGCGGAAGACCGCAGCAGCCAAGAAGGCTCCCGCAGCGAAGAAGGCCGCGGCCAAGAAGGCGGCACCGGGGCCGTACCGCGGGTTCGGGTCGGTGCTCCGGTCGCTTTGACGTGTTCATTCGCCAGACCATTCGGTCAGACTACTGCGCGGTGCACTCGACCGCGATGGCTCTGACCTTGGCCGGACACCCAACATCCCGACTTGAAGGCCTACGCCTCTTTGAAGCAGGCAGGAGATGGACTGGGGCCAGTCATGCCTCAATCTCCCGCGCCATTCTTCGGCGCACGGGTCGGCTCGGGCGATGGCGTCACGGTCCCTCCGGCAACGAACTGGAGCTGCTGCCATGGCTGCAGAGGATGGCTGCAGCTCTGAAGGGCTCACCTGCTGTCGTCACTGCGTACTGCCAACATCGAACCCTTGACCTGATATGCGGGCATAGCTTTGTACTTGTCGGACTCACCCCAACTCATGTTGAGCTGCTGGACCCTCTGGGCAAGCGTCCTGCAGCTGGTCAATCAACGAATGTCCTACTCAGCTTGGCTCAGCAGCCCAACGACGGACTTCTAGCAACGACCGGGGCGGTCTGGGACCTGCGCGTGGACCAGAAAATTTCGGTTCTGAAGATTGGAAAATCCGCTGATGGGGCACCTCCATTGAGCGCCCGCTGTACAAGCACTTAAAGGCACGCACCGACACGTCCGCCGAAACGCCATATGCGGGGCCGTTCGAAGGAGCCCCTTGGCATTGCCGCGCACATTGCGCGCCGGGCGCAACCCTGAATTCGTATTTCCTAAGATGGAAAAGAAAAAGCTCTACAACCTCCTTGTCTCCGGAAACGACGGCTCCTGGGATGGCGAAACGTACAACTTCGCCAGAAGCCGATTTCTTGAGTACACAGACAAGGAAATTTCATCTCGCTTTGAGACGCTCAACTCGTCGCAGATTGCAGCGCTGAAGGCGCTTCCCTGCCTATTTGTGTACGAAGGACTTGCTTCCGCCGCGAAAGTTGGCTGGTTGAAGGACGTCACTGTCGACCGACGCAACGTGGGGGTCACGTTTGTCCTCGATGACCGGTTCGCGCCAATCCCGATTCTTGACGTTGGTGGGCTTGAGGAAATGCTGGGGTTTGAGCGATGGGAACGCAATCGCACCCACTGGGCGGTCAAGGAGGTCGACCTGTTCAAGCTACTGCGCGAGTTGAACCATCAGACTCCGCTGGACGAAGAGCCGCCAACCCCTGGCCCTTCCGTGGTCGAACTGCCGCCCGAGGCTCCCACCGTCAGTGCGACCGTTGACTCTGTGAGTACTTTCGTCGGGTCAGTGCTTGGGTTGGACAGCGGTGGCGCACAAATGTTCTATCGCGGGCACTCGAACCGCTCCTACAAGCTCGCGCCGACACTCTTCCGAAAAGACGAAAAGGGAATTCCTCGGCATCTTGAGAGCGAACAGCAGATGTATCGCGAGCTCATGGTGTCAAACTCGCGCGACTTCCATGAGGACCTCAACACGCTGGACCGCCTAGTGCGAATGCAGCACTTTGGGCTTCCAACCCGCCTGTTAGACATCACTTCCAACCCGCTTATTGCGCTCTACTTCGCGTGTGCCGGCGGCCAAGCATCTGTGAAGAACGGCGTGCACCAGGAAGAGACGCAGGGCGAGGTGGTCATCTTCCGCATTCAGCCGCAGCGTCTCAAGTACTTCGACTCGGACACAGCGAGTTGTATCGCCAACCTGGCGCGATTGACGCAGGCCGAGAAGGACGCAATCGACTATGAAATTGAGGACACGGAGAAGTTCAATGAGCAGCGAGAGATGAAGCGGCTTCTCCACTTCATCAAGGGTGAGAAACCGTACTTTGAACCTCGCATCCTTCGTTCCGACTTGAAGTCCGTCATCTGCGTCAAGAGCAAGTTATCGAACGACCGAATCTCTTCGCAGTCCGGCGCCTTCCTGCTCTTCGGACAAGAGGCGGAGTTTCTTGAGGATGGGATGCCTGATATTGGCATCACCGTGGAGCGAGTTGCTGTGTCCAGCAAGACGCGCATCCTCAAAGAACTCGACCAACTAAACATCAACGAAAGTTCGGTCTTCCCGCACATCGAGAAGTCTGCGCGCTATATCGCAGGTAAGTTCTCGCGCTCTGACTGAAGCCCCGGCGTAGGCTTCTCGCGATTGCTGCCTATCTGGAGAACCAGGTTAAATGGACCCGCCCATCCGGCACCGCGCCATCGAATAGCCAGCACCAGTGACGCCTACGTGGACCTCAACCTCTGAATGCCCGAGCAGTCTTCTGAAAGGCTTGGCACGAGCAAATCTACAGATGACGCAAGACTTCTTCGCACTCTGCAGGCCGCTCAGCAAGTCGCCCGGAAAGAAGTTCACCTGCACAACGCCAGACCAATCGCTTCAATTGCCCGCTGCGTCGAGGGAGTGCTGCAACCCCTACTTCGGGAGCAGCGGTTTCTAAAGTCTGCCCGGACTGTATCTGAGCGCCGGGGCCCATTGGCCGAAACACAGCTGCGATATTGACCTGCCCAGCGACCTTGAAAACCAAGGCATCCTCATTCTTGCGGGACACAGAAACATTCGCCGTCAAATCCTCCCTTTCTTTATTCAGGGGCGACGCCGCGCCCCCGCAACGCCTTATGCGGTACGCAAAATTCTCAAGGAAGGCGGGCTGCGCTGTTGACTAGCGCCCTGGGTCTGCAACGTGGCTCGGATTACTACCGTGTCTGGCAGATTCTTGAAGGCAGATGACCTTCAATGACCGCGAGCTCTATGGCAGTTCGGCGTCCTTCTTCGGTGTTAAAGCCGAACCCCTGGGCATGTCCTTTGGCAAGACGCTGGACACACCCACCTCCTCCCGGTCGAGAGCAACCAAGCACTGCATCAAGAACGTCGCACTGAAAGTGCCGCGGTGCAGCTTGCTCTTCACGCTGGACTCGGTCTCCTGAAGACCGAGCCGCTGCAACCTGGCCGCCAAGCTAGCGAGTGTCAGCCCCTCCCGGGCAATTTCCGCCTTCACTAGGCGGGACGCCGCGTCGTTCCAGTCGAACTCTTTCACCGCCGCACCCCTAGTTCTTGGGATTGCCGGGCACGCTCCCGCCAATAAAGTCGCACATCCGGGACTTTGGTTGCATTTGTGAAACTTTGAGGGGACATGGTGCTGCAGGGGTGAAACCGTACTTTAACGGTCTGCACGCACGCACCGTAAACCCGCGCAGCTGACGTCAAGGTGGCCCGCTCTCAGGTCGTCCGGCAGCCGCGCAACTTTCGTCGTTTCGTCGGTCCGCGCGCCTCGCGAGCCCCTCTGACGTGACGCTGCGGCGCTGGAGCGGAGGCCGGCCGCGCGCTTTAGGCTCGAGCTCATCGGTTTTACGTTCCGGGTCGGTTGCTTTACTTAGCGTCAGGGCACAGCTCTGGCGCCAAAGAAACCAATCAGGAGTAAGCGATGAACGCAAGAAGACCGGCCGTGCCCAAGCGTGGCCCCAAGAAGTGGACTGAGAAGGTCCTGAAGAATCGAACGGCGGCCGGCCTGGGCGTCGGCGAAGGAGCTTCGTACCAACCCGCCATCCGGGTTCAGGACTTTTCGTCGAAAGGCGTCCAATCGCGAATTCCGTCGCAGCTTGTGGGCCGGACCGTCCATGTCCACTCAAATCTTGAGCGTGCGTTTTTTCTCGTCAAGGAGTTCTCCGGGCAGGTGGTGGATTTCCTGGAGCAATACCCGATGGACCGAGCGGTCACCTTGGGTGCAGCACAGCGCCTAGCAGTGCAGCATCCGAAGTATCCAGGCGGCCAAGTGCCGGTTGTGATGACACTCGACGCAGTCGTGGTCGAACGCGTGTCGAACGGCACGACGGTGGAGGCCTGGGACATCAAGCCGACGTCCGAATTGAGCGACCCGCGCGTCCAAGAAAAGCTCAGTCTTCATCGCGCTTACTGCGCGCATTTCGGCATACCGCACCGGCTCTTCACGGAACAGTCGGTTCCAAAGGACATGGTACGCAGCATCGAATGGCTGCGCACCTCGCTGCCGCAGGAAGACGAGACCTTGCCGACCCCCGACCTCTTCACCGCGGTTGCTGAATCAATGCGCACGGAGGTGCTGAGCGACGCCTTCAAGAAGCACACGATTCGCTCGTACTGTCAGTCTTTCGATGAACGTCGAGGGTTGCCCTGGGGCTGCGGCCTGCGTGTGTTTCAGTACCTAGGCTGGACTCGCCAGCTCAAGCTCAACTTGCGCGCAGCGCCCGTTGAGCTCCAGTCCCTGAACCTCGTTCGCAAGCTCACTCGCCAGCACGAAGCCGCCCAGATGGAGGACGCGCCATGACCGTGTTGATTCGCAATCAGACGGTCAAGCAGGGCAAGGGTACGTTCGTCGTCATCGACGTTTGCAGGCCGGGCGTAGTACATGAGCAGGCCGCGGTCGTCGTGCTCGAACGCAATGTGGCCAACCCTCTCCCCATCATCTGGCCACTCACATACATCACAAGGTGGACGGAGCGGAAAGAGCTGTGCGCGGTCGAGGTCAAGGAAATGCCTCGCCCCAGCGAGGAAAGGGAGTCGGACAAACAGCGAAGAGACCTCCGCTGGAGCCGCATTCAGGATATTCGTGACAACGTCGCACTGCACAAGCGTGAAACGCGAAACAGGCTACTCGTCGAACACGCACGCAACATCGGGACGACGAAGGAGACTCTGCTTGATGACCTGCGCCGCTACTGGCTGAACGGCCAAGACAAGGCAGCCCTGCTGGGCAACTACTGGCGCAGCGGCCAGCTAAACGACAGGTCCGGCTTCTCCGTTGAGGTGAAGACCGCCGCTGGAGAGCGCCTGGTCATGATGGCCGCAGGCAACGGCAAGGCGAGGGGCCGCCGTCCGCTGTACCAAGACTACGAGCCGTTCGTCATCGACCAGAAGCTGCACGAGCGACTCATCGCAGTCGCCAAGAAGCTTTATCTTGAGAGCGAAAAGAAGTCTCTCCGATTTGCATCGGAGCAGGCTATTGCGACAGTTTTTGGCCTTCGGTCAGCGGATGGAGAAATACTTCGCGGCGAGAACGGTGAGGCAATTCTGCCGCAGCTCGGGTCGCGCCCGACTGTGGACCAAATCCGCTATCGGCTACTGCAGTCGTTGAGCCCCTCGGAAATCCGTCGCAAACGTACGTCCGACGCGCACTACGAGAACAACTTTGCGCCCACTCTTGGAACCGTGCACGACGATTCTCTTGGAGCTGGCGACGTATACGAGCTAGACGCGACCATCGTGGACCTCTGGTTGGTGTCCAAATACAACCGCCGGAAAATCATCGGCAAGGCGACGCTCTATTTAGTCATCGACCGCTCAACGGGGCTCATTGTTGGCTTCTATTTAAGCCTGGACAACCCACACTTCGAGGGCGCAAAGCAGGCCGTTCTGTCAGTCGCGAACGACTGGCAAGCAATTTGCAAGAAGCATGGGGTCGCGTACGACGCGCGGGCCTTCCCCGCTATCGGGCGCGTGCCAAACCGCATCGTGATGGACCGTGGTGACGGACAAGTCACCATGAGCGGAATCTTCTGCGAGAACCTGGCCATCCCGGTGACAAACCTTCCCGGGTTCATGAGCAAGCTCAAGGGCTCCGTGGAAGGCTCGTTCCACCTGCTGCAGGCTCCTATTCGAGACCACGTTGGCGGTGCCACATTGCCGAAGCAGGCGAAGGAGCGCCGGGCGCCCAAGTACGAGCGAGATGCTCGCTTCACGCTTGATGACCTGTACGCAGCAATCCTCCGCATCATCATCAAGAACAACATGACACCTCGGGCCTCCGCAGAGGTATTCCCGCAGGATGTTGCTCGCGGAGCGCTTCGCTCCCCCGCTCAGAAGTACGTGGACGACGTGAAAGAGTCTATGGGCGTGGGCCGCAGCTACACCCGAGAAGCTTTGGCCCGCAAGTTGCGCCCCGTTGGCGAGGCCGAGGTCACCCAAAGTGGCGTGCGCTTCAACGGCATCAACTATGCGTTCGAAGACTTCAAGTGTCTTGACTGGGGAGCATTGGCTTCGCTCCAGGGACAGTTTTCAGTCAAGGTCACGTACTGGCCCGACTGGTTGAACGAAATCACGGTGCATGACCCTCACAAGGCAGGCGTCACCTACACGGCCAAAATGACTAGCAAGCACGCAAAGCACTTTTCCGGTTTCAGCGTCGGAGAGTTGAACGTTTTCCGGATTGAAGCTCGTGCACTCAAAAGAGCCGGCGCTGAACTAGAAATGGCTCACCGCATCGCGCTGGGGGAAGACCTCAAGGAATTGGACAAGGCCGCAGCAGCCGCAACCGCCCCGGTTGCGAAGGGTATGACCCTGGGGCAGCGCAAGGCGGGTGGTCCAGAACTTCGCAAGAAGGAGAAGCTTGAGCGCCGGGCGGATACTTTTGGCTCGACCGAAACGGGCTGGACTGAGGCGGACGAGGACGTGCCGCGAAGCAGTACGACGAGGGCGCTGCGGCCCACTCCTGACGCTGAGCCGTCGCTCTTGTCGTCGACTTTGCCGCCCGAGCACGCCTACGACGCAAGCCTTAGCAAGAAGGCCAACATCCTGCCCAAAGCTATGCCGAGGGCCACCGCAACCGTGGATTCGATGGCCGCGCCCACTCCAGTACCGACTCCCACTCCGTCGCCGTTGACGACCACATCGGCCTCGTTGCTCGACGAACTTCTCGCCGACTTCGGCGCTTGACCCCATCGCACTATGTCCAAATCCATCGTTCCCGACTTCGCTTCGCCGTCGAAGCGCAACCCGTTCCCCTACGTGGAGGCCATCTACCGAGAAGAAGCGCTCACAGCCTTCAAGGGACATCCCTACATCTGCGCGCTGCCGCCCATTCCCGACCTGCCGACACTGCGCAAGGCGCTCAACGTCCTTCCCCCCTTCAAGGAGGAAGAGCGCGACCTCCCAGCCTCTAGGCGCATCCAGCTACTTGGACAGCTCCGCAAGCTCTTCATTGCCTTTCCCCGCGTCGTAAGGCTCGCGCAGGCGATGCTCACGATGCTGCATGCTGGATACGAGCACCGCCGGCCGTTCAGCACCGAGGACAACGCCAGCCTTCAGGCCCTCTACAAGGCGCAGATGACCGGCAAGTTCGTTTCCGCTGAGCAAACCGACCTCGCCTACCAAGTCTCATTGGCGCTGGTCGCGATGTCGGGCTGCGGCAAGAGTTTCGGCTTGCGGCACATTGTCGGCCTGGTGCCGCCGGTCATCTATCACCCGGAACTGGGCAAGTGGCAACTTCCTTTTCTGTACGTCGAGATGGCATACGACGGCAAAAGCGCCCACACGATGGCCACTGCAATCGTGAATGAGCTTGACCGCCTGCTGCCCGACGCCGGGTATGGGGAGATGTTCAAAGGCGCCGGCAATGCGGAGCAGCGGCTCATCAAGGTCTTGAGCACAGCTCGCAGTCACGGGTTGGGAATGCTCATCATCGACGAGGGCCAGAACAAACCTGCGCAAACGGCCGCTCGCAGCGTCAAGAACAAGGAGCGAACGGACCCGATGCCTTTGGCCAAGCTGCTCATCACCGCATGCAATACGGCAAAGGTTCCGCTCATGTTTTCCGGTACGCCGGAACTGATGGAACTCATGGGGCCGCGCTTCACCAAGGCCCGTCGCGGGTCTGGTGATGGCTCAGCCTTCTGGGAGAACCTGACGCGCTCACAACCTGGCGAGACTGGCGAGTTCGAGTCGATGCTACGAATCCTGCTCAAGTACCAGTGGGTTCGCAATCCCGTCACCTTCACCGAAGAGCTAGCGGACTGCATGTTCGAGTACACCCAAGGTGTCCCAGACATGGTGGTGAAGCTGTGGCGCGCCGCTCAAACGCTCGCCATCAACTCCGGTGTCGAAACAATTGACGGAACCATCATCGCCAACGCGTTCGAAGCGGAGTTCAAACTTGCTGAGCGCGGCCTGCTTTCCCTGAAGCACCGCGGCCGCCTCGCGGCGGACACGGTCTCTGACCTCATCAGCCCCATGGCAAACGTCGCCGACCTCTGCGCCGGCGAGTTTGCAGTTCCGACACCGCTTGAACCTATTGGCGTCAAGAAGGCGGTGGGGGTCGCAGCGCAGAAGTCCTCTACGGCCGCCGCCAAATCGCGCCCGAAATCCGGGAAGGCGTTGAGGGCGGCGCCTGGCCCCACGCCCGTGGCCATCTGCGACGAGGTGATTGCAGCGGCTGACATCCGAGGAGCGGTGCCGGGCGAAGGCAAGCTGGTGGTCGCGACGCCCGAAGACCTGCTGCAATGAAGTACCTGCTCCAGAAGCCGTTGCCCGACGAGCTTCTGGGCAGCGTCTGGCTGAGGTCAGCGCGAACCGCCGGCGTTCCTCTGAAGACTGCCGCCCGCTGGCTGACGGGAAACCGCGGGTGGTCGCCCGTACTGCTCGGGTGCGGCAACATTGGTCATATTGCGGACGCTCTCGGAACGTCGCCCGACGAGCTTCTCTGGTCGCACACGGTTTTCCCCTACGCCACGGCCCTCTTTTCTGAGCATACGTTCTTGCAGGCGCTGCGCAATGGCCTGGGCAACGGCGAGAGAAGCACTGGGTTCTCCTCCGTCGTCCAAAGCGTATCGAGCTATGTGCCCTTGCGAAGATTCTGCCGCTCTTGCGTTAAAGAAGACCGGGGTTGCTGGGGAGAGAGCTACTGGCGGCGGATGCATCATTTGCCGGGCGTGCTGTTCTGCCCGGTCCATCTGGAGCCACTGCAGCAGACACGCCTTCCAACCTCTAAGCCCTGCTGCGTTCTCGACGGCCCACAAGATTGTCGCGGTCGTGCTGTAGTGCGCGGCCGCCCTACTCGCTCGGAGGCCTTGCTGGCAGAGTTTTCGCTTAACGCGCTAACGCGCCATCCCGACCCGCTCCACCTCTCGCTTCCGCTTCCGAAGCCGGACCATTACCGCGCAGCATTGCAGGCGGCGAACTACCTGGACGCCAGAGGTTATGCAAGCCGAGAGCACTTAGCGGCTTGGGGGCGAAACGCCCTACCGCGTCGACCCGAGGTCTTGGGGCTGCGCGGAGCCGACGCACAGATGACTTGGATGTCGCGCATGCTCACACTAAAGCCGAGTCACCCTGCTGGCACGTTCAAGCATTTGCTTTTCTCAAGCCTGCTGGAGGCGGCGCGCCAAGACGGTAAAGACGCCGACTTGAACCACGTCAACTACCTCCCCGTCGCAAAACCAAAAGCGGCCGCCGATGCCAGGTATGCGGCTTTGCTGCGCAGCGTGGTCCGTCAGTTCGAAGCAGTCGGGGAACGCGTTCGAGTCTGTGACGCATTGGCCTTGGTGGGTTGCTGGTCAACGTTTCGCCACCAGCGAAATGCGTTTCCGTGCCTAGCCGCCGCAGTCGCCGAGCTAAAGACTTCCAACGCCGCCGCGCGTCCCAACTGGGGTAAACGCCATAGGCCAGCCGCGCCCGAATGAATTCGCTCCAAAGGGTTGACCAGGGGGCGCATTGCAGCCTAGCAAGCTTTTGCCCCATGCGTAACAGCATTACGTAATGTCGTTACGGAACGGCCACTCCACCTCCGTCGGGCCGTGGAACATATCGCCTGGCGCCCTTCTTGGTCTGTGCACTAAGCAACCGATGCATCACTAAGTCATTGACTCATGATGGTTACCACCCTCGCCGCATCGACCACCCACATTTTTCGTGGAACATCGAAATCGGCGCGGTCCACCCTCGCCAGTGCCTTCACGTCTAGCTTCCATGACCACTCCTCTTGCAATGAGGCGGTCGCTGGACCGCGGGCCCAAAACCTCAGCTGAGCTCAAACCTTCCTTAGAACCAACCCTCTTAAAGCTAAAACGGCTCAAGGGGTCGTGATAGACGGTATCGCTACATGTCCGAGAAAGGACATGCAGCATGAAAACGGTTTTAGGTGTGCGACGCGACTGCGAGGATGCACTCAAGCTTCTGGTAAAGGGCTCAGATGATTCGTTCGAGCTTGTCGACCTGGCTACGCTTACTGTCGGGCGTCGCCCTCCCGGTTTGGAGCGGTTCGAATGCTCTGTTCGGGTCAGTGACCTAAAACGCATAAGGGGCTTGGCCGTAGGAGCCGACCTGGCTCCGCGAGGCGAATCGTTTGACTCAGCGGTGGCCTACGAATTGCAGACTGGCGACGGGTCAATTGCGATTCCCAGTCACCTTCTGGTGCTCGCGCTGTTCGGTTCGAACCGCTGGTTGCGGAAATGTCTGCTTCTGCCTCACGGCCAAGAGGTGCTTGCGGAGAAGGTAGTAAACAGGCGGGGGCCCGCCCTGGCACAGGTGCGGCTTCGCCTTGGTTGGGTAGCCTCTGACCCGAGCATTCGCAAAGCCTGGTCCAGCATTTACGCCAACGCGTTGAACGGGCGCTTCGATGTGGACCTCCCGCCGGAGCTTTTTCTACACATCACCGCCCACGGGACAAGGCGTGATGGCCAGCTTGTCGCGAGCACCATTCAGGTCGCGCTATGCGATAGCCTGGAAACGCCGCGCGCGTCCCCCTCGGCAGCTGCTCAAGACGCTTCGACCGAAGCTCCTCCTGCCGCTGTGAACGTTCGCCTGACTGATGAACAATGGGCCAAGGTGTCACCCGTGGTCTTTGCTACGCTAGGAAGAACGCCGGAGGTCAAGCCGGACTCGCGTCGCAAACACTCCATCCGAGACATCGTGGACCAAGCTCTTGCGGAACATCTCCGTCACACGCCGTGGCGATACGGCTCAGATATCGCAAGCAACTATGGCCAGTACATCGATAGCTTGCTGCGCACACGCGGCGCTTGGCGAGAAATCTACAAGCTGCTCCGATGGCCCGACTGCAGCGGACGGAAGGCGCGCTTGGGTGGGACTTGGTAGCCAGCAAAACATTCGCCGTAGTGTTCGTAGAGGCACAGCGGGCTCACGCGAAGCTTGAGCGACCGCGCCGGCACCTGCACAGAATTGGCAGCTTTTTCCAGGACTTTGCCAATTCGCAATACGAACAGCCACGATGCATCACAGCGACCTGTCTGCCTGATGCTGCTCGCTAGGTGGCCCCCGATGTCAGCCGTCGCGCGGAGGGCCGGCATGGAACCTCTTCTGGACCTCCTGAGTCGCAATGCGCAGTAGCGTTGCGTTGAACCCCTCCTTCCATTGCTGAACCAGATAGGCGACGTCCGGATGGTCGCCGGGTTCCCCGTGGAGCGCGTAAACGCGTCCGGAGCGAGTCACGACGCAGCATTGCCTCTCATCAATAGACACGACCGGCGAGGAAACGCGGCCACCGCCCTCGTTGGCGGCCCAGCCGGCGACGTGGAGCGTTGGAGAGTCGAGCCGTGGAATCAGAACTTCGAACGCCAACCAGTTCGTGAGTATCAGGCTGGGCTGTTCAGCTGCAGTGGGTGGTAACCAAGTGGGCATGCGCGCTCCTTTAGGGCCTGGTCCTCGGTCGAGACTGCGGTGTTCAAGCCACACGGCCGAGCTCTGGCGGAGGAAATATGTCGATATTCGTGACCGGGTAGCTCACCAAATGAGCCAGTCAGCATGGAAATCAGGGCCGCGCCGCGCACGCAGGCTTCTCCCCGACACCGCTTCAAGCGATTAAGGAGGTTCGCCGGCCAGGACGAAAGGCGAGTCGCCCGCCATAGTCGAAGCCGTCCCACGCAGCTGCAAAAGTGAGGACGCCCAGGCTGCCTATAGCCGTCGTCCCTGCAGTGCATGCATGGCTGCCGTCAACCTGGTGCTGCTGACCGCCACGGTTCTGGTCGTTCCTCCAGACCCAGTGTTCCGGTCATTGCTATGCGTCGTGGTGCTGAGCACCACTGTGGCGCTCAACCATCGGCCCGACCGCCATCTGGGTCACCGGGAGCGGAACTGCGAGCGGAACCTGGCGTCCCGCGCGCGCCACTGGTCAGAAGTTGTGCCGGATACCGATTTCCAGCGCCGTGGAGTTGCCGCCGCCGGGGAGTCCGGAGGTTCCACCCGGGATTACATACGTCGCACCGCCATCATTCATGATGCGTGAGAAGGTCCCGTAAAGCGCGCTGCGCTTAGAAAGGTCGTACACGTAGCCAAGCCCGAGCTGCTGCGCGTCGTTGGCATCGACGTTAGTGGCGCCGATTCGGCCGCGGAGGTCCACACGGTTCCAACTGACCTTCACGGTGCCCTGCCCCATGGGAACCCACGCCCCAATCAGGTAGTTAACCTGCTTCGCATCCCCGAGCTTGAACTGCCGCCACGCGGCGGAGAACTTGGCGAAACCGAGGTCATACGAGCCACCGATGGCGAGGTCGTTCAGAGCGTTCGAGCCAGTCAGGTTGTTCTCGGTACGCGTGAGCGCTGCAGCCAGGTTGAAGGCGCTGGTCGCGTAGCCGAGCCGACCGGCCATGACCTTGTGCTGACCGTTCGCGGCAGTCCCCCCCTCTCCAGCTGCAACCAACAGGCCACCCTCCCAGCCGCCAAGATTTCCAGGGAGGATGTACTGGACGGCATTACTGCTCCGCACGGTGGTGTTGGCGCCGCTGCCGAAGGCGGCGCGCAGCGGGCCGACAGGCGTCGCCGAGATGAAGTTGTTTGCGCCGGCGGCGCCCACGTACGTGAACGGGTCGTAGCGCGTCCAGTTGCTGTAACTCGGTACGTAGTCGCGCCCTGCCCGAAACTCGCCCCACGCTTTGCTACCGATGCTCACAGTCGCACGGCGGTCCCAGAACATGGTGCTGCTCACCGGAGTGCCGGAGTCCAACAAGAAGCCGTGCTCGAGGTAGAAGCCAGCGAACATCCCATCACCGAGGTCCTCGTTGCCGCGGATGATGAGCTTGCTCGTCGAGTTACCACCGCTGGTCAGGGAGTTCACGCTTCCGCGACCTTGGTTGTTGACCACTCGAACGGCCGCGTCGGCGACGCCGGCCAGCGTGACCTGCTGCGCCCAGCTTGCACCCGAGGCAAGCAGCATCGCGCCGAAGGCGAGAGTCGTTCTTCTCATCATCCTGTCTCCGTTGTTGTTTGGTCTACGAGGGAGTCGGAAGCGACTCCTCGGCTAGTTGCCGCGCTAGGTCGCGGCCGGAGGACCTTATGCGTGGGTCGCAGGCGAGGCATCACGCCAATTCCGATGGATGGAATTTCCAGACTGCGGTTATTGCTATGTCGCGCTGGCGCTCGAAGGTCAAAAATTGTGCTGGGCGCTCCGGCGAGGGTGTCGCAAATACAAAAACAGGAGACGAGATGGGTGCAGTAGCCATCGGCGCAGCGCATCAGCCACGCCTTGAAGAGCCGGCGCAGAACCGCTCGCTGGAGCGAGGAATCGACATCCTTCGCTGCTTCCGCCCGGGCACGGACCTGATGGGCAACGGCGAACTCGCTGAGCGGACAGGTCTATCCAAGGCCACCGTCAGCCGCCTGACCCAGACGCTTGTCGGGTCGGGGATGCTGGAGTACGACGCTCGGGAGCGCGCCTATCGCCTCGCGGCCCCTGTGCTCAGCCTGGCTCACGCCATGCGCTCCGGGTCGCCCGTCCTTCAGGTGGCGGCGCCGCTAATGCGCGCTCTCGCCGAGAAGCTTCGCATCAACGTCGGGCTCGCGGTGGCCGACCGGGACGAGATGGTCTATCTCGAGTCAGTCCGGTATCACCGCAAGGTGTCGTTGAGAAACGTGACCACCGGTCAGCGGGTTCCCATCGAGCTCACGTCCTTGGGACGTGCCTACCTCGCCGCCCTGGATGAAGAGAAGCGTGATGCCCTGCTGGGAAAGATGAAGGCACGTCGAGGGAAAGAGTGGCCACGGCTGGCAACTGAAATCGCCGCCGCGGTGAAGAGCGTGGAGCGCCACGGCTTCTGTGCAGCCGCCTGGCAGCCTGAGGTGGTGGCGGTGGCCACCCCCATCGCAACACCGCTCCATCCCATCTACGTCTTGAACGTCAGTGTCTCAACAACCACCCCGCTCGATGAAGTCGTGCCAACCCTGAAGGGCCCGTTGCTCCAGCTTGCCCACGAGCTTCAGGCGCGTATCAGCAGCTTGTGATGTCGCCAGCGGTACGCATTTCACGAACGCTCGCCGCGCCCATAAATTCCATTGAATGAAATTGTTGGGGTGTGCTGAACCGCCCGTTTTCCTATGCTGTCTCCACGCATGACCGGTCCGGCAGTCATGCAAAAACCAGACGCGGCTCCTCCCGCGCACCTCTTGGAGACATCATGGTTGCATCCCTTCTGCGCAGTCGTATCCGCTCTACCGTCATCGCGGTCTCGCTCGCACTGACCAGCGTGGTCGCGCTTGCCGCTTACCCCGAAAAGCCCATCCGCCTCGTCGTCCCCTTCGCACCCGGTGGCGGCACCGACCTCATCGCTCGCACGCTCGCGGCAGAGATGTCGAAGGACCTCGGCCAGCAGGTCATCATCGACAACAAGCCCGGCGCGGGCACCATCATCGGCACCGACTCCGTCGCCAAGAGCCCAGCGGATGGCTACAACATCGTCATCGCCACGTTCGCTCATGCCGTGAACCCGAGCATGATGCCGAAGATGCCGTTCAACACGGACAAGGCCTTCGCACCCATCACGCTGGTCTGCAAGGGCCCGAACATCCTCGTCGTCCGGGCAGACAGCCCCTACAAGTCGGTCCAGGACGTCCTGACGGCTGCAAAGGCCAAGCCCGGCGGCCTTACGTATGCTTCGCAAGGCAACGGAACCTCCGCCCATCTGGCCGGAGAGATGTTCGATAACTTAGCCAAGGTGTCGATGACGCACGTGCCGTACCGCGGCGCCGGCCCGGCCATCACCGACCTTCTTGGCGGCCAGGTCGACATGATTTTCGGCACGGCCGCGGCCGTCGCTTCGTTCGTCGAGAGCGGCAAGCTGCGTCCTCTGGGTCTGACCAGCCCCGGCCCGGCCAATGCATTGAAGGGAATCCCTGAGATTGCACAGTCGGTGCCCGGCTACGCCGTGGAGAGCTGGTACGGCTTGTACGCGCCGGCGGGAACTCCCGCGCCAATCATCGCGAGGCTGAACGCTGCCGCGAAGAAGGCGGCCGCAACGGCCGCCTTTGCCGACCGCATCAAGACTGAAGGCCTGACGGTCATCTCCTCTTCCCCCGAGGAGCTGGACCGGTACGTGAAGGCTGAAGAAGTCCGCTGGCGCAAGGTCGTCAAGGAAAACAACATCAAGGCCGACTGAGTCGCAGCGGTCGCAACTTCCCCGGAGAGCGCTTCATGACCTTCACCCTTGTCGACCTCAAGGTCGAATCGGCAATCGCCACCATCACGTTCAATCGTCCCGAGAAGCGCAACGCCATGAGCGACGACATGCGCACGGAGTTCATCCATGCGCTTGAGCTCGTCGCTGCCGACAAGGCCATCAAGGCGCTCGTCCTCACTGGCGCGGGAAAGGGCTTCTGCGCCGGTGGTGACATCAGCGGCATGCAGAAACGCATGAACGCGCCCGTCGGGGAAGTTGCCTTCAACGGCTGGCATCGCCAGCAACGCGTGCATCACACGCAAGCCCTGCTGCACACGATGCCCAAGCCTGTCATCGCCGCGGTCAACGGCGCGGCATCGGGACTCGGCGCGGACACGGCGCTCGCCTGCGACTTCATCATCGCCAGCGAGTGGGCCAGCTTCACCTGGTCGTACATCCAGCGCGGCATCATCCCCGACGGCGGCGGCATGTATTTCCTCCCACGGCGCGTCGGGCTGTCCAAGGCCAAGCAACTCATCTTCACGGGTCGCAAGGTCGACGCCCAAGAAGCGCTTTCGCTCGGCATCGCCGACCGCGTCACCAGCTCCGAAACGCTGCTCACCGACGCTCAAGCCTGGGCGGCGGAACTCAGCCAAGCGTCCTCGACAGCGCTGGCGCTGACCAAGTCCATCATGGACCAGACCTTCGAATCTTCGGCTCATCAGGTGTTCGCCCAAGGCAGCCAGGCTCAAGGCATTTGCTACACCAGCAGCGAGCATCGGGCCTCCGTTGAGGCGTTCCTGGCCAAGGCTGCTGCAGCGCCCTCGAAGGAGTAATCGGCATGGACGCCATCTCTCGCCTCTTCCAGCCGCGCAGCGTCGCTGTTATCGGCGCTTCGGCAGACTCCTCCAAGACTTCGGGCCGGCCGGTGGCCTATCTGCAGAAGCACGGGTTCACCGGAGAAATCCTGCCCGTGAATCCGAAGGCCGACCGCATCGGCGAGCTCAAGTGCTACCCCGACATCGCTTCGCTGCCGACGGTGCCGGACGTGGCCATCGTCCTGCTGGGTGCAGAACGGGCCCATGTGGCTGTCCGCCAGTTGGCTGAGCGTGGCTGCGCCGCCGCCATCGTTCTGGCGAGCGGCTACACCGAGACCGGTGAGGGGGGTGCACAACGTCAGCGTCAGCTCATCGATGCCGCCGGGTCCATGCGCATCCTGGGTCCCAACACCATCGGCCTCGTCAACCTGACCGACAACATCGTGTTGTCTGCGACCGGTGCGCTTGAGATGGACCACTTCCCCCAAGGGGGCGTAGGCGTCGTGTCGCAGAGCGGCGGCATCCTCGGTTCGCTTCTGTCGCGCGCCGCAGCACGCGGTGTCGGTTTGTCCAAGCTCATCGCCACCAGCAACGAGGTCGACCTTGAGCTGGCCGACTTCGTGGACCACCTCGCTGATGACCCGGCAACCAAGGTCATTGCCCTGTACGTGGAGACGGTCCGCAATCCCGAGAAGTTCCGGGCTGCCTGCTTGAAGGCAGCTCGCCTCGGCAAGCCCGTCGTCGCGTTCAAGATTGGACGTTCCGAGGCGGGCGCCAAAGCGGCCGTGTCTCACACCGGCGCACTCGCCGGCGCCGACAGGATGTACGACGCGCTATTCAAGCAGGTCGGGGTCATCCGTGCGCAGACCTTCTCTGACCTGCTCGACATCCCGGCCGCGCTGGCAACGGGGCGAACTCTGCGTGGCAGGCGCGTGGCGATTCTGACCTCGACCGGAGGCGCCGGCACGCTCGTGTCGGACGACCTTGGTGTCTCGGGCTTCGATACTCCCGCACCCGACGAGGCCACCGCGGCGGCACTCCGTGCGCTGCAGACGGGAAGTGAAGCGGTTCTCGACCGAAACCCCATCGACGTCACCCTCGCGGGTCTCCGCCCGGACCTGCTTCGCGGTGCCATCAACGCGCTGCTGGCCAGCCCGACCTACGACGCGCTGACCATCATCGTTGGCTCGTCCAGCCTGGCGATGCCAGAGTTGATGGTCAATGCCATCCGCGATTGCCTGCCCAACTCGGACAAGCCAGTCATTGCCTACGTGAGCCCGCATGCACCGGAAATCGGCGCGCTGCTCATGCGAAGCGGGGTGCCGGCCTTCGCATCGGCGGAGAGCTGCACCGCCGCTTTGGCCAGCATGCTGGCCGTCGGCGAGTTTTCGGCCCCGGATGAGGTGCAGACCGCCTCCCTCTCGCCCGTCGCTCTCGAACTGCCTTCAGGTTCCCTGGACGAAGCGCAATCGAAGCAGTTGTTCACTCGGTTCGGCATCCCGTGCGCGCCCGAGGTGGTCGTTTCCAACGCGCGGGAGGCAGAGTCCGCCGCCCAAGAATTGGGTGGTCGCGTCGTCCTGAAAGTGCTGTCCTCTTCCATCCTGCACAAGAGCGATGTTGGTGGCGTTGCTGTGGGTCAGACGGCGGACTCCATCGGGGCCCGCCTTGGTCAGATGGCTGAGGAGGTTCATGGCAAAACGGGCATCTCGCCCGACCGCTACCTCGTTCAGCAGATGGTCAGCGGAGGCACCGAGCTCATACTTGGCCTGCACCGCGACGCCCTTGGTACGGGCATCCTCCTGGGCATGGGCGGAATCACCGCTGAGCTGTTCAAGGACACCACCATGCGGCTCTTGTCGAACGGGGTGGGCCTGAGCCGCGCAGAGGCTCTCAGCATGGCGCAGGACTTGAAGACGTGGCCGTTGTTGGACGGGTACCGTGGTCGCCCGCTCGCGGATGTGGACGCGCTCGTAGATGCCATCGTCGCTTTCTCGAACATGGCGGTTCAACTGGGCGACCGGTTGCAAGAAGCGGAAATCAACCCGGTGTTTGTTCTTCCAAAGGGACAAGGCGTCCGTGCCGCCGATGGCGTCGTGGTCCTCGCCTAAGGAGCATCGGGATGAACACAAGCGTGACGCTCGAGAAGGAAGGTGACATCGGCGTCATCGTCATCAACAACCCGCCCATCAACGCGGGGTCGTTGGCAGTTCGTCAGGGACTTCTTGACGCAATCACCTCCCTGACCGCCGACTCATCGCTGCAAAGCGCGGTGCTCATTGGGGCTGGGTCTACATTCGTGGCGGGCTCTGACCTGCGCGAGTTCGGCAAGCCTATTGAGGCACCTGACCTCCCCGCGGTCATAGCTGCCATCGAAGCCTGCCCCAAGCCTGTCGTCGCGGCCATACATGGCTCGGCACTGGGCGGCGGCCTTGAGCTGGCGCTGGGATGCGACGCTCGCATCGCTGAAGCCAAGTCTTTCCTTGGGCTTCCCGAGGTGACGCTTGGCATCATTCCGGGAGCCGGAGGGACACAGCGACTTCCCCGCCTCATCGGGTTGACGGACGCCGTTCGAATCGGCGCAACGGGTCTTCGAATCACCGGGGACGAGGCACAGCGCATCGGACTGGTTGACGTCATCGCCGATGGAGACCTTCGGCAGGCGGCTGTCCTGTACGCCAAGACAATTCGCCAAAAGCATCGAGCCCGAGACTTGAAGGTTCGCGCCTGGAATGAGCGCGAGCTCGATGCTGCTGTTGCGTCCGCCGTCAGGACCGGGAAAGGTCGACCTGCAGTCCTCGCAGCCATCGCCGCAATCAAGCGAAGCACCGAAGTGAGCGTCGACCAGGGACTGTCCGAAGAACGCGAAACCTTCCAGCACCTCAGAGTCTCGCGGGAAGCGCTCGCGCTCCGGCATCAGTTTTTTGCGGAACGTGAGAGTGGAAAGCTTCCGCAGCTTGCGGGGGCCGAGCCTCTGAGCATTGAGGTCATCGCGGTACTTGGCGCAGGGACGATGGGCTCAGGCATTGTCATCGCAGCGTTGGACGCTGGCTTCAAGGTCGTGATGCTCGACCAGGATGCACAGGCCCTGACCCGTGGTGTTGAGCGCATTCAAGGCTACTACCGGTCCCGGGTCGTATCCGGCAAGATGAAGGAGTCCGTGGCGGCCGAACGCGAAGCCAGGCTCAAGGCGACCATCGAGTGGTCGAACATCTCCACTGCCGACCTCGTCATCGAAGCAGTTTTCGAGAGCCTTGAGGTGAAGCTCGCAGTATTCGCCAAGCTCGCCGAAGTCGCGAAGCCGGGCGCGATATTGGCATCCAACACGTCTTACCTCGACCTCGATGCCATCGCCGGCGCCGCCAGGAGACCGGGTGACGTGATTGGCCTGCACTTCTTCAGTCCGGCCAATGTCATGCGATTGGTCGAGGTGGTGCGTTGCAATGCGAGCTCCAGCCGAGCGCTCGCCACCGGCATGGCTGTCGCCAAGCGGCTCAAGAAGCTACCGGTTTTTTCGGAGAACTCCTTCGGCTTCATCGGTAATCGCATCTACGCGGCCTACCGTCGGCAGTGCGAGTTCATGCTGGAGGACGGTGCCTCTCCTCAGGAAGTTGATGAGGCTCTCCAGAGGTTCGGCTTCGCCATGGGTCCGTTCGCCGTTGCAGACCTTTCAGGGCTCGACATCGCGTGGCGCATGCGTCAGGCCAACGCCAGCACGCGAGACACCTCAGCCCGCTACGTCCATATCCCCGACCGCCTCTGCGAACTCGGTCGGCTGGGAAGGAAAACCGGCGCGGGCTACTACCGCTACGCCGATGGGAAGTCGGCTGGCACGCCCGACAGCATCACGCAGGAAGTCATCGAGCACTGCCGAGCGGCGAAGGGCGTGGTCCCTCGGACGCTGAGCTCCGAAGAGATTTTGCGGCGCGCGATGCTCGCCATCGTGAACGAGGCAGCGCTCCTCGTCGCCGAAGGCGTGGCAGCCCGCCCCTCCGATGTCGACGTCGTGCTCGTGAACGGATATGGATTCCCAAAGTGGGAAGGCGGTCCGGTTTTCTGGGCTCAGCAGCGCGGACTAGCGGACCTCGAAGCGGATGTTGATTGGCTCGCGAAACATTGCGGCCCGGGCTTCGTTCGCGGCGACGTTCAAGTCCTACTGAAGGTGGAGGAACGCTGATGTTCGCGACAGAGAAACTCGCCCGCTGGGCTGGAGCCTTTGAGCAGCAGGACCTGTCGGACGATGTCGTGCGTCACGCGCAGCGCGCCCTCATCGACTGGTATGCGTCGCTTTACCCTGGGCTGTCTACCCCAGCCGTCGCGACCCTGCTGAACGTCTTCGCCGAAGACCTGGACCGCGGCCAGGCTCGAATCCTCACGACCGATGGCGAACGAGCGGCAACGACTCGGACGGCAGCGCTCATCCACGGCACGGCCGCACACGCTGCCGAACTGGACGACAGCTTCAAAGAGGCCATGTACCACCCAGGAGCAGCCACAATCGCTGCGGCGCTTGCGGTTGCTCAAGAGCGCCGCGTTGACGGCCTGAAGCTGCTCCGCGCCGTTGTGCTTGGCTACGAACTGTCCACGCGCATTGGCGTCGTCATGGGCCGCCATCACTACAAGTTCTGGCACAACACCGGGACAATTGGGACGTTTGGAGCCGCCGCGGCCTCGGCCTGCCTCTACCAGCTCGACGAGAAACAGTTTGCGAACGCCATGGCGCTTTCCGCAACGTTCACAGCGGGGCTGCAGCAGGCATTCCGGCTCGACGCCATGGCCAAGCCGCTACACGCCGGCCGCGCGGCTGAAGCGGGAATCCTCGCAGCGCGTTTGGCCATGGAGGGAATGACAAGCTCCCTAGATGTTCTCGACGGAGAGAACGGCTTCGGCACAGCCTTGGGGTGTTCCACTGACTGGAGCGGGCTGGAACAAGACTTCGGCCAGGTCTTCAACATCTGCCGCCTGACCTTCAAGAACCACGTCGGCGTAGGTCACACGTTCCCCGCCATTGATGGCGCGCTAGAACTCCAGCGCCTGCATGCGTTCAACCACGCGGACATCGCAGCTCTGCACCTTGGGGTCTACCAACCCACCATCGACATCGCCGGTCACATGGACCCCAAGTCGCCAGAGGACGCCCGCTTCAGCCTGCCCTACATGGTTGCTACCGCTCTGGTACACGGAAGCGTTCGACTGACCGCCTTCAGTCCCGAGCGCGTCTTCGACCCCGCAACCCGGGCCTTGATGGCACGCATCACCAGCGAGGTCGATGCAGAGGTTGATGCTGGATTCCCTCAGCGTCGCGCGGCCAAGGTCACCGTCGAACTTCGCGACGGTCGACGCCTCTCGCATCTACAGACGGACCGCAAGGGAGACCCTGAGCTGCCGCTGTCCGACGGCGAACTCGTAGACAAATTTCTAGAACTCGTGACGCCCAGCATCGGTGACGCGGCCGCCCGCACGCTGTTGGCACGCATCTGGTCCCTGCCCTATAGCCCCACCTCCCTATGACATCCTCCGGCATTCAGCACGCCTACATCTGCGACGCAACACGCACGCCCTTTGGGCGCTACGGCGGCGCGCTGTCCTCTGTCCGGGCGGATGACCTGGGGGCGGTCCCACTTGCGGCCTTGGTCGCCCGCAACCCGCAGGTGAACTGGGCGGACGTCGCTGACGTCATCTACGGGTGCGCCAACCAAGCCGGAGAAGACAACCGAAATGTCGCTCGCATGAGCGCACTGCTGGCCGGCCTTCCAATCGAGCTGGGCGGGTCTACCATCAACCGCTTGTGCGGCTCCGGCCTGGATGCGGTCGGTACCGCCGCGCGAGCCATTCGAAGCGGCGAGGCAGAGCTCATGCTCGCCGGCGGCGTCGAGAGCATGTCCCGAGCCCCCTTCGTTATGGGCAAGGCTGAGACTGCGTTCTCTCGACAGGCGAGGATTGAAGATACAACCATTGGTTGGCGCTTCGTCAACCCGGCGATGCGGGCAGCTCATGGGGTCGATTCCATGCCCGAGACGGCTGAGAACGTCGCCGTGGATTTCGGAATCTCCCGAGAGGACCAAGACCGCTTCGCGGTGGCGTCGCAGGCCAAGGCTCTTGCGGCTCAGTCCGCTGGCATCTTCGACGCCGAAATCACGGCCGTCCGAGTTCCGCAGAAGAAGGGCGAAGCGTTCCTGGTCGACAAGGACGAGCATCCTCGCGCGACAACCCTCGAAGCTCTTGCGAAGCTCAAAGGTGTCGTGCGTCCCGATGGAACGGTAACGGCGGGCAACGCTTCCGGCGTCAACGACGGCGCTTGTGCCCTCCTCCTCGCGAGCGAGGCGGGAGCCTCGAAGCATGGACTAATGCCTCGTGCGCGCATTGTCGGGATGGCCACTGCCGGGGTGGCTCCACGCATCATGGGTTTTGGTCCTTCGCCCGCGACGCGCAAGGTTCTGGCGCTCACCGGATTGTCCCTGGCGCAGATGGACGTCATCGAGCTCAATGAGGCGTTCGCCTCGCAAGCCTTGGCCGTTCTTCGCGACCTCGGAATCGGCGCCAGCGACCCACGGGTTAATCCGAACGGCGGAGCCATTGCGCTCGGACATCCTCTCGGCGCTAGCGGTGCGCGCCTTGTCATCACGGCCATGCACCAGCTTCACCGAACCGGCGGTCGATACGCTCTGTGCACCATGTGCATCGGTGTCGGCCAAGGTATCGCCGTCATCATCGAACGCGTTTGACGGCGCCTTGGAACTGACCACGCATGTGGAATGTCGCCCTCGATATTCCGCCCCTGGTCTCTGACCTGGAGGCGCGCGCGAAGCTCCATCGTGTCAAGACGCGCATGGGCACGGTCGCGTGGCGAGAGTTCGGAAGTGGGCCGCCGCTCGTTCTCCTCCATGGTGGACACGGCTCCTGGCTGCACTGGGTGAAGAACATTGAGGCGCTGGCAGTCAGGCACCGGGTGCTGCTACCCGACCTGCCTGGCTACGGAGATTCTGACGGGCCAGTGGCAGCAGCGCTCGACTCGCTGGTCCTACAACTGTCCCTGTCCTTGGATGCTCTGATTGAGCCGGGGGACCTGGTGTCGCTTGCCGGCTTTTCCTTCGGCGGCCTCGTCGCCGCAGACTTGGCTGTGGCGAGAAGAGATGTCGAGCGGCTGCTGGTACTGGGGCCGGCCGGTCATGGCGGGAAGCGTCGCCCTCGTGGAGACCTGCGCAATTGGAAGCCCGCAGCCGCCAGCGGCGACATGGCATTGCTTGAGGAGGTCATGCGGCACAACCTGCTAGCCCACATGCTGCACTCGCCCGACGCCGTGGACCAGTTGGCCCTGTTCGTTCATACACAGTCGTGCGTGATGACCAGGTTCAGAAGCAAGGATATCTCTCGCTCCGCGGTCCTGCCCGCCCTGCTCGCTTCGTTCACCGGCCCGGTCTTTGCTGCCTGGGGCGAGCACGACGTGACAGCTGAGCCTCGGGCTGCCATCCTGTCATTGGCGCTGCCCCGAGCCAACCCGGCGAGCCTGACATCGCAAGTCATTCGCGACGCCGGACATTGGGTGCAGTTCGAAGCCAGCGGCTTCGTCAACGACATCCTGCTCAACTGGACCCGCGAGCGCTGAGGCGCTGCGCCCCTCGAGCTGCGTGGCTCGAGGGGCGCCCTTCTCTCATTTCGGTTCGAGTCCAGCCTCCTGCACCGCGTGAGCCACAGCGGGTCCCCTCAAGAATCTGACCAAGTCTGAGGCTGCAGAGCGTGCATCCGGGTCAGCTGAGGTCCAGCCAAACGAGAACACCGTGACGCGCTGAATGTCCGCGCCGATAGGACCCAAGAACCGGATGCCCTTCATGTGCTTCAACTCGCTCACTTGCGTGAAGCCGAGTTCCCCTTCGCGTGCGGCCAGGGCCTCTCCCACGGACGCGCCAGGCGGAAGGCGTTTCAGCTTTGGCTTGACCTCTTCGGAGATGCCGAGCTTCTCGAACAACTCGAGCAGGTAGACGCTGCTCGGACCCGAAGAGAGCACCACAGACCGTGCAGACACCACCGCTTGCTTGAATGCCTCCTTGGAGGAGACGTCAACAGGCTCTGCACCAGGCGCGACGGCCGCACCGATTGAAGAGCCGACGAAGTCACGTCTCGCGCCTTGGCGGAGGAGCCCGCGCTTCTCAAGTGCGTCGACGGCTTGCGATGGGATGACCACCAGGTCGAATCCCTCTCGCTGCTCGACGCTCTTGACGATGTCGGGCGTCCCTCCCCACTTGACCTTGAGCTGATGCCCTGACTCCTTCTCAAAAGCGGGCTGCAGCTCGAGCAGCACCTCTTTCACAGCGTTCGAAGCGAACATCCGAACTTCGCCTGCATGCGCCGGCGCGGCGAGCACGGCGGCGGCCATGGTGACCGGAGCGGCAAGACTTCGAGCGGCTCCCGCGACCCACGCCGCCAGAACGTTCAGCGAGTAACTCATGTCTCCTCCTTCTGGAATAGTGCACCGCGGTCAGGGCAGGTCAAGTCCGCTTTCCCGAATGGCCTGCTGGGCGAACGGCGTGGAGAGATAGTCCACGAACTGCTTTGCAGCGCCGGGAAATTGAGCCTTCGACGATACGGCCGCGGCGACGACGCTGACTTTCTGGAGGGCCTCAGGCAGGGGCCCAAGCACGGTCAGGCCCGGCTCCAGGCGCAACTCGCTCAACTGCTGAATGCCGAGTTCCACTTCCCCGCTTGCCACGACCTCGCCGACGAACTTCCGGCCGAGTACGACATGGCTCTTTGACGCCACGTCCTTCTCGATGCCCAGACGATGCAGCATGACAGTCGATACGTATGTTCCGCTCGCCCCTTCTGAGTAGCCGATGGACTTGGCGTTGAGAAGAGCACGCTTGAGAGCTTCGGGCGTGCTGATGTCAGGCGTAGGAGCGCCAGCCTTCACAGCGACGCCAATCTTCGAGACGGCGACGTTCGTACGGAACGTCGGTGCGAAGTGTCCGGATTTGATAAGTCCGTCCATGCCGTTGTCGACCATGATGAGCACATCGACTGCTTCGCCATTGCGTACTCGAACAGGGCTGGCCTCCGGCGAGTTGCCGGAGGAAGGCCCCCAAGACATGGTCACCTTGTGGCCAGTTTCCTTCTCGAACTGAGTCGCAATCTTGGTGAACGACCCCTTCAGAATGCCGGTCGTTAGGACTTTCAAGTCACCGGCCTGTGCATTGGCATGAAGCAGAAGCGCGGCAGCAGTTGCGGCCAGCAGGACGGACGGTCGGGAAAAGAATCGGCTCATCTGTTTGCTCCTCTATGTAGTTTTCATGCGCCGTGGGCGCCCATTGAGTTGCCCTGCTGACGCACCGTTGAGGCGCACCGCCTGTGAAGTCCGAGCACGCGGACACTTCCGAGCGAACTCGACTCTGAAGGCTTTGCTGACCCGGAGCGCCCAACATTTCGGCAACGCTGAAACCAGCCTAGGAGGAAGGAAACAAGGATGGGAGAGTCGTGTTCCGCCTGTCAGAATACTTCGGCCAATGTCAACGCCACGAGGCTGCGCAACTGAGCGGTCGACCCACCGCTAGTTGGGCAGTTTTCTCCGCCGCCATTCCGAGGTTGAACGCCTGTCGCAACGAGCCGCGGGCACCGTCGCTTGGACATCGAAGGTAGGTAGCCGGACGAAAGTCATGCCCTAGCCTCACTCCCCCGACCGCATTGCTTTGCGCGATTCCCCGCATCCAGTGCAACGACATTCTGGCGGTCCCGTGGCGGTATGTCGCTTGCTCTAAGCTGGTCTAATGGCGCCGCGCGTAGCGCCCTCCCTCGAACGAAAAAGGAAGACCAATGGCAAAGTCGCTTGATAAGGTACTGGCACAGATTGAGCAGTTGCAGCGCCAGGCCGACGCACTTCGAAAGAAGGAGATTGCCGGCGTGGTGGCAAGAATCCAAGAGGCAATTGAGCACTACAACCTCACGCCGCAGGAGCTCTTCGGCAGCAGCGGGTCTCGAGGCCGCACGAGCGAAAGAAGAGATGAGGCACCCGCAGGTCGGCGTAAGACAGGAGCTGCGAAGTACCATGGCCCTGAAGGCCAAACTTGGACTGGCGTAGGAAAGCGTCCGCGCTGGTTCGTGGAGGCCATGGAGTCGGGCAAATCCGCTGAGGACCTCCTCGTCAAGGCTGCTTCGCCCTCGCGCGCATCGAAGAAGCTGCGAGGCAAGCCTTCAGGGGCTGCGCGGACCAAGGAAGCTGGCGTCCCTAAGTACCGGTCAGAAGATGGCCGCACCTGGACCGGACGCGGCAAGCGCCCCACTTGGTTCGTAGAGGCGCTCGCCGCGGGCAAGACCGCGGAGGACCTGTTGGTCGAGAACGCCTAAGCGCTGACCGGTCACATCGCGCTGCCACCGGCGCTTCCTTCATCGCTGAAGGCGTACGGTGGGAGGGCCCCTCAAGTCGCAAGCGCTAGCGTTCCCATTGCAGGCGACCAGTACAGCGGGTCTTGAGCGAGCTGGCTACGCAGATGGTCAATCAGCGCGCCCGCTTCGGCCCCGCCTTCGCGCACTGCGTGAGCAAGGTCGGCGGCATCTTCCTCAACGAGCAGTTCCATGCTCCATCGGTCGAAAAATCGTGTGCCCGTGATGGAGTCTGAGACGAGTCGGAGGTCAGCGTGCCTGCTGTCGCCTCGGATGCGTTCCAGTATTTCAGCGACGTCGCCCTGGGAACCTTCGAGAACCTGCGCGAACAGGCCCTTCCCAACAGCAAGAACTCCGGTCAGGTCGCGACGGCGGTTCTTCAACTGCGCGGTCGCGATGATTTGCCGCAGCACCTGCTCCGTGATGCCTTCGGCGGCGCGGCTGATGTAAAGAATTCGTCGCAGCATCGCTAACCCTTCGGCGCCCAGCTGGGCAATGCAATCAATCCGTTGTATCCAGCCCTTCGTCAGGCCGCAAAGTTACGTTCTTCCCGCAAGTTGCCAGTCCGATGCCGAGCAGCCCGCCATCCGGCTGACGTGGTGCTCACACGCCGAGTGGGATTCGTGGCAGGGATTCTGAGCAGACCGCGACGTCATCTGAAGCAGCGAACGGCGGAACCTGTTGTGAGGCGATTACGTACACGGGTGGGCCAATCAGCATCCCGTGGTGCAATCGTCCACTGCTATGGCGCGGAGCACACTGGGCGGCCGCAGCACCTGGTCACCCCTTAGATTCGGCGCCGCCAAGCAGCTCGTCGCGCACTACTCGGCATAGCCTCTCCGCGGAAGCCTGTGGGGGCGCGACTCCGGTGAATAGCCCCCCGCTATGAGCGGTCGTCCGCTTTCGATGACGCGTTCTCGAAGCTCCGGAGCTTGCTCCAGTCGGCAGGCTAGACCTGCCTTCTCGCCGGCGCTTACGACAACGCCGCCTCGCACCTTGGCATACATGGCTTGATAGGCAGAGACGCAAGCGGCTTCGGCACGCTGCCACTCTTGCAGAAAGTCGATGACCGGCATAAGGGCACCTCCCGGTGCGCTTGCTGGCTGATTGGCGCTAGCCCGCAGGGACAGGGCACTAAGGAGCCCCCCGCTCAGATGTGGCCCGATAGTACACGTTCCCGAGTCCGCTTCTTGATACCTCTCCCCCTCAACATCCGCGAAGCCGGATATACAGTCAACCTCAGCCCCTGCGAACCCGGCCGCTTGGCGACGTCAGCTAGCGCGCCCTAGAGAGCTTGCAGGCACGCCGAAGCAGTCTCTTCAATTTCAGAAGCCGCAGAGCTTCGAGTGCTTAATTCGCCGCCCTGGCTGAAAGCGCGGCGACGAACTCTTCTCACTTACCCGCATAGGCCTGAGCCATGTCGCGCACGTTCTACGACCTGCCCCCGCAGTTGCTCTCGTCTGAATCTGAGTCAAGGCATCAGTACTACCGCCACACCTCAATCAAGCCTCTGAATTGGTCTGACCTTCTGCAGTCGCCACGAGTACTCATCGTCTCGGAGGCGGGTGCTGGGAAGAGCTACGAGTGCAAGTTGAAAGCTGACGAGCTTGCAGAGCAAGGGCTCGCCGCGTTTTTCATGCGCCTCGAGGAACTTCAGGAGCGGGAAATCGCAAAGATTCTTCTGGCCCCGGACCTGGAGCGCTTTCGTTCTTGGCTCGCAACCGCGGGCGAGCAGGCGTACTTTTTCTTGGACTCAATTGACGAACTGCAGCTCACACGAGGAAGCCTGGACCGAGCGCTCCGACGTCTCGCGATAGAGGCTGCCGGCGCATTGCAACGCATGACAGTTGTTGTCACATCGCGACCGGTGGAGTTTGACCGCCAGACGTTTCGACGCTGCCTCCCCCTCGAGGAGGAGGCCGCTCTCCTCACTGCTGACGAGTTCTCCTCGTACGCAATTGGAAGAGACCGCTCCGCTAAACAGCCAAAAGAGGCGAAGGCGCCGACCTTCCGCGAGGTATCCTTGGCGCCGTTGTCCGATGGTGAGATTCGTGACCTGGCCAAGCTTCGCGAGGTTCAGAACGTCGATGAGCTCCTGGCTAGGGTCAAGCAGAAGAATGCAGAGGAGTATGCCCGCCGTCCGCAGGACCTGATTGAGCTTTGCGACGACTGGAAGCGGTACGGCCAAATACGCCCGCATGCCGAGCAGGTAAAAACTCACGTCAGAGTCCGGCTCAGCGACAGCGCGCTCCGAGACGAGCCAAGCAACCTCTCGTTTGAGCGATGCCTCGCCGGCGCCAAGCGCCTCGCGCTTGCTGTAGTGCTTTCAAAGCGACTGGCCATCCGCCATGGCGTCGCATCAGACGCAGCTCAGGATGGGACGCCCATCGACGCGAGGACCGTCCTTGAGGATTGGACTACCCCGGACATTCAGACCTTGCTGCAGCGCCCCTTGTTCGGATTCGGAGGCTACGGCAGAGTTAGATTTCAGCATCGGTCGACGTTCGAGTATCTTGCCGCAGGCCAGCTGCATGACCTCGTGCGGACCGGTGCAATGTCCCGGCGCGCGTTGCATCGACTATTGGCCTCCAAGGCAGTCTCGGGTGAAGCCTTGTTGCGTCCATCTATGGCCCCCATCGCCGCGTGGCTTGCACTGACAGATGGTGAAGTCTTTGAGTACCTTCTTAATGTCGAGCCCAGCATCTTGCTCGTTTATGGCGACCCGGAATCGCTCAGTCCTCCGCAGAGGGCGCGGGCTCTCAGCGCGTATGTGAGTCGCTACGGCAGCGGCTCTTGGCGAGGTCTGGAGATTCCAGGAGTCCAGGTGCTCCGTCTGGCTGCCCAAGATTTGAAGAACACAATCGTTCAAGCCTGGGATGCAGGTATCGAGAACGATGAAGTCAAGGAAACGTTGCTTCAACTGATTGTCGAGGGGCGCATCGAGGGATGCGAGAACCTCCTGTACGCCGTAGCCATCGACACTAGCCAGGACGCCGGCCACCGACTTGAGGCCGTTCGGGGCTTAGTCGCGCTGAAAGACAACAGGGCGCCACAAGTCATAGACGACATCGTGGCCGAGGGCCCGTCTCGGTTGTTGCGATGGATGATTGGGTCCCTCTACCCCGGAGCACTCACCGTCGAGAACCTAGTCCGAACCATCAAGCAACTGGCTTCTGCAAACCAGGATTACGCCGGAGAAATAGACCTCACGGTGGCGCGAGCTGTGAACGACACTGCTGCGACAGGTGCCGACCTCCAGAAGTTGCTCAGAGAGGTTTTGGCGCACATTCGGGGTGACTTGGTCTGTCGTCCCGACACGCATCCGCACGACCCAGTCGCTCGGCCGATGACGAAAGCACTTTTGGCGCTCTCGGCGAAATTGTGCGCAGGTGCCGGGGCCGACGTCGAGCTGATGGAAGCCTGTGCGATGTCATTCGCCACGGCGCAGTGGTCGCAGCGCGCCGACGAAGGCATCCAGACGATAAGAGCCCATATGTCGACGCTCAGGGAACAGGAGCGGCGTCGAGCCTTCGAAACGGAGATTCGAACTCGCCAACAGGTAAATCCTGCGCCTATGAATCAGCTCGTCGGCGCGCTTCTGCTCGAAGGAATGCTCAAAATCAATTCGGGACAAGATGCACGATGGCTGGGAGAACTAGTTTGCGATAGCTCTGCCGACACGTTGGCAAGGTCCGTGGCTCTGCGCTTCTTCGTTCGCCTATGGAGCGGGGGCGATGTTGACGATGAGGCCCTCGCGACGCTTCGAACCACATTGTCTGGGTCAGAACTGCATGACGAAGTCGATAGGCTGCTTGAGGCGATGAAACCGTCGCCAGAAGTGGTGGCGATGCTGGACCGACAGCGGAAACACGAGATTGAGTCGTCCAAACGCAACTACCGAGCAACGGAAGCCTGGAGGAAATTTCGCGAACATTTGATGTTTGACCCAGCTGGAGCGATGGCTCCAGCAAAACGTATCACCACGCTCGCTCACCTCCGCGAACTGCTCAACGACGAGAGGCGCGCCGGCCGAGGCGGGCGATGGAATCGTGCGCTTTTGGAACGAATGTTCGGGAAGGACGTTGTCGAGGCGATTCGTCAGGAGCTCACCAAGTACTGGCGCGCTTCGCAGGCGCCGTCACTACGCAGTGAGCGGCTCGGCATTTTCAAAAACGAGCATCAATCCGACTGGTCAACATTGCTGATGGCAGTTGATGCCGAAGCTGGACTACAAGGGTGGGCGAAGAAACTCAGACCAGATGAGGCAGAGCGGGCCTGTCGGATAGCACTAAGCGAGTCGCATCAATTCGCGCCGTGGGTACAGGAGCTAGCAGCTGCACATCCAGTGGTTTGGTCGTGCATGCTCAAAGAGGTTGTCCTGTCGGAGCTGAGGGAGCGCTGGCCACAAGGTGGAAGCGGCTCGCATATTCTCTTTGGACTTCGATACGCCACTCGAGACGTAGCGCAACCGGTTCTCGAAGACGTTGCGCAGTGGGTTTCCTCTGAAGCGCCCAAGCAGCTAAGGATTCCATTCAACGCCGGTGCGGAGGAACGCATTGACCAGGCGCTGCAGCTGTTGCTGACCCATGGAGACGTGAAGGTCTTCGACGCATTGCGGAATCTCGCGGCTGGCTGCATCCCGAGCACTTCAACAGACTCGTACTTCACCTTCTGGCTACGCTTGTTGGGCCGTGTTTCAGCTGAGGATGGTGCGCAGAGTCTTCTGATGGAATGTACCAGTTTGCCAGTCGAGCAGAAGGGGCAGGCGGTCAGACTGATTGCCTCCGCGTTCCCCTCCCGTCATGGAGATGCGGCGTACGGAATCCGTTTCGACGAGGTTCCGACGGACCGACTGCTCGACCTGACTCTGATGGTTCATGAGCATGTTCGTGCACGCGACGACATTCACCATGAAGGTGTTTTCTCCCCGGACGACCGAGACCGTGCACAAGACATCCGTAGGGAGTTGCTCAACGCCCTCATTGCACATGCCGGACAAGGCGGCCTTCGCATCAAGAAGCGATTGGCTGAGAGTCCGTTGTTCGCAGACATGCGAGACCGTGTTCTGTACCTCGCTCGCGAAAGCTTGGCTGCCGAGCTTGATTCACTCAGCGCCGATGATGATGAGATTGCCAAGTTGTATCGGACGACGCCAACCGAGCTAGTGCCTCAAAACACGACCGATATGGCTCAGGTTCTGGAAGACCGTCTGGATGACCTGCAAGAGTCCATGCTCAGCGACGCGAGCCATCGAGCTGTCTGGGCAAAGATTGACGACGAAAATTCCCTTCGCGCGTCCATAGCTCGTGAATTGGTCCAGATGGCGCGGGGGGCCTACAGCGTCGACCAAGAGGCGGTTACGGCTGACGGCAAGGAGACGGACATCCGGCTCCGCACACCGCGACAGCTTCAAGCGACCATTGAACTGAAAGTGGGCGAGAAGCCGCGCTCAGGCAACGAGCTGCGGGACACCATCCGAAACCAGTTGGTCGAGAAGTACATGATGGCAAGTGAGGCTCGGGTTGGAGCTTTGGTCGTCGCTGTTTCCGACCCTCAACGGAGGTGGGAGCATCCTGACACAGGCGAAAAGCTAGACCGCCATGGCCTAGCTCGGATGCTGGAGACAGCCGCCCGCGCGGAGCAAGAACGACTGGGTGGCGCTGCATGTGTCCTTGCTCGAGTGCTGGACTTAACACCGCGGCTGGGGCCGGAACGCGCTGCGAAGACAGGGACACCGGCGCTTTGAAGCGCTACCCTCCTGCCCGGCTGCGCCGGCTCATTAGAAGTGGTACTTCTCGCTCCGCCGTCGGAAGGCCTGCTCCGAACCCTCCATGATGTCGAGCACAGCTTCCACCACCTCCTTCCGGTCAAGCCCGCCCTGGACCTGGATGCGTCCGCGGCCGGCCTCACCCTTCAAAGCGAGAACAAGTTCAGCATCGCCGTTCACCGGCAGGTTGGCGTTATGCGTTGCCACGATGAGTTGTCGCCGAGATTTAACTTTGCGGAAGTCATCAACGAGGTTCTTGTAGATGAAGCTTGAGTCGAGCTCGTCCTCGGGTTGGTCGATAACGATGGGACCATCGCCGCGGGCAAGAAGCAGGTTCAGCAACAGCGTATTGCGCTGGCCTTCGGACAGGGAACCGTTCATCGAGCCAACGACAACGCCATCCGCAGTGACTAGCTCCACATCGATGCCGTCACCTACGCGAGTCGTCCTCACGTCCTCCCATATCCGGCTGACGTCTTTACTCTTCAGATGGGCAGTGAGCAAGGTCAGCAGGTCCTCCCGCGTCTGCGTCGAAAGCTGAATTGACACTTCGGCGTCAACCTCTGCAAGCTCAATCGTTTCCCAGGGGCTCTCTTCGCTTGCGCGAACGCGCCAGCCATAGTGCACGGCGCTGCCAAGGTCATCCCAGCGCTTCGCGAGCTTCTCCCGCCCATCCTGCGGCGTCATCCGGCGCCACTGGGTCATGAACGATTCGAAGTCGCCCATGTACGAGGTTTTAATCCTTGCCATCTGCGACATCGATTGCTGAATGCTCTCAGCCATGCGCTGGCGGATTGCGAACTGTTGGCGCCACAGTTGGTGCAGGTGCTGCAGCAGCTCGGGGAGCAACGCCGCCGATGTGCGCGCCGAATCCCATCGCTCGACAACCCTTAGTCGTTCAGCTTCCTTGGCCTTGCGCTCTTCCAAGAGTTCCGTCAGCCTGCTGATGTCCTCCGGTCGCAGCCCCTTCTCTTCGCAGGCATGGAGGAATGCTTGGCTGATGCTGGCGACCTCTTGCAAGAACGCGGATGAGGCACCGGCCCCAATAGTCTCGTCGAGCTTCCCGCGGAACGCCTTCAGCGCGGCATCGACCTCTCCGGCGAGGGAGGCCCGCGCCTCGTTCACCTTCGCGATGCTTTCGTTGAGCCACTCGGACATCGGCCACTGCTCTGTCGGCTCCACAACGTACTGATTGCGCAGGGCCGCAGCTGACGAAGCCAATCCTTCTACCTCTTCAGAGATGGAGTCCTGGACCCCTTCTAAGAAGGTCTGCGCCTCCACGGCGCCTTGATGCCTACGCGAATCGTCCCGAACCGCCTGACGCGCCTCCAGTTGCCGGTCGAGTTCCTGTAGCTCCTGATTGACGACCTGGAGGCGTGAGTCCAGCTCTGAAGCGTCTCGCCGAGCTTGGAACGACGCGTTGAGGCGCAGTTTTAGTTCCGCCTCCACCGTCCAACTTGCCTGCAGCTCAATCGCGGCAGCGGCGTCGATGATTCGGAGCACGTGAGCCTGGCCGCCTGCGCCGGAGGTCATGCGACTCAACTCACCTTGACTGTAAAAGTTTGCCCTTAGCTGGCGCAGGACTGTCCCAAGGTCTGTGACCTCTCGACCCTCCAGCCTCCGTATCGGGTGTCCGGCTGGCCCCGGTCTGTAAACCAGCACGTCCTCGAGCCCTGGAGCAGCCTCAAACGCGACCCGCACTTCGCCGCCGCCCGCGAGGGAGTTGACCAACTGAGTTTTCTTCTTTTGAAGGGATTGGTCCTCTGTACTGCTTACTTCCGGACCATCGTTCAGTGCGAAGTGGAGGTACTCGAGCAGTGTCGATTTGCCGCTGCCCCTGCCGCCGATGACACAGTTCAAGTTCGGGGAAAACGACACCGCAAAGTCATCGAGAAACTTTGCGCCGCGCACCTCAACGGCAAGAATTCGAGGGTGGTTCTGCGCATCTGCTGGGCTTGCCCCCTTCAGACGGATGCGGGATTCCGAATCGAGGAAACTCTGACGCAACGCCTCTATCGAGGGCTTCGACATCTTTACCCAGGTGTGGCGATAGCCCAGCGCGTTTGGCCCAGGCTCCTTGGTCTGAGGGTCAACTCTCAATGACTTGGCGTCTGATGACATGACCAGAGCCAGTGGACGTCCGGCCCGCCCCCAGTCGCGGTCCCGACCGGCCAAGATGTCTCGGTAGCGGTCTGGGACCGGCTGAGTTGTCACCTCAACCGCCATCAGTTGCGGCAACTGATAGTCGTGCCGATTCCGCGCGTTCTCGAGCAGGCCGTCGTTCTGGTCTGAATGGGCAGCAATCACCATCCCGCCGTGCTCGCCCTGCACGACCTCCAGTAAGGTCTTGAGGCTGACGTTCTCGTTGTTGCTTCGGAGCTCCTGCGGAAGCCCTCTCACGAAGCGACGGTCTTCCACAAGGCCAAGTCGGGTCAGGATTTGATTCACTCGCCAGACGTGACGTTGAGTCCGTGCCGGCCCGAAGAGACACAGCACGTGATACCCGATGTCCACCTCGAAACCCGGAAAGATTGCAATTGGCTCACGCCCAAGTTCGCGGGCCACGCTCCGGTTCTGTTCGACGAGGTGCGTCAGGAACCAGTCTCGCGAGTCTGTCTTCTGAGAAAAATTGTGGTCGGTGATGCCGACCATCTGAAGTCCGACTTCGTGGCATCGCATCAGGAATCGGCGCGCAATCGCCTGGATGGGGCTTTCGTCCGCTTTGCGAGGGCCCGCGGCACCGTCGGCACCAGGCGGCTGGTCTACGAGGGGGCGACGAGGCTCCGGTAACCCAGTCTCAGCGTCGGCCCAGTGAGCCGCGTCCTCGGGTGTTTGAACCTGAAAGTCGCACTTGACCCAGCGCATCCCCTCGTAGGTACTCATCTCCACTCCCCGTGGTTTGCTGGACTGGTGACGCCAGCTTCTCAACCCATCCTATCCGAGCCTCACGAGCAAAAAAGCGCCCCGACTTGCGTCGAGGCCCTTCGAATCAATCTGTACTCTGCAGCTCGTCGATGAGCTCCATTTCGAGCCAGAGGCCATAGGCATGAACCAGCGGGTCATGCTTGACGCGCAGTCTGAGCAGTAACAGCTCCGACCCTCCCCAACGACGCAGCTTCTCCCAGCTCTCGTGGATGGCGTGCCTAGGGTTGGTCAGCGCCACGGGGATGAGAGATGGTTAGCTCGCCCGATGAAGCACATCGAGTTCGGACGGCCCTTCGCCCCGCTTGCTAGCGAGTACGTGCCAAGGCTGACGGAAAATAACCCCATGCCGCGCCGACTGCGAGCGCTTCGGATGATGGTGCTTCTCAGGGAATCCCATTTCTCCGGTGCGGCCCATCCGGCCGCCACCCTGTTGGTTCGCCTAGGGACGTCCCGGGTGCCGGGTGCCGGGTGCAGACAGCTGTCGGCCATCAGGGACGAGAAATGGGCTCTGACTTCGCGAGGCAATTAGGGAGTTTTGTCGCTGCGCACGGAGTCGTCGAACCTGAAGCCCCGCGCCAATTAAGAAGACGACGAAGGCCAAGCCCACAGCCTGCTGAAGGACCGGGTCTTCCGGACCACTGAAGACAGGAGCTCCGGCCGGGAGCCGTGTGAAGGTTTCGGTTAGCCCTGGAATGAACAGGTGAGGTTTCCCGAAGCCACCATGCTGCAAGATTAAAGGGCCCGTGACGCATGTCAAGACGGTCAACGCGGCCTAACTCATCCCGCATCGGGTTCGGTGGTCTACCTCGCCCCGTCGGGCGAGAGCGAGGATGCCCGTAGATGCGGGCGCGAGACTAATCAGGGTGTGAACCACTCCAATCCGGTGGCTCGTAGCCCTCGCTGATGGAGCCGAAGAACTGGATGCCCTGGAGAATCTGTCGGACGCATTGTGCAGTCGATGATGCGCGCAAAGTCAAGCCCAACGGTATTAATGTTTCGGAGTGCGCGAGCCGCCCTCGCGTGCTGGCTTGGCGCCTGCTCCCCAACTCGATGGTAAGGTCAGGCCAGTTGCGCCTTAACATCTAGCCAGAGCTCAGGCTGGTCTAAGAAGGCATGCGGCTTGATGCGAAGACTGACCAGCAACTCTTCGCCACTGGCCCAACGCTGCATCGCCACCCAGCTTTCGTGATGAGGATTCGACTGGTAGTCGAGCCCTTCGCTCATGCTGACTGGCCAGCAGGCGTCACGAATGATTCCGACAGCCGCGCGTTGGTCGCGCTCAGCATTCCACTGGACAGTGCCGACGTGCAACGAGAACGGACCGAAGCACTCACGTCCAGTTATGCGATTTCGGATGTCGTCCTGCAACTCCAGCCAACGCTGGGCCACCACGTGACGCTCGGCGTCAGTCGCGGCAGCATGGTTCTGGTGCGAAGCCCGGAGGAATTCGGCGGGGAAATCAGCCTTGTATCGGCGGAGCTCTGCTCCGAGGGTCTGGCGTTGGGTCATCTCGGTCTCACTTGGGCTATGGCCCGGTGTTCCGTATAGATTGACGCTTTATACGGTCCCCAGCGCAAAGGTGCCGACTCGGCGTCACACCGACGCCAACTCGCGCCGCAGGCATGGCTGAACAACAGCTCACACGGCAGCTAGCGCCTCGTACATCCAAGAATGTCGTAGGTCCGGAGGGTCTCGGCCGTTTCACCCTGCGGTACCTCACGCAGGCAACCTTTTTCCCCACGTTCTCGCCGCCTGAGGCCATTCCGCGGCCAACTCCGTTCCCCGTCGGTATAAGTTTTTGTGCGGGACTTGGGTGATTTTCAGAGGAGAAAGCGCTGGCCGCGGGCGCGGCCAACTCAATTTCCCACACACATCACCGCCCCCTGGTCACCCAGGCTCAGCGCGGCCAGCACGCCGGCGCCGCGCCGGTCGCGGGTCTCGCCGAGCCGCCGGTCGATCGCATCCCGCAGCGATTGGCGCAGCGCATCGACGCTCCACGCGCCCTCGCCCAGGCGCTGCTGCGCCTTCGCGCGGCAGCCTCCGGCGGCCGGCAGGTCCTGCTCGAGCATCCACAGCGCCTGATCGAAGCCATGCGGATTCATGAGACCGTGAGGACGGCGCAATTTCGCCTCCAGTTGCCAGCGCTCGCCCGCGCGCGGCACGGCGGGCATCTGGAAGCACGACAGCAGCACGCGTGGCGGCGCGCGCGCCTGGCTCGCCGCCACATCGACTTCCAGCACGAAGCGCCACCCTTCGATGCCGCCGAGACCCAGGGTCCGCTGCGGCAGGCTGGCGACGCGTCCGGTCAGGCGCATGACCTGGCCCTCGAGTTCGGCGGGAAGCACCGCGGCCATGCGCAAGTCCGCGCGAACGGCGGTGAGCCCGAAGCCCGCCAGCGCGGCCAGCAAGGCCCAGGCGAACCACCCTCCCCTGCGGCGCACGCCAGTCCAGGCGGCGAGCACGAGCCCGATGACCAGCAGCGCCAGCCAGGCGCCCCATGCCCGGGAACCGGGTAACGCTGGCATGGCCTGCACCAGCCCCACGCCGGACAGGGCCGCCAGCGGAACCATCGTCCAGCGCCAGGCCGGGGTGTAGGATTCGCGGCGATTTTTTCCACTTCCGCGCAGACCCTCATGAGCACTTCCGTCTACGACCGCCTGAAGCAACTGGGCATCGAACTGCCGCCCGTGGCGGTGCCCGCCGCGGCCTATGTCCCGTTCGTGCGCACCGGCAACCTGGTGTTCCTGTCCGGTCATATCGCGAAGAAGGACGGCAAGCCCTGGGTGGGCCAGTTGGGCAAGGACACCGACACGGCCACCGGCCAGCAGGCCGCGCGCGCCATCGCGATCGACCTGCTGGGCACGCTGCACGCGGCGGTGGGCGACCTCGACAAGGTCACACGCATCGTGAAGCTGATGAGCCTGGTCAACAGCACCGGCGACTTCACCGAGCAGCACCTGGTGACCAACGGCGCCTCCGAGTTGATCGGCCAGGTCTTCGGCCCCGAGAAGGGCGCGCATGCGCGCAGCGCCTTCGGTGTCGCGCAGATTCCGCTCGGCGCCTGCGTCGAGATCGAGCTGATCGCCGAGATCGCCGGCTGATGCGCGCCCTGACCGCTTCGCGCGTGCTGGCGTTCAGCGCGCTGGTGTCGCTGGCCGCCGTGGCGGCGGCGCTGGTGGCGCAGTACCAGTTCGGGGTCAAGCCTTGCCCCTGGTGCGTGATGCAGCGCGGCATCTTCCTGCTGATCGCGGCGGTGAGCGCGCTGGGCTGGCTGCTGCAGCGCCTGGGCGCTGTCCGCGTGCTGGCGCTGCTGCTGACGGCGGCGCTGGGCGTGGCGGGGCTGACCGCGGCGGGCTACCAGCATGAGGTCGCGTCCAAGCTGGCCAGCTGCGACATGACCTTCGCCGACCGCGCGCTGACGGCGCTGCAGCTGGAGGAGCGGTTCCCGAGCATCTTCATGGTCACGGCCAATTGCAGCGAGGCCTCCGCCTATGCGCTGCTCGGCCTGCCTTATGAAATCTGGAGCGGCGCGCTGTACACCCTGATCGCGCTGCTGTGCCTGCTGGCGCTCAAGCGCGGAGCCGTGCATCGTCGGTGAGAGGCCTCGCCGATGTCCTTGAGATCGATCAACCGAGTGAAGGAACCTTCATGAAGCGCGTCACTGGCATCGGCGGCATCTTCTTCAACGCCAAGGATCCCGCTGCGCTGCGGGCCTGGTACCAGAAGCACCTGGGCATCGACGTGCTGCCGTGGGGCGGCGCCGCCTTCACGTGGACCGGCGATGACGGACAGCCCAGCGGCGGCACGACGGTCTGGTCGATCGGCTCGGCGGACCCGGACGGCTTCGGCCCGGCGAATCCGCCCTTCATGATCAATTACCGCGTGGCCGATCTCGCGTCGCTGCTGAAGGCGCTGCGCGAGGAAGGCTGCAAGGTGCTCGACAAGACGGACGACTCGGAGTACGGCAAGTTCGGCTGGGTCATCGATCCCGAAGGCCACAAGGTCGAGCTGTGGGAGCCGCCGGCGGGGCAGTGACACCTGCCAGGACTGACGCCGATCGGTCACCACCCCGTCACGCCTTCCCGGCAGCATCGCGGACTTTCGTCGACTCGCCGGGAGACCCGCATGGACCGCCGCCGCTTCCTCCACGCCAGCGCCTTGCTCTCAGGCGCCTCGCTGCTGACGCCGCACGGCGCGCACGCGCAGGCGCCCGCCCTCATCACCCGCGACGCGATGCGCCCGCAGATGCCCCACGGCATCCAGTCCGGCGACCCGGTCGCCGATGCCGCCGTCATCTGGACCCGCAGCGATCGACCCGCCCGCCTCTGGCTCGAGTGGTCCACCACCGCCAGCTTCGCCAATGCCCAGCGCGTGCGCGGGCCGCATCTGCTCGAGGACTCCGACTTCACCGGCCGCGTCGACCTGCGCGGCCTGCCCTCGGGACAGGAAGTCTTCTACCGCGTGCTGCTGCAGGATCTGCACAACGAACGCGTGATGTCCGAGCCCATGGCCGGCCATCTGCGCCTGCCGCCGGCGCTCGGCAGCAGGACACTGCGCAACGTGCGCTTCGCATGGAGCGGCGACACCTGCGGTCAGGGCTGGGGCATCAACGAGCAATGGGGCGGCATGAAGATCTACGAGCAGATCCGCCGCATCAACCCCGACTTCTTCCTGCACTCCGGCGACACCATCTACGCCGACAGTCCCATCCCCGCCGAGATCAAGCTCCCCGACGGCTCGATCTGGCGCAACGTCGTCACCGAGCAGACCAGCAAGGTCGCCGAGACGCTCGATGAGTACCGCGGCCGCTACCGCTACAACCTGATGGACGCCAACATCCGCCGCATGGCCGCGGACGTGCCGCAGATCTGGCAATGGGACGACCACGAGGTCAGCAACAACTACTCGGATTCGAAAGACGTCAGCGGGGACGCGCGCTACACGGAGAAAAACATCCCGCTGCTGGTCGCGCGCGCCACCAAGGCCTTCCAGGAATACGCGCCGATGCGCCGCTTCGGCGACGCCGAGAGCGAGCGCATCTACCGCCACCTGCCGCAGGGCCCGCTGCTGGACCTGTTCGTCGTCGACATGCGCAGCTACCGCGGCCCCAACAGCGCCAACCTGCAGACCGAGGAGAACGCCGAGAGCGCCTTCATGGGCCGCCCGCAGATCGCGTGGCTGCTCGAGGGCCTGAAGCGCTCGAAGGCGGTATGGAAGGTCATCGCGGCCGACATGCCGATCGGCCTGCAGGTCAACGACGGCAAGGACGCCGAGGGCCGCGACAAGTGGGAGGCCATCGCCAACGGCGACGACGGTCCGCCGCGCGGCCGCGAGATCGAGATCGCCCGCCTGCTCAGCGAGATCAAGAAGCACCGGCTGCACAACATCGTCTGGCTCACCGCCGACGTGCACTACACCGCCGCCCACTTCTTCGACCCCGCCAAGGCCAGGCACGCCGACTTCCTGCCGTTCTGGGAATTCGTCTCCGGCCCGCTGCACGCCGGCGGCTTCGGCCCCAACCAGGCCGATGCCACCTTCGGCATGCAGGTCGTCTACCAGAAGGCGCCCGGCGTCGCCAACGCCGCGCCGGCGGTGGGCACGCAGTTCTTCGGCCAGGTCGACATCGACGCCCGCACCCGCGCGATGACGGTCACGCTGAAGGATCTGGAAGGGAACAGCCTGTTCGCCAAGACGCTGGAACCCCAGCGCGCCTGAGGCGCCACGCCGGGGCCTACTTCGCGACCAGCACGCCCTTGTTGGCGAGCGCGTCGGCACGCTCGTTGCCGGGGTCGCCGGCATGGCCCTTGACCCAGCGCCATTCCACCGTGTGCAGCTTGCGCAGCGCGTCCAGGCGCTGCCACAGCTCGGCGTTCTTCACCGGCTTGCCGTCCGCGGTCTTCCAGCCGCGGCGCTGCCAGCCCGAGATCCACTCGGTCATCCCCTTGCGCACGTACTCGCTGTCCGTGTAGATCACGATGTTGCAGCTGCGCTTGAGCGAGCTCAGCGCCTCGATCACCGCCGTCAGCTCCATGCGGTTGTTGGTGGTGTTGCGCTCGCCGCCGAACAGCTCCTTCTCATGGTCGCCGCTCTTGAGCCAGGCGCCCCAGCCGCCCGGTCCCGGGTTGCCCTTGCAGGCGCCGTCGGTGTAGATGACGACGGCGGGCTTGGCAATCTTGGGCGCGGCGGGAGCGGCGGCAGCGGAGGTATCGGCGGAGGTATCGGTCATGAGCGGAACAGGGGAATCCAGGAAGGGCCGCGGTCAATCGACCTCGGCGTCGTCGAGCTGATGGTGATGGTGGTGCACGGCCGCGACGGCCGGCGCCGGCTTGGCGACACGCTTGACACCGCGCGCCAGGCCGATCAGCCGCATGCCGTGCACGCGCTTGACCGCGATCACGCCGTACAGCGCGCCCAGCACCGTCCACCACTTGCCGCCGGGTTTCTCGATCCACTGCCAGCGCGCCAGCCAGGGATCGCTCAGCAGCGGCGGCCGGTAGCAGCCGAACTGCGCCCGCTCGACCTCGAAAGACAGCAGCCGCAGCCAGTCGCGCAGCCGCCAGTAGCCGATGTATTCGCGTTCGGCCGGCAGGTACAGCCGCGGCGGACGGCCCAGCAGGCGGCCGTTGACGCGGGCGAGATTCTGCCTCACCGCCCACAGGCTGGCCGGATTCAAGCCGAGGATCACGACCCGGCCTTCCGGCCGCAGCACGCGCTCGACCT
>Ga0209051_1000294_pt1 | contig 79686 bp, 79 predicted proteins | sample AraplaCvi_mMS_r2_2_FD_184286 | JGI IMG/M metagenome (GOLD analysis project Ga0209051, IMG submission 184286) | Arabidopsis root microbial communities from North Carolina, USA - plate scrape MF_Cvi_mMS_r2 (SPAdes) (version 2) | ecosystem: Host-associated > Plants > Roots > Endosphere | place...
TGCGTGTTCTACGAACTGCTCACCGGGGAGCCGCCGTTCATCGGCGACACCCCGGTCTCGGTGGCCTATCAGCACGTCCGCAAGGACCCGCCACCACCGTCGCGCCGCAACCCCGCGCTGTCCCCCGGTCTGGACGCCGTGGTGCTCAAGTCCCTGGCCAAGAACCCCGCCAATCGCTATCAAACCGCGGCCGAGATGCGCGACGACCTGATCCGCGTCCGCGACGGCCTGACACCGGCGGCGCCACGGGTCTTCACCGACGCCGAACACGCCGACCTCGCCTCCACGTCACCCGGGCATCGCCGGGTCACCCGGGTCGGCGGTTCGGGCCGGCGGTGGCTGGCCGTGGGCGCGGTGTTGGCGGTGATCGCGGTCGTGGTGACGATTGCCGTGAACGTCTTCGTCGGCGATCGGCAACGCGTCCCGGACGTTCGCGGGCAGGGGCAGGCCGACGCCCAGGTGTCGCTGCAGAACCTCGGGTTCAAGACCATCGTCAACCCCGAGCCGAACTCGACGGTCCGACCCGGGCTCGTCATCAGCACCGACCCCGGCGCCGACGCGACCGCCCGGGTCGACGACACGATCGCGATCAACGTCTCCAGCGGGCCCGAGCAGCGCCAGGTTCCCGACGTCTCCAATCTCAGCCCGTCGGCCGCCGCCGACAAGCTGAAGGAGGCGGGCTTTGGCGACGTCGGGCAGACCGACTCGCCCTCCCCCACGGTGCCCAAGGGTGCGGTGAGCGGCACCAGCCCCGCGGCGGGAGCGTCGGCCCCGGTCACCGACGAGGTCACCATGCTCGTCAGTTCGGGTCCCGGCGCCGTCGCGGTGCCCGACGTGGTCACGCAGCCCGCCGACGTGGCGTCGAAGAACCTGACCATCGCCGGGTTCACCAAGATTCTCACCGCGCCGGTGGACAGTCTCCTGCCCGCTGGTCAGGTGGTGGCCACCGATCCGGCGGCCGGCACCGAGCTTCCCGTCGACGCGCCGGTCACCGTGAAGGTGTCCAAGGGCAACCAGGTGCTGATGCCCGATCTGTCGGGGTTGTTCCACGACGCGGTCGTGCAGCGCCTGGCGCAACTTGGCTTCACCGTGCCGGTCACCGTCGGGCCCGCCGTCGACGCCGGCGCCGCCGGCCACTTCAAGGTGGTTCAGCAAGATCCCCAGCCCAACACCCCCGTGAACCGTGACGCCACGGTGACCGTCGACTACGGCTCGTGACCGTCGGCAGTCCAATAGTGGCGATGCAGGCTAATATTCGCTGGTGCGTGACCACTGGCCCCTGACGGGCCGGAACGACGAGGTCGCCGAGATCAACCGACTGTTCGCCGTCGACGGTCTGCGCGGGGTGGTGCTCGCGGGCAAGCCCGGGGTCGGCAAGTCGCGGTTGGCGCGCGAAGCCGTGCTGACGGCCGCCGGCACGGGGTGGACCGTGCGAAGCGTCGCCGCCACCGCAACCAGTCAGGCCATCCCGCTGGGCGCCTTCGCGCGGTGGACCGACGACGCCGGCGGCGCACCGCACGCCCTGGCCCGCCGCGTCGTCGACGCCCTCACCGTCGGCGGTGAACCGGGTCGCCTCGCCGTGTTCGTCGACGACGCGCACCTGCTCGACGACCTGTCGGCCCTGGTGGTGCATCAGCTCGTCGAATCCTGCGCGGCGACGGTCATCCTCACCGTCCGTACGGGCGAGCCCGCACCCGACGCGGTGACCGCGCTGTGGCAAAGCGGTGCGCTGCGCCGCCGAGACGTCGAGCCGTTGACTCGCCGCGACACCGACCAGCTGCTGACGGCGGCCTGCGGGGCCACCCCGGATGAGCCGTGCGCCGACGCGGTGTGGCGTCTCACCGCGGGAAACGCGTTGTTCCTCCGTGAGCTGGTCGACCAGGAGGTCACGGCCGGCCGCATGGTGGTCGCCGAAGGAGCCCTGCGATGGCTGGGCGACGTCACCATCTCGGGATCGCTCGCCGACCTGGTGGACGCGCAAATCGGCGCCATCCCCGTCGAGGTTCGCGACGTGGTGGACCTGGTCGCCGTCTCCGAACCGGCCGACTGGCACTGCGTTCGGCTGATCGCCGACCAGATCGCCGTCGAACACGCCGAGCAGCTCGGTTTGATCCGGACGGCGGGCGACGAGGTCTTCATCGGTCACCCGATGTATGCCGAGGTGCGCCTCAGCCGGTGCGGTTCGGCGCGCCTGCGCCGGCTTCGTGGCCAGGTGGCCACCGCCATGAAGGACGGCGGACGTCCCGCGAAGATCATGAAGCGCGGACTGCTGTGGTTGGAGTCCGACCAGCCCTCCGACACGGACGTTCTGCTGTCGGCCGCCAAGGCGGCGATCTCGCTGCTGGACTTCGAGACCGCCGAGCGGCTGTTCACCGCCGCGACCGACACCGGCGTCGGTCCCGAAGCCCGTATCTCCCTTGCCTTTTCGTTGTTCATGACGCAGAAGGGAGATCGGGTCCTGGAAGTGCTCGACGACGTGGAGGCCGACGAGGCCACGCAGTCCGCATTCATCAACGACGTGGTGATGCGGGCGTCCAATCTGTTGTGGCCGATGCGGTCTCCGGAACGCTCGTGGCGTCTGGTCGACGAGGCACTCAAGACCGCCCGTCGTGCGCATCGACAACAACTGCTGGTGTTCCGTGCGAATCAGCTCGCCCTGGCCGCGCGCCCCCTCGAGGTCCTCACGACCATGGCCGAGGTCGCCTACGACGATCTCGACGACTACGGCGCCGCAATGGGTTACGGCGCGGAGAGCATGGCCTACGGCGAACTCGGCAGAGCCGACCGGTCCGCGGCGAGGGCGGTGGCCGCCGGTCGGGTGCTGACCACCAGCGACCAGGGCAAGTTCCTCCGTCAGCCGTTGACCGAGTTCCACGTCTTCGCCCTGACGGCGGCGGGGCGAATCGCCGAGGCCGTCGAGATCGGCGAGCGCAACCTGCGGGCCCAGCGCGACGAACCCGCGGCTGCGCGGGCGGTGGCCTCGGAGATCCTCGGGATGGCGATGCTGGCCGCCGGCGACTTGGGCGCAGCGCTGGCCCTCTTGCCCGACGACACCACATCTTTGGCCGCCAACAGCTTTCACGTCGCGAACAGCTTTCACCGATTCCACCTGTTGCGCGCACAGGCGTTGGCACGCTCCGGCGACGGCCAGGCGGCCGAGCGCGCGTTGCAGACGGCTCGACGACATTCGCATCCCGCCTACGTCTACGTCGGATCCAGCGATTCGTTGACCGAGGCCTGGGTGGCCGCCGTTCAGATGCGGGTGAGCGAGGCGCGTCAGTTGGCCAGGACGGCGGCGGCGTTCGCCCGCGGCCACGACCAGCTGGCCCGAGAGGTGTGGTGCCTGCAGACCGCGGTGCAGTTCGACGACACCGAGGCCGCCGATCGCCTGGCCGAGCTGGCGTCGCTGGTCGACGGTCCGCGCGCCGCCGTCGCGGCGCGCTACGCCGCCGCGGTGGCCGCCGACGATGCCGACGAAATGGATTGCACTGCTGCCGAATTCGAGCAGATGGGCGACCTCCTGACCGCTGCCGACGCGGCGGGACAGGCCGCGACGTCACACCGCCGATCGGGCCGAGTAGGCAGCGCGATGACGGCGGCGGCGTTGTCGCAGCGGTTGGCCGCCGCGTGCGGCGGTGCGACGAGTCCGGCGATGGTCGCGGCCTCCTTCACCCCGCCGTTCAGCAGCCGCGAGCGCGAGATCGCGGTGCTCGTGGCGCAGGGGTTGAGCAACCGCCAAATCGCCGAGTCGGTGTCGCTGTCCGTGCGGACCGTCGAGAGCCACGTCTACCGCGCCAGCAACAAGGCCGGGGTGACCGGGCGCGCCGGGCTCGCCGCGATGATGCGCGGCACGGTGGTGTGAGGCGCCCATTGTCCGGTCAGGAGCGGCCCGCCACGATCGAGGTCCGGGGTGCGCGCGTCCACAATCTCGCTAACGTCGACGTCGACGTCCCCCTGCACCAGATGGTGGCCATCGCAGGCGTTTCGGGCTCGGGCAAGTCGTCATTGGCGATGGGCGTCCTCTACGCCGAGGGGTCCCGGCGGTACATCGAGGCACTCTCGACCTATACCCGCCGCAGGATGTCGCACGCCACCAAGGCCACCGTCGACTCCGTCCGGCACGTGCCCGCGGCCCTGGCCCTGCGGCAGCGGCCGGGTGTTCCCGGTGCGCGCAGCACGTTCGGCACCTCCACGGAACTCCTCAACGTCCTGCGCCTGATGTTCTCCCGACTGGGCGAACACCTCTGTCCGAACGGGCACCGCCAGTCGCCGACGATCGACGTGGCCGCCGGCCTCGACCTGACCTGCCCGGTCTGCGGCGTGACGTTCACCCCGCCGGGCGCCGAGGCGCTGGCCTTCAACTCCGACGGAGCGTGCCCCACCTGCGGCGGTCTGGGGGTGGTGCGGGAGATCGACGACGCGCTGCTGGTGCCCGACCCGTCGAAGACCATCGCCGACGGTGCGGTGGCGCCGTGGAAGATGATGGGCCTGACCGTGATGCCGCAGATGGTCGGCGAACTCGGCGTGCGCACCGACGTGCCCTATCGCGACCTCACCGACACCGAACGGGACGTCGTGCTGCACGGCCCCGCCGAGAAGCATCTCATCACGGTTCCGTCGAAGAGCGGCAAGCTCTTCGAGGTCAACTTCACCTATCGCAACGCCCGCCTGGCCGTGCAGGAGGCGCTCGACAAGGCCGCCAGCGAGGGCGGGCTCACCAGGGTCAACAAATTCATTCACACCGGCACGTGTCCGACGTGTCACGGCACGAGGCTCAGCGAGCGCGCCCTCGCCACGCAGGTCATGGGGCTGAACCTCGCCGAGGCGACGAATCAGACGCTCGACGAGGTGATTGCCTGGGCCCCAACGGTGGTCGACACCCTGCCGGCCGAGATGCACACGATGGCGACCGTCATCGTCGGTCAACTCCTCGAAATGGCCGAACGACTGGTCGAACTCGGCCTCGGGTATCTGGGCTTGGACCGGCCCAGCGCGACGCTGTCCACCGGTGAGCGCCAACGGGTTCAGCTCGCGCGCGCCGTGCGCAACCAGACGACCGGCGTGCTCTACGTCCTCGACGAACCCTCCATCGGCCTGCACCCGTCCAACGTCGACGGCCTCAACGGCGTCATCCGCGACCTGTTGCGCGACGGAAACTCCGTCGTGCTGGTCGACCACGACGTGCAGGTCCTGCGCGAAGCGGACTGGTTCGTCGAGATCGGTCCCGGGTCGGGCAGCGAGGGCGGCACCGTCCTCGCCGAGGGCACGCTAAACGATCTGGTGGGCGACCCGTCGTCACTGATCGCCGGCTTCCTCGCAGGCACCGAGCCGGTCCGCGTGCGCGACACCGTCGCCTCGGCAAAGCTGTTCGACCACGGTCGAATCCGAATGTCCACCCGTCCGCTGCACACGGTGCACGCCCTGGACGTCGAGTTCCCCAAGGGCAGGCTGACCGCGGTCACCGGGGTGTCCGGATCGGGCAAGACCACACTGGTCCTGGAGAGTCTGGTGCCGGCGCTGCAGACCGCCGCGGTCGGTGACCCGCTCCCCGCACACGTCGCGGCGGTGGACTCCTCGGGCGTCGAGCGGGTCAACGTCGTCGACGCCACCCCGATCGGCACCAACGTGCGGTCCACCGTCGCCACCTACAGCGGAGTGCTCGACGACTTGCGGCGCGCCTACGCCGCGGTCCCCGAGGCGACGCGGCGAGGCCTAACCGCCTCGGACTTCTCCTACAACACCGGGTCGCTACGCTGCCCGCGGTGTGAGGGCACCGGTCAGATTTCCCTCGACGTGCAGTTCCTGCCCGACGTCGACGTCGCCTGCCCCGTGTGCGACGGCACCCGGTACGACCCGGCGGCCCTCGACATTCGACGCCCCGGAGGGCTGTCCTTGCCCGAATTGCTATGCCTCACCGTCAGACAGGCACTGCCGGTCACCGAGGATCTGCCGAAGGTTCAGAAGAAGCTGCAGACGCTCGTCGACCTCGGGCTGAGTTACCTGACCCTGGGCGAGGACACTCCGGCGCTGTCGGGCGGTGAGGCCCAACGGCTCAAGCTGGCAACCGAACTCGGACGCAAGCAATCCGATGCGCTGTTCGTCTTGGACGAGCCCAGCGTCGGCCTGCATCCCCTGGACATTCGCGTCCTGCTCGGAGTGATCGACCGCCTGGGCGCGAAGGGAGCCACCGTCGTCGTCATCGAGCACGACCTCGACATGATCGCCAACGCCGACTACGTGGTGGACATGGGGCCTGGCGGCGGCGCCGCGGGCGGAACCATCGTCGCGACGGGCACGCCGGCCGAGATCGCGAACGACCCGGCCAGCGTCACCGGGCGCTACCTCACTCCCCCCGCCAGCGTGCAGTAGTCCAGCCCGGCAGGTCCCGAATATTTCAGTAGCGCGTTACTGCACCCAACCGGCCCGTCATACCCGACAATCGGCAGGCGGTGATTCACGGTGATGCACCGCCCTGACAGATGGGTGTGCATGGACCTCGCGCGGCACGTCGAACACGTTCACGCTCCAACGATCGCCGGACTCGGCCCATGCTGAGTTGGTTGGCGCTGGCGGTGCTCGTCACCGTCGTCACCGTTGCCGTCGTGGTGAAGCTGCTGGCGCGCCGCCGCGCACCGGACCCCGGCTGGTTCATCGACAGCACCCGTGCCGCAGGAGCTCTCACGGTGATCGGCACCATGTTCGCGGTGCTGCTGGCGTTCACCATCTTCTACGCGCTGCAGAACTACCAGCGCGCCCGCGACGGCGGCACCATGGAGGCCATTTCGGTCACCGAGTTGCACAACGTGGCCGACGTGCTCGAAGGACACCGGGGAGAACGGCTGCACGGCGACCTGATCTGCTACTCGCGAGCTGTGGTCTTCGACGAGTGGCCGGCCATGGAACGCGGTAAATCGTCTGACACGGTGCAGCATTGGGTCGACACGATGGTCACCGACTTCGAGGCCACCAACCCGACCGACGCGAGGCAGGAAGCGGCCTACAGTCAATGGTTCGACCAGCAGGCCCAGCGTCGCGACGGTCGCCGGGCCCGCGCCGCCGAAGCCGCCCCCTCGGTGCCGCCGCCGCTGTGGATCGTCCTGGGCATCGGGGCGACGGCCATCCTCAGCTACATGTGCGTCCAGGCCGACCGTCGTGAGAGCGCCGTCGTCCAGGCGATACCCATCGCGTTCGTCTCGGCGTTGGTGACCTCGGCACTGCTGGTGGTGGCGTTCCTCGACCACCCCTACGACAGCTGGTCGGGCAGCCTCCAGCCCGACCAGATGCGGGTGACGTTGCGCCTCGTCGACGACGGGCACGCCGCTCCGTGCGACGCGCGCGGCGATCCGACCTAGGCACCGGGCGCCGCAGAGGAATTGCGTCAACACTTCCGGCTTCGGCCGCATGGATTGCGTCAAGACGCTGGAAGCCACTGCGCCGTAACGCTGCGATGGGTGCATGAGTGTCTACGCCGAGCCCGCAACGTGGAGCGATCTGCTGGAGCTGTTGGCCATGCTGTCCGTACCGGCCACCATTCTCGCGACGGCACGATGGGTCAACCTCCGCGGCGAACGACGAGATCGTCGGCGTGGGTTCGTCACCACGGCGTCTGCTGATGCGACTAGGAGCCCACTTTGACGCCCACCAGGTCGACGGGCGCGATGACCGGCGGCCTGTCGAAGAGTTCGGCATGCGCTTCCAAGGCCTTGCGTACCTCGCCGTGTAGGTGGGTTTCACGGTCGGGCTCGGTGTCGAAGGCGTCGAAGATGCCGAAGGTGCTCGCATCGATCCGGAATCCGAACCACTGCTTCGTGCCGGGTTCGGCATGCACGAGTCGTTCGGCGGCTTCGAGGAACGCGACGACCTCCTCTTCGCGACCCGATCTCGCGTGCAGCGTGACCAAGAAACCTAGCGCTGGGGACAACGACTTCTCCTTCTCGTGATGAAGCTCCCGCCCGCACTTCCGTCCGTTGCGAGGGATGGTGCGGGAGGGACGGCGGCTTGCAGCCAGTGCACCAACGCGGCGTTGACCTCGGCGGCCTTCTCCAAGCCGACCCAGTGACCGGCGGGGAGGCTGACCACGGTCAGGTTGGTGCAGTGTTCGCGCATCGGTTCGGCGAGCCGGGTCCGGACGGTGTCGGCGGTGGGTTCGTACCGGGCCTCGACGAACAGGGTCGGCATGTGAAGGACCCCTGCGTCGACGGATTCATCGCTGTAGCGATGGTTGTCGACGTGGTTGAGGTAGTAGCTGTTTGGTCCGGCGAATCCGTTCGACCTCAAGGTGTCGACCACGTCGTCGTACACGTCGTCGTCGAGGATGTCGGGGTCGCGCGCCACGTCGGGAAGCACCGTCGCCCCGCCGAACCAGTGCCGTCACGCCGCACCGTCGACCGTGGTGAGCGACCTCCCAGGATGGCCGGGTCGCCGCGCCGGTAGAGCGCGTGGACCACCCGGTCCGGGGCCGAGTCGAACAGCGCGGTCACCTCGGTGAAGGACTCTTCGAAGTACGCCATGTAGTCGAACTGTCCGAATGGGAATTCGTCCCGTGGGTAGATCTCTCGGTTGACGTAGCTCACCAGGGTCGCCAGTCCGCGATCGAGCGTGCGGTAGGGCACCACCAGACCGGCCACCGCATCGCAGAGCTCGGGATGGTGGGCGGCCAGCGCCCAGACGACCGCGGCGCCCCAATCGTGACCCACCCATACTGCGGACCGCCGGTCCAGGTGACCGATCAGGGCACGGAGGTCCTCGACGAGGTGACGCAGCGCGTGGGCAGTCGGTGCCGACGGCACGAAGGATCGGCCGTAACCGCGCATGTCGGGTGCGATCACCCGGTAGCCCGCCGACCCCAGTTCGCGAAGTTGAGGTGCCCACGTGGATGCGGTGGTAGGCCATCCGTGCACCAGCACGACGAGAGGACCGTCGCTGGGACCGGCTGCCAGATAAGAGATTTCACCGCCGGTGACGACTGCGACGTGTCGAGATCTAGAGCCTTCCTCGACGCCCATCGGCACTACCCTTCAAGATCGGCGATTCGTCCTTCCAATTCTCGGGTTGGACCCGATCCCACAGCGATCCCTTGCCGAGGTCTCGTCCCGCCTGGTCGTGCCGGCGCAACCACTCCTCCACCGAGCGAATGCGATTCGGGTGGATCTCGTCGAGCAGCGGATAGTTGCGTTCGACGATGTCGTGCTTCCACAGATTCCAGAAGCCGGTGAAGTTCTGACGCACCGTCATGGTGGCCTTGTCCGCGGGGTCGGCGTTGTAGCCGGCGGGCGCGTCGGCCCTGGCGGCGAACGGTCCCTCCCGCCAATAGGTTTCCAGGTCGACGTCGACGAATCGTGCCGGGTGGCCCGTCACCTTCTCGAAGGCCCTGGCGAGGTCGGCGTACTTGACGTGGTCGACGGCGACGGCCAGATTCATCCCGTTGGCCAGCTCGGCGTGGTCGAACAGCCACCGCACGTAGAAACCGCAGTCTTCGAGGGCGACGTGGGGAACCGCCCCATCCCCCAGCGGCACCCGCCACGTGAGGACACCGTCTTCGAAGGTAGGTGTCATCGGGGTTCCCGGCGAGAGCACCATCTCCATGTAGGGGCCGGTGGTGAACAGTGCGGCACCCATGCGGTCGCGATTCGTCTGGTTCTGGAAGAGGATCCAGTCGCCGATGCGGCCCTTGCCGTCATAGTGGCCGGTGCGGAATCGCGAGTCGTAGCCAGCGGCCTTGAGGCCGTAGTCCAGATTGCCGTAGACGAAGAAGCGGACGCCCTCCTCCAGGGCGATTTCGTATGACCTGATGGCCCAGAACATCTCGGTCTTCTCGCCGGTGTTGAACCCGTTGATGTTGACGAAGGCGCCGTCGCAGCCACGGAGGCCCTGCCTCAACACGTCCTCGTCGGCGAAGGAGCCTTCGACGATGGTGACGTTCCCCAGTGCGACCAGGGACTGCGCTCGCTCGGACCCGTCATCGCGGCTCAATGCGCGGACCGAGTACGCGCCGTCTTCGACGAGGGCCTTCACGACGGGCATGCCCTGAGCGCCGGTGGCCCCCACGACGAAGATCGTCGGCGAGGCGTCGTCCGAACCTGCCGGCGTCTGAGAAGGATTCGACACGGTACCTGCTCCCGTCACGAGGTTGGAGGCTTCGGATGGCTACGGCTCATTCTAAGTATTGTTTACTATACTCAGATGTTCGGTTGGTGACCAGGAGCCCGCAGACGCACGTCAGCGAGTGAGTTCCTCGAGGGTCACGGTGAGGAATGCGTCGAGCGGGTCCAGCGTCCCGGTGGCCCGACCGCGCGCAACGGCCCCTTCGAAACCGTCCACCAGGGCGGCGGCAAGGTCGGCCGGGGCGCGGCTGGTGGACAGTTCCCCCGCGTCACGGGCGCGCACCAACACGGCCGCGACGACGCCGATCCACTGCTCGAAGCTCGCACGAACGGCGTCCCGAAGCTCGGGGTAGGACTCGGTGGCGCTGTTGCTGAACGTACCCAGAAGGCAACCGAACTCCATCCGGCCGTCCCGACGGGCGGCGACCAGTTGCGCGAAGTGCTCGCGCACGGCGTCGACGGCACGACCCGGGGCGTTCGCCAGCGACTCCAGCGCCAAGGTAGCCAGATATCGGTTCACGTGCTCGACGGCGAACTGTTCCTTGCTCGAAAAGTGGTTGTAGAACGAGCCTTTGGGCACGCCGGCCGCGGCGACGAGGTCGTTGACGCTTGCACCCTCGAAGCCGCGCTCGATCCACACCCCCAGCGTGCGGTCGACCAACTGCTCCTTGACGCTGGGTCTACCCATGTCGTTCCTCCCACAGCGCAAAAGGTCGTCGTGACAATTTAAGACGACCGGTCATATAGTCAGTATATGACACTCCAGACAGAGGCACCATCCGCCTATCTCTCCACGTGGTCGCACGCGCCGAGCCAATGGTTCACCCGCGCCGACGGCAGCAGGCTGCGGTACGTCGTCACCGGCGACGGACCTCCCCTCGTGCTGATGCACACCGTGCGCACCCAGCTCGACTACTTCCAGCGGCTCATTCCGCTGTTGACCGGACGCTACCGCGTCTACGCCGTCGACTTCCCGGGCATGGGATGGTCCGACATTCAGCCCGACGCGCATTACGACCACGCCGACCTGCAGGGCGCCATCGTGGAGTTCGTCCGTGGCCTCGAGCTGGTCGACGTCACCCTGGCTGGCGAGTCGATGGGTGCCACCATCGCATTGACCGCCTCCGTCGAGCTCGGCGAACGGGTGAGCCGCGTCGTGGCCTCAAACACCTACGACTATCCCCAGGGCCTGGAACGGGCGAATCCGTTGGCGCGGTTCATCATTTCCTCGGTGCGTGCTCCCCTGGTCGGCCCCACCTTCGCCAGCCTCGAGAACAGGCTCATCCTGAAGGGCATCATGAGCGGTGGGTATGCCGACCCCACCCGATTGCCGGCTCCGTTCCTCGACGAACTCGTGCGGGTCGGCAAGCGCCCCGGCTACTCACGTGTCGCGCGCGAGGTGTACCGCAACCTGCCGACCCTCATGGCGGCGCGCAGCAGCTACCCGGCGATCACCGCGCCCGTCGCGCTCGTGTACACCAGCCAGGACTGGTCACGGGCGAGCGACCGGCAGAGCACCGCGGCGGCGATCCCGACCGCCACGGTGCACACGGTCGACGACGCGGGCCACTTCTGCGCGATGGAACGACCCCATGCACTCGCCGAGATCCTCCTCCGCCAGCCCTAGCCGCGCGCGACTCGAGCAGCGACACAACGATTTCCCAGGAGACAGCACAATGACATCGGATCGACTCTTCCTCATCACCGGAGCTACCGGAAACACCGCTGCACCGACCGTCGAGCTCCTTCTCGACGCGGGGCACCGAGTTCGTGCGTTCGTACACACTCTCGACGAGCGTTCCGACGCCCTCGCCGCACTCGGTGCCGACGTCGTATCCGGTGACCTCCTCGACTTTCACGCGATCAGTTCCGCGGTGGCCGGCGTCGACGCCGCCTACTTCTGTTATCCGATCTCGACCGACGGGCTGCTGGCCAGCACCGCGATCTTCGCCCAGGCGGCGAGCGAGGCCGGCGTGGGCGCCGTGGTCAACATGTCGCAGATCTCGGCCCGCCGGGACGCCACGAGTCATGCCGCCCAACAGCATTGGCTTGCCGAACGCCTCCTCGACCGCTCGGCATTCACCACGACGCATCTGCGACCGACGTTCTTCGCCGAATGGCTCACGTGGGCCTGGCGCCGCGACGACGACGAGGCCGTGCTTCGACTCCCGTTCGGGACCGGTCGCCACGCCCCCATCTCTGCGCGCGATCAGGCCGGCGTCATCGCCGCCGTTCTGCAGAATCCGCGTCCGCACGATCGGCAGGTCTACCCACTGGTGGGTGCCAAGGAACTCGACCACGACGCGATCGTCGACGAGATCAGCTCCACGCTGGGGATACCAGCCCGATACGAGCCAGTCGAGATTCCCTCCTTCGCAGAGCTGTTGGTCTCGAAGGGAACCAGTCAGCACTTCGTCCAGCACATCAGCAGCGTCGCCAGGGACTACCAGGACGGCGTCTTCGCCGGTGAGAACAACCTCGTCGAAGTCATCACCGGACGACCCCCGATGACGGTGCCCGAGTTCGTCACCGCCAACCTCACCGCCTTCTCCCACGACGGACCCTTCGTCCAGCGCTGACCCACTTTCCATCCCCAAGGAGCAGCCATGACCACGGCGACCACCACGTCGACGACACACGTCGTCACCCGCCTGGACATCTCGACGTCGGTGCCGTTCGACGCGTTCTGCGACGCACTCGAATTGGCGGCACCCAGATTTCGACAGGCGCCCATCGACGACATCGTCAGACGCGGGGGTTCGTGGGACGACGTGCTCGCCGCGGTCGCGCAGAACGCCCCCAACGGCTTGATGATCTTTTCGAGCCTGGACGACACGGCCCTCATGGCACCCGCCGGACATCGGGCCCGCGTCACCGCCTATCTCATCGGCAACCACACGATCGCCGAACGAATGTTCCGGCACGACCCGTTGACCCTGCTCTACGCACCGCTGCGCATGCTCGTCCACAGCGACGACGCCGGCAACGCCGTGCTGAGCCTCGATCGACCCAGCACGTTGTTCGGAAGCTTGGCGGACCCGCGGATCACCTTGGTGGGTCGCGAATTGGACGACAAGGTGCGCGGCCTCCTCCACGCGATGGGAATCGAGGCCGACTTCGAAACGGCCACCGACTGATCTCGAACAATCCGTCGCGATCGCAATCAACTACTACTGCAACAGAACTGGATCATCATGACCACCACGCACACACGTCCCATCCTCATCACCGGCGCGGCCGGTGAGGTCGGCTCGGTCAGCACCACGATGGTCCGCATGCTTCTCGACGCCGGCTGGCCAGTCCGCGCCTTCGTCCGTACCGACGACGAACGCGCAGAGGCACTCCGCAAGGCCGGAGCCGACGTGTTCGTCGGAGACCTGCTCAACATTGCCGATGTCGCTGCGGCGCTGAACGGCTGTCAACGGGTGTACTTCAGCATGGGACTGTCGCCCTACTACGTCGACGCCAATCTGCTGATGGTCGCCGTCGCCCGTGCACGAGGAGATCTCGAGGTGTTCGTCGACATCTCCGAGTCCGAGCAGACCCTGCTGACCTTCGACCGGATGACCGCGCCGGAGGGAATCCGGTTGTCGTGGCTGGGCGGAACGGTTTCGCAGTGGTCACCCCAACAGCGGGCACACTGGATCGCCGAGCAAGTTCTGGACTGGTCTGGGCTTCCGGTGGTCCACGTCCGCGCCAGCATCTTCGTCGAAAATCCCATCTTCGCCTGGTTCCCCATTCCGGATCTGCTGACGACCGGGGAACTTCGCTTGCCGTTGGGTGACACCAAGGTGGCACCGATCGCGGGATACGACGTCGCCGAACTCTGCGTCAACATCCTCAAGGATCCGGCCGAGCACGTCGGCAAGACGTACACGCTGATCGGGCCCGAACTGAAGACCATGTACGAATTCGCCGACGACTACGCCGCCGTACTGAACCGTCCGGTGACGTACGTGCCTCATGACCTCGAATCGTGGAACACCGATTACGTCGACCGCGCACTGGCCGCCGACAAGCCGCACAACGGCGAGCACCTCAAGACGCTGACCCGGCTGATGGCCAGTGGCCGCTACTTCGACCTGCCGACCGACGACCTGGCCACACTCCTCGGGCGCGAACCCAAGACGTTGCGGTTCGCCCTGGCGAACTCGACCCGCATCCACGCCGACGTGACGGCCTCCACCGTCTCCTAAGCTCGCGAAAGGAGCGCCACATGGCCACATTTCCCCCCGTCGCCGCGCAGACCCCGGTCTCGGCCGAAGACCGCGGCTCGGCCGTCGACTTCGTCAACCGGTCCAACTGGCACTTCGAGACGTGGGACGTCGAACAGATGGTGGCGTCGTTCTTGCCCGACTCCACGACCTACCACTTTCATGGCACGGTGCACGGACACGACGGACTGCGACGTCTCTTCGCCGAGGAGTACCCGTACCTGGTGCCGGGCGTCTGCCGTCACGCAACCAACCACATCGTCGACCCGGACGGATCTGACGGAGTGAGCGTCCGGTATCACAACCTGCTGATCCGCTATGCGCCCGGCGACACCGACCCCGGCCACGTTGGCGACATCGCCGAGACTCCCACCGACAGCGGCACGCCGGCGATCTGGATCTACTCCCCCATGCTCGACCGGCTACGCAAGACCGCCGACGGCTGGAAGATCTACGAACGCTACGTCGGCGCCTCGGCGTTGAATCCGCACTTCTCCCCGGAGCCGGGCATCACCACCTAAGTATAGTAGAGTGAATCTAGCGGTCGGCGACATCGAGGAGACACACGTGGCGGCACCGAGCCGAGCGCTCTTCACCCGGCCGGCGGCGACCGTCGTCATCGTCTCGACGGCGGCCTTCCTGGCGAGCTTGGACCTGTTCATCGTCAACATCGCCTTCCCCGAGATCCGGACGGCCTTTGGCGACGCCGATCTCGCGGCCATGTCCTGGATTCTCAACGGGTACACCGTCGTGTTCGCCGCATTCCTCAATCCCGCCGGGCGACTGGGCGATCGTTACGGTCACCGACGAATGTTCCTATGGGGTCTCGTCGTATTCACCACGGCGTCGGCGGCGTGCGGACTGGCCCCGTCGTTCGCGCTGCTCGTCACGGCCCGGGTCGTTCAGGCCGTGGGCGCGGCGATGCTGATGCCGAGCTCGCTCGCGCTGCTCATGGCCGCAGTGCCCGCGTCCCGCCAGGCCGTTGCGGTTGGCACCTGGTCGGCCGTGGGCGCGATGGCCGCGGCGCTGGGTCCGCCGGTGGGCGGCCTGCTGGTCGAGGCGTCCTGGCGGTGGATCTTCTTCGTCAACGTGCCGTTGGGTGTGTTGGCCTTCGTCGCCGGCCCCTGGGTCCTCGCCAAGACGCAGACGACCGGCGTGGGCATACCCGACCTGTTGGGTGCCGTCATGCTCGTCCTGGGCATCGGGGCCCTGGTGTGGGCGCTCGTCGAGCTCCCCACCGCCGGCTGGACTTCGGCCGATGTCGTGACCGCCGCACTCGTCGCGACTGCCTCGATGGCCGGTGCGGTGTGGCGGTCCGTGCGACATCCCTCGCCCGCACTCGATCTGGCTGTCGTCCGCGTCATCCCAATGTGGTCGAGTTGCGTTGCGTTGCTGGTCTTCTCGGCTGGCTTCGCAGCCATGCTCCTCGGGAGCGTCATGTTCCTGACCACCGTGTGGCACTTGCCGCCTTCCGTGGCGGGTCTGTACCTGTCGCCCGGACCCGTCGTCGTGGTCGTGGTCTCCCTGACGGTGGCCGGCAGACTCGTCGGCCGACTCGGAGTCGGCACCGTCACCGCACTGGGCGCGACCCTCTACGTCGCCGGCGTCGTCGTCTGGTTGTGTCGAGTTCACGTCGGGCCGGATTACGTCGCCGACTTCCTACCCGGTCAGATCCTCACGGGGGCAGGCGTCGGGCTCGTCATTCCGAGCCTGTCGGCCGTGAGTGGTCTTGCGCTGCAATCTCATCAGTGGGGCGCCGGATCGGCGCTGACCAACACCGCACGTCAACTGGGAACGGTATTGGGCACCGCGGTCCTCACGATGATCTACCAACCCGGCATCGACCTCGTCACCGTTCGCCGCGGATGGGTCTTCGTCGCCTCGGCGGCGGCCACCGCGGTGTTGATCGCGGTCGCACTGGCGGTCTGGTGGAGGACGGACGCGATGCGACGCGCTGCTCAACCGCAGGCTCGCCCGATGAGCGCGGCGACGGCGTCGGGCCGTGACATGTAGACCGCATGGCTGGCGGCAACCTCGACGGTCGTGGCGCCGGCCCGCCGCGCCATGGCGCGTTGGGCGGCCGGCGGGATCATCCGTTCCTCGGTCGCAACCAGGTACCAGCTTGGCTTGCCGCGCCACGCCGGATCCGTCACCGGCCCAGCCATGGCGTCGCCCCCCACGGGACCTGAGAGTCGGAGAGGAATGCGGCATCGGAGGTGGACAGGTCCGCACCGAACGAACCGTGGAACCTCGCCCTGTCTTGACACCAAAGACCCTCCGCCACTGTGACGATCGGAGATCCAGGCGCGGCGGGATCACCCACGAGCGCTCGCACCGACTCACCCTCATCCGGTGCGAATGCCGCGATGTACACCAAGGCCGTCACCCTGTCGTGCACGCCGGCCTCGGTGATCACCGCGCCCCCATACGAATGCCCCACCAGGACGACCGGTCCGTCCTGCGCGTCGACGACCCGCCGGGTCGTAGCCACGTCGCCCGACAGCGACAGGGTGGAATTCTGTACCACGGCAACGTCGTAACCGTCAGCCACCAAGAGGTCGTACACCGCGCGCCAGGTCGAACCGTCCACGAAGGCACCGTGCACCAGAACGACGTTCCGCCCCGTGCTCATGGTGACCACCTTGCCCGGCCACCCGTTGGCCAACATCTCCGACCCGGAGGGTATCCCGCCCTGGTCGAATCAGAGCGCTTGGATAACCAAACCTAGCACCTGGGTAGGAAAAGTCAACCCAGAGTAGGGTGGACATGTGCCCTCGTCTCTCGATGACCTCCAGTGCTCCATCGAACGTGCCCTTCACGTGGTCGGAGAACGATGGAGCTTGCTCATCCTGCGCGAAGCCCACCGCGGCGCAACACGTTTCGACGATTTCAAGGGCGCGTTGGGGGTTTCGTCGGACATCCTCACCGCACGGTTGAGCACTCTGGTGACGTACGGAGTACTTGAACGGCGCCCCTACCGCGAGCCGAGTCGACGCGAGCGCCTCGAATACCACCTCACCGAGTCCGGGCGCCAACTCCAGTTGGTCCTCGGGGCCCTTGGGCAGTGGGGCGACACGTACCTACCCCGCGCCGAGGGACCGTCGATCGAGCGCCGCTCCCCCACAGGGCAATCGGTGCGGTTGTGCTACGTCGACGAATCGAGTTCCGAGGTGTCGCCCGCGGACGTGACGTCCCATCGGACGGCCGCGTACCGCTGATCCCCCGCTTCGGCCGCAGCCCAGTTCGATGCACGACATATAAGACGACCGGTCGTATACTGGTAGCGGGACGAGACGGAGGTCAGCTCATGAGTCAGGCAGGCATAGCCGGGATGCGGCGGGCGGCGCAGGACATCTTCGACGTAGTCGAGACGTTCGGCGAGACCGAATGGCAAACGCCCAGCGCCGCCAACGGGTGGTCGAACAAGGACGTGGTGACGCACGTGGGATGCCTGCTGGAAGGTCTCGTCGCCGCGGTGAACCAACGACCGTTGCCCGACTTGGGCATCGAACCACTCAACGACCTCCAAGTCACCGAACACCGGCACCTGTCCGGCCCGGAGGCGGTCGCCTACGTGAAAGAGCAATTGAGCCGTGCTCTGGACGCTTTCGAGCCCCTGCAGGTCGAACCGGTCGCGTCCAACGAGGCGCAGATGCTCGACCTGGGGTCCTATCCCCTGCATGCCATAGCCGACATGTTCACCTTCGACATGTCGACGCACCTGCGATATGACATCCTGACCCCGCGCGGACCCATCGAGCGAGACGTGTCCGCGCTCGACGAGGTGCTCCTCGGCCCTTCGGTGACGTGGCTCCTGGGCGGCGTGCCGAAGATGCAGCCGACGCTAGTGACCACCATCGAAGGACCGCTGTTACTCGAGCTCACGGGTCCCGGTGGCCGAGACGTCGTGGTCGACGTCACCGACGGTGCGATCACGGTGGTGGCCGCAGCCGACGCCACCGCCCAACCGGTCGCGACGATCAGGTCGACGACTGCCGACTTCCTGGCATGGTCCACCCGACGGATTGGCTGGCGGAACGTCGCAACCATCAACGGTGATCATGCTGCGGCGCAACGCTTCTTGGATCAGCTTAACCTGATCTGAACACCCCTCGACGCTCGACACCGGTCGCGGGGACCGATTCGAGCGACGAGGAAGGATCTCCTCATCTACGACCACACCGCTCGTAGCCATCCGTTCGCCAGAGAACCGTAGGTCCGACTCCGGGGGCGGTCCGCCCGCCTGCCCACGACCGCCGTGTGGCGCGCTGGTTCGAACTCACGCCGGTATGAGTCTGCTCATACGCCGCCGCGGCTGCACGAAGATGTCCGAACGGGCGTCTACGATTCCTGCGGCATACCCAAGACCGATGGAAGGGGCGAGCAGTGAGTTACACCGCCGCCGACATCACCGAGCTCGACGATGTCCAGCACACACGCCTGCGGCCGGCGGTCAACCTCGGTCTGGACGTGCTCAACACCGCCCTGCGCGAGATCGTCGACAACGCGATCGAAGAGGTCGCCGATCCGAGCCACGGCGGATCGACCGTCACCATCACCCTGCACGCCGACGGCTCGGTCAGCGTTGCCGACGACGGCCGCGGCCTGCCCGTCGACTCCGACCCGGTCAACGGGAAGAACGGAATCGTCAAGACACTCGGTACCGCGCGGGCGGGCGGCAAGTTCGACGCCCACGCCGATGCGACCAGCACGGGTGCCGGCCTGAACGGAATCGGCGCCGCCGCTGCGGTTTTCATCTCCGCGCGGACCGACGTGACGGTGCGCCGGGCCGGCAAGACCTACCTGCAGAGCTTCGGCGGCGGCTACCCGGGCGTGTTCGAGGGCAACGACTTCGACCCGACCGCCCCGTTCACCCGCGCCGACACGCAGAAACTGCGCGGCACCGGCAATCGCAAACCGGACGCCCACGGCACAGAGGTGCGTATCCTGTTCGACGCGGCGGTCGTGCCCGATTCCACCGTCGACGTCAACGAGGTGCTGCTGCGGGCGCACGCCGCGGCACGGATGTCCCCCGGCGTACACCTGACCGTCCTGGACGAAGGCTGGCCCGGCGAGGACGTCCGACCCGAACTGCTCGAACCGTTCGTCGGCCCGTGGGGCACCGACACCCTGCTCGATCTGATGTGCGCGGCCGCCGGCACCGACGCGCCCGGCGTGCGCGCCGTGGTGGAGGGCCGTGGCGAGTACACCACCGGTCGCGGGCCGACCCCGTTCCGCTGGTCCCTGACCGCCGGCCCCGCCGAACCGGCCACCGTCGCCGCGTTCTGCAACACCGTGCGCACCCCTGGCGGCGGATCACACCTGACCGCGGCGGTGAAGGGGCTGTCGGAGGCGCTGGCCGATCGTGCGTCCCGCATCCGCGACCTGGGCCTGGCCAAGGGCGAGGACGGGCCGGAGGCGCAGGACTTCGCCGCGGTGACCGCGCTCGCCGTGGACACTCGCGCACCCGACGTGTCCTGGGACTCCCAAGCCAAGACCGCGGTGTCGTCGCGCTCGTTGAACGTCGCGATGGCCCCGGACGTGGCCCGTAGCGTCACCATCTGGGCCGCCAACCCCGGCAACGGCGAGGCCGTGTCGCGGTGGACCCAGTTGGCGCTGGAGGCCGCGCGAGCGCGCCGCAGCGCGGAGGGCGCCAAGGCCAGGTCCCGGGCGGCGTCTAAGGCCAAAGGCCTGGGCACCAACCTGTCGCTGCCGCCGAAGCTGCTGCCCAGCCGCGAAACCGGGCGCGGCTCGGGCGCCGAGCTGTTCCTCTGTGAGGGCGATTCCGCGCTGGGCACGATCAAGGCCGCCCGCGACGCCACCTTCCAGGCGGCCTTCCCGCTGAAGGGCAAGCCGCCCAACGTCTACGGATTCACGCTGAACAAGGCTCGGGTCAAGGACGAATTCGACTCGATCGAGCGCATCCTGGGCTGCGGCGTGCGCGACAACTGCGACCCGGAGTCCTGCCGGTACGACCGGATCCTGTTCGCCTCCGACGCCGACCCCGACGGCGGCAACATCAACTCCAGCCTGATCTCGATGTTCCTCGACTTCTACCGGCCGTTGGTGAAGGCAGGCATGGTCTACGTGACGTTGCCGCCGCTGTTCGTGGTCAAGGACGGTCAGGAGCGGATCTACTGCCAGGACGAGTCCGAGCGTGACGCTGCGGTAGCCCAGTTGAAGGCCACGTCCAAACGCAAGGTGGAGGTCCAGCGCAACAAGGGCCTCGGCGAGATGGACGCCGACGACTTCTGGAACACCGTGCTGGATCCGGAGCGGCGCACCGTGATTCGGGTGCACCTCGACGACGGCGATCCGAAACTGCACCACACCCTGTTCGGCGGACCGCCGGAGGGCCGACGCACGTGGATGGCCGATGTCGCCTCCCGCGTCGACACCCTTGCGCTCGACCTCAGCTAGGAGAACCCGTGACCGCCACCCTGGACGTTCCAGAGCAGAATCCGGATCTGGTGCTCGAACAGAGCGCCGACGACTACTGGAACCACTACCAACTCACCTTCGCGCTCTACAGCGTCAGCGACCGCGCCATCCCGTCCGCGTTCGACGGTCTCAAGCCGGGCCAGCGCCGCCTGCTGTACCAAATGCACGACTCTCGGCTGCTGCCGGGAAACAAGCCCCAGAAGTCCTCCAAGGTCTGCTCGGCCGTCACCGGCAACCTGCACCCGCACGGCGGTGCGTCGATGTACGGGGCGGCGGCGCTGATGGCCGCCGAGTTCCAGCGCGTGAAGGTCATCGACGGACAGGGCGCGTTCCCCCGCATCCAGGGCGACATCCCCGCCGCCGACCGTTACACCGAGATGCGGCTCTCGGCGCCCGGCGCGGCGCTGACCGCCGAACTCAACGACCACGCGGTGCCGATGGTCGCGACGTTCGACGGGGAATGGATCGAGCCGACGGTGCTGCCCGCCCAGTGGCCGGTGCTGCTGTGCAACGGTGCCGTCGGCATCGCCGAAGGCTGGGCCACCAAGGTGCCCGCGCACAATCCGCGCGAGATCATGGCCGCGTGCCGAGCGTTGCTGAAGACCCCGAACATGACCGACGACAGGTTGATGAAGCTCATCCCCGGGCCCGACTGGGGCTGCGGGTCCACCGTGGTGGGCACGGCCGGGCTGCGGGAGTACATCACGACCGGGCGGGGGCAGCTCACCGTCCGCGGCACGGTGTCGGTGGACGGGAAGAACGTCGTCGTCACCGAACTTCCGCCCGGGGTCGCGAGTAACACCGTGCAGGAACGGATCCGGGCGCTGGTCGAATCGGGGGAAATGTCGGGTGTCGCCGACATGTCCGACCTGACCGACCGTCGCAACGGGCTGCGGATCGTGGTCACCGCCAAACGTGGCCACAGCGCCGAGACGATCCGCGACCAGCTGCTCGCCCTGACGCCGCTGGAGTCGACGTTCGCGGCCAGCCTGGTCGCGCTCGACGAGGACCGGGTGCCGCGCTGGTGGACGGTTCGCGAGCTGATTGGCGCCTTCCTGCATCTGCGCGATTCAGTGGTGTTGCGGCGCAGCGAGTATCGGTTGGACAAGGTCACCGACCGGCGCCACCTGGTGTCGGGCCTGATGCAAATCCATCTTGACATCGACGCCGCGGTGGCGGTGATCCGCGGCTCCGACACCGTCGACGAAGCCCGCACCGGCCTGCAGGAGCGATTCGGGATCGATGCCGTTCAGGCCGATTACGTTCTGGCGCTGCAACTTCGACGTCTGACCAAACTCGACGTGATCGAGCTGCAGGCCGAAGCGGAGAAGCTGGACGCCGAGTTCGCCGAGCTGACCGAATTGGTGGACAACCCCGATGCGCGCCGAGTGGTGATCGACAAGGAACTCGTCGAGACCGCCAAGCTGTTCAAGGGCCCCGAGTTCGACCGGCGAACGGTGCTGGACTTCGAGGCGGTACCGGTGACGACCAGTTCGGACGAGGACGGCTCCCGCGAACGAAAGGTCAACGCCGCGTGGCGACTCGACGACCGGGGCGTGTTCTCCGACAGCCACGGCGAGCTGCTGACGTCGGGTCTGGGGTGGGCGGTCTGGTCCGACGGGCGGGTGAAGTTCACCACCGGCGGCGGGTTGCCGTTCAAGATCCGCGACATCCCGGTGGCGCCGGACATCACCGGGCTGGTGCGGTCCGGGGTGCTGACCGAGGGCCACCACCTGGCGCTGGTGACGCGTCGCGGGAAGGTGTTGCGGATCGACCCCGCCGCGGTGAATCCGCAGGGCGCGGCAGGCAACGGCGTCGCGGGCGTGAAGCTCGCTGCCGACGGCGACGAAGTCATCGCCGCCCTGCCGCTCACCTGCCAGAACGGCGAGGCCATCCTGTCGGTCTCCGAAAAGGGGTGGAAGGTCACCGAAGTCGCCGACATCCCGGTCAAGGGCCGCGGCGGTGCGGGCGTCGGATTCCACCCGTTCACCGCGGGTGAGGCCGCGCTGATGGCGGCCGCGGTCTCCGCGACCGGATTCGTGCGTGGCACCAGGGCCGTCCGGGCCGAGAAGCGCGCCAAGGCGTCGATCAAGGGGTCCGGCGCGGACGTGACGCCTGCGGGGTGACGGGCCGGCGGTGCCACGCCGGCGGTGTCAAAGGGTTGGGTGCAGATCGCGAACGGGGCTGACCGCTTCCAGTAGCCCGGCCAGGTGCAGGATGGTCGACTCGGACGACCAGGCGGCGACCAACTGCACGCCGATTGGCAACCCGTCGCCGCTGGTGCCGAACCTCATCGACAACGCCGGAAGGCCCGTCACGTTGAAGGGTGCCGTCGCCGCCATGACGAGGGACCGGTCCACGGTGTGACCGTCGACCACGATTTCCGCGAGCCCGTGCCCGTGGGCCGGGATCGGCAGGACGGGACACAGCAGCGCGTCATACCGCTGGAAGTACGCGGCGAAGCCGTCCTTGAGCCGGTCGGCGGCGTGTTCGGCGTCGAGGAAGTCCACGAACGAGGTGTCGGGCGTCGCCCGCACGCCCTTGGCGATCGCGCCAAGTTCGTCCTCGTCATGCCCTGCGGTCACCTCCGCGAAGAGAGGTTTGACCTCCATGACCGAGATCCGCGCGAAGACGTCGAGGGCGAAGTCACGTTCGAGGGCCGGGATGCGCACCGGTTCCACGACGCTGCCGGCGTCGCCGAGCGCCCGCGCGGCCGCTTCCACGGTGGCGGCCACCTCGGGATCGATCGGCCCGAAACCGGGCTCGACGAGCCATCCGACGCGGACCGGCCGCGTGGGCGTCGCGCCCACTCCCCCGTCGAACGGCGCGGTGCTGGTGGCGAAGGCGTCGGCACCGTCGGGACCTCCGAGCAGCGAATGCGCCAGGGCGACGTCGCGGACGGTGCGCGCCATTGGACCGACGTGCCAGAAGCGACGGGGCACCCGGGGCCACACGCCGGTCATGGGAACGTGCCCGTGCGTCGCCTTCAGTCCGACGATCCCCGTCTGCGCGGCCGGGCCACGCACGGAGATGGCGACGTCGGTGCCGAGCCCGAGCGGTGACATGCCGGCCGCGATGGCCGCCGACTCACCGCCGCTGGAGCCGCCGGGCGTGCGGTCGAGATTCCACGGATTGTTGGATCGGCCGGTGAGCAGGTTGTCGGTCTCGGTCGAGTACGAGAACTCGGGGAGGTTGGTCTTGGCCAGGAGGATCGCCCCCGCGGCCTTGAGCCGTGCCACGCAGACCGCGTCCACCTCGGGGATGCGGCCCCGGAAGACCGGTGAACCGCGTTGCGTCAGAACGCCTGCGGTGTCGATCGAGTCCTTGACCGTGAAGGGGACGCCGTGCAGCGGTCCCAGTTCGCCGCCCGCGAGGACCGCGGCTTCGGCCGCCCTTGCGGCCTCGAGGGCGCCGTCCGCGACCGTCACGATGGCGTTGACTCTTGCGTCGACGGCGGCGATCCGGTCCAGGTGTGCCCGCACGACCTCGACCGGCGAGACCTCGCGGCGTCGGATCAGCGATGCCAGCTCTGTGGCGTCCATTTCGGTGATTTGCGTGCTCATCGGGGCTCCTCGTGCTCGCCTACCTGCCACATGGTAGGTAGCCTACCTGCCACGTGGTAGGTACGCTTGGGGTCCGGGTCTCGAGTCGACGGACGGGTCGCCCCTTGGAAGGTTGAGCGGGATGAGCGAAGCGAGTACCCGCGAGAGGATCTTGGCTGCCGCCAGGCTGGTGGCCCAGACCCGGGGCTACGGCGGCTTGAGCTTTCGCGATCTCGCGCGGGACGTCGGCGTCAAGCCCGCCAGCATCTACCACTACTTCCCCAGCAAGGCCGATCTCGGCGCAGCGGTGGCGAGACGGTACTGGGAGGATTCCCGCACGGCCCTGGAGTCCCTGTCGGCGGATTCGCCGAACCCGGTCGACGCCCTCCGGCGATATCCCGAGACGTTCCGCCGGGCGCTGGAGAACGACAACCGGATGTGCCTGTGTAGCTACATGGCCGCCGAGTACGACGACCTTCCCGAACCCGTCCAGACGGAAGTGCAGACGTTCGCCGACGTCAACATCGCCTGGCTGACAAGGATTTTGACCGAAGCCCAGACGGTGGACGCCGAGAGCGCACACGCGCGGGCCCGCGCCATCTTCGCCGCGATCGGCGGCGCACAGCTGATGGCGCGAAGCCGCTCGGACGTCTCGCTATACGACGCGCTGGTGGAGGGCTACCGGGAGGCGGGCCTGCTACCGACGTGAACGACCGCCGAGGGATAGCGCAACGCGAAGGTCGGCTGCGTAGGCAGCAGGGCGTTCCCACGCCGCGAAGTGCCCGCCCTGGGCGTGTGCCGAGAACTGCCGCACGTCGAAGAACCTCTCGGCGTAGGAGCGCGGCGCATTCAGGATGTCCTCGCCGAACGTCGAGAACACCGTCGGTGGTGCGAAGCGTTCGTGCGGCGGGGTGCGTCCCGCGTAGGGGGCGAAGGACGTGCCGATGCATCCGGTGACCCAGTAGGCGGTGATCCACGTCAGCACGTCCTCGCGCGAGAAGACCGCTTCGACGTCGCCGCCGCAGTCCGACCAACTGCGTAGCTTCTCGAGGATCCATGCCGCGAGTCCCGCGGGAGAATCGCCGAGCGCCACGGACAGCGTCGACGGCTTGGTGGATTGCTCGTGCCCGTAACCCCCTTCCGCCGCCTGCCACCGCCGGCCGGCCTCGACGTAGGACGACTCCGCTTCGGTCAAGTCGCCCGGATCGTCCGACAGACGGAAGTGGTTCTGGGACACGTCGGTCAGATGTAGCGCAGCGACCCGTTCGGGGTACTCGAAGGCCAGCACCTCGGCGATGTCGGCGCCGATGTCGCCGCCCGACACCACGTAGCGCTCGTACCCGAGTTCGGCCACGCCTGCCGCGACGGAGTGGGCCATCGCCTCCGCCCCCAGGCCGTGGTCCCGCACGGGCACCGCGAACGGAAACCCTGGCAGCGCCGGAACGATCGCGTTGACGTCCGACAGGAGCGGCAGCAGCCGTTCGTAGCGCAGGATCGAATCCGGCCATCCGTGCAGCAGCACCACGACCTCCTGCGACGCAGGGACGGATCGCTGGTGAACGACTCTCAGCGGCGAGGCAGGCTCGCCGGTGAGCACCCACGGCAGCGCCCGGATACGGTCCTCGTGCAGGCGCCAGTCGTAACGCTCGGCCCAGTGGTCGAGTAGGGCAGCCAGGTAGTCGACGTCCACTCCCCCAGTCCATCCCGCCGTGGCCGTGGGAACCCGACGGAAGGACCTCACCCGCTCGGCCAGGTCGTCGAGCACGCCCTGGCCGATGCGGTCGGGGGCGGAGCTATGGGTGTTCATGGGCCGAGACTCGAACGCCGACAGAAGGTCTCGCCATCACCGACCATCCGACGCCGACGCAAGGACGCCGTCGACGAGATGGGCCAGCCGGACCGCGTCACGGGCGTCGGGCGCGGTGCGGGTGCCGTTGCGCAAGTCGTCACGCAGCGCGGCGTACACGGCCGCGGTGTTCATCGCCTCCGCGGGCAGGGCCGCCAGCTCGCCGGCGTCCACGTCGACGGCCTCACCGTTCACGGCCAGGCGAAGCGGCGCCGCCTGGAATCCGACCGGACCGCCGCCACTGACGACGATGGTGCCACCCTCGCCGACGACCTCGAGGCGGAACACGGCCTCGGCCGGGGGACGGCCGCCCACCATCTCGGCGGCCAGCGCTCCGCCGGAGCTGAGCCTGCCTTGTACCAGCACGTGGTCGGGGACGCTGCGCTGCAGGGTCTTCGAGGTTTCCGCAACCGTGAGCGTCGGATATTGAATCGTGGTCAGCGCCGTGAACGACACCAGCTCACCCGCCAGCAGAGTGGCCAGATCCAATGTGTGGCCCGCGACGATCGTCGGCAGGTTCATGCCGACGTCGGGGTCCTCCAGGTAGAGCGTCGCCTCGTCGACGACCGGGCCGAAGCCGGCCACGGCCGAATGCGTCGTGGCGTAGAGGATGCGGCCGATGTCGCCGCGAACGATCATTCGTCGCGCCGTAACGCTGGCCGGGTGCATCCGACCCTGCAGGCCCACGGCGACTCGACGTCCGGTCTCGTCGGCCAGTCGGGCGATCTCCTCGGTCTGGGCCACCGTCATGGCCACCGGCCACTCGGTGACGACGTGCTTGCCCGCGTCGAGCGCGGCCACGATCAACGCATGGTGCGAGGGCACGGTACTGGTCACCGAGACGACGTCGACGTCCGGATCTTTCAGCAGCGCAGCGGTATCCCCGTAGGCCTTGCCGACGCCGAACGCCGCAGCTGCGGCGTCGGCCGACTCCTGCCGCCGCGTCGCCACGGCAGCGAGTTCCAATCCTGCCAGCGAGGTGATGGCCGGTACGTGGGCCAGCCGCGCCCACCCGCGGCCTGCGTTGACTCCGATCAGCCCGATCCTGAGGTTGGCAGACATGGCGAAAGCCCTTCGTCGACACATTACTGAACGTGTCGTTTAGTTTATAACTCGGGTGCCGGAATTATCAAACGATTCGTTCAGTAATGAGCGCCGAGCAGGTCGATGACGGCGGAGGCGAAGTCGCGGGGCGCCTCCACCGGAGTGAAGTGGCCGGACTCGACGACGCGGAAGTCCAGATCGGCGAAGTACTCGTCGAGACGATCGGCCCATTGCCGTTGCACGAGGGCGTCACGGCCAGGCCACAAGACGATCGTCGGCACCGGGACGCGGTCGCTGCGATCGGGGACCTTCTCGCCGAGGGACTGCGCCACGGTCCCGGCTCCGGCCCGGTAGTAGTTGACCGACGCGACCATGGCGCCGGGCGCGCCGTAGAGGTCGGCCAGGCGACGCAACTCATCCTCACCCGGTCGGTAATCCGGGCCGGACCAGTGGCGCCAGAAGTAGGACAGATAGGCCAGCACCGCCTCCGGCTTGCCGTCGAGGACGTGTTCGACGAGCGGCAATTGGTGGAACGCCTGGTACCAGTACTCGGGCTGCGCCGAGGGGTCGAGGATGCGCCGTCCCACCCCGGGCAGCGGCGGGGAGAGCACGAGTCCACGGATCCGATGCGGATACAGGTGCACGAGCGCGTGGGCCACCCTGCTGCCCACGTCGTAACCGCCGACCACGACACGGTCGACGTCGAGCTCGTCCAGCAACGCCATCACCGAACGTGCCTGTGCCGCAGCGTCGTACTGATTCCTCGGATTGGCGACGTGCTTGTCGGACTCGCCGAACCCGCGCAGGTCGGGCACGATGACGTCGACGTCGCCACCCAGTTCGGCGACCACGTCGCGATAGTCGTGGCGGTCGCCCGGCCAACCGTGCAGCAGTATGACGGACTGTCCGTCACCGGACCGGTCGTACGCCAAGCGGAATCCGTCGACGGCGCGCGCCTGGCGGCCGACCGGTCGAATCGCATCGTCGGGTGGTGGATTCCCATCCATGCTTCGAGCCCCATTCATCGCGACATTGTGAACGATTCGTTCACTATATCCGCATTGCATGGCGCCCGGCTCGGGGCGTTCAGTAGCCTCTCGATGTGACATCTCCCCCACGGCGCGGCCGACCGGTGAGCCTGCAGGCACGGCAGGCCGTGCTCGACGCCGCGGTGCAGCTGCTCGACGAGCAGGGCTGGTCGGGCTTCACCGTCGACGAGGTGGCGCGTCGGTCCGCCGTCAGCAAGGCCACGATCTACAAGCATTGGAGCGGGGGCCTCGAGGTCGCCGCCGACGCCTACGGCGAGGTGGTCACCCACGCCGTCCCCACCCCTGCCACCGGTGACGTGGTCGCCGACCTCCGCAGCCAGATCGTCCGGCTCGCCAACTTCTACGCCACACCCCGCGGTGCGGTGGTGGTCCAATTGCTGGCCGCCGCAGCGGAGCACAAGGGGGGTGGGAACGTGGTGCGGCACAAGTTCTTTGCGCCCCGCCGAGAAGCATCGCGCGCCTTGATCGAGCAGGGCGTCGCCAACGGACAACTGCGTCCGGATCTCGATCCCGACCTCACCGTGGACGTTCTGTTCGGCGCCATGATCTTTCGGCTCTTCAACGGCGAGAAGCCGTTGAAGGGTCCGGCCGCCCGGAAGGTGGCGACGACGGTACTGCGGGCCGTGGTCGCCGACCCGTCGACCGCCTGAGGGTCGGCCACGGGCAGCCGACGAGAGGCCCGCGCGCACTCGACGTGACGGCCGTCGGCGCCCGCGGTCAGGTGCTCGCGTAGTCCGTGGCCGAGGCGCGGGAACGCTCGGCGTCGACGGTCTGCCGCAACGACGAGGCCTTCTGCTCGAGCAGCGCGAGGCTGTCACTGCCGAGCGGCAGCCGCACGGGCGGGTCGTCGGCTTCCGCCAACGCGCGGATGGCCGCCACGGCCTTGGCCGGATCCCCCGGTTGCAGGCCGTCATTGGCGTCGATCGCCTGCTGGAGGGTGCCGACGGTCGCGGCGTACGCGTCGATGGTGGTGCCCGGTCGCCGCTGATCGCCGTGAGCGAGGAAGTCGGTGCGGAACGACCCGGGTTCGACCACGGTGACCTTGATGCCCAGGGGCGCCAGCTCGGCTCGCAGCGCCTCGGTGACGGCTTCGACGGCGAACTTGGTGGCGCCGTATATCCCGCGGCCCGCGCCGACGGAGATTCCCGCGCTGGAGCCGATGTTGACGATGCGGCCCGAGCCCTGCGCACGCAGGGTGGGCAGCACCGCCCGGGTGACGTTGAGCAGACCGAACACGTTGGTGTCGAAGATCGCTCGCACCTCGTCGTCCGACACCTCCTCGACGGCGCCGAAGACGCCGTACCCGGCGTTGTTGATTACGACGTCGACGCCACCGAATCGCTCGACACCCGCGGCGACGGCGGCCTCCGCCTGAGCCTGATCCGCGACGTCGAGGGCGTGCACGAACAGACCGTCGCCCGCATCGGGAAACGCCTCGGTGACCGCCTCGGGCCTGCGGGCGGTGGCGATGACCGAATCGCCGGCGGCCAACGCGGCTTGCACCATTCGTCGACCGAAGCCGCGGGATGCTCCCGTGATGAACCAGATTGACACGTCGTCTCCTAGATGTTCGTCGTCGCGATGGTGGTGCCCAACAGGCTGAGCGCGCCAGCTGCGGGGCTGCCTGGTTCGGCGTGGTATACGACGAGGTGTTGGCCGGGAGCGCTTGCGACGGTGAGGTTCTCGAAGGACAGTGACACCGAACCCAGCACCGCGTGCTCGAAGTGCTTCACCTCGGCACGCTTGGCCCGGACCTCGTGGCGGCTCCACAGCCGGGCGAATTCGGCACTCTTGACCGACAATTCGCCCACCAATTCGACCAACCTCTGGTCGTCACGATCCGTGTTGTCGGCGCGCAGCCCCGCCACGCACCCCTCGGCGATACGGGCCCAGTCCCGGTAGAAGACACGGGCAGCCGGGTCGAGGAAGATCGCTCGCAGCAGGTTGGTCTCGTCGCCGATCCAACTGAACAGGGCTCGTCCCATCGCGTTGGTGGCAAGGACGTCGAGATGGCGGCCGTAGAGCAGTGCCGGCGTGTCCCTCCACGCGTCCATCAGCGCCACCAGCCCGGGTGCCGCCCGCTCTACGCGCCGGGAGACCGTCCGCCGCCTGGTCGACGGGTCAGCCAGCGTGCGTAGATAGGTCGTCGCTTCCTCGTCGAGCAGCAGGGCCGAGGCAAGGGCGTCCAATACCTGGGCGGACGGATGGGCTTCCCGCCCTTGTTCCAGGCGTACGTAGTAGGCGGTGCTGATGGCGGCCAGCATCGCCACCTCTTCCCGTCGCAGGCCAGGGGTGCGGCGGGCGCCCTCCGGCAGACCGTGCTGCGACGGCCTCACCAACGCGCGCCGAGCGCGGAGGAACTCACCCAACCTCGGCATCACACCGTCCATGCCCATCCGCCCGCCTCGTGTCGTCTCGTTGTCGTTTCAACTCCCACGGTAGGTCGGCTCGTCCGATGCTGGGTGACCCTGCCACGACCACCCACGTTCACTTTGGTGAGCGGGGTTCTCCGAGGGGGTGCGTCACACCCAGGCAGGGTCGGAGGTGCCGTCGTATCGTCGTCGGAAATGAGTGAACTCAGCGTGTTTGGTGAGCCCTCTGAGCGCCACCAGGCCTCGCCGATGCGGGCCGGCGTTCCGATGGCGGCCCGCAGCCAGCGTGTGACGATCCCACTGAGCGACGGTGGCATCGTGACCTTGGTGGACGGGAGCGGGCCGGCGCTGGTCATCTTGCCGTCGTACGGCCGAGACGGAGGTGCGGACTACGACGACCTCACTGCTCGCGCCGTAGTGGAGGGTTGGCGAGTGCTGCGGCCGCAGCCGCGCGGCGTGCTCGGGTCCGTGGGTCCGATGGACGGCACGTCGTTCCGCCAGCTGGCTCAGGACGTCGCCGCCGTCGTCGAAGCGCTGGCGAACGGTCCGGTGGTCCTGATCGGTCATGCCTTCGGCAATCTTCTCTCCCGGATGGTCACCACCGCCTACCCCGACCTCGTCAGGGCGGTGGCCCTCGTCGCCGCGCGGTCCAGAGACGCTCCCGATCGGATTGCCAACGCACCCTTCATCGCCGGCGATCCGAACCGCCCGGAGGCCGACCGACTGGACGCTCTGGAAGAGGCCTTCTTCGCGCCGGGCAACGACGCACGCGCTTGGCTGGACGGGTGGTACCCGGCGACCCTGGCGATGCAGCGGGCTGCGATTCACACCGTGCCGCAAAGTGAGTACTGGTCCTGCGGCTCCGTGCCGCTCTTGGAGGTCATTCCCGACCACGACGCCTTCAAACCTCGTAGGTACTGGAACGAGATGCGCGACGAATTCGGCGGGCGCATATCCACCTCGATCGTCGCCGACGCGGGACATGCCCTGTTCCCCGAGCAGCCGAAGGCTGCAGCAGACGCGATCCTCTCCTGGGCCGGTCAGTTCCGTTGACGCACTGGCAGGCTCGCTCGACGCTGCGACCCGTCGGTAGCGCCACTTGTCTGGATGGGTAGAACGCCTCGCCCGCGGAGGACGTTCTCACACGGTAGGCGTTCGTAGTGCGGCGTGCCGACCACGCCGAGTCAGTAACACCCGTTGGACAGAAAGGGATCTTCATGGAACTCGGAACGTGCACGGCCTTCGTCACCGGCGCCAACCGCGGTCTCGGCCGTCATCTCACGATCGAACTCGTGAGACGCGGGGCCAAAGTGTACGCGGGCGTGCGCAATCCGGCTGACCTCGACGTCTACGGAGTCATCCCCGTGACCGTGGACGTCACCGACCTGAACGCGGTCGCACACGCTGCGGAGGTAGCGGGCGACGTCACGCTGGTGGTGAACAACGCGGGAAGCGCCCTCGGCGGCAGCCTCCTGACGGGAGACCTGGAGGGTTGCCAGCGCGACGTGGCGACGAACTACTTTGGGCCACTGAACGTGATCCGGGCATTCGTTCCGGTCATCGAATCCAACGGCGGCGGGGCCATCCTCAACGTCCTGTCCATGCTGTCGTGGGTCGCATGGCCCGCCATCGGGGGTTATTGCGCGTCGAAGTCGGCCGCATGGTCGATGACCAACGCCGTGCGACTCGAGCTCGCCGCCAAGAACATCGGTGTCACCGCTCTCCATGTCGGGACCATGGACACCGACATGACCGCGGGCTACGACATTCCGAAGAGTGATCCCGCCGAAATTGCACGAGTCGCGCTCGCGGGACTCGCCGAGGGCTTGCCGGAGGTCATCGCCGACGACGCCACTCGAATGGTCCAGTCGCAATTGTCCGGTGGCGTGTCTGCGCTCTATCCCGACCGGTAGCGGTGCACCAGGGCCACTGCAGTTGGCGCGCGCCTCCGGCGTGGGGCGACCCCGAGGTTCGCCATCAAGCGCCGTTCCCGGCGAACGCCAACGCAACACCGAGCCCGACGATCAGCACGCCGCCACACCCGCGGATGGTGGCGAGTCGGCGAGGCGACGACGACAGCCAGACGCTGCCGGCGTCCGCGAGCAACACCCACGCGCCGTCGCAGATTAGGGCGATGGACGTGAACACCAACCCCAAGACCAGCATCTGCGCAGGCACGTCACCAGCGTGCACGTCGACGAACTGCGGCAAGACGGCGACGAAGAACACGGCGTCCTTGGGGTTGGTCATCCCGACGACGAGCCCCTGGCGGACTATGTGCCATTGCCCCGTCGGGGACCCGCCGGGGTCGCCGGGTGTGGCCGGGACCAGGTGACGGTGCCGCAGTGCCTGCACCCCCAGGTAGACCAGGTATACAGCACCCACGAGCTTCACGGCCGTGAACACCGTGCGCGACTCGGCCACGATCGAACCGACGCCCAAAGCAACGGCGACGACGAGCAGCATGGCGCCCAATTCGTTGCCCACCACGGTCAGCAGACCCCCGCTGCGACCAAGTGTCAGCGAACGTCCGATGACGAACAACACACCGGGTCCGGGGACGGCGAGGATCATCACCGAGGCAACCGCGAACCCCATCAGCGACGCCGTTGGGGGCATCGGTCGAATTCACCCCCTTCGTGGACGATTCGGTGGCTCAATCGGCACCGGGGACGTAGCGACGACACCTCGTGCGAGACGTAGGAACAGAGCGAGCGCGTTGCCGCGGCTGATCGCCGCGCCATGGTCTCGTGCTCCCGCGTCGAGCAATTCGGTGAACCGAGTGCCGACAGACGCTGGGGCGTAGGGAAAGTCACTGCCGTAGAGGATCTTCGCCGGGTGGGCGAAGGCCAGGAAGCTGGGCAGGGCGTAGGGGCTCGACGACAGTGCGGTGTCGAAGTAGAAGCGCTTGAACTTCGCTTCGAGGTCGTCGGCGGACGGGCCGTCGGGGTCGAGTCCCGACTTCAGCAGGCAGAACCGCGTGACCGCGTAGGGGAGGAAGCCGCCGGCGTGCGACAGGATGATCCTGACGTGTGGGTAGTCGTCGAGCACCCCGTTGAACACCATGTGCACCGCGGTCGTCGAACTCCCTCCACAAGGGCGCGAACCGGGCGTCGCCGAGGTAGACGCCGTCGTAGTTGCTCAACAAGACCACACCATCCGCCTCGAGCTCGGTGAGGGCGTGACGGGCCTCGACGATGGCGCCCTCGACGTCGGGAAGCGGCAGAGTCGCGAAGTTGCCGAATTGCATTGGCCGCTCCGCCACCAACGCCGAGGTGTATTCGTTGACCCGGCGGGCCATTTCGTTGCGTTGGCTGTCGGGCCAGCCGACGACACCCGGCGCCGTCAGCGACAGGATGCTGGTCGCGATCTGATTGCCGGCCATGAACTCGAGGTGCCGGTCGACGCCCCACGACGGCAATGTCCACCCCGATGGATCGCCACCGTGGTCGGGCAAGGCCTGACCCCAAAAGGGTGGGATCACATGGGTGTGGACGTCGACGCGGTTGAACGTGGCGGACATGCGTGGTCTGGCTCCTCTACCGGCGACGTGCGGATTGCGTCGTGGCGGCCTGTTCCATGACGGAACGGGTCGGTTCGACGTCGGTGAAATTGGCGATGTCGTCCATCACCTCGACACTCTCGTCGGCGGCGAGGGCCAGGTCGATCTCTTCGCTATCGCCGAACTGACACAGGCAGATTGCGATCGGGACGTCGGTGCCCTCGCCACCGTCCCAGAAGTACGCCTCGACCCGCTGGAGCCCGTACGGATCCCAGGCGCGCGACACGAGCGGCAGGTGATGAGTCGTGTAGTAGGCCCTGTCGAATCGCGCGCTGGTGTCACCCACGTAGGTGACGAGCAGAGTGGCCATCGTCTTCTCCTTCATGCGGCACATCGAATTCATGAACCCGCGACGGGCCCTCAGAGCGGATCGAAGACGCTCCGCATCACGTTCGTGGTGTCGGTGAAGTTCTTCACGTCGGCCATCACGCGTTCGGTCTCCGGCGCGTTGAGCGCCCGGTCGACGTCACCGGGTTCGGCGAACCGGTACACCCCGATCGACACCCAGCCGTCACCGTCTCCGACGGGATAGAAGGCGTCGACGGCCTGAAGACCATACGGTCGCCAGCACTCCATCGCCAGCGCGAAGTGCTTGGTGGCGTAGTACTCCCGGTCGAACCACGTGCTGCTGTCACCGGCGCACACGACGATCATCTTGGTCATCGAGGGACCCCCTCCTTCATGTCCTACTGAGCTGCGGTGGTGAGGAGTTCGACCTCGTCGGACGACAGGGTCAGCTGGGCCGCTGCGAGGTTTTCCTCCAGGTGCGCCACCTTGGACGTGCCCGGAATGGGCAGCATGACCGGTAACACTTGAAGGAGCCAGGCGATGGCCACCTGCGCAGGCGTATTGCCATGCTGCCGAGCCACTTCGGCGAGGGCGTCATGAGCCTTGTCGAGACCGCCCTGCGCGACGGGAGCCCACGGGATGAACCCGATGCCGTCGCTGTTGCAGACGTCTAGGACAGCCTGAGCGCTGCGATCGATGACGTTGTATCTGCTCTGCACCGTGGCAATGTCGGCGATTTGACGCGCCTGGGCAAGCTGTTCGGGAGTGATCTGCGACAGTCCGATCGACACGATCTTGCCCTCGTCCTGCAGCGCCTTGAGCTCGCCCACCTGATCGGCCAGCGGCACCTTCTCGTCGATGCGGTGCAATTGGAACAGGTCGATCTGGTCCAGCTTGAGCCGGCGCAGACTCATCAGCGCCTGCTGACGCAGGTACTCCGGTCGCCCCACCGGCGGCCAGGCGGCAGGCCCGAGACGCTTGGGGCCGTCCTCGGTGTCGATCACGTCCGGACCGTTGCGGGTCAGGCCCGCCTTGGTCGCGATCACCACGTCGTCGGGATAGGGGTGCAGCGCCTCACTGATGATCTGCTCGGCGACGAAGGGACCGTAGGAGTCGGCAGTGTCGATGAACTGGACGCCCAGTTCGACGGCGCGGCGCACCACGGCGATGCACTCGTCACGATCGGTGGGCTCACCCCAGATCCCGCGTCCAGTCAGGCGCATCGACCCGAATCCGAGCCGGGCCACGGTCTTGCCCGCGATGTCGAACGTGCCGGAACCGACGATGGTCGAAGTCATGGGTGGTTCTCCTCTGCGGTGTGATTGACGGGGGTGGTCTCGATGCCGGGGCAAGCGGAGCACCGGGGACGGCCGGAAGTCCGGCCCAGCAACGTCAGGCGATCGGCGCTGGGGCTCCCGGCTTCGGCGGTGTACACGAACAGATGTTGGCCAGGCGAGTCGGCAACGGCGAAACCCTGGTAGTGCAGGTGCAATTCACCGACGCCGCCGTGATGCAACGTCTTGGCCTCGTTGAGCCGAGGCTGCACCTCGCGCCGCTGCCAGTAGGTGACGAAGGCCGCACTCTGGACGGTGAGTTCGCCGATGATGGCGATGACGCTCGGGTCGTCGCGGAAGAGCGCCGACAGGGCCCGCAGATTGCTCACCACGCCCCGCGCGGCGTGATCCCAGTCGGGGTAGAACTCGCGGGCGACGGGATCGAGGAAGACCATCCGGACGACGTTGTCGAAAAGCGCGAAGTCGGCGTACAAGGCGCGGCCCAGGGAGTTGGCCGCCAACACGTCCAGCGCGGGACCGAGCACCATTGCAGGCGTGTCGATTCCGTGCTCGACGAAGCCCATGAGTTCGTCGTCGACCTCGGCCGAGGATGCAGCGGAGATCGCGCGGGGTGCCGGCTGGGTCAACCGATAGAGGTATTCGGCGGCATGGCGGTCCAGAAGCAGGGCGCGCGAAACCGAATTCACCACCTGTTCGGACGGATGCAGCTCCCGGCCCTGCTCGAGTCGGGTGTAGTAGTCAGTGCTCAACCCGGCCAAGAGCGCAACCTCCTCGCGACGTAGGCCCGGCACGCGCCGATCGCCAGACACAGGAATGCCTGCGGCGGCAGGGGTCACCTCGTCGCGTCGCGCGCGGAGGAACTCCCCGAGTTCGTTGGTGCCGTTCATTGCGGCTCCAAGTTATCGCAGTGACTTCTGCTCTGCGGGGGTGTCACGCACCCCCTCATCCACGGGTTCCAATGCCTACCGTGGAACGTGTCGAGGTGGCCGCACGGGAGAGGACGAGAGATGCGATGACACGGACCGGCCGGTTCTGGGAACGAGGTGCGATCCGACAGTCCCGACGAGGAAACTACTGGCTCCCAGGGGAACGCGTCACGATCGACGGCGAGCAGTACCAGCACGGCGCGATGTTCGTATCGTGGGAGGCTCCGCCGAAGCCGCAGAATTCCGTCCCCCTCGTGCTGGTGCACGGTGGCGCGGTGCAGGGCACCGAGTGGCTCGACACTCCCGATGGCAGACCAGGTTGGGCGCAGCGGCTCGTCGAGGCGGGCTATCCGGTGTTCGTGGTCGACCGCCCGACACAGGGACGTTCGCCCTACCACCCGTCGGTCAGCGGGCCGATGGGGCCACCGTTCTCCTACTCCGAGGGCCGCACCGTGTTCTTCCCGCCGGACCCGTCGTACCGGCACACGCAGTGGCCGTTCGACATCGACGACGCGGCGGCTCTCGATGCCTTCATCGCCGCGTTCGGACCACTGCCGGCCGATCTCGCGGAATCCCAACGCCTGGATGCCGATCGCCTCGCGGATCTTCTGGACCAGATCGGTCCCGCAGTCGTCGTGACGCACTCGGCATCGGGACCTGCCGGCTGGCTGGTGGCCGACCGACGACGCGACCTGGTGCGCGCCATCGTCAGCGTCGAACCGATGGGACCTGCCTTCGCCACCATCCCCCACATCGGCACCCTGGCATGGGGATTGACGGCAGCTCCGTTGACCTACGACCCGCCGTTCGCCACCGCCGACCAGGCGGCGGCGGCGGACCCGCAGGCGCTGCGCGTTCCCGCCCTGGACGGTCTGCCGGTGGCGATCGTCACGGGGGGTGCGTCGCCGTTCGCTCGGGCCGGCCGGGACATCGTCGCCTGGTTGCAGACGGCGGGGGCTCGCGCCGACCACGTGGACCTGCCCGCGTCCGGGGTACAGGGCAACGGCCATGGCCTGATCTACGAACGCAACTCCGACGCCGCGCTGGCACCCGTGTTGAAATGGCTTGACGTCACCCTTCATTGACTTGTTCAACTAAGGTCCCGACCCTTCGTCTCGGGACTCAACGCGGTCGTGACCAAGCCGATCGTGACCACGACGACGATGTACAGAGCGAACACCCATTCGTGGTGGTGGCTGGCCAGCCAGGTCGCGAGGTAGGGGGCGGTCCCGCCGAAGATCGCGACGGTGAACGAGTAGGGCACGCCGATACCCGAGGCGCGCACGTGGGTGGGGAAGAGTTCGGCGAAGTACGCGGGCATGATGCCGACGAAGGCCCCCAAGAAGAACAGCGCTACCGAGGTGACGACGAACAGCCGGACCGGTGAGTCGTCGACGGCCGCCAGAAGGGGAAGCGACAGGACCATGAACGCCACCGAGTAGATGCCGAAGACCGGCCTGCGCCCGACGCGATCAGAAAGCTTGCCCCACAACGGCAGCGTCACCATGAAGACCAGGTTGGCCCCGACGGTGGCCCACAACGCGCCGCCGGCGGGAACACCGCGCGAGCTGATGGCGAACCCGGAGATGCCGATGGACCACGTGTAGACCACGACGGTGCTGGCCAGGCTGAACCCGATCATCCTGGCCAGGTTGGCCTTGTTCTGCGCCAGGCCGCGCAGTAGTTCCCGCATGGTGGTCGGCGGTAGCGGCTGCTCAGACGAACCGGAATCCGTCTCGGCCAGAAAGGCTTCCGTCTCGGGCAGGGTTCGCCGCAGATAGAGGCCGACGAGACCGAGCAGTCCGCCGAGCAGGAACGGCACCCGCCACGCCCAGTCGCGAACCGCGTCGACGCCGACGATGCTGGTGGCACCGGCACCGATGAGCGACGCCAGCACGACCCCGGCGGTCACCGAGACGTACAGGCTCGTCGACCAGAGGCCCCGTCTGGCACGCGGGGCGACCTCGGCGATGTAGGTGTAGGACGCCGCGATCTCGCCGCCATGGGCCAGCCCCTGACCCAGCCGCGCGGTGATCAGGATGATCGCCGCCCAGACCCCGACCTGACTGGCCACCGGCGTCAGCCCGATCACCAAACTGCCTGCCGCCATGAGCAACATCGACGTCGTCATCGAGAAGCGTCTGCCGCGCCGGTCGGCCAACCAGCCGAAGACGAACCCGCCGATGGGCCGCATGAGGAAGCCCACCGCGAAGACGGCCAGGGTGGACAGCAACGCGCCGGTGGCACCGTCGTCGACGAAGAATTGTGCGGCGAAGAACGGCGCGAAGATCGCGTAGACGCTCCAGTCGTACCATTCCAGCGCGTTGCCGATGCCGGCCCCGAGCAGCGTGCGGAACGGGCGCCTCGGCTCCGCGTCGTCGAGTGCCGACGCCTGGACCGGGTGATGGTTCGGTAGGGTCATGGGTCCTCCTCGGGCCATGGTGAATCAGCACCGCGGCGCAGGTCGCCCGGTGCAGGTCTAAGCTCGTCAGCGCGGCGGCCGGCGGCCCATCTCGACGGCGCGCCGCACGGCTCGCACCGCATTGGTGTATCCGGTACACCGACACAGGTTGCCGCTCAACGCATCCCGGATGACTTCCGTCGGTGGATCGGGGTTGCGGTCGAGCAGGTCGGTCGCCGCCAGCAGCATTCCCGGCAGGCAGAAGCCACACTGAAAGGCGTACTCCTCCATGAAGGCTCGCTGCACCGGGCTCGGCTCACCGTCGTCGTCGGCCAAACCCGCGAGGGTGTCGACGCGGCCGCCGTCCACGCGGGCGGCCAGCACCAGGCACGTCTTGACGCACCGGTCGTCCACCACGGCGGTGCAGGTTCCGCAGTCTCCGTTTCGGCAGCCGGCCCGGACCTCGGTCAGGCCGAGCTCCTCGCGCAGGACGTCGAGCAGGGTGAGGTCGGCGTCGACGGCGAGATGCACCGGGCGTCCGTCGACCACCAGGTCGACGGTGACCGTGTCGGCACCCACGGCGTCGTCAGTCATGACCCACCCTCCTGCAGTGCCAAGCCCACGGCGCGCGCGGCCACCTCGGGAGCCACCCGCCGTCTGTAGTCCCAGTCAGCACGCAGATCCGACCACCGCTGCGCCACCGGAATCCGATCCAGGTGCTCGGCGACCTCGCCGCGGACGGCGCCGTGGTGCACGTCCGGCAGCGGGATCCGTTGGGGCACGTCGGCGACGCCGCCGATGACGACGTGTCCGGATGACACCGCGGCGGCGGTGAGAACCGGCCAGGACGATTCGGCGAACTTCACCTTGACGTATCCCGACCCTGTGTTCTGGAACGGAATCCGGATGGCCGTGACGAACTCGTCCGGCCGAAGATCGGGATCCTCGGCGCCGCGAAGGAATTCGGCTGCGCCGACGACGCGGGATCCCCCGCTCGAACGGACGACGACCTCCGCGCCGAGAGCGACGAGGGCAGCCGGGCCGTCGGACTGCGGCCGCGCCGCACACAGTGCGCCGACGAGCGTGCCCTGGTTGCGGATCTGGATGCCGCCGGTGATTCCCGAGCACAGGCGATGAAGCAGGGGAAGTCGAACCCGGACGCTCTCGCAGTCCAGCAACTGCTGGTAGCACACCAGGGCGCCGATCCGGATCGCGTCCGACTGCACCTCGATGCGATCCATCCCGGCCCTGCCGAGGTCGACGACGATCGACGGAAGCACGTCACCGCGGACGAGCGCTGGGACGGTCAACGTACCCCCGCCGATCAGCAGGGCGTGCTCGGCACGGGCCACGACGCGGGCCAGGACCTCGGCGACGTCGCCCTCGCTTCTGGGCACCACGGTGCGGAAGGCACTCACGGGGCACCCCTGGACTCGGCGATCAGGGCCAGCACCGCAGGCGGGGTCAACGGGATCGAGGTCACCGGCGCCACGGCGTGGCCACTGCGGTGCAGCGCGTCGTCGACGGCGTTCGCGACCGCGGCGAGCGCGCCGCCGACACCGGCCTCACCCGCGCCCTTCGCTCCCAGTAGCGTGTAGGGGGCGGGTGTCTCGTAGTGACCAATCACGAAGTCGGGCAGGTCGTTTGCCCGCGGAATGAGGTATTCCTTGAACGTGCGGGCGGCCAACGTACCCCCGCCGTCGAAGCGGCTCTGCTCGAACAGGGCGAGGCCCACCCCCATGGCCATTGCGCCCTGAAGCTGACCCTCGACGAGCACGGGTTCCAGCACCCGGCCGCAGTCGTGCACCGCGGTCAGCGTCAGCACCCGGACGATGCCGGTGCTGAGGTCGACGTCGACCTCTGCGACGTAGGCGCCGCTGGAGAAGTACGGATAGCTGTACCGGAAGGCCGGATCCTCCGGCGGTGTCGGTCGGTAACCGTGGGTACACGCCAGCCAGTCGTCCCCGCTGGACCGCAACGCCAGCCGGCAGACGTCGGCCAGCGCCATGGGTGCGCTGCCGGTGACCCCGACGGCCCCGTCGACCAACGTGACGTCGACCGGTGCGACGCCGAGTTCGACGGCCGCGACGTCCCGCAGTCGGTCGGCCAGTTGTCGGGCGGCGAGCACCACCGCGGCCCCGCCGACTGCCGCTCCCCGGCTGCTGGCGTTGCCCGTGCCCGGCGGGCAGAGGTCGGTGTCTCCCTGGATCACGGTGACGCGGTCGGGCGTGGTTCCCAATTCGATCGCAGCGAGGCCGGCCAGGGCGGTGTCGTTGCCACCCCCGGGGTTGGTGACGCCGGTCAGCACGGTGACGTGACCGTGTCGGTCGACGCGCACAGTGGCGTTCTCGGTGGCCGCGACGGTGGGGATCACGCCGGGGCCCATCCGTCCCGCCGCGTGGCCGCCACCCTCGGGGGTGATCTCGAAGGCCACCCCGACGCCTCGTGGACGCGGCCCGCTCACCGCTGCGGCGGCCGTCACCGCGGCCGGGTGCTCGGCAAGGTCGAGGACCTGGTCCAGGACGGCTTGGAAGTCGCCGCTGTCGATCTGGTAGCCGGAGGGCATCCGATGCGGAAACGCATTGGCCTGCAACAGATTCCGGCGGCGTACCTCGACGGGTTCCAGATGCAGGCGGCGCGCCACGAGATCCATCACCCGCTCCATCACGAAGATGGGCGCCTCCTTGCCGAACCCTCGGCACGAGTGCCAAGGCGGCAAGTTGGTCTCCACGACCCGGGAACGGACGTCGACGTGGGCGACGTCGTAGGCGGTGGGCAGACTTGCCGCGCTGACGTAGGCCTGCCGCCAGCCCGGTGAGACCGATCGTGCGCCCACCGGCACCACCACGTCGTCGAGGAGTGCGCCGACCCGGCCGTCGTCGTCGAAGCCGACACGCACGCGGTGCACCTGTTCGCGGGCGCCGCCCAACATGCACTCGGCGCGCGTCTCGATCCACTTCACCGGCCTGCCGCACAGCATGCTCATCAGGCACACCAGGGGCTCCTCGACCTGCCCGGTCATCTTCAACCCGAACGATCCGCCGACGTTGGGCACCACCACGCGGATCGCGGTGGGTGACATGCCCAGCACCTCGGCCAGTTCGGTACGCAGCTGGAACGGTTGCTGGTGTGAGGCGTGCACGGTCAGCCGGCCCGACCGCTCGTCCCAGTCGGCCAGGTAGCCGCGCGTCTCCAGCGGAGCGGCGCCGCTGCGGCCGACGGCGAACTCGGCGTCGAGGACGTGGGGCGACCCCTGCAGTGCGACCTCGGGATCGCCGGTGCGAAAGTGGTTCTCGGCGATGAGGCGGGCGGCATCCGCGGCATCGAGGTGGTCGACGCCGAGGACACGTCGCGCGTCGAAGAGTGCGGGCAGATCGTCGTACGACACCGTCACCGCCGCCGCGGCAGCGCGCGCGGCGCGGGCGTTCTCGGCGGCGACGACGGCGATCGGCTCCCCGACGTAGCGCACCAGGTCGGTGGGTAGCGCCTGCAGCGGTTGGCTTTCGGCGCCCAGCAGCTCCGGGACGCCGAACTGGTACGGCAGAGTGGCCAGCAGCGACGACGCCTCCCGGCCGTCGAGCACCCGGACGACGCCGGGGTAGGACTCCGCCCCTGTCGCGTCGACGGCCAGCAGTCGGGCGTGGGCCCTGGCGCTGCGGACGACGGCCATGTGCAGCATCCCCGGGACACGGAGATCGTCGACGAAACCTGCCCGGCCGACGACGAAGTCACGAGCGTTGCGCTTGGGCCAGGTGGCTCGGGTGCTGGTGCTCATCACTCTCCTCGCTGAGATCGACGGACGACGGGGCGGAGGTGCCGACTCGCTGGTCGCTATCCCTTCATCCGGGCGAGGCCCTCCAGGGCCAGTCCGTAGCCGAGCAGACCGTGCATCCGCTGGCGGAGGTCTTCGGTCAGCACGGTGCGGCTGTACCGGCGCACCAGGCGCGGCTGCTTCATCAGCAGTGCCGCCAACTCGCGTGCCCGGGGCAGCAGGTCTGCCTTGGGTAGTACCTCGTTGACGATGCCGATGTCGCGCGCCTCCGTAGCCGAGATTCGTTGTCCGGTCAGGAGGAAGTAGCGTCCCCGCGTCGGTCCCATCAGCAACGGCATGACGATGTGCATCCCGTCGCCGGGCACCATTCCGCCGGCGAAGTGTGCGGTGTCCTGAAAGTAGGTGTCGCCGCTGGCGAGGACGATGTCGGATACCAGCGGGATCTCGGCGTGCCGGACGGCGGGACCGTTGATGGCGGCGATGACGGGGGCCTCGATGGACAGCAGGTTGGGCAACAGGTGCTTGCCCTCCCATTGGATGGGGTCGTAGACCTCCGGGGTCATCGTCCGACGGTTGGGGTGTTGTCCCGGAGCGATCGCCGGCCCGCTGAACTCGTCCCCGGTGCCGGTCATGATCACCACGTCGTTCTCGCGGTCGCGGCCGATTTCGAGGAACGCGTCCTCGAGTTCGTTGTGCGCCAACAGGCTCCACTGCAGCGGCCCACCGTCGGAGTGAAGGTGCAGTTCCAGGACACCGTCGGTGCGTTCCATCCGGATGGTCTGGTAGCGGTCCCGGTAGTCGTCGAAGGTCGTGGGTTTGCGGTCGAGGTGCGTCATGGTCGCCTGGGCGGTCGTTGGATGCGTGTCGGTCATCGGGGAGCTCCGTTCTCGGTGTCGTCGTCGAACATGGCCACGGCGCGGGTCCAGCCCGCCGATGCGGCGTGGATCTTCACGGGAAAGCAGGCGATGGTGAAGCCGTGTGGGGGTAGCTCTTCGAGATGCCGGAGCTTCTCGATCTGGCAGTACTCGGTGTGGCGACCGGCCTTGTGTCCCTCCCAGATGATGGAGGCGTCGTGGTCACGGGCGTAGCGCTCGACCACGTAGTCGAACGGCGCATCCCAGCTCCACGCGTCGGTGCCCACCACCCGCACGCCCCGGTCGCACAGCCACAGGGTTGCCTCCCGGCCCAGTCCGCAACCGCTCTGCGCATACTCGGGAGTGCCGAACCTGGCTGCCGCAGAGGTGTTCACGACGACGATGTCCAGCGGCTGCAGCGAATGACCGATGCGGTCGAGCTCGCGCTCAACGTCGGCGGCGGTGGCGACGTAACCGTCCTCGAAGTGCCGGAAGTCCAGCTTTACGCCCGGCCGGTGGAACCAGTCCAACGGCATCTCGTCGATCGTGCGGGGACGGGAGCCGTCCTCCATCAACGACGAGTAGTGCCACGGCGCGTCGACGTGGGTCCCGTTGTGCGTGGACAGGTGCACGGTCTCCAGAGCGAACGCCTCGGCGTTCGGCAATTCCTCCGCGCGTAAGCCCTCGTATCGACCCTGCAGCATGGGCAACGTGTCCTGGTGGCTTCGATATTCGATCGAGAACTCGTACCCCGGCGGGTCGGCGGGGACGTCGTTCTGCAGTGACATCGAGATGTCGACGAATCGAGTCATCGGTGACTCCCCTCTCGTTGGCTGTGACGACTTCCTGGCGGTGAGTCCCACTGTGACGCGCGTCAACGGAGGGGTCAAACGTTTGATATCAAGGCCCGTCTGGCGTGGTCGGCAGCGGACCCGGTGCAACGGAGCGGTCTTCCGTGCCCAAATGTCGTGGGCTGCAACATGTCCGCGGGACACGGCACCGCGATCAGACTCGCGCGGTCGACTCGCGGCGCACGACGTGTGGTTCGTCGGGCACCACGACGCGCCGCGGCCGGCCCCCGTGGACCAGGGTCAACGCCAGATCCACGGCCTCCGCCCCAAGCCGCTCGGCCGGCAGCCACACGGCCGTCATCGGCGGTACCAAGAAGTTCGCGAGATCGTCGTCGTGCAACGAGACCACCGACATGTCCGCCGGCACCGCGATTCCGCGCTGGTGCAGTGCGGCCAGGACCCCGACCGCCATCGGGAACGTCGCAGCCACGATGGCCGTGGGCATGGGCCGCCGCTCCAGTGCGCGCATCGTGCCGTCGAAACCCGCGGCGCGATCGCGCTCCGGCAGCTCGACGACGGCAGCGTCGACGCCCAATGCGGCGCATTCCCTGACGAATCCGCGGCGGCGTCGAACCATCGTGTCCAACGTCTGCGGACCGGTGATCGCGCAGATTCGACGGTGGCCCAGGTCTGCGAGATGGCGGACCGCCACCGCCGACGCGTCGGCGTCGCGGAGCACGACGCTGGCCGCCACCCCGCGGACCTGACGGTTCACCAGGACAACCGATTGCGGCACCCGGGTCACCAACGTGCGCAACGCCTCGTCCTCGATGCGGCCCGAGGAGACCAGCAGGGCGTCGACGCTGCCGTGCATCAGCATCGAGGAGATGGTCTCGTGCGGATCCCCCGCGGCATGGGTACCCAGGACCAGCCCGTAGCCGTGCTCGTTCGCTCGCTCCTCGACGCCGTGGGCGATGGCGGAGTACACGGGGCTGCTGAAGCCGGGCAACAGCAGACCCAACGTCATCGTCCGGTCGTTGCGCAGCCCGCGCGCCGCGGCATTCGCCCGGTAGCCGATCTCCTCGGCGGCGGCCCGGATGCGCTCGCGGGTCTCCGCGGAGGCGAATCCTCGCGGGTCGTCGCGCAGCACCCGCGACACCAGGCTCGGGTCCACGCCCGCACGGTGCGCCACGTCGGCAAGAGTTGGCCGTCGCCGTCCGCGCTCCCCCGTCACTGTCCTCCGCGAGGTTGATGAATATGCTGCGAGCCTAGACGCCTCCAGCCAGGCGGGGCCCAAAGTCGCCACGTCGCCTCAGCCGGCGTCGACTGCGGCCGTGACCTTTGCGTCGTTCGCTACGGCGCAGCGTCGCGGAGCATGTCGGGAACGGGCCGCTGCAACCACGCGAACCCCCGCTCCAGCCCGCGCGAGCGCACGATCCGTTCGGCCTCGTCCGGCGCCGCGCCGCGCAGCCTGGTGGCGAGGTCCTCGTGGTCGGCGACGCGCTCCTTCAGATCGGGCAGCTGGGTATTGGTCACCATCATCAAGCCGATGCGACTCCGCAGTTGCTGCCACGTGCGGGTCAGCGTCGCGAGGTGGGAAGACCCGCACAGGGTTTCGTGAAACTGCCAATCGAGTTGACGGAACGTTTCGAGGTCGTTGGTCTCGACCGTCGTCCACATGTCGGCGACGATGCGGTCGAGCGTCGCGAGCCCCGCGCTGTCGGAGGCAACCATCGTGCGTGCCGCGAAGCCCTCGAGGAGGCTACGCATGACGACCATCTCGGCGAGTTCGTCGGCCGTCGGGTGAATCACGAAGGAACCCTGATGGGGAACCGCCTCGATGAGCCCGGCCTCCTGCACGTAACGCAGCGCCTCCCGGACCGGTCCCCTGCTGGTGCCGGACGACTCGGCGATCTCCGCCTCGTTCAGCCGCGTGCCTGGCGGAATGTCACCACGCCCGATCGCCTCGATGAGACCGTCGGCAATCTGCATCGACAGGGTCTTGCCGGGTGAGGCGGCCCGCCCGGGCGGCGCACTCGGCCACGAACCCGCAACGGGCGCTCCCGATCTCCGGACCATGTTCGCCGTCATCCCTTCGTCTCCCGTCTAGATTCTGGGGCAGCCTCACCAAGGTGTCAACACTGTCAACACCTCACACGATGGCCAGCGGCCTGGTCATCGCCGCCGTGGCACCGCGCATCCGCGCGGGGACGGCGACGAACAGGAATTCCGCGACGCCGTCGCTGCCGAGTTCCTCCAGGTACATCGACTCGATGAGATAGGTGCCCTGCTCGACGAGCAGGTGCCGGTGCACCGGGAACGGCTGGCCGGGCCAGCTCGCGGGCTTGACCTCGACACCGTTGGTGTCCGACCCCACGGCGCGAACACCGAGCGATGACAGATGACGGGCGAGCTCCTCGGAGACGCCCGCGGTCTCGTGCCGGCTGTACGCGTCGTAGTCGTCGGGCCAGAACCCCATGCACCCGGTGCGGAACAGCACGACGTCCCCGGCTTCGACCGTCAGGCCGGTGGTCCCGGTGATCTCGTCGAATTCCGCGACCGAGATCGAATGCCGAGGAGGAAGTGCGGCGAGACCCCGCGCACCGGCCACGTCGACGAGTATGCCGCGACATACCATCGGCGGGATCTCGTCGGCATCGCCGCTCCCGAGCCCGAAGTCGCTGCCGTGGGATGACGCGGCGTTGCCACAGACGATGTGACCCAACGCGTCGACGTGGGTGCCCGAATGCGTTCCTGCAATGAGGAGATCGGACACCATGCTGGTCGCGTCGGGGTCCGCGCGGCCGAACTGGTCGTGACCCTCGGCGCGCAGACCGGCCGGGCTCCGGTAGGTCAGCAACTGGAACGGCGGGTGGATCGGCGGTATCGGCATCCCGTGCCAACGGCCCGAATCGAGATCGTAGACGCGCCCTGTCCTGGGGATGGTGAACGCCGCCAGATCGACGGTGCGGGCCTCTCGACCCGTCACGATGCCCCCACGCTCACGGCGTTCTCGGTACCGAGTGGTCGGCGCGGCGCGGTCGGCATGTCCCGTAGGACGGGCAACACCTCGCGGCCCAATAATTCGACCGAGGCGAGCGAGTGCTTTAGTGGCATCCCGGCCCAGTCGGTCCGTAGGAGGAAGTGGTCGACGCCATGCCGGTCGCGCCAATCCTGCAGCGCCACGATGCAGTCGTCAGGGGTGCCGACGATGAACCGATCCGACGCCAGTTCGTCGTACTGGGTGCGGAAGCTCTCCTTGTCGGGCATGACGCGGTCCTGTCCCCAGTCGGCGTAGATGCTGTACTTCTTCTCCAGATGCGGTCGTGCCAGTTCGAGGGCCCGCTCTCTGGTTGGCGCACAGTAGATCTCGCGCATGATGGGCAGCTCCTCGGGGCTGGGTCGCCCGGCGGCGACGCGTTCGGCGCCGAACAGCGCCAATTGCCGTCCGATCGTCGTCATGGTCGCATGCGGATTGATCATCCACGTGTCGGCCAACCGGGCTGCGCGCTGGACGGCCTTGTCGGAGTTGGCCGCCATCCAGATGGGCGGACGGGGGTGCGCCGCCGGTCGCATCTCGGCGCGAACGCCCGCCAGCTTCACCCAGGGGAGGTCGGCATGCACCTCCGCACCGCTCCACAACTCCTCGACGATGCGCAGATTCGCAGTGAACCGCTTGATCTTCTCGCGCTGGTCGATGCCGAAGGCGTCGTACTCGACCTCGCGGTAGCCGAGTCCGACACCGAAGATCGAACGTCCCTCGCACATCACGTCCAACGTCGCGAACGCTTCGGCGGTGTCGACCGGGTTGTGCAGCGCCAAGAGGTGGATTCCGGTGCCGACGATCATGTGACCGGCTTCGGCCGCCACCTTGCCCAGCCACGGTAGGGGGTGCACGACGGCGTAGGTCTCGCTGAGGTGGTGCTGACCGCTGAACACCGAGTCGAAGCCGAGATCGCGCGCGGTGCGCAGCAGGGTCAACTGCTCGTTCATGATGACGACCGGGTCGGCGTCCGCGAATCGCTGATGGGACAGGTTGATGCCGAACCGAACTCGGCGTCGTTCGCGGACGTGGGTCTCTGGTGAGCTGTTCACCGTGTTCCTTCCTGAGTGGATCTTCTGGGATCGGAGTGGGTCAGCGCACCTTGGCCGACGACCACTGGTCGATGTCGACGCCCGACGTCTCACGCAGCCTGGTGATGGCGACCACCGACACGGTCGACGCGACGATGATGATCGCCGATATCGATGCCGTGCTGCTGGTCAACGCGAACAACCCCGCGGCGACGAATGGGCCCGGGCCCGACAGCAGTGCCGAGGACACGTGGAAGGCGATGGACAACCCGCTGTAGCGGACGCGGGTGGCGAACTGTTCGGCGAGGAAGCTGGCTTGCACGCTGTACGTGGCGCCGTGTCCGATCGTGATGGCGAGCATCATCGCGAGCACGATGAGGGGCGTGGATCCCGTGTTCAGCAGCCAGAAGAAGGGAAAGGCCACGACGCCGATCCAGATGGAGCCCGCGACGTAGACCGGGCGGCGACCGATCCGGTCGGACAGCAGCCCGAAGAGGGGCTGGACGAGGGCGTCGACGGCGGCGGCAATCATCACGGCGACCAGTATCGTCGACGACTCCAGGTGTAATTCGTTGCGGCCATGGGCAATCGACCACGTGGCGAAGACGTAGAAGGACACGTTGATCGCCGCGGGCGCGAGGATCGTGAGCAGCATTGTCCGGCGATAATCCCGCCACAGGGTGACGACGGGCGTCCGCTGCGCCGGTTCGCGTTCCTGCGCACGGCGGAAGACGGGTGACTCGACGATGTTGAGCCGGATGTAGAGGCCGACCCCGACGAGGACCGCACTCAGGAGGAAGGGCACGCGCCACCCCCACGACATGAACTCGTCGTCGGGCAACAGGGCGAACAGGTACAGCATCAGGGTTCCGAGCAGCAGGCCCAGGGGATTTCCCATCTGCGGGAAGCTCGCGTACAGACCGCGCCGGTTCGGCGGCGCGTACTCCAACGCCATCGTCGTCGCACCGCCGTATTCGCCGCCGACGGCGAAGCCCTGCATGATCCGTAGGACCACCAGGAGGATGGGGGCCCAGACCCCGATGACGGCATACGACGGCAGCAGGCCGATGGCGACCGTTCCGATGCCCATCATCAGGATCGACGCCACCAGGGTTCTCTTGCGGCCGTACTTGTCGCCGAAGTGCCCGAACACGATGGCCCCAAGGGGACGGACGGCGAAGGTCACGGCGAAGGCGCCGAAGGAGGCCAGGGTGCCGACCGCCGGCGAGAAGTTCGGAAAGAAGACCGTGGAGAACACGAGCGCCGTCGCGATGCCGTAGAGGAAGTAGTCGTACCACTCCGTGGCCGTGCCGATCATCGTGGTGATCGCAACCTTGCGCGCCAGTGCGCGCTGGGAGGGCGGCGCCGCCGTGGTGGGTGTGCTCATATTCGTCATCTGTCGCCGTCTCTTCCACGTGGGTTCCGGTAATGGCGGGTGCGGTGACGGTCGGACCGAGATCCGACGGGCATCGCCCAGGTACGCCGGCCCGAGGGCTCGAGCGTGGCCGTCGAGGTGACTGGGTCACATCGACCGTGCCACTGTGGCATCCATCACCACAACTGTCAACAGTGTCAACAGTTTGGGTGCTCACGCGTGCCCGGCACGTCTACGCGCCCAAACGCCCCCTCGATCTGGCACTGCCGCTAACTGTTGACAGTGTTGACACTTGCCCGAAGAGCGTGCCATAGTCGAACTGGCACGAGATCGGGATCACAACTCGGGGTGCTGACATGGACCCCTCTGGTCCGAATCGCAGTGGCAGGAAGGACAGCTCGATGGCCATGACAGTGGTGGAGAAGATCATCGCTCGGCACGCAAATGTCGAGGTAGTGAAGCCCGGCGACATCGTCTCCGTGGACGTGGACGTGGTGATGGCCAACGACATCACCACCAGCCTGGCGGTGCGGGCCTTCCGCGCGACGGGAGTGGACAAGGTGTTCGATCCCTCCCGGGTGTGCCTGGTGCCGTCGCACCTGTCCCCCAGCATGGACATTGCCTCGGCAATTCTCAGCAAAGATCAGCGCGAGTTCGCCAGAGAACAGGGCTGCGTCTACTACGAACACGGCCGCGCCGGCATCGAGCACGTTCTGCTCCCGGAGGAGGGCCACATCCTGCCCGGCGAGCTGTACGTCGGCGCCGACTCACACACCTGCACCGTTGGCGCCATCGGCGCCTTCACCACCGGGATGGGGTCGACCGACATCGGCGTCGCGATGGCGACCGGCACCACCTGGCTCAAGGTGCCCCCGACGATCCGCGTCGAGTGCACCGGCTCGTTCTCCGCCTGGGTCACCGCGAAGGATCTCATCCTCGACGTGGTGAACCGCATCGGTCTCGACGGTGCCCGGTACAAGGCCATTCAGTTCGCCGGCCCGGCCGTCGACGCGCTCTCCATGGATGCCCGGTTCACCTTGACGAACATGGCCATCGAGTGTGGCGCCAAGGCCGGCATCATCGAGGCCGACGCCGTGACCGATCAGTGGTTGCTCGGGCGTGCCAAGCGCTCCTATGAGCCGGTGCACGGTGACGCCGACGCCACCTACGAGTGCATCGTCGAGATCGACTGCAGCGCCTTGGAACCCAAGGTTGCGATGCCCTTCGCACCCGCCAATGGTCGTCGCCTCGACGACGTGCTGGCCGAGGGTGACCTGCCGATCGACCAGGTCTTCATCGGCTCGTGCACCAACGGCCGGTTGGAGGACCTCCGGCTGGCCGCCGCGGTGATGGCCAACCGGCCGGTTCACCCCAACGTGCGCTGCATCGTGGTGCCCGCCTCCCAGTCCGTCTACCGGCAGGCTCTGAAGGAGGGCATCGTCAGCGCACTCACCGAATCCGGCTGCGCCGTCGAGGCCGCCAGCTGCGGCCCGTGCGCCGGCGGGGCCCTGGGAGTGTTGGCCGAGGGCGAGCGCTGCGTGTCGACCAGCAACCGCAACTTCCCCGGTCGCATGGGACACCGCGACGCGGAGATCTACCTCGTCAGCCCGGCGGTGGCGGCGGCCAGCGCCATCGCGGGTCGGCTCGCGCATCCGCGCGACGTCCTCGACGAAACCCCCCTCACGGCAACGGACCTCGTTGGACAAGGAGCACAGGCATGAAGTTCCACGGCACCGCACATCGCTTCGGCGACCACGTCGACACCGACCAGATCATCCCCGGCCGCTACCTGACGAGCAGCGACCCCGCGTTCCTCGCCAAGCACGCCATGGAGGGCGCCCTTCCGCCCGGTTTCGCCGACCGGGTCACGGCAGGCGACGTGATCGTCGCGGGCGTGAACTTCGGCTGCGGCTCGTCGCGCGAACACGCACCGCTGGCACTCAAGGGCGCCGGGGTCAGCTGCGTGGTCGCAGAGTCCTTCGCCCGCATCTTCTTTCGCAACGCCATCAACATCGGACTGCCCATCATCGAGTGCCCCGACGGCCTCGACTGGGTGACCGACGGTGACGAGGTGGTCGTCGACGTGCGCGCCGGCACCATCGTCGACACCGCAAACCAGCAGCAGCGCAACGTCGCTCCGTTCGACGACTTCATCGTCGAGCTGCTCGACGCTGGCGGCCTGGTGCCCTACGCCCGCAAGCAGCTCGCCGCCAAGGGAGCACCGTCATGACTGCGTCCGACACCGCCCTTGGCACCCGGCGCCAATCCGTCCTGGACCGACTCACCGCCGACCGTGGCAGTTTCGCCCCGGCCCACGCGATGATCGCCGACTGGGATCCGCGCGCCGTGGAACTGTTCCACGACAACTACATGCACGTCATGACCGGTGACGGCCCGCTGACCCCGAAGTTCCGGGAGCTCCTGCTGATTGCCGTGGATGCGGCCACCTACTACCACGACGGCACGCGCGTCCACATCCACGACGCCCTTGCCAAGGGCGCCACCGAGGACGAGGTCTTCCAGGCGATCAAGGTCGCCGCACTCGCCGGTGGCATGCACGTACTCCTCGCCGGCGCCGAACAGCTGCGCGTCGTCCTCGAGCAGCGGGGGGCGGACTCGTGAGCGCCAACGCCAAGCTGCTCGCCGCCGTCGACATCGGTGGCACCTTCACCGACATCGTCGTCATCGACCCGCGGCCGGGCCGGCAGGACGGCGGATCGGTCCGTCACACCGCGAAAGTGCCGAGTTCACCGTCGGATCCAGCGGGCGCGGTGCTGGCCGGGCTGCAGCAGGTCCTCGGCTCCATCGGCCGCATCGTGGCCGACCTCGACTCGGTCATGCACGCCACGACGGTGGCCACCAACGCGCTCCTCGAGCGCACGGGGGCCCGGGTGGCATTCTGCACCAACGCCGGATTCGAGGATCTGCTCGAAATCGGTCGTCAACGCAACCCCGACCCCTTCGACCTCTCCCGGTCCAAGCTGGCCCCGCTGGCCGAACGCGCCGACGTCGTCGGTGTCCCCGGTCGGCTGGACGCCCTGGGCGGGGTCGTCGACGAGTTGCAGGTCGACGCCGCCGTCGACCGGGTCAGGACGCTCGTCGCCGAGGGCGCCGCGGCCGTCGCGATCTGCCTGCTGCACGCCCATGTCAACGGCACCCACGAACGCGTGCTGCGTGACGCACTCGTCGAGGCGATCCCCGGTGTGCCCGTGGTGATGTCGCACGAGGTGGCACCCGAGGCGCGAGAGTACGAACGCGCCAGTACCTCGGTGATCGCCGCGTACCTCTTCGGCTCGGTGAACCACTATCTCACCGAGCTCACCGAGCGGCTGTCCTCGCACGACGGGCCGGACGCGGTCTGGGTGATGGGTTCCTCGGGTGGCATGCTCCCCGCGGCGCTGGCTGCCCAGCAGGCACATGCGTTGATCGAATCCGGCCCTGCGGCAGGCGTGATCGGCGCCGCGGGTTGGGCCGACGACCTCGACGTAACCGATCTGATCACGTTCGACATGGGCGGGACGACGGCCAAGGGCGCACTCATCGTCGGTGGCAAGCCCCGCTTGAACTACGACTACGAGGTCGGCGGGCCCGCCCATGCGGGCAACTTCCTGATGAAGGACACCGGCTATCCACTGCGATCACCGGTCGTCGACCTCGCCGAGGTGGGCACCGGCGGCGGCAGCATCGTCTGGGAGGACGCCGCGGGCTCACTGCGGGTGGGACCGCGCAGCGCGGGTGCCGAGCCGGGCCCGGCGTGCTACGCCCGGGGCGGCGTCGAGCCCACCGTGACCGACGCCGACGCAGTCCTCGGCCGCAACAGCAACTTTCGGGGCAACTCCATCGGCACCATCGACGTCGAGCGGGCCCGCGAGGCATTCCTGCCGCTGGCCAAGGCGCGCGGCACCACGGTCGAGGAGGTGGCCGAAGGCGCGCTGGCGTTGGCCGCCGCGCAGATGGCCGACGCCATCCGACTCGTCACCTCGTCGCGGGGGCACGACCCGCGCTCGCTGGCGATGATGCCGTTCGGCGGTGCCGGACCGGTCCACGCCTGGGCCGTCGCCCGCCACCTCGGCATCCGGTCACTCATCGTGCCACCGGTCCCGGGGGTGGCCTCCGCGGTGGGCCTGCTGTCTGCGCCCTTCACCGTCGAACAAGCCCAGGGCGTGCGGCTGCGGGTCGACTCCGACGACGACCTGACCGCCGCCATGGCCGTCGTCACCGATCTCTCCGAGCGGGCGCACGTGGTACGCAACCGCAGTGTCGGCAACGGGCAGTCGACCCCGGCGACGTCGAGCGACCAGCCGACGACGGTCGTGTCCTTCGGGATGCGCTACGTCGGCCAGTCCTACGAAGTGGTCGTCGACCTCCCCGACAACCAGGTTCGCGTGGACCGGGACGACCTGCTCGCAGCGTTCCGGTCTAGCCACGAACAGGCCTACGGCTTCGCCGGTTCCGGCCGCAACGCCGAGATCGTCGTCGTGCGGGTGCGCGTGCTCGAATCCCTCGGCACGGCACCGCCGACGAACACGACGCCCACCGAGTCCGACGACCACCCGACCAGTCCGGTGATGTTCGACGGCACCTGGTGGGACACCGAACTCGTCGAACGGGCAGCCGTGGGAAACCGGGTCATCACCGGACCGGCGCTCATCCAGCAGGCCGACACCACCACGGTGGTACCGCCGGGAGCCACCTGCCGGGCATTGGACCGCGAGTTCATCCTCGTCGACCTGAACACCCCCGACGATCAGGAGAAGAGCGCATGACCACGTCTCTGACACACGGCGTCCACGACGACGTCACGATGCACATCTTGGCGAACTACTTCAAGACCACCGTCAACGAGGCGGAGGCGGCACTGGTTCGGGCGGCCTACTCACCCATCATCAAGGAGTCATTCGACTGCTCGGTGGCCATCGTCAGCCCGACCGGCGAGTACTGGGCCCAGGCCGACGCTGTGCCAGGGCAACTCGGCGTGCTCGCTCCCGCCACCGTCGAGGTGATCGCCAAACACGCGGCCAGCAATCCCATCCCGCTGCGTCACGGCGACATCGTCCTGAGCAACGACCCGTATCTCGGCTGTCCGCACCTCAACGACTTCGTCTCCGTCCAGCCGGTGTACGCCGGCGATGCGTTGCTCTGCTACGTGGCGACCCTGGCCCACTACACCGACGTCGGCGGCAAGACGCCCGGCAGCATGCCCGCCGACGCGACCGAGATCTACCAGGAGGGTCTGCGCCTTCCGCCCCGGTTGATCATGCACGACGATCGGATCGACGAGTCGACGGTCGAACTGTTGATGGCCAACAGCCGTACCCCGGACTTCCTCAGGGGTGACCTGCACGCCCAGATCGCGGCCAGCAAGCTCGCGACGCGCAGCGTGGCCGAGGCGGTCCGGCGCTACGGCGCCGACGGCGTCCGGACCTACCTGGACCGGTACCTCGACTACACGGAACGGTTGATCCGCAACCAGCTCAACGCCTTTCGGCCCGGCACGTACACCGCGAGCCGCCCCATCGATTGGCTCCACGACGAACGATCGGCCGACGATGCCCCACCCGCCCACGTCGTCGTGGACCTGACCGTCACGCAGGACGGTCTACTCGTCGACTACTCCCGGTCGGTGGACCAGGTCGACAAGCCCATCAATGCCGTGGCGTCCAACGCGCAGGCGGCCGCCCTGGGCGGGGTGCGCGCCATGCTCGAGCCCCACACTCCGATTACCGGCGGCCTGCAACGGGTGTTCGCCACCAGAACCCGCACCGGGTCCATTCTCGATCCCGTACTACCGGCCCCCGTCGGCGCCAGGGCCATCGTTGCTGCCGCCGCCTTCCACGTCGTCGTCGACTGCCTCGGACAGGCCTTCCCGCCGCGTGCCGCCGCGTCGTCGAGTGGCGGCTCGACCATGCCCTACACGTGGATGTCGACCGCCCGCCGCGAGGGACCATCCGTTCTCCTGGTGGACAACTCGTTGCGCGGTGGAGCGGGCGCCACGGCGACCAGCAACGGAGGATCCGCGATCGACAACTCCCTCACGAACGCGACGAACTACCCGGTGGAAGTGCTGGAGCAGGACTACCCGGTTCGCATCGAGCGCAACGAGATTCGACGCGGATCGGGTGGGGCCGGTGCGCACGCCGGAGGTGACGGACTCACCCGCGCGGTGCGGTTCCTCGAGCCGGGCGTGCTGTCCATCCGCGGGCACCACGATCACTTTCCGCCACGAGGCTCGGCCGGCGGTCACGATGGCTCCCCTGCCGAGTTCTGGCTGCGCCGCGACGGACAGGACACCCGACTCCCCGGCACCGCTACCGCAGTACCCACCCTCGCCGATGACGTGTTCATCGCCCACACCCCAGGAGGAGGCGGCTATGGCACACCCACCGTCTGATTCGTCGACCCATTCGTCCGTCGTACCCAACCACGCCGCCACGCTGCGTGCGATGTTCGCCTCCGGCACCACGGTGCACGCCCCCGGGGTGTACGACGCCATCACCGCCAGAATCGCCGAATCCTGCGGTGCACCAGCGGTTTACATGTCTGGTGCAGGTGTGTCGGCGGCCCGTGGCTTCCCCGACTACGGTCTGCTGACGATGTCGGAGATGACGGCCAGCCTCGACATCGTCAACCGGGCCGTCGACGTGCCGGTCATCGCCGACGCCGACACCGGGTACGGCAACGAACTGAACGTGGCGCGCACCATCATCGAGTACGAACGCCGCGGCGTGGCCGCACTCCACCTGGAGGACCAGGTGTTCCCTAAGCGATGCGGGCACCTGGACGGCAAGGAGGTCGTGCCCGTCGGCGAGTACGTCGACAAGGTCCGTGCGGCCGTCGACGCCCGGCGGGGCGATCTCGTCCTCATCGCCAGGTCCGATGCCCGCACCCCCATCGGACTCGACGCGGCCCTGTCACGGGTGAACGCAGCACTGACAGCCGGGGCGGACATGGCCTTCGTCGACGCGCCCGCCAGTCGAGACGAGATCGCCGCCATCCCCAAGATGGTCGACGGTCCCTGCGTCCTGAACCTGGTGCCTGGCGGGAAGGGCCCGGTGCTCGACCTCGACGAGATCGAAGGGTTGGGCTACGCACTCGTGATCGCGTCCAGCTTGCTGCTCTACGCCACGACCGACGCCGGGATCACCACCACCCGAACGTTCTTCGACGAGCGTCGCCATCCCGAACCGACCGTGGTGACCACCCTGCCCGGGTTGTTCGAGCTCTTCGGGGCGGGCAAGTGGGACGCCCGTCGGGCCACCCCCGTGACGGCGCAGGGCTGACGGCCATGAGCGAGAGCATGCGTGCCGCGGTCGTGACGCGCACCGGCGGGCCCGAGGTCTTCGAGATACGCGACGAGCCCGTGCCCGTCCCCGGCGCGGGCGAGGTGCAGATCCGGGTCGCCTACGCGGGGCTGAACTTCTCCGAGGTCTATGCCCGTCGCGGCCAGACCCCCGGTTTCACACCGCCGTTCGTTCCGGGACTGGAGGTGTCGGGCCACGTCTCTGCGGTCGGCGACGGCGTCGAGGGACTACCGGTGGGCACGCCGGTGGCTGCACTCCCGCGTCGCGGCGGCTATGCCGAGTACGTCGTCTGCCCCGCCGAGCGGGTGTTCACCGTGGGCGACGGCCAGTTCGGAAACGACGCCGATCCCACCGTTCTTCGGCAGGCCGCCGCCGTTCCAACCACGGTCGCCACCGCATGGCTGCTGCTCGTCGACGCCGCGCGCGTCGGCCCGGGTTCGACGGTCCTCGTCCATGCCGCGGCGGGGGCACTGGGCGTCGCCCTGGCGTCCATCGCGCGCTTCCTGGGCGCGCGCACCATCCTCGGCACCGTCAGCACACCCGCGAAGGCGGAGTTCGCTCGCAACCACGGTTACGACCGCGTGTACCTGCGCGGCGACTGGGTCGAGGCAATGCGCGGCGACGGACGCGTGGGCGAGGTGGACGTCGTCGTGGACTCGGTCGGCGGCGTCACCTTTCGCAACAGCCGCAAGGTCCTGGCACCGTGGGGTTCCATCGTCGTCTGCGGTGACGCCGGCTGGAACGACCCGGAACTCATCGACCGCACCGAGCTGTGGTTCAGCAACACCGCCGTCATGGGTTTCAACATCGGCCAGGTGTCCAGCAGCCATCCGCAGCGGTACCGGTCCGGGGTGATCGAGGCCTTGAAGGCTCTGGGCAACAACCAGATTCACGTACCCATCTCCGCCACGTGGCCGTTGGCAGAGGTCAGCGCGGTCCACGCGGAACTCGAGGCGGCCAAGACCACCGGCAAGCACCTGCTGCAGATCGCCGACACCACGACCGACACCGAGGGCGGAGGAATCGACTCGTGACGACACCGGTCCACACCACACGCACCGTGCGATATCGGGGCATCCCCGCCCACCGCTACGCGTGGTTCATCGTCATCCTCATCTGGCTGACCAACATGCTGTCGTTCTTCGACCGCCAGGCCATGGCGTTCGCGGCACCCTTCATCGCCAAGGAAATCGGCTACGGCACCGCGACCATCGGCCTGATCACCGGCATCGTCTTCGCCAGTTACGCCGTCGCACAGATCCCCGGCGGACGTCTCGCAGACAAGTTCGGCCAGCGCAGATGGGTGATCCTCGGCGTCGTCTGGTGGACGATCTTCAGCGTGCTGACCGGAGCGGTCGCCCACACGCTGGCGCTGCTGCTCATCGTCCGACTCTGCATGGGCGTAGGCGAAGGCATCGTTCCCCCCTCGACCTACCGGATCATCGCCAACTGGTTCAGCACGGGCAAGAGGACCTTCGCTCTCGGTGCGATGCTGACCTCCGCCACCGTAGGGCCGGCGCTCGCCCCGCTGATCGCGGCCCCGATCATCGCCACGTTCGACTGGCGTGCGGTCTTCTACTTCTCGGCCATCCCGGGGATCGTCATCGCCGTGCTGCTGTGGCTCTGGCTGCGGGACTCCCCGAGCTCCCTCACCACCGACCCTCCGTCCAGCGCGGACCGCAACGCGTCCCCATCGCCGGAACCCAGGTTGAGCCTGCGAGACCTCGTCACCGCACGGCTGGTGATGAACACCCTCGCCATCTTCTTCCTGTTCTTCACCCTGTACGGCATCAACGCGTGGCTGCCCACCTACCTGTCGGTGTACCGCGGCCTCGATCTCGAACGGCTGGCGGCTTTTTCGAGCCTGCCCTACGTTGCCGGAGCCATCGGCATGCTGATTGGCGCCGCACTGTGCAACGGCCCGCTGAAGGACCACCGCGTCGGTTTCGTGGTCGCAGGCACGTTCGGAACGGCGCTGGCCATCCTCGGGGTGTGGGCGGCACCGGACGCCGTCATCGGCGAGGTCTTCATCGTGCTCGCGCTGTTCTGCACCTACATGATCTTCGGGCCGGCCTTCTCCACGCCGATGGATTCGGTACCCACCTCGGGTGTGGGCACCTACCTCGGCGCCATCAACATGGCGCCCCAGATCGCCGGTGTCGTCAGCCCGATCATCATCGGCGCCATCGTCGGACCCGACTCCTTCGTGCCCGCGTTCATCGCCATGGTGATCGCCCTTGCGCTGTCCATTGCCTGCCAGTTGTGGGTCGCCAACGACGACCGTCGCTCCCGCGTAATCGGCGCGTCTGCAACCGAAACGGCTCTCCCAGGACCAGGTGACGCCACCCCCGCGTCGTCTCCGACGACGGACCACCAGAGGAAGGAAGTTTCATGACGACCCATCTCGACCGCGCGAGCTACTACAAGAAGGCGACGGAAGAACCCAGCACCAACACCACCGCCGCGGGCGTCCGCGACACGGTCGCCAGCGTGATCGACGACGTACGCCACCGCGGGGACCTGGCAGTCCGCGAGTACTCCCAGAAGTTCGACAAGTGGTCACCCGAGCAGTTCCGTCTGGACGAACGGCAGATCAAGCAGATCGTCGACTCGGTTCCCGATCGGGTGCTCGAGGACATCACCACGGTGCAGTCCCGGGTACGGGCATTTGCCCAGCATCAACGGAATTCGCTGACGGACTTCGAGGTCGAGACCGAACCCGGTGTCCTCCTCGGGCAGCGGAACATCCCCGTCGCCGCGGCGGGCGCCTACGTTCCCGGTGGCCGCTACCCGCTGGTCGCCTCCGCTCACATGACCATCGTCACGGCGAAGGTCGCCGGCGTCGATCGAGTCACCGCGTGCACGCCACCCATTCGAGGGGAGATACCCGCCGCCACCGTGGCGGCGATGAGCCTCGCCGGCGCGGACGACATCTTCATCCTGGGTGGCACTCAGGCCGTTGCGGCCATGGCCCTCGGAACGGACACGATCGGCAAGGTCGACCTGCTGGCCGGGCCGGGCAACGCCTACGTGGCCGAGGCCAAGCGTCAATTGTTCGGCGAAGTCGGCATCGACCTGTTCGCCGGACCGACCGAGACGTTGATCGTCGCCGACGCGCAGGCAGACCCGTTCGTCGTCGCCGTGGATCTCCTCAGCCAGGCCGAGCACGGTCCCGATTCACCCGCCGTGCTCATCACGACGTCGGAAACCCTTGCGGCGCAGGTCTCCGATCTCGTCGACACGCTGCTGGCCGACATGCCGACCGCCGACTACGCGCGGCCCGCGTGGCACCACCACGGGGAAATCGTGGTGGTCGACGATCTCGCCTCGGCCTACGCTCTCGCCGACCGATACGCCTCCGAACACGTTCAGATCCTGACCGAGCATCCCCGCGAGGCCCTGGCGGCGATGCACAACTACGGCGCCATGTTCCTCGGTGAGGGGACGTGTGTCTCGTACGGGGACAAGGTGATCGGTACCAACCACACGCTGCCGACGCGCGGCGCCGCAAACTACACCGGCGGCCTCTGGGTGGGCAAGTACCTGAAGACCGTCACCTACCAAGAGGTCACCAGCCAGCACGCCAGTGCCGAGCTCGGTCGCCTGTGCGGACGAGCCGCACGCGTCGAGTCCTTCGAGGGACATGCCCGTTCGGGAGACGTGCGTGCCCACAAGTACGCCGGCGATCCCCTGCCCTGGGCGCCTGCCCGCTGACCCCGTGCGCTGACGACTGAGCCGAGGAGCACGCCAGGTTCAGCCTGACGTGCTCGGCGCCACGGCCGAAGGATCGACATGTTGGCCGTACTGGAAGCCTTCACCGTCATCACGGCGGTGATCGGCGTGGGTGGCGTCGTGGGTCGTACGGACGTGCTGGGCGCCGGTGCACGAACGACGCTCAACCGGACGGCCTTCTACATCGGCATGCCGGCGCTGATGCTGCTCACCCTCGGCGGGACCGAACCCTCGCAGGTCTTTTCGCCAATACTCATGATCTCGGCGGTGTCGGCGCTGGCGGTGTTCGCGCTGTACTTCGCGATTGCCACCCGGGTGCTGAAACGGTCGCGCGGCGAGGCAGCGATCGGGGCCTCGGCTGCGTCGGTCGTCAATGCGGGCAATCTGGGCCTTCCGCTCAGTGCGTACCTCTTCGGGAATTCGCACGTGGTGGCCGCAGTCATCTTGTTCCAGTATCTCGTCCTGGTTCCGCTGTGTCTTGCCGTCCTCGGCGCGGAAACGGCGGTACGTCCGACGGTCCGCGAACGCGTCGTTGCGCTAGTGCGCACGCCCGTCGTCGTCGCGAGCCTCGCGGGAATCGGGCTGTCCGTCAGCGGCTATCAGCTCCCGAATCTCCTCGGGGATACCCTCGAACTCGTCGGCGCACTGGCCATCCCGACGGTGCTGCTGGGGTTTGGCATGTCGTTGAGCTCACGGGAGCAACGGCCGCCACGGGCACCGACGAGCGATCTGATCCTGGCGGTGGTCTGCAAGGTGGTCCTGATGCCGCTGGCGGCTTACGCACTTGCGCAGTGGTGTTTCGACGCCGACGCGCAGCAGGTGACTCTGGCCACGGTGCTCGCCGCGCTGCCGTCCGCACAGAACGTGAATACCTACGCCGCGGTGCATGGCCGCGGAGAGGGATTGGCCCGCGACGCCACTCTGATCACCACGATTCTGTCGGTGGGCACCATCGCCTGCATCGTCGGCGTGCTGGGGTAAACCAGCGGCAACTGCGAGAACAGCCGGTCGCCGGACGTCGCCCGCATCACATCTCGACAATGTGCGTTCCGGTATCCGGCACCGCATGGTGCAGGACGCGCCCACCGCCGCCAGGCTGCAGGGGTGATGTCCCCGCACCCGCAAGTCCTATCCCGTCGCGTCACCGCCGGGGCGCGACGACTCGCGCAGGCCTCCGAGACGGGCGTTCCCTGTGCACCCGTCCGCGATCTGATCGGCCACGACGACGTCGATGCGGCGTATGCCGTCCAGCGTGCGAACGTCGAGCGCCGGTTGGCGGCGGGGGCGTCCCGAGTTGGACGCAAGATCGGCCTGACCTCACCCAGGGTTCAAGCGCAATTGGGGGTCGACCGTCCGGACTTCGGGGTCCTCCTCGACGACATGGACGTCAGTGGCCGAGATCAGGTCCCGATGAGATCGCTCCTGCAGCCCAAGATCGAAGCCGAGGTCGCGTTCGTGCTCGCCGAGGACCTCGACGGGAAGTCACTGACGATGGCCGACGTGTCGGCGGCAGTCGCGAAGGTCGTACCCGCCCTGGAGATCGTCGACAGCAGAATCTTGGACTGGGACATCACCTTTGGCGACACCGTCGCCGACAACGCCTCGAGTGGACTCTACGTGCTGGGGCGCACCTCCGTCCCGCTGCGCGACGTCTGCCCGCGCGAGGTGGTCATGGAGATGAGCGTCGACTGCCACGTCGTCTCGCGTGGTACGGGATCGGACTGCCTCGGCGACCCACTGGAGGCGTTGGCTTGGCTTGCGCGCACCTGCCGCGAACTCGACGATCCACTGCGTGCCGGGGAGGTCGTGCTGTCCGGGGCTCTGGGGCCGATGGCGACGGTACGGGCCGGCAGCCGGGTGCACGCCCACATCAGCGGACTCGGCGACGTCTCTGCAACGTTCTCGGGGGGTGCCGAATGAACGCCTCGTCAACGGTCAAGGTCGCGATCATCGGCTCCGGAAACATCGGCACCGACCTGATGATGAAGGTGCACAGGCGCTCTCGCGGTCTTCAGCTGGCGGCACTCGTCGGAATCGACCCGGCGTCGGAGGGACTTGAACGGGCCACGCGGATGGGGGTCGCGACGACCGCCGAGGGCGTCGACGGTCTGATCGCGATGGCGGACTTCGACGATGTCGCCGTCGTCTTCGACGCGACGTCGGCGTCGGCCCACCGGGCCAACGCCGCGCGCCTCGCGCCCTTCGGCAAGCGGCTCGTGGACCTCACCCCAGCGGCCATCGGCCCCTTCGTCGTTCCCGCCGTCAACATGGATGCGCGGATCGACGCGCCCAACGTCAACATGGTGACGTGCGGTGGACAAGCCACCATCCCCGTGGTGGCGGCCATAGCCGGCGTATGCCCGGTTCCCTACGCGGAGATCGTCGCCTCGATCTCCTCGCGCTCGGCAGGACCGGGCACCAGGGCCAACATCGACGAGTTCACCGAAACCACCTCTCAGGCCATCGAAGCCGTCGGGGGCGCGCGACGCGGAAAGGCGATCATCGTGCTCAACCCCGCCGATCCGCCCATGATCATGCGGGACACCGTGTTGGCACTCGTCGACGACGCCGACCCCGCGACCCATGCCCGCGTGCGCGAGGCCGTGACGACCATGGTCGGCGAGGTCGCCACGTACGTTCCGGGCTACCGACTCAAGCAGGAGGTACAAATCGTGGCAGTGCCCCCCGACGCACCGGTGCACACCCTCACCGATGCACGCGTCACACATCAAGTGTCGGTGTTCCTCGAAGTAGAGGGCGCCGCTGACTACCTGCCGGCGTACGCGGGCAACTTGGACATCATGACGTCCGCCGCGTTGCGGGTGGGCGAGCGGATCGCCGAGCGGCTGGGGACGCGGCCGTGACGACGGTCTTCATTCAAGACGTGACGCTGCGAGATGGGATGCACGCGATCCGCCACCGCATCGAACCCGCGCAGGTCGCCCGCATCGCTGCCGCGCTGGACGAGGCCGGGGTCGACGCCGTCGAGGTCGCCCATGGCGATGGGCTGGCGGGCGGCTCCCTGGCCTATGGTCCCGGCTCTCACACCGACTGGGCCTGGATCGAAGCCGCTGCGCCGCAACTGAAGCGAGCACGGTTGACGACGTTGTTGCTCCCCGGGATCGGCACCATCGAAACGCTTCGGCATGCGGCAGACCTCGGTGTGCGCTCCGTGCGGGTCGCGACGCACTGCACCGAGGCCGACGTCTCGGCACAGCACATCACCACGGCGCGCGACCTGGGCATGGACGTATCCGGTTTCTTGATGATGAGCCACATGACCTCGGCACCCGAACTGGCCAGGCAGGCCAAGCTGATGGAGTCCTACGGCGCGCACTGCGTGTACGTGACCGATTCGGGTGGGCGGCTGCTCATGGCGGACGTTCGTGAGCGGGTCCGCGCCTACCGGGACGTTCTCGACGCCGACACCGAGATCGGGATTCATGCGCACGAGAACCTCTCGCTGTCGGTCGCCAACTCGGTGGTGGCCGTCGACGAAGGGGCAGTTCGAGTGGATGCCTCGCTCACCGGGCAAGGTGCGGGGGCAGGCAACTGTCCGCTGGAGGCCTTCGTCGCGGTCGCGAATCTCCATGGCTGGAAACACGATGCCGACCTGTTCCGCCTGCAGGACGCGGCCGAGGACTTGGTGCGTCCCTTGCAGGACCGTCCCGTCCGGGTCGACCGGGAGACCCTGACGCTCGGGTACGCCGGCGTCTACAGTTCATTCCTCCGCCACGCCGAGACCGTCGCCGGCCGATTCGAACTCGACGCCCGCGACGTTCTCGTCGAGGTCGGCAGACGCGGACTGGTCGGCGGGCAGGAGGACCTGATCACCGACATCGCCCTCGACCTGATCCGGGCACGGGCCTGACGGCTGGCCGTCCCCCGCCGACGTCAGGACCGGGCCGGCGGGCGGTCGATCTCGTCGACCAGTGTCCGATGTAGCCGCTCGAGGAGTCGCCCGATGTCGGCGCCGTCGGTGTGCTGGGCGATGAACGCTCCGTCGACAGTCGCGAGCATGAACGCGGCAAGTTCGACGCACAGCGCTTCGGCTGCGTCACCGTGCACTTCGCGGGCCCACGGCAGCATCGCACTGCTGAGACTGCGGATGGCGGTGGCCCGTACCCGGGCGACGATCTCGGCGACGACGGCGTCGGTGTCCTCGAGTAGACAGAGACTGAGGTGTAGCCGGAGGAACCGCGGGCGCTCCGCCAGCATCTGCGTGTTGGCGGCAAACCACGCGTCGAATCGTTCCCGCGCAGATCCCGGCAATTCATCGGGCCGCGGCAGGTTCGCGAAGAACCGGTGCGACCCCCGCTCCATCACCGCCGCGAGGAGTCCGTTCTTGTTCTGGAAGTGCCAGTAGACCGAACCGTTCGGAAGCTTCGACGCACTGCAGATGTCGGCGATCGAGGTCGCCTGAAACCCACGCTCGGCCATCAGGTGTTCGGCCGCGTCGAGGATGTCGTTGCGGGTGATCTCCGACTGACGGTTGGTGCGGGCCACGGCGACTAGTCGCAGCCGAGGATGGCACGGTACCCGGGGTGGCTCGCCATCGCTCGCGAGATCCGGGCAGCTGATTCCTGTAGTCCGACGAGTCGATCCTTTGGGAGCCCGATCGACGTCGAGTAGGCGATGGACATCGCCGCGACGGCTTGCCCTCCCACCACGATTGGCACGGCCAGGCAGCGCAATCCCGCTGCGGCTTCCTCGTTGTCCACGGCGTAGCCCACGTCACGGATCGCGAGCAGGTTCTTGCGCAGCGCAACGACATTCGTGATCGACGCGCCCGTGCGCGTCGTCAACGTTCCGTGCGCCTGGGCGCCGGCCGGCAGCCGGCCCGAGTACGAGAGCAGCACCTTGCCGACGGCCGTGCAGTGCGCGGGCAGCCGTCCGCCGACCATCGACGGGGACGCCGCCGTCGCCCGGCTGTGCAACTTCTCGATGTAGAGCACGTCGTCGTCGCAGAGGGTGGCCAGGTGCAGCGTGTGCCCGTGGCGGCGGTTGAAGTCGGCCATGAAGGGCAGCGCCACCTCGCGAACGGCCACCTCCCGAGACGGACTCGACCAGGCGAACATCCTGGAACCGACGCGGTAGTTGGACCCGTCGCGTTCGACGATGCCGACCGAGAGCATCTGTTGCAGAACGCGATGCGTCGTGGTCTTCGGCAAGCCGCTGCGCCGCATGATGTCGCTCAGGCTCATGGTCTGCCGCTTCGGACCGAACGTGTCGAGGACCTCGAAGGCCTTGCGCAACACGCCACCGCCGGCCTCGGTCTCAATCGTCGTCACATCTCGCCCTTCCACGCGTACCGCCGTTGCCACATGCCCGAGCAGTTTCTAGAGTGATCCATCTAGAGTGGTTACTCTAGCGAGACTACAAATCACATCGAGCCCGGTCAAGTGCCGTGCGACACGTCATGGCGGCAAGCCCGGTCTACTTGATCGCCAGGGGGTTGAGAGGCGACCCCACCGCCCGACTGAACTTGAGCACCGGTGCCGTCAGCAGGAACTCGTAGACGCCGTCGCGTCGGCAGTCCTCGGCCAGTTCCTCCAAGTCGAACATCTCCCCCACCAGCAGGCCCATGTCGCGGATCATGACCATGTGCACCGGGTAGACCTCGTCGGCGGTCTGGAACGGGATCGCCTCCACGGCCCAATTGTCACTGGCGACCGCCGCCACGTCGTGCTGCTTGAGCCAGGCACAACACTGCAGTCCGATCCCAGGCTCCTCGGCCAGGAACGCGTGACCGTCGCGCTCGCGGAGGAACTTTCGGCGCCACCCGGTTCGAATGAGCACGATGTCGCCCGAGCGCACCGTCACCCCCTGGTGCGCCGCGACGGCGTCCAGGTCGTCGGGCATGATGACCTGTGACGGTTCGATCCAGTCGACGCCGGCGTGCTCCGCGACGTCGAGCAGGACGCCGCGTCCGACGATTCCCTTGGCCTGGGTCTCGATCCCGAGGCGGTGGGCTCCCCGCGAGTCGACTGCGCTGCTGGGGAATCCGTTGTACATCGCGTCGTCGTAGTACATGTGCGACAACGCATCCCACTGCGTTCCGGCCTGCAGTGGCATGAAGGTGTAGTCGTCGTTGTATCGACCCGCGCCGTACTTACCGGACTTGCCGTGCAGAACCGACATCAGCCGCACCGGATTGCCGCGACCGTCGCCGGTTTGCGGTCCGTCCTCGTCCAGCGGGATACCCAGGTCGAAGACCGCGCCGCGACGCACGAGGCGTGCCGCCTCCTGCACGCGCTCCGGGGTGATCAGGTTGCGCGTGCCCAGTTCGTCGTCGGGGCCCCAGCGGCCCCAGTTGCTCAGCGTCTGACCGAGTTCACGCCAATCGGGCAATGGTTGATCGTCGCCGTCTTGCACCACGTCGTCCTCTTTCGTCCTCTGGTCGACTCTTCAACGTCACCGCTGGAGGCCGAGTTCGTTTGCAATGAGGGCCAGCACCTCGAGGTGCCCGAGGACCCCGTCCAGACCGGCCCTCATGGTGTTCACGGCGAGATGCGTTGCGCCGAGCGCCCGCCACTGCTCGACCCGTTCGAGGAGGCGCCCAAGGTCGCCCGTCCACGTCACGCGGGCCTCGACCCCCAGCAGGCCGGGGTCGCGTCCGGCCCGTTCGGCGGCCTCGTCGACTTGGGCGCGGGCGTCGTCGAATTCGCCGCCGGGTTCCATCTCGGGTATCCAGCCGTCGGCCAAGCGACCGATGCGCCGGTACGCACGCGAGGAACGACCCCCGATCCAGAGCGGGATGGGCCGCTGGACGGGCAGCGGGTTGATGCCCGCGCCCGTCACCGAGTCGAATTCGCCGTGGAAGGTCACCGAGGACTGAGTCCACAGGCGGCGCAGCAGCTCGATCTGTTCCTCGAAGCGCCGGGCACGGTTTCCGAAGTCCCGGCCCATCGCCTCGTATTCGACGGTGTTCCAGCCAATTCCGACGCCAAGGCGAAGCCGACCGTCGGTCAGCACGTCGACCTGTGCGGCCTGCTTGGCCACCAGCACCGTCTGCCGCTGCGGCAGGACGACGACGCCCGTGACCAAGTCCAGCTTCGTGATGCCCGCCAGATAGCCGAACAAGACGAACAATTCCTGAAAGACGGTGTGCACGTCGTACGGGCGGGTCCACGGGGCATGGACCACCGGATCGGCGCCGAGGACGTGGTCGTACGCCAGAAGGTGGTCGTAGCCCAACAGTTCCACGCCGCGCCCGTAGGCGCCGATGGCCGCGGCCTGGGGAGCGATCTCGGTCTGCGGGAACACCACTCCGATGTGCACGCGCCCCTACTCGTCGGTCGTGGCGGTCGTGGGACCTGGCTGGATGAACTCGACCGACACGCCGTCGGGGTCCTTGGCGTAGACCCAGAATCCGCCCGTGAACGCGCCGTCGTCGATCAGGACGGGCTTGGAGAGGAACCTCACGCCCTTGGCGGTCATCTCGTCGTAGAGCGCATGGATGTCGTCGACCTCGAAGGCGAGGTGGGACGCACCGACGTCGCAGTTGCGTGCGGTGAACGGTTCACCGGGCGGAGAGTCGTATTGCAGCAGTTCGAGCAGGACCGCGCCGAAACGAATCATGCGGACGTGCAGGTCGACGTCGGGGACGCCGAGGCCGTCATCCATGTGCCGACCCTCGAAGTGGGCCCCGCTGGTCACCTCTCCTCCGAGTGCCGCGTAGAACTCCGTCGAGCGGTCCAGGTCCCGCACGGTCAGGCCGACGTGGTTGACCACTAGCTCCACGGGCATCTCCCATCTTCTCGGTGCCTCGCTCGTGTCCGGCGCGTGCTGCGCACCGCGAACGGCAAGCCTGTGTCAGGGGAAGTCTTCCCGACGCCACCACGTCGGTCCACGAGCGGTTCCGGCTCGTGGAACGGCCGGGCCGGGGGCGCACCCCGTCCCCGACACACCCGCCGCGACGTGCCGGGACCGCTGTTCCGACCGACGGGACAACGCCGGCAGGTGCGGTCCCCGCCGCCATAGCGTCGCGCCGAGGACATGGTTGACACCGTTTCGTCGAGAGGACACGTTCGTGACAGACAAGACCGCCGCAGAGGTGGACGCGAAGCCTGGTCCCGCCGTCGAGATCGACGAGCACGAGGCGCGGCGGGTCGTGCTGTCCTCGGCAATCGGTACGACCATCGAGTTCTACGACTTTGGGCTCTACGGTCTGGCGTCGGTCTTGGTCTTCGGGCCGCAGTTCTTCCCGACCGACAACGCCACCCTGGCCCAGCTAGGCGCGCTCGCGACGTTCGCCGTCGGCTTCTTCATGAGGCCTGTCGGGGGCATCGTCGGCGGTCACTTCGGCGACCGGATCGGCCGCAAGCGGGTGATGATCTGGAGCTTCATGCTGATGGGCATCGCGACGATGCTCATCGCCTTCCTGCCGACGTATCAGTCGATCGGGATTGCGGCACCGGTGTTGCTGGTGGTGCTGCGTCTCGTCCAGGGCTTCGCCGCGGGTGCCGAGTGGAGCGGAGCGGCGCTCATGGCGGTCGAACACGCACCACCGGACAAGCGTGGTCTCTACGGGTCCGCGCCGGCCTTCGGCAACATCGGCGGATCATTCCTGGCGTCCACCGTGCTGCTGATTGCGTCGACGATCGACAAGGAAGCCTTCGTCAGTTACGGCTGGCGCATCGCCTTCGGCATCAGCTTCGTCCTCGTCGTCTTCGGCTTCTACCTACGACGTCGAGTCTCGGAGAGCCCACTGTTCGAGGTGGCCGTCACCGACGAGCCGCCGCGTGTGCCGCTGCTGCTCGTTCTCACCAAACATCCGATCGCCATCCTGCGCTGCATGTCCTGGGTTCTGGTCAGCGGCGCCACCGGATACATCGTGAACACCTACGGGATCACGTTCGCCATGGAGAGCACGCAGTCGTCGCGCGACCTCGTCCTGCTCCTACTCAACGTCGCGTACGTCGTCTGCATAGTCGCCCTCGTGGTCGTCGGCAGGCTCCTCGACCGCTGGCGACGCCCGGTGTTGATCACCGTCGCCCTCGTCCAAATACCCTGTGCCATATTGCTGTTCCCCCTTCTGTCAGTTGGGAGCCTCGCGACGACGGCACTGGCGTTCTGCCTGGTGTTCCTTGGAGTCGGAATGATCGAAGCCACCCGCGGTGACGTGCTCACCAACCTGTTCCCCGTGGAGGTGCGCTACACCGGCGTGGCGCTGTCGCACAACCTTGCCTACGTGCTGGCGGGTCTAGCGCCGCTGACGTCGGCCACGATCGTCGCCAAGACCGGGTCGACCGCCCTCGTGGTCGGCATCCTTGCCATCATCGCCCTCATCGCACTGCCGACCGCGTTCGTCAAGCGTCGCAGCGACGAGCCGGTGGTCCCGGTCGCGTCGTGACGACGGTCGACGCGATCAATGGGGTCGTATCGTCGCACCAGGATCGGCCAACGGGAGGCGCGCGCATGGGCAGGCTCGAGATCGACGTGGACCTCGAGGTCGCCGCCGACGGCGCCCGGGTGGCCGGAGACGCTCATCAGCGCGCCGGGCGAATTACGTTGCGGCGCCTCTCCGAGCACGCCTTCTGGGTCGAGAGCGGCGGGTACCACAGCACGGTCGTGGTGGGCACGTCGTCGGTGTTGATTCTCGATCCCCTCAGTGGGGGTCGCGGCGAACGGGTTCGCGACGCCGTGAGCCAGGTGTTCGGACTGGCACCGTCCGCGATTGCCTACAGCCACGGTCATCGCGACCACGCCGACGATGCAGCGGCACTGATCGGGTCCAGCGCAAAGGATGCCCACGTCGAGGTGATCGCCACTCGGGCGTGCGCCGACCGGGTGGCACGGACGCCCGGGCTGGTGCGACCGACGCGAGTGCTCACGAACGTCGAGACGTTCGACTTCGAGGGAGTGGCGATCGAAGCGCGTGTCATCGGTGGTCATACCGACGACTCGACGTGGTACCGGTTGCCCGATGAAGGCGTGCTGCACATGGTCGACCTGATCCACCCCGGTCAGGCGGAGTTCGACAGTTTCGGCATGGCCGCCAGTCTCGCCGACTACCGGTTGACCCTGGAGACGGCGTTGGACGACGACTGGCGAGTGCTGACGGCCGGTCACGGGCAGCTCGGCTGGCGCGACGACGTGCAGTCGGTGCTCACCTACCTAGACGAGGTGACCGCGTTGGTGTCGGAATCCCTCGCGGCGAACCCACCCGCACGGTTCGCCGACCCACACCGTCATGGGTACGTGGCCATCCAGGCGCGTCTGGCCGCCGTCCAAGAACAGGTCTTGGACCGACTCGTTCCCCGATGGGGTCACCTGCCTGGCTTCGAGGTCGCCGCGCCGTCTCATGTGAAGCGGGTGTTCCTGGAGCAGGCCTACTTCGCCTGAGGTCGTTCACGGCACGGCTGCGGCCTACACGGATCACGTTGCGCTGACACGGGTCACCCCGAGCTATTCGCTGCCGTCCGCCTGGTCGTTGTTCTTGTAGGCGCCCCAGCCGTGCACTCGGTCCACTTCGATGAGGGCACTGACGCGGGGTCGGTCGCGCTGGGGGTAGGGCTCGCCCCGGTAGAACTGCGCCAACGCGTCGGCGTCGACGAGACCCTCGTCGTCATAGATCTCCGCGACCCGCCCGATGAGCGTGACGTGGGTGTACCAATCGGCGCCGTCGAGCACGGTGAGGGAGACGCGCGGGTCCTTGCGCATGTGCGCCAAACGCTTTCGGCCGATGTCCATGTTGACCATGACGCGGTCGCCGCGCATCAGATACCACGTGGCCGCGGACACCGGCTGCCCGTCGCTGCGGACGGTGGTGATGACGGAGGGGTTGGGCTTGGCCAGCATGGCCTTGACGTCGTCGGTCAGTGCTGAGGATGTCATGGGAATCTTCTCCTGGTTGACGGGTGTAGTTGCGAGTCGGTGTTCTTCGCGCTCTTCGTCCTGACGGTCACCGGTCCGTCTTCAGGATCGCACGTTCGGCCACCCCCTCCCACGCCGTAATGGGTGGAAAGGCATCGGGATCGCACATCACCTCCACCAAGGCTGGCTGCCTGCCGTCGATCGCGGCCGACAACGCAGGGGCCAGCTCGTGCGCGGCGGTGATCCTGACACCACGGACACCGCAGGCCTCGGCCAGTGCGGCGTGGTCGACCGGGGCGAAGTCGACGGCGGAGGTGTGCGCGCCGAGTTGGACCAACTCGACGTGCTTCTGGAAACCCAGTATCCCGTTGTTCAGCACGACGATTACGATCGGCAAATCCTCGCGGACGGCGGTCTCCAGCTCGGACCACACGTGCCCGAAGCCACCGTCGCCCACCAGCGTCACCACCGTCGAGTTCGGATGAACCGCCATGGCGCCCAAGGCAAGTGGAACACCCCAGCCCAGGCCGGCCAAACCCCGTGGGGTGAGGAACCGTTGCCCGATGCGCCGAGCCGTCAGCTGATTGCCCACCCAGATCGTGGCATAGCTGGCATCGGCCGTCACCACCACGTCGTCACGGCCGCTGAGCAGCTCATCCAGTTCGGCGAGGACGCGCTCGGGTCGAACGGGTGTCGCGTCGCTGGACGCCACCGACGCCACGTCCGCTCGCGCCCGGTTCCGAGCCGTTCTGATCTCGTCGACGAAGCCCCGCCGGGTGGCATTGCGGGTGGACAGGTCGCCCGCGCCGAGGGCCGCGGTGAGGTCCTCCAGCGTCAGGCGGGCGTCGCCGAGCAGACGCACCGCCTCGTAATTGCGACCGATCTCGACGCCGGCGACGTCGACGTGGACGAAGGTCGCGTTCCGTGGCAGGGCGCGCCACCCGTCCGTGCCGTTCTCGTTGGTCCGGGTCCCCACCAACAGCACCACGTCGGCGTCGTGCACGAACCTCCGCAAGTGGTGCGTCATCGCCCGCGGTCCCATGTAATTCGAGACCACCCCGACCGACAACGGGTCCGTCTCGTCGACGCTCCCCTTTCCCATCGTCGTGGTCCCCACCGGCAGTGATGCGACGACCTGCAAGGCGGCCAACGCCGGCGCCGCCCCCGAAAGATGTACCCCGCCCCCGGCGATCACCAGCGGCCGAGAAGCGTTGCGCAGCAGGTCCGCAACCGCGGCTACCCGGTCGTCGGGCGGCCGGGTACGGTCCAGCGGGAAGCTGCCGAGGCAGGCCGATCTGCGGACCGGCGGCGCCGGCGCCGCCGTGGTGAGCAGGTCGCGGGGCAACAACAGCACGACGGGTCCTGGCCGACCGGAGCACGCCACGGTGAGCGCCGCATCCAGATAGTCGTCGACGCGGGCCGGATCGTCGAGTCGTCGCACCCACTTCGCGCACGACGCGAACAAGGCGACGTGGTCGAACTCTTGAAAGGCGTTGCGGTCACGATTGGCCAGCGGCACGTCCTGCACCAGTACGAGCATCGGGATCGACGCGGTCATCGCCTCCGCCATCGGCGCCACCAGCAGGGTCGCCGCGGGTCCGTTCTGGGCGGCGACGACGCCGATGCGCCCGCTGATTCGCGCGTACCCGTCTGCCATCGCTCCACCGGCGTTCTCCGTTCGGTAGGAGATCTGGCGGATCCCGTATGCGGGTGTGGCGAGGAACAGCGCCGACGGCAGGCTCTGCCCGAAGACGACGGTCACGCCGTGTCGAGCCAGTCCGGCAGCCAACGCGTCGGCGACGGTGGACCCCTGCGGCCTCTCGGAGGTGCTCGACACGTCTCCGATCCTCGGCGTGCCGCGGCCCGTCGGTCCAATAGCAAGGAGTCGACGGCGAGAAGCATCCGTTATCGTGGCTGGGTGGATCTGCGACGGCTTCGCTACTTCGCGGTGCTGGCCCAGGAACTCCACTTTCGGCGGGCCGCGGAGCGTCTGCAGATAGCCCAACCCGGGTTGTCTCAGCAGATCAAGATCCTCGAGCGCGAAGTTGGCGCCGAACTCTTCGTGCGCAGCGCGCACGGCGTGTCGTTGACGCCGGCTGGACTCGTGCTGCTGCAGGAAGGCGTTCCGCTCCTAGGCCAACTCGACCGCGTCGGACAACGGGTCGCCGCCGCCGCGACGGACCGCGACGAACTCGCGGTCGTCCACACGCGCTCGCTCAGCGGCGGCCTGCCGGACGACGTGCTCCGGCTGTACCGAAAGCGCCACCCTCGCACCATTGTTCGCCTGGAGAGCGCCTGGACCGCACGCAACGTGGACATGCTTCGCTCCGGCGAAGTCGACGTCGCGTTCGTCCGCCTCCCGTTGTCCGATCCTGGCGAACTGCGGGTCCTGTCCCTCGGTCACACGGAGATGGCAGCCGCGTTGCCCCGAGACCACCCCCTGGCCCGACGTCGCGCGCTCGACGTCGAAGACCTACACGGTCTGCCGGTCGTGCTCTGGCCGCGTCAGCAGGCCCCGGGATATTTCGACAGCCTCCTCGCGCAGGTGTGGGGCGGGGAGCCACCCGAGGTGGCGCTGTGGGAACCCGACCCGGAACACATCTTGGCGGCCGTCGCCGCCGGAGTTGGCGTCACCGTGCTCGACCGGGGCCGTGCCCGCACGCTACGGCCTGCCGGGGTCAGCGTGCGACGGTTCCGAACCCCGCCGACGGCTGAATACGGCGTGGCCTGGACGGCACACGCCGACGGCACCCCGGCAGCCGCTTTCGTCGACGCGTGCCGAGAGCTCGCCGCGGGACCCACGGCTCACCCCGGCTGACCGTTGCGGCGATCAGCTTCCGTTATCGACCACCGTCCGTGCCTATTGGACCGCGGCCGCCGCGTGGGGTTTGGTGGAGGCACGCCAGCGAAGACACGTCGGAAGGCCGCAGATGCGCATCCTCGTCATGGGCGGCACGCGCTTCGTCGGCGTGGCCACCGTTCAGGCGCTGTTGCGCGACGGACACGACGTCACCCTGTTTCACCGCGGCAACCGCGCCCCGACGTGGGAGGCCCCCGTGCGAAACGTGTTGGGTGACAGGACGAACGGCGACGACTTGAGTCCGCTGCGTCGGCTCGACATCGAGACCGTCGTCGACCTGTCCGCCTACACGCGAGCCCAGACCGACCTGCTCCTCGACGCGCTGCCCGACGTCGCGCACCTCGTCCACGTCTCCACGGTGAACGTCTACGCACCATCGCCACTGCTGCCGTGGCCCGAGGACACGCCGTACGGTCCACACCCCCTGTGGGGCCAATATGCCGTCGACAAGATCGGTTGCGAACTGACGTTGCGTGCGCGCCGTGCCGCGCCGCAGAGCACCGTGGCGTTGCGCTTTCCCCTCGTCCTGGGTCCTCGAAACTTCATCGCCCGTGAGGAATTCGTACTCAACCGCATTCTCGACGGCCAGGAGATCCTGCTCCCCGGCGACGGCCAAGCCGTCCACCAGTACGTCTACTTCAGCCATGCTGCCGAGGCGTTGGCTCGCAGCGTCACGCTGGCCGCGCCCGGCTTCACCGCGTACAACGTCGCCTCGCCGCGGTGTGTCACCTCGCTCGAGGGCTTCGTCGACGTATGCGCCGAGGTGGCCGCCACGCCAGCGGTCATCCGCACGGTGGGCGGCGGTCCCACTGGTTTGGATCTGTCGCACTTCGACACCCGCAACTGCGTCTTCCCGTTCACCAACGAGAACACCATCGCGGACGTGGATGCCGCTCGCGACGCCGGCCTCATCGCGCCGTTCCTCGATCTGCACCACATGGTCGAGACGGCCCTGACGGCACTGACCGAAGATCCGGTGCGACGACGCTGGAGCCGCACCGCGGCCGAGAAGGAAATCCTCGAGCGGCGCGGCAGTCCGCGGTGACCGCCGGTCTCGTCGACGTCGGGAACGGCCCGGCGGTGCTGCTGCTGCACGGCACCGCGCCCGGCACGACGGCGGCCGCCAACTTCGCGTCGCTGCTGCCGGCGCTTCGGGGTTACCGGGCAATCGCGCCGGATCTGCGCGGCTTCGGGGCCAGTGCGAAGCCACCGGGGCTACGGTATGGACCCGCGTTGTGGGTCGAGCAGGCCTTCAGCCTGGTCGACGAACTCGGGGTCGACCGAGTCGTCGTCGTCGGCAATTCGATGGGCGCGCGGGTGGCCCTGACCATGGCCACGCAGCAGCCCGAACGCATCGCGGGCATGGTACTGATGAGCCCGCGGCTGCATCCGTCCCAATCCCGGGCTCAAGACTTGATCCGGGCCTACCGTCCGAATCCGATGGCGATGGCGCACCTGCTGCGGACCTGCTTCGCCACCGACCCCGCCACGGTCACTGAGCAAATGGTCCAGGATCGCTACCGGGACAGCGCCACCCCGGGTGCACACGAGGCCCTGCAAGTCATGTTCGCCGAGTTGTCGACCGCGGGCCCGGGACCGTCGCACGACCTCATACGCGGCCTGCACATTCCGGCTCTGGTGCTTGCCGGACGTGAGGACGAGGTGGTGCCCTACACGAACGCCGTCGAGATGGCCGGCCTCCTACCCCAATCGGACGTGCACGTGTTCGGCGGGACCGGCCACTGGTTCCAGCTCGAACGCGTCGACGCCTTCACCGCCCTCGTCCTCGACTTTCTCCGGCGGCTGCCGTGAGGCTGGCATCAGACTCGACCGTGCGCAAGGCGTCAGTCCACCGTCAAAGCCACCTTGCCGATCACGGTGCGGCTCAGAAGGGCTTCGATTGCGGCGTCGACGTCATGCCACGAGCCGCGGTACCCGATGTGAGGGTCGAGGATCCCACGGCCGGCTAGGGCGATGACGTACTCGAGATCGGGTCCTATCGGCCACGCCGTCATGAACGTCTCGATGGTCTTGTGCGACATCGTCATTCGCTCCTTCTCGAAGTCGATGGTGGTCGGCTGCCCGGAAGCCGCGCCCACCGACACGACCCGTCCACCATCACCGAGGAGCCCGAACGCATCAGACAGCACCGGGCCGCCGATGTGTTCCAGCACCCCGTCGACGGGCTGGACGCCATCGAGACCGACGACGACTTCGTGGGCGCCGAGCGCCTCGAGGCCGGCACCTCGACCGGCCCGTCCGACGGAGGCGATCACGTGGGCACCTGCCTGAACGGCAATCTGTACGGCCAGCCTGCCCACGCCGCCGGATGCCCCCGTCACCAACACACGCCGTCCCACCACCGGACCGAGCCTGCGCACGCTCTGAACGGCGGTGACGCCGGCGACCGTGAGCCCGGCAGCGGTCTCGAAGTCGACCGAATCGGGAATCGCGACGACGTTGTCCGTGGCGAGCACCCGCCTCTGCGCCCACCCGCGAGACCAATCAGCGCCCGTCACACGGGTTCCCACCGGCGGACCCGACCCGTCGGCTGCGGACAGAAGCACCACGCCCGCGCTGTCCCAGCCGGGGATGTCACCCGGGTTCTCGGCGTTGTCCCCGGTCGTGACTTCGCCGGAGTTCAACGAGATCGCCCGTACGTCGACGAGCATTTCATGGGGCGCCGGTGGTCGGGGTTCAGGTGCCTCGCCGAGCCTGAAGGCATGTGGTGCGGAAGGATCGAAGAGCAATGCCTTCACGTCACTGCGACCGCCCCGCGGTGGCGCGCCACCGTTCCATCAACTCCGTCATCGGCGTGGACGTCCGGGCACTGGGACCAAAGTGGATGGTCATCTCGTCGGCGCCCGCCGTCGCATAGCCATGCGCCAGCTCCAAGAGCTCGGAGACCGTCTTGTCGCTGTCGCCGCGGGACAACATGATCCCGGCCGACACCCGACGGGGTGCAGACATACTGTTCAGTTTCTCACGCCGGATGGCGAATTCGTCCGGCGAGACGCCGAACGCCTGCCAGCGATCGGCCACTCGCGCCGCCCGACGGAAGGCGGGTCCCGTCATGCCACCCACCATGATGGAGACGGGTGCGGTGGGCCGAGGCTCGAAGACACCCGCGGCCGAAGCGAAGAACCGGGTCCCGTCGGGCGCCTCGCCGCGATGCAGCGCCTGAACCAGGCCGAGTGCCTCGTCGGTACGCGCGCCACGTTCGGCGAAGGGGACGCCGAGAGCGTCGAATTCGCGCTCCTCCCATCCGACGCCCACCCCGAACACCACCCGACCCGGCGCCAATCGTTCAAGGGTCGCAAGCTGTTTCGCGAGCAGCACCGGCTCGCGCAGCGGCACGATGATCACGGTCGTCCCCAAGGTCACCCGAGTGGTGACGGCGGCGACGTGAGACAGCAGCATCAGCGCTTCGTACACGCCCCCGTACACGTCGCCGTAGGGTTCCGGCGGCAAGAGGTGATCGGGTAGCCACACCCCGGCGTAGCCCAGCTGCTCGGCACGGCGGGCCTGAGCCACGATCAGATCGGGCTCGACGGCACTCTCGTCGTTCGACAAGGCAACACTCAGCTTCACTAGACCACTCCTCGGCTCGGTGCGAGCTGCTGCGGTGAACGGGAATCTGAAGGGTGCAATGTCATGCTGCCAACGGTAAAGTGTGACATCAATGTCAGGGTCAACATCGAACGCGCATCCGATCACCATCGGTGAACTCTCCACGAGATCCGGAGCGTCTCCGCGCATGCTGCGGTACTACGAACAGCAGGGATTGCTGTACCCCGTGCGCGCCGCCAACGGGTACCGCCAGTACTGCCCGGAGAGCGTCACGACCGTCGGTCAAATCCGAGCGCTCTTGGACGCCGGCCTGCCCACCGACACCATCCGACGAATATTGCCCTGTGCCACCGGGGACGAACCCGCAATCGAACCGTGTCCCGAGATCTTGGCCGCACTCGCTCGCGAGAAGGTTCGGCTCGACGAACGCATCAAGCATCTGATGGACAGCCGGTCCGCGCTGGACGGCTACCTGACCGCGACGCACGCAGCGCTCGAACGAACCTGAGATCGCCGGGCCACGCCGGGATGGCTCTCTCGGGGAGATCACGTCGGCCCAACCGAACCTCGGGTCTCGCCCCCGACGGAGATGTTGGCTGGGGGCAATTCGTGCACGACGACGTTGATGATCGCCGGGTCGGAGCCGACGGCCTCATGGGTTCGGTCGACTACTTGGCGCATCAGCTGCGCCTTGCCCTCGGGGGTCAGGGTCACGGGCACGCTGATGTGAATGAACGGCATGGACGTCGGCTCCTCGTCGGTCCTACGGTGGACGTTGGTGGTCGGGCGCTGCACCTCAGGATCCTCGGCGAAGGTTCTCGACGAGCCCGGAGTCGTTGGCGTTGTCCTCGGCGTAGTCCGGCAGATGCTCACCGGCCTCGATGAAGTCGATCCCACGCCCCTCTCGGATGACCATGAACATCTCGGTGAGCGGCTCACCAGTTGCCGTGCGAACGGCGTCAATGAGACCTGCTGCCAAGGAACGCTTTTGAGCGTCGGTACGACCCTCGCGCAGGTCACAGGAGATGATCGACATGTCGGATGAACCCTTCTATTCGACGAACCTGATGAATGACCAGGCACGCCCCGGCTGCTGGGCCATCGACCAGGTGATGAAGCCCACGCCGAGCCTCTTCGTGCGGTCGTGGCCGAGCTGCTCGGTCATCCAGGGACCGTCCCCGTATCCCCCGCCGAGGATTCCCAGACCTCCCGCACCGGCCACCGCATTGGCGAGCCGCCAATCCGACACGTAGTCCATCGGCGCCAGCACGATGGGATGGTCGACGCAAAATCTCTTCGTGAAACGATTGTGCAACTGCACGTCTCCTCCTCGAGATCGCTCGTCGTGGATGTGTCGACCAGTCAAGCCGCAGCACCTCTGAGCGTCCACGACGGTCGTCCTAGGAGTCCTAAGAAGGTCTTATCGGCACACCGGAACAAATGACCCGATGGAACA
>Ga0209051_1000298_pt1 | contig 78777 bp, 78 predicted proteins | sample AraplaCvi_mMS_r2_2_FD_184286 | JGI IMG/M metagenome (GOLD analysis project Ga0209051, IMG submission 184286) | Arabidopsis root microbial communities from North Carolina, USA - plate scrape MF_Cvi_mMS_r2 (SPAdes) (version 2) | ecosystem: Host-associated > Plants > Roots > Endosphere | place...
CCCGCCGTGACGAGGTCGAGCCGCAGGCGCCCAATGCCTGGCAATGGGAGTGCGCCAACATCCTCGCCAACGGCGTGCGCAGCGGCCGCATTCCGACGTCGGCAGTCGAAGGGCTGTGGAGCGTGCTCGACGCCATCCGCCATCGCGTCGAACTGCACGAACTCGCACCCGCGCAGCACAAGGCCGTGCTCGCGGTGGCCATCGATGCCGGCGTGTCGCAGTACGACGCGGGCTACCTCTGGCTCGCCAGGTCGCTCAATCTACCGCTCGCCACCTTCGACGAGCAACTCATCCAGGCAGCGCCCAAGGCGGGCGTGAAGCTGTTCGACATTTCAACGCTCTGAGTCCCAACGTCCATGCAACACGACAAGATCCTCATCCTCGATTTCGGCTCGCAAGTCACGCAACTCATCGCGCGCCGCGTGCGCGAGGCGCATGTGCTCAGCGAGGTGCACCCCTGCGACGTCACCGACGAATGGGTGCGCGAATACGCGGCCGACGGGCACCTGAAGGGCGTGATCCTTTCGGGCAGCCACGCCAGCGTGTACGAAGAAACCACCGACAAGGCCCCGCAGGCCGTGTTCGACCTGGGCGTGCCGGTGCTCGGCATCTGCTACGGCATGCAGACCATGGCGCACCAGCTGGGCGGCAAGGTCGAGGGCGGCCACAAGCGCGAGTTCGGCTTTGCGTCCGTGCGTGCGCATGGCCACACCGCGCTCTTGAAGGACATCGCCGACTTCACCACGCCCGAAGGCCACGGCATGCTCAACGTGTGGATGAGCCATGGCGACAAGGTCACCGAGCTGCCGCCGGGCTTCAAGCTCATGGCCAGCACCGACAGCTGCCCCATCGCCGGCATGGCCGACGAGGCGCGCCGCTACTACGCGCTGCAGTTCCACCCCGAAGTCACGCACACGCAGCAGGGCAAGGCGATCCTCGAGCGCTTCGTGCTCGGCATCTGCGAGGCCAAGCCCGACTGGGTCATGCGCGACCACATCGCCGAAGCCGTGGCAAAGATCCGCGAGCAGGTGGGCGATGAGGAAGTCATCCTCGGCCTCTCGGGCGGCGTCGATTCGAGCGTGGCCGCTGCGCTCATTCACCGCGCCATCGGCGACCAGCTGACCTGCGTGTTCGTCGACCACGGCCTGCTGCGCCTGAACGAGGGCGACATGGTCATGGAGATGTTCGAGGGCAAGCTGCATGCGAAGGTGATCCGCGTCGACGCCAGCGAGCTGTTCCTCGGCAAGCTGTCGGGCGTGAGCGACCCCGAAGCCAAGCGCAAGATCATCGGCGGCGAGTTCGTCACCGTGTTCAAGCAGGAGGCCGCCAAGCTCAAGGCCGGCGATGGAGGCCACAAGGGCGCGACCTTCCTCGCGCAGGGCACGATCTACCCGGACGTCATCGAATCGGGCGGCGCCAAGAGCAAGAAGGCCGTCACCATCAAGAGCCACCACAACGTGGGCGGCCTGCCCGAGCAGCTGGGCCTCAAGCTGCTCGAACCGCTGCGCGACCTGTTCAAGGACGAAGTGCGCGAACTCGGCGTGGCGCTCGGCCTGCCGCCCGAGATGGTGTATCGCCACCCGTTCCCCGGCCCGGGCCTGGGCGTGCGCATCCTCGGCGAAGTGAAGAAGGAATACGCCGACCTGCTGCGCCGCGCCGACGCGATCTTCATCGAGGAGCTGCGCAACTTCAAAGACGACGCCACCGGCAAGAGCTGGTACGACCTCACCAGCCAGGCCTTCACCGTGTTCCTTCCGGTGAAGAGCGTGGGCGTGATGGGCGATGGCCGCACCTATGACTACGTGGTGGCGCTGCGCGCGGTCCAGACCAGCGACTTCATGACGGCCGACTGGGCGGAGCTGCCGTATGCGCTGCTCAAGAAGGTGTCGGGGCGGATCATCAATGAAGTGCGCGGGATCAATCGCGTGACCTACGACGTGTCGAGCAAGCCGCCGGCGACGATCGAGTGGGAGTGAGGTTTCTCTGATGGGCCTTCGGTGCCTGTCGCCGACAAGCCCACCGTCGAGGCCCTGGTGACCGAAGGCCGCGTCACGCGCTGCTTGCGATCTAATTGCATCTGATCCGGCGGCCGGAAGCGCCGCCGCCCTTCGTGCGAAAGGATGCCCGTTGGCCCGTTCCGATCCTCGCAACACCTCGCGGTACTGGCATGCGCCCGGCGTGCCGGGCCTGGACTTGCTCCATGCCGATTTCACAACGCACGACTACGCGCCCCACGTCCATGACTCCCTCGTGGTCGCGGTCACGGAAGTGGGCGGCTCGGAGTTCAGGAGCCGCGGCCGTACGGACATTGCCCACGAGCAGGCGCTTCTCGTCTTCAATCCTTGCGAACCTCACTCGGGCCGCATGGGTGGCAGCAAGCGTTGGCGGTACCGGTCTTTCTACCTGGCCGAACCGGGCATCAAGCACGTTCTGACATCGCTGGGGACTGATCAGCCTCGGCATTTCACGGCGAATGTCTTTCGCGATCCGGATCTCGTCGCACGCTTCCTGGCACTCCATCGCGCCCTGGACGGCGAGCCGGACCCATTGCTTCACCAGGAGTTGCTCGTACGCAGCTTCGGCGCATTGTTCGGAAGGCATGCGGAGGCAGGACAACGCGTTCCCGTCGCGCCGGCAGATGCGCGCCTGCTCGCACCCGTGCTGGAACTGATGCGCGACTGCCATGCAGAGCGCCTGACTCTCGAGCAGATGGGCCAGGTTGCCGACCTGACGACATTCCAGTTGATCGGCATGTTCAACCGATCGATCGGATTGACCCCGCACACCTACCTGACCCAATTGCGCCTGAGAGCCGCCATACGGCAGCTCCACGCGGGCCAGTCCGTCGCCGATGCCGCGCTCGCGTCAGGCTTCTATGACCAGAGCGCCCTGAACAAGCACTTCAAGCGCACCTTCGGCATGACGCCACTCCAATACGTGCGTGCGCTGACGAACTGAAAAGACGGCTGACGTCAATTCTGACCAATAGCAATTCGGTGCGTCCTGCCATGCTGACATCCATCAGCAAGGCCACCCATGACACGACTCTTCTGCCAGGACAACCCCGACATCCTGAGGCTGGATGCCCGGGTTCTGAAATCACGGCCCGGCGCCGTCCTTCTTTCCCAACACCCTCTCTATCCCGGCGGGGGCGGGCAGTTGCCGGACCGGGGCATCGTCCGATGGCAGGGCGGGGAAGCACCGGTCGCCGGGTTTTCCGAAGAAGGTGGTCTCGCATGGATCCAGCTTCCCGGCGACATCGAGATCACCGGCGAAGTCCAGGTGGAGGTCGACCCGGTTTTCCGGCAGCTCATGCGGGAGCTTCACACGGACCTGCACGTGCTGAACGCGCTCGTCTTCAGGGACTTCGACGGCGCGCTGGTGACCGGCGTCCAGATGAACGAGGACGGTACGGCACGCATCGACTTCGACCTGCCGGGTGCCGACAACGACCGCCTGCGGGCGCTCGAGGCCGAATTGAACGATGTGGTCGCTCAGGATCTGGCCGTCGAGACAAGCTACGTTTCGGTCACCGAGGCCCATGGCGAGCAGGGACTGCTGCGCTCCCGCTCGGTGGCTCCGCCGCCATCGGCAGAAGGCCTCGTCCGCATCGTCGAGATCGCCGGGCTCGACCGGCAGGCATGCGGGGGAACGCACCTTCCATCGACGGGCGCCTCACGTCCGATCCGGATTCTCAAGATCGAGAACAAGGGCCGCTCCAACCGTCGCGTCCGCATCGGACTGCAGGGCTTGTAGATGCGCAAGCCGTTCCTCGCCCTCTGGGCGCATCCCGTCTGGCTTCTGTGGGTGCCACCGGCTTTCTGGGCCGGCAACCTCGTGCTGGGCCGCGCGCTCGGCCCTGTCTTTCCCCCGGTGTCCCTTGCGGTCGGCCGCTGGGTCGTGGCACTCGCAGCCCTGGCGCCATTCGTCGGGCTGCAGGCCTGGCGGGAGCGGGCCCTGCTTGCGCGGCACTGGCGGTTGATCGCGGCTTGCGGCGCCTTCGGCATCGCCGGCTACAACGCGTTGGGGTACCTGGCCTTGCAGACGGTGCCTGCCACCAGCGTTGCCTTTCTCAACTCGACGCTGCCGCTCATGGTTCCGCTCGCCGCGGTGGTCCTCGGCGCCGAGCGCATCGCCTGGAAGACGCTGGTCGGCATCGCCATCTCGTTCATCGGCGTGACCTGGATCGTGGCGCGCGGGGAACTCGCCAGCCTCGTGGCATTGCGGCTGGGCGGCGGTGAGCTTTTGGTGCTGCTGGCCGTCTCCAACTATGCGGTGTATTCCGTTCTCCTCCGACGCAAGCCTGCAGCGATCAGTCCGCTGGTGTTTCTGGCCGCGACCATGGCCGCCGGACTTGTCGTGCTGATGCCATTCTGGATATTGGAGCTCGTGCGCGGCGCACGCATTCCGACGGATGCCGCTTCGATGGGCGCGGTCCTCTACATTGGAATTTTTGCTTCGCTGTTCGCGTTCATCCTGTGGAGCCGCTGCGTTGCGACCCTGGGCGCGACGGTGACTGGCGTGTCCTTTCACCTCGTCGCGCTGTTCACCGCTCTCCTGGCGTTCCTGGTTCTGCGGGAACCCGTGCGCAGCTTCCACATCGCGGGCATCGCGCTCATCCTGCTCGGCTTCTTCGTCACGACCTTCCGTCCGGCCAGGCGCCAGGCGACAGCGTCCGATCCTTCCCCTTCCTGATCCCATCGGAATCACGCCATGGACACGGTCGAACTCCTGCGCGTTCTGGTCGGCTTCGATACGACGTCCCATCGGTCCAACCTGGCGCTCGTCCACTGGGTGGCCGGATACCTGGAAGGCCATGGCGTCGAGGCACGGCTGATCCACAGCGACGACGGCACGAAGGCCAACCTGCTGGCCAGCATCGGCCCGCCGGCGCCGGGCGGCATCGTTCTGTCCGGCCACACCGACGTGGTTCCCGTCGACGGTCAGGCCTGGGATTCGGACCCCTTCACGCTCGTTGAGCGCGAGGGCCGGTTCCACGGCCGGGGAGCCGCCGACATGAAGGGCTTCATCGCGGCGTGCCTCGCCGCAGTGCCATCGTGGCGCCGCCTCGATCTGCGCCGCCCGATCCACCTCGCGCTTTCCTACGACGAGGAGGTGGGGTGCTTCGGCGTTCCGCGCCTGATCGCGGGGATGCGCGGCCATCTTCCGTCACCAGCGCTTGTCATCGTCGGCGAACCGACCCAGATGCGCATCGGGCTGGCCCATCGGGGCTTCTTCGGCCATCGGATCACCTTCTGCGGCCGGCCGGCCCATTCCAGCGACCCTGCGCTGGGCATCAGCGCGATCGAGCCGGCCGCCTTGCTCGTCGCGCAGCTGGCAAGCCTCGCGCGCACGCTTCTCCGGCAGGGCAATCGCACGACCTTCAATGTCGGCCGCATCAACGGGGGGACTGCGATCAACATCGTTCCCGGATGCTGCGAACTGCTGTGGGAGTTCCGTCCGCCGGACGAAGCGAGCGCAGCGGTGGTAAGGGACGAGTTCGAACGGCTGCTCGCGGCTGTTCCAACCGACGTGGCCGTCGAGATGAAGCAACTGGCCGGGGTGCCGGCACTCTGCGCGGAAGGCAGCAGCGCGGCTGTGAATGTGGCCAGGACTTTGGGCGCGCTGTGGCCACCGGGCGAGATCCCATTCGGCACAGAGGCGGGCTTCTTCCAGCAGGCGGGCATCCCCTCCCTGGTCTGCGGGCCTGGTGCGATTGCGCAGGCCCATCAGCCCAACGAGTGGATCGCCGCCAGTGAACTCCGTGCTGCCGAGCGCTTTCTTGCTCGCGTCGGGGCATGGGCGGCATCAGGGCGCGAGGCCCGCTGACCTCACGATGAGCGCGTATTTGCCGACTTCCGCTGCTGTGTAGCTGGCGAACTGCGCGGCGTTGCGGGTATCCGGCTCTGTACCGATTTCCCGCAGGCGCTGCACCATGGCGGGAGCCTGCAGGACGTCGGCCATTGCCTCGGACAGCTGCCTGAGTACAGGCTGCGGGACCTTGGCGGGTGCGAACAGGCCGAACCAGGCGCTGACTTCGAAGTCCGGCAAGCCGCTCTCCGCCACCGTGGGCACGTCGGGAAGCAACGGACTGCGACGCAGACTCGTCACGGCCAGCGCCTTGACCTTCTGCGCCTTGAGGTTGGGGATGGCGGTGGTCTGCAGGTCGAACATCACGGGGACATGCCCGGCCAGCACATCCGCAAGCGCAGGCGCGCTGCCCCGATACGGCACGTGCAGCAGCTGGACATGCGCGGCGTTCGCGAGCATCTCGCCCGCCAGGTGGTTGGAGGTTCCGGGCCCGGCCGATGCAAAGCCGATGGTGCCGGGGCTGCTCCTGCCGGCGGCGATCAGTTCCGACACATTGCTGTAGGGAGCAGCGGGATGGGCCACCAGCACGAAGGGAATCGATGCCAGTGCACTGACGACCGCAAAGCCCTTGATCGGGTCGTAGCCCACCTTGCTCATGGCCGGATTGATCGCCTGGGAACTGACGGTGCCCATGAGCAGCGTGTAGCCGTCGGGCTTGGCATCTGCGACGAAACGTGCGCCGATGGCCGTGCCGGCACCGGCCTTGTTCTCCACGATCACAGGCTGCCCAAGGCGGGTTGCCAGCTGTTCGCCGACGGTGCGCGCCAGGATGTCGGCCGAGCCCCCCGGCGGATAGGGAACGACGAGCGTGATGGCGCGGGCAGGGTAGGTCTGCGCGGACGACGGCACAGCGAAGATGGCTGCAGCCAGCAGCACCGGGGCGGCGAACAGCTTCATGAATTTCATCGTGGACTCCAGTTGGCAGATGCGGGCGACATCGGCGGCGTTCCCCGGCGCCTTGCCAACATGATGCAAACGGTGCGTCATAACGTCCAATACGGACTGCGTACCGAATCCATACATGAATCGAATCACCATGGTCCGGCCGGAATGCCGGGATTCAGGTGCTGCGCGCGTGCGAGACGACCTTGCTCGCCACCGACAGGAAAGAATGGATCACAGGGTTGTCGTTGGTGCGGCTGTAGGCGAAGGCCAGTTGGTAGGTCGGCGGCGCACGCGTTTCGGCCACGTCGAGAAAAGTCACGTCCTTCATGGCCAGCATGCGCATGGAGGCCGGCACCAGGGCGATGCCCAGGCCGCCGGCGACCAGTGTCAGCACCGCCTGCATCTGGGAAGCTTCCTGGACGACCCTTGGCGAGAAGCCCGCGGCCTTGCAGGCACTGAGAAGCGCCGCCACGAAACCCGCTCCCTCGGCCGCTGGAAAGGCGATGAAGGACTCTGCCGCCAGGGCCTTGATCTTCACGGAGCGCTGTTTTGCCAGGGCATGGCTGCGAGGCACGGCAATCACGAAACCCTGTGCCTGAAGATCGACAAAGGCAAGGTCCGGCACGTCCTGCAGCGGGCCGACCACGAGGGCCAGGTCGACTTCGGCGCGACGCAGGGCCTCCACCTGCCGGGTGGTGGTCTCCGCGGTTACCTGCAGGTGGACTGTCGGGTAGTCGCGCTGAAACCGCTTGAAGATGTCCGGAAGAAGGTCGAGCGCGGCGCTTGGCACGAAGGACACGCTGAGTGAGCCTTCGGCGCCCTGGGCGGCGCGCCGGGCGCGCTCCGTGGCCGCGTGGGCCTGTGTCAGCAGGCGGTGCGCATCCCTCAGGAAAACCTTGCCTGCCGGCGTCAGGCGCACATGGTGCCGGCTGCGGTCTATCAGCAGCGTGCCCACCTGCAGCTCCAGGTTGCGTATGGCCACGCTCAGTGGCGGTTGAGACATGTGCAGCTTTTCCGCCGCACGGCCGAAGTTGAGCTCTTCCGCCACCACCACGAACTGACGCAATTGCCTGAACTCGATCATCTGAACAGCCTTGTGAAAGTTGACTGGATATACACAGTTCGGATCACGACTCCATTTAAACAGTATTGGATGTATCAAGAGCACGCGCCTAGCATGAATGGCATCCCCATCGCCGAATGAAGGAGCCACGCCCATGCAGCCGTCCCTGCTCGAAGAAATCCCCGCCGTTCCCAACCCCTATCCGGTGGTGTCGAAGATCGAGTACCCGGAGGTCTGGCGCCTCTGTACCCAGGCACGCGACCTGGCCTGGAACCCGGTCGCAGACATCGACTATTCGGACCTCCAGCAGGCCGATCTGCCGCCGGAGGTGCGCAAGGCCGGCGCCGAATGGTGGAGCCTGCGTGCCTGGATGGAGCACGGCGCCACCCCCTATGGCGCAGAGCGCCTGCGCGACGCGATCTTTCAACACCAGCCGTTCGAGGTGAAGCAGCACATCACCAACTTCATCGCCGAGGAGTTCCGCCATCACGAGGCCAGCTTCCGCATCGCCGACGCCCTTGCCGAATACGAGCCCATGCCGCGGTCTGACTACTTCAAGGACATCATCCCGCGCTTCCACGACGAGTCGGACGAGAAGGCCATGAGCTTCTTCGCCGGCCTCTCGGTCAACACGCTGTTCGAGCAGCTGTCCGGCGACCTGCTGCAGGCGCGCTACGAGAACGCCCGGTTCGACTCGATCCGCGAGGTCTGCCGGCTGATCCTGCGCGACGAGGCGCGCCACATACAGTTCGGCCGCATCATCATGCGGCGCTTCTTCAGCGAGTTGTCTCCGGAGGAAAAGCGCCTGATCGGCCTGAAGGTCGCGAAGAAGCTGCGCGGCAGCCTGCTCAACGGCGTCTATGCCGTCGTCAACCTGCCGGACGCCGAGCGCGCGCGCTCCGGCCGCAACCGCGCGCTGGCGGCCGACCACGGCCTCGGCGCGACGCACCCCGATGAAGAGATCGGCATCATCCGCATGGGCGTGAACAAGATCCGCGAGGACATCGGCGTGTACGGCGTCGAGATTCCGGCCATCCCGGAGATCGACAGCGTCGTGCACTGAAGCCGCCATGCACCAACGAATCGTTCCCGGCAACGTCGCAGCGCCCGCCGGTGCCTACAGCCACGGCATCTCCACCCATGGCCCGGGCACCTGTCTTCATGTGGCGGGCCAGATCGGGGTGACCCCGGAAGGTCGTCTGCTGGAAGGCTTCGAGGCCCAGGCCGACCAGGCCTGGAAGAATCTGGTGGCGGTGCTGCAGGCGGCCGGCATGGACGCATCGCACCTGGTCAAGGTGACGACCTACCTCACCCGTGCGGCGGACCTGCCCCGGCTCAATGCGATCCGCAGCATGTACCTTGGATCGGCGCGGCCGGCCTCGACCCTGGTGGTGGTCGCGGCGCTGGCACACCCGGACTGGTGTTTCGAGGTCGAGGCCACGGCCTTCCGGCAGGACTGACCGGCCATGCGCGCGATCCCCCGGCCCGGCGCAATGGACGAGCTGCTGCGCGAGGTCGGCCCGATGTGGCAGCAGGACATCCGCAGCGCGGGCGACCGGGTCAAGGCCGCCTACCTGCCTGTGTTGATGGCAGCACCGCGCGATGGCGTCGCCGTCACGCGTGAACTTTCCTACGGACCTCACCCGCGCCAGCTGCTGGACGTCTATCGTCCGGCAGTTGCGCGTGACGCGCCCGTGGTGGTCTTCGTGCACGGCGGCGCTTTCGTGCGCGGCGCCAAGGACATCAACGAGGCCATGTACGCCAACGTGCTGACCTGGTTCGCCCGCCAGGGTTGCGTGGGCGTCAATGTCGAGTACAGGCTGGCACCAGAGGCGCCGCATCCGCAAGGCGCCCTGGACGTCGCCGCAGCCTGCGCCTGGGTGTCCGGGCACATCCGCGGCTTCGGCGGCGATCCGCGCAGCATCTGCCTGATCGGCCATTCCGCCGGAGGCACCCACGCGGCGACCTTTGCCTGCGATCCCGCGCTCGCCCACCTGCGGCGCGACGTGTGCTGCCTGGTGCTGGTGTCCGCGCGGCTGCGCGCCGACACCTTGCCGGAAAACCCCAACGCGGCCGGCGTGCGGGCGTATTTCGGTGACGACGCAAGCCGCTATCCGGCCCTGGCGCCCATGGCGCATGCGGCGCACCTCGCAGTGCCCGTGTTCGTCGTCAATGCGCAATACGAGAACCCGCTGCTCGACGTCTATGCGACCGAATTCGCCTATCGCGTGGCGGAGGCACGTCGTGTCGCGCCGCGCCACATGACGGTCGCGGGCCACAACCACGTTTCCGTCATGGCGCACTTCAACAGCGGGGAGCAGCTGCTGGGCGAGCAGATCCTCGATTTCTTCGCGGCCTCCTGCCGCCGGTAGGGCAGGCGCAGACCGGCTCAGCCTTCAACACGCGGCAGGCTCGCACCCGCCGCATGGTCGATGACGTAGAGCCACGAGCCATCCGCCTGCCGGCGCACGACCTCGGCCGAGCTGCCGGCGAGGATCGTCTTTCCCTCCGGCGAGCTCAGGCTGTAGTCGGCGCGCAGCAGCGCAAGGCCGTCCACTTCCACGCAGAAGTTGTTGCGAGACACCATCACTCCCGGAATCTCCAGCAGCTTGCCGAACTCCGCGGCGATGGCGGGTTTTCCCCTGCATGTCGGGACGGACGCATCGGTGCGCAGGGCGGCATCCGGTTCGTACAGCGACAGCAGGTTGTCGATATGCCGGCTGTTGAACGCGCGGGCAAAGGCTTCGTTCATTGCGGCGGGGGTCGTGACCTTGGACATGACGGACGGGCTCTCTCTGAAATACGATGGAGCCCATCACAGCATGCGGATCCAGTACTCACCAAATGGATAGGACTGCAGAGAACCTGGCGGCCCCGGCCGGCATCGACACACCTGCGGCCAAGCACGCGAGCGAGTGCCCGGTCGAAGACTGGCTGGCCTTCCTGGGGCACCGCTGGAACGCGCTGATCCTCTGGCATCTGCAGACCGGTCCCAAGCGCCATGGCGAACTGGTCGGGTGCCTGGCCGGAATCACGCCCAAGGTGCTGACCGAACGCCTGGACGGCCTGGAACAACGAGGCCTGGTTTCGCGCGAGCTCCTGTCGAGTTTTCCCCGTGGGGTTCGCTACACGCTGTCGGCGCGCGGACAGTCGCTGGTCTTGCTGCTCGATCGGTTGGAAGTGTGGGCCAAGGCTGGCGTGGCGCACGCACCCAAAGATTGAGTCGGGCGCGGCGGCACAGGACAGGGCGCTGCAGCCCTGTCGCTATTCCCTGGCATGCACCGGAAGATCAGCCTTCAAGCATTCGCCAACTCGGCCAGATGGCTTGAAAAGCCGCCCCCGGCGCCAGCGGCATTCACGTGCTCGAAATGGTCGTACCACCCCGATGCCTTGATGCCTGCCAGCAAGGCATCGCGGGCCTTGGCATCGGGAAAGCGCCAGATGCCCAGGAAGCGATGGCCGCTGGCCTGGTCGATGCCCGGTTCGGTCTGGCCGAGCATCAGGATTTCGACGCCGAGCGCGCCCAGCCCGCCCATGCCCGCCTTGATTCCGTCCAGGAATTGGCTGCGCTGCAGCGCCGGCCAGCCGGGTTTGGGGGAATAGAGTTCAACGAGGTAGTGAGACATGGGAGCTCCTTTGCTTGAGGTTGTGATGCGCGATGCCGCTGGTCATGGCCGGCGTGCCGCCACCTTTTGCAGCAGGCCGGCGAGCGTCTTTCGCTCCTGTACGGACAGATGGAGAAACAGGCTGGCAATCCAGCGGCCGTGTTGATCGAACGCCTTCCTGGCCATCTGCTTGCCCTTGCGCGTCAGTCGAATGTTCAAGGAACGCCGATCGCGCTCCTGTGGCGCAAAGGTTTTCTCTGTTATTGCGAATTCATTCGCAATTGCAATATAGTCAAGGCATGGAACACCCGCCCCGCCGAACTGAAGCTGCGCCCAATGCCTGGCCGCAAAGCCCGCCGAGCCTGCTGATGGCCAGCGCATGGGTGCGCGTGGCGGGCGCATTGATGCTGGCCGCGGCGCTGTGGCTTGCTGTCGGCTGGGCGCTGAAATGAGCGGCACGCCGATTCCTCCTCCTGCCATCCGGTTGAACAACCTCACGGTGGCCTATCGCGGCCATCCGGCCGTGCATCACCTGTCGGGGGAGTTCACGCCGAGTTCGCTCACCGCCATCGTCGGGCCGAACGGTGCGGGCAAGACCAGCCTCCTTGCCGCGATCATGGGACGCATCCGGCCAGCCGAGGGCGGGGTCTCCTTCGACGGCGCCTCGCGCGACCGCATCGCGTGGCTGCCGCAGCAGGCCGAGATCGACCGGAGCTTTCCGATCCGCGTGTTCGACCTGGTGGCGCTCGGGCACTGGGGGCGGCTCGGCTGCGTCAAGGGCATCGCCGCACGGCAGCGCGATGCCGTGGGAGCCGCGCTCGAGGCCGTCGGCCTTGGCGGCTTCCAGCGCCGCGGCATCGCCGAGCTGTCGGCAGGGCAGTTCCAGCGCGTGCTCTTTGCGCGCGTGCTGCTGCAGGACGCGTCGGTGATCCTGCTGGACGAACCGTTCAACGCGATCGATGCACGTACCACCGCCGACCTGCTGGCCGTGGTTGCGCGCTGGCATACAGAGGCACGCACCGTCATCGTCGTGCTGCACGACCTCGAGCAGGTGCGCCTGCACTTCGACCGCACCCTGCTCATGGCGCGGCGCTGTGTGGCCTGGGGGCCGACGGCCGAAGTGCTGCATGCCGGGAACCTGTTCCGCGCGCGCCAGATGGCCGAGGCGTGGGACGAGGATGCGCCCGTGTGCAGGGAGGTCGTGGCATGAACGCCGCGGCCTTGCTGGTGCAGCCTTTCGTGGAGTACGGCTTCATGCGCCGCGCGCTGGTGGCCACGCTGGCGCTCGGCCTGGGCAGCGCGCCGATCGGCACCTTGCTGGTGTTGCGGCGCATGAGCCTGATGGGCGACGCGATGGGGCACGCGCTGCTTCCGGGCGCGGCGCTCGGCTTTCTGTTTGCGGGCTTCTCGCTGGCGGCGATGAGTGCAGGCGGTTTCCTCGCGGCGCTCGCCGTGGCGCTGGCGGCCGGTTTCGTTACCCGCGTGACGTCGCAGCGCGAAGACGCGAGCTTCGCGGCCTTCTACCTGATCGCGCTCGCGCTGGGTGTGCTGCTGGTGTCGACCCATGGCAGCAGCGTCGACCTGATGCACATGCTTTTCGGCACCATCCTTGCCGTGGACGACGCGGCGCTGATGCTGATGGCCGGCGTCGCGAGCGCGACGCTGGTCGTGCTGGCGGCCATCTACCGGCCGCTGCTCGTGGAATGCCTCGATCCGGGCTTCCTGCGCAATGTGGGCGGGCCCGGCTCGCTGGTGCACGGCGTCTTTCTGGTTCTTACCGTTGCCAATCTGGTGGCAGGCTTCCAGGCGCTGGGCACGCTGATGGCGGTCGGCTTGATGATGCTGCCGGCCACCGCGGCGCGCTTCTGGGCCACCGAAGTCTGGAGCCTTGCGCTGGTTGCAGCCGGCATGGCGCTGCTGTCCGGCTTTGCCGGGCTGCTGCTGTCCTTCCATGCGCAATGGCCCTCCGGGCCCGCGATCGTTCTGGTGGCGGGCGCGGCCTATCTGCTGTCGCTCGTGTTCGGACCGAACGGTGGATTGCTCACCCGGCTCCTGCGCCCACGCTCTCATCGAAATGCCTGACATGAACTTTCCATCGAATCCCATGCGCCGCCGCTTCTTCGCCACGTCGCTCATCGCGCTGCCGCTGCCGGTGCTTGCCCAATCCACCGCACCTCGGCCGCTGCGCGTCGTCGCGAGCTTCTCGATCCTCGCCGACATGGCGCGCGAGATCGGCGGCAGCGCGGTCGAAGTCGCGGCCCTGGTCGGTCCGGACTCCGACGCGCACGTCTTTCAGCCGAGCCCGGCCGATGCGCGTCGCCTCGCCAATGCCGAGCTGGTCGTCGTCAACGGGCTGGCGTTCGAAGGCTGGATGGACCGGCTTGTGCGTTCATCCGGCTACCGCGGTGCCGTCGCCGTGGCCAGCGAGGGCGTGCCGGTGCGCCGCATGGGCCGCGAGCCCGATCCGCATGCATGGCAGGACCTTGCGAACGCGCAGCGCTATGCGGCGAACCTGCGCGATGCGATGGCGCGCGCACGGCCGGCGTTTGCAGCCGAGATCGGCCAGCGCTGCGCCAGCTACATCGAGCGGCTCCAGGCGCTCGACCGCGAGATTCGCGCACGTTTCGATACGGTGCCGCGCCAGCATCGCCGCGTGATCAGCTCGCACGATGCGTTCGGCTATTTTGGCGCGGCCTACGGCATCGAGTTCCTTGCGCCGCAGGGCATGAACACCGACAGCGAGGCCTCGGCCGCCTCGGTCGCGCGGCTGATCGACCAGATCCGGCGCGAGGACGTACGCGCGGTGTTCGTCGAGAACATCTCCGACCCGCGCCTGGTCCAGCGCATTGCGCGTGAGGGCGGGGTCATCGTCGGCGGCCGGCTTTATTCCGATGCGCTGTCGGCACCGGGAACCGAAGCGGACACCTACCTGAAGCTGTTCGCCCACAACGCCACAACCATTGCCTCGGCGCTTTCGGCAAAGCGCTGAGCTTGCCGGGCGACCGATCGATCTTCACTCGAAACCATCCATGAACCTCATCCCCGTCACCATCCTCACCGGCTTCCTCGGCAGCGGCAAGACCACGTTGCTGAACCGCATCCTGAGGGAGCAGCACGGCCACAAGATTGCCGTGATCGAAAACGAGTTCGGCGAAGCCGGCATCGACAACGAACTGCTGGTGCAGGAAGAGGGCGAGCAGATCATCGAGATGAACAACGGCTGCATCTGCTGCACCGTGCGCGGCGATCTGGTGCGCATCCTCGGCGAGCTCGCGGCGCGCCGCAGGAACGGCAGCGCGAGCTTCGAGCGTGTGATCATCGAGACCACCGGGCTGGCCGACCCGGCGCCCGTGGCGCAGACCTTCTTCGTCGATGAAGAGATCAGCCAGACCTATCTGCTCGACGCGATCGTCACGCTGGTCGACGCCAGGCATGCGATGGCGCAGCTCGACGAGCACCATGAAGCCCAGGAGCAGGTGGGCTTTGCGGACCGCATCCTGTTGTCCAAGACCGATCTGGTGTCGGTCGAAGAGGTAAGGGCGCTCGAGCAGCGCCTGCTGCGCATGAATGCGCGCGCGCCGATCACCGCGGCGCATTTCGGCCAGGCCCCGATCGACCAGCTGCTCGATATCCGCGGGTTCAACCTGAACGCGATCCTGGAGATCGAACCCGACTTCCTGACCGATGTCGATCACGAACACGACGACGATGTCTCCAGCTTCGTGTTTCGCGCCGAACGGCCCTTCGATGCGGCGCGGCTGGAAGATTTCTTCGGCGCCATCCTGCGGATCTACGGCACCCACCTGATGCGCTACAAGGGCGTGATCGCGGTGGTCGGACTGGACACCCGCGTGGTGCTGCAAGGCGTCCACATGCTGATGGGCACCGAGGCCGGCTCCAGCTGGAAAGAGGGCGAGCCGCGCCACAGCCGCATCGTCTTCATCGGCAGGCAGCTGCCCAGGGATGTCCTGGTGCAGGGACTCGAACAATGCCTGGCCGCAGCAGCATGAAGCCATCCGCAAAGTTCCCATCGATCGAGTGCCCATCGATCCGCCGCCACAGGGCGATACGCGCCATGGCATGCATCGCCGGCCTGGCGATGCACCCGGCCGCATCCCGCGCCCAGGCCGCCTTGCCGGCCGTCGAGGTGTCAGCCGGTGAAACCGCTCCCGGCAGCAGCCTGGGCCTCGACTTGCCGAGCGCAACTGGCTCGCGCCTGGGCCTTGCGCCGCGCGAGACGCCGGCCAGTGTCAGCAGCCTGGGCAGCGCCGACATCGCCGAACGCAACCTGGCCCGCGCGCAGGATGTCGCCATCCGCTTTCCGGGCGTCACCGAAGCGCCGGCGCCCGGCAACGGCGGCACCAGCCTGGTGGCGCGGGGCTTTGCGGGGCACAACTCCGTGGCCCAACTGGTCGACGGCACGCGGCTGGTGGTTGCGTCCGGCACCGTGACCTATCCGTTCTCCAGCTGGCCCTTCGAGTCGGTCGAGGTGCTCAGGGGGCCGGCCTCGGTGCTCTTTGGCGACGGCGCCATCGGCGCGGCCGTCAACTACATCACCAACCAGCCGCGCTTCGATCGCACGGAGCGCGAAGCCTTCTTCAGCCTGGGCTCCTTCGGGACGCGGCAGGGCGGCATCGGACTGCGCGGGCCGATCAATGACAGCCTGGCCTATTCCGTCTACGTCGATGCGGGCGCGAGCGATGGTTTTCGCCGCTTCGAGAACTACGACCGGCAGAACTACGCGCTCGCGCTTGCGGCGCGTCCGAGCAGCGCGCTCAAGCTGACGCTGTCGTTCGATGGCGGCCGCAATGACGATGCGCGCTACTTCGGCACGCCGCTTCTCGATGGCGCGCTCGACAGCCGGCTGCGGCGCACCAACTTCAACGTGGACGATTCGGTCGTCAAGTACGACGACCGCATGTGGCGTGCCAAGGCCGAATACCAGCTCGGCGACGGCATCCGGCTGCGCAACGAGCTCTACCACCTGGCGTCCGCGCGCCATTGGCGCAACACGGAGGCCTACAGCTTCAACAGGGCCGGCACGCGGGTCGGCCGCGGCGACTACATCGAGATCCTGCACGACCAGGAGCAGACGGGCAACCGCTTCGATGCCACCTTCGACGGCACGCTCGGCGGCTTGAAGAACCGCTTCGTCGCCGGCCTGGACTGGTACCGCACGAGCCTGCTGCACACCAACAATTCGCCCTACGGCGGCGTGAGCACGGTCGACCCGTTCTTCTTTGCGTCGGGCCATTTCACCAGCCCGGTGCCAACGCTTCCGGGACGCCGCTCCACACTGGAGACGGCCGCGCTCTTCGCGGAGGATGCGCTGGAACTCGCCCCCGGCTGGAAGCTCGTGGCGGGCCTGCGCAGCGATCGCATGCGGTTCGACAACAACGATCTGCGCACTGGCGCCCGTCTGTCGAAGACATACAGTCCGGTCACGGGCCGCATTGGTGCGGTCTGGACACCCAGCGATGCGGTTTCCTTCTATGGGCAGTACGGCACGGGAACCGACCCCTTGAGCGGTGCGCTGTCGCTTCCGAACGGTGGCAACGCCTTCGACCTGACCAAGGGCCGGCAGGTCGAGGTGGGCGCCAAGGGCAGCCTGCCGGCCATCAAGGGCGAATGGACGCTGGCCCTCTACCGCATCGAAAAGCGCAACCTGCTGTCCCGCGATGCCAGCGACCCCAGGATCACCCAACAGGTCGGGCGCCAATCGTCGACCGGCATCGAGCTGGCCATGGCGGCCGAGCCGATGCCCGGCTGGACCGTCGACGCCAATGCCGCGTTGCTGCGTGCGCGCTATGACGAGTTCAACGAAGTGGTCGCCGGCCGCGCCGTCTCGCGCGCGGGCAACATCCCGGTCGGCGTGCCCGAGCGCACGGCCAACCTGTGGACGGCCTATCGCTTCCTGCCCCAGTGGCAGCTGGGCATCGGGGCACGCTATGTCGGCGCGCGGCAGTCGAACGCGGCCAACACGGCGCGCCTGCCGGCCTACACGGTGTTCGATGTGTCGCTGGCCTACGAGTTTTCGCGCAGCCTCGATTTCAGTCTGGCCGTCAAGAACCTGACGGACCGCGACTATGCGGTCTCGGGCACCGGCAACGTGCGCTGGCTGCTGGGCGCGCCGCGCACGGTGCAGCTGACGGCGCGTGCGCGCTTCTGAATGATCGATGCCGTGCAGCTGGCAATTGCGCCATGAAGAAGGCCCTCATCTTTCTGCACAAGTGGCTGGGCGTCGTGCTTGCGTTGTTCTTCCTCATGTGGTTTGCGAGCGGGGTTGTCCTGTACTTCGTGCCGTTCCCGAGCCTCGCGCCCGTGGAACGCCTGCAGGCCGTGCCGCCGCTGCAACTGCCGCCAGGGTGCTGCCTGACCGCCGAGGAAGCGGCCCGGCGCGCCGGACTTCGCTTCAGCGAGGCGCGCCTGGGCATGGCGGGTGCGGATCCGGTCTGGCGGTTGCTGGCGCATGGAGAGCAGGGCGCTGCTGCGCCCCATTGGCAAACGCTCGACGCGCGCAGTGGTGCCTTGCGGCCGCCGCTCACGGATTCACAGGCGGCCGCCGCGGCCGAGACCTTCAGCGGGCGCCGCGCGCAGCACACCGAGCGCCTGGAGCGCGACCAATGGACCGTGCCGCAGGGCCTCGATCCCTATCGGCCGCTGGTGAAGGTCGCATTGGCTGGCGAGGACGGGCTCGAGCTCTATGTTTCGCCGGATGCCGCAGAGGTCGTGCGCGACACGCGCCGCGCCGAGCGCTTCTGGAACTGGCTGGGTGCCGTGCCGCACTGGATCTATCCGACCGTGCTGCGGCAGTTCCCCGCCGCCTGGCACCACGTCGTGGTGTGGCTCGCCCTTCCCGCGACGCTGCTGGCGCTGAGCGGCGTGGTGCTGGGCACCTGGCAGCTCTTCCTGAACCGTTCGCGCTGGATTCCCTACCGCAAGTTCTGGCTGCGCTGGCACCACATCGCCGGGCTGGCGGCAGGCATCTTCACGCTCACGTGGATCTGTTCAGGCCTGTTGTCGATGAATCCGTTCGGCGTGTTTTCCGCGCGCGGGGCCACGGCGGACGAACGCGTGCGCTGGGCCGGTGCGCCGGCCGAGGCGCGGCTCGATCCGGCCGAGGCGCTGAAGCAGGCCAGCCGGCAGGGCCTCGCGGCACGTGAGCTGGAGCTGCTGCAGGTTGCGGGGCAGCCGTGGTATCGGTTGCAATCCGCCGAAGGCCAGCTGCTGGTGCGTGCCGAGACGCGCGATCCGGGGCGGGCCATTGCCGCGCTGCCTGCGGCCACCGTCCAGGCCTTGCTGGCCGCGCTGCGTCCGGAGGCCGGCGTTCCCGCGCTGCGCCGCATCGATTCCTACGACGATCTGTACTACGCACGCAAGCCTGCGGACCCGAACACCCGCCACACCCGTCCGCTGCCCGTGTGGCGCGCCGACTGGTCCGATGGCGTGGCGGCCTTCGCAGACCCCGCGTCGGCGCGCATTCTCCTGCGCAGCGACACCTCAGGCCGATGGCAGCGCGTTCTCTACCATGGGCTGCACAGCCTGGACTTCGCGCCGCTTCTCGCGCGCCCGTGGCTCCGGCATGCGCTGGTCCTGGGCTTCTCGCTGCTGGGAATCGGGCTGTGCGCCACGTCTTGCGTGATTGCCTGGCGCGCCCTGGTTCCCTCGCGGCGAGGCCGGGCGTCAGCAGCAACAGCATCGGCGGGCGCCTTCAGGCCGCAACGGCAATTGGAAAGCGCGCCTGCAGCCCATCCGGCCCGCGCTCGAAAGGCACTGTGACGGCCTCCCTCGCGGCCTGCGGAAGATTGCGCCAGATGAAGTCGCGCGCATTGCCCGGGTCGCCAGCCACGTAGAGCTGCGTGGTCAGCAGCTCGCGCGTGCCGAGCTTCACCTTGACATGGATGTGTGGCGTGCGGCCGCTGTAGGGCACCGGGCGGATGGTGCGGAAGCGGTAGCTGCCGTCTTCACCGACCGTGACGCGGCCGAAGCCCTGGAAGGCGGCATCGGCGCGGTCGCCGTCGCCGGGGTGGTGGTAGTGGCCGTTCTGATCGCACTGCCAGATCTCGACCTGGGCGCCGCGCAGCGGCTTGCCGGCCAGATCGGTCACCGTGCCGTCGACCCAGGCCGGCTGGCCGCCGCGGTAGTCCAGCGCGCCGTTGCGCAGCAGATCGCCGTCGGAATCCTGCGGCAGGCGCACGGGATAAAAGGGGCCTTCGGTCTGCGAAGGGGTGGCGAGCCGGCTGGCCGCCGGCTGCGCGCGGGCGCCCAGCCAGAGCGCGGGCATGGCAACGAGCGCTGCGGCGACGGTGCGCCGGGGAAGGCCGGGTGCTGATGGGGCGTTCATGGCAGGTCAGAGCCGTGCAGCATGCGCCGAGTTCCGGCTGCGGGTCAACGGTGCCGGGCCGTGTTTGAATGCACCGGTGAATCCGACATCTGCCATGCCCGAACAGCTGCTACTCCCAGGCATCGATCCCGCGCCGCCGCCACCCCGCCGTGCGCGCAGCACTGCGCCGCGCAAGGAGCGCCTGCCGCGCTCTCTCTTCTTCGCAATCTTTCCGCGCCCCGAAGATGCCGCGTCGATTGCCGCGCTGGCGGCGCGCCTGAAGGACCGGCATTCGCTGAAAGGCAAGCTGACCGAGGCGCATCGCCTGCATGTCACGCTGTATCACCTCGGGCATTTTCTGGCGGTGCCGCGCGAAACGGTGCAAGCGGCCCTGGAGGCGGCTGCCGCCGTGGCGCCGCCGTCGTTCGAGGTGATGTTCGACGAGGCCATGCGCTTCGAGCAGAGCAAGGCCTTTGTGCTGTGCGGCGGCGGCACCTCGGCGCTTGCGGCGTTCAGGCAGCGCCTGGGCGAGGCACTGGCGGATGCGGGTTTCAAGCCCGAGCGCGGCTTCACGCCACACATGACGCTGGCCTACACGCCGCGCAAGATCGAGCCGCATGCCATCGAGCCGGTCCGGTGGATGGCGGGCTCGTTCTCGCTGATCGAAAGCCACGTCGGCGAAGGCATCCACGAGGTGCTGGGGCGGTGGCCTTCGCAGCGGGCCGCCTGACGCTTTACACAGCGTCTGTTGTGCATCGCGCCTGTGCGATCTGTATCTGTTCGTCGAAGAGCGGATGGCGACAATGAGGTTTCGCTGAACGGAAGCCCAAAAGTGACATCGCAGACCCGAGACCAGATTGCCGACCGCATCGCCGCCGAGCTGGGCCACAGCTTCGAGGGCGAGCTCGTTGCCGGCGGCAACTACATCCCTGTCGTGCGCGACGGCCGCACGCTCTACACCAGCGGCCAGGTGCCGCGCGTGGGCACCACGGTGGCCGTCACCGGCCGCGTGGGCGACCAGGTGCCGCTCGGCAAGGCCCGCGAGGCCGCGCAGATCTGCGCCTTGCGCTGCCTGACCCTGCTGCGGCGCGAACTCGGCTCGCTCGACGGCATCGAGAAGGTGCTGCGCGTCGGGGTCTTCGTGCAGTGCACGGCCGATTTCACGCAGCAGAGCGAGGTGGCCGATGCGGCGTCCGAGCTGCTGCACCGTGTGTTCGGCGAGGCCGGCGTGCATGTGCGCACGGCCGTCGGCGTCTATGCGCTGCCGAAGAATGCGAGCGTGGAGCTGGAGATGACGGTGGCAGCCAAGGACAATGCAGGCCGCAGCAGTTAGCGCTTGGACAGGCCGGCGATGTCTCGCGCGAGCGAGGCGATCGTCAGCGGTGCGCAGCCCTCGGCATTGTTGCTCACGGTGACGTAGGCCAGCTGGCCCGCGCCGGTGGTGCCCGCGATCACGCGGGCCAGCGCCTCGCGGGTCTCGGGGTCGGGATCGACGATCCTGTCGAACGGGCCGTAGAGCTTTTCCGCATCTTCATAGCCGAAGCGGCCGTGGCGGCGGTGCAGGTTCCAGCGGCACACCAGCGGTCCGGGCCAGAGCGCGCGCAGCATCGGCAGCTGGTCTTCGATCGGCGGCATCTTGGCGTGCAGGCCCATGCAGAAGGTGGCGCCCACGCTGCGCAGCATGTCGGCAAAGGCAGGGCAGAGCAGTTGCGGGTCGCGCACCTCGACCGCGATCACGGCATCGGGCGCCGTCGGCTTCAGGCCGGGCAAGGCTTCGAGCATCTCGCCGAGGCGCGCGAGCAGCGCGGGCTGGTCGGCCAGCAGTTGCGCGGGAATCGGGCTCAGCTGGAACACCAGCGCGCCGATGCGGTGGCCCAGGCCTTCGAGCGCCGGCTGCACGAATTCCTGGATCGCGATCTCGCTGTTCAGGAACACCGGGTTGGCCTGCGTGCCGCGGCCGCTCTCGTCGCGCACGGTGGCGTCGGTCACGAGGCTCGGCGCCTTCACCACGAAGCGGAAGTCGTCGGGCACCATGGCCGCGTAGCGCGCGTACTGGCTCGCGGTGAGCGCGCGGTAGAAGTTGCGGTCCAGGCTCACCGTGCGGAAAAGCGGGTGCCGGGCGAGGGCGGACAGTCCGTTCTTGGACAACACCGCCTCGGCGTAGTCGCCATCCCAGACGAGCTTGGCCCAGCCGGGATAGCTCCATGAAGAGGTGCCGAGCCGCAGGCCGGAAGGGAGCGCCGCGGCCAGCTCGACCAGTGCCGGATCGGCGGGCGCCGGTTCCACCGTGGCGCCGCGCGGCTTCTTCTTCACAGGCGGCTCGGCCTCGGCCTCTGGCGGCACCGTGGAAGGCGCCTCGGGCGGGCGCGGAAGATCGGGGAAAAGGGAGTCCTGCACTTCATCAGCCATGTTGGGGCCGCATTCTCGGCCAACATCGGACGGCCTCGCCGCGCCGGGCACAATCCGCGCCATGAAACAGTGGTTGCGCACGCAGGGTGGCTGGTGGCTGGCATGGCTGGCCCTCACGGCCGTGGGCGCGGCGTGGCTCGCGCGCACCGAGCTCGCGCAGTTGCAGCGGGATTTCGAGACCGACGCACGCATCGCGCACCGGCTCATGAGCCAGCAGGTGGTGCAGTACGACGCGGTGCTGGCCACGCTCGCGCTGCTCGAACCCGGCGACGGTGCGGACCGCCCGGAGCAGCGCCTGCCATCGGTCTATCCGTCGATCCTGCGCGTGCAGCGGCGCGAACGTGATGAGGCCTGGCGCGACGAGAAGCAGGCCGGTGCGCTGGCCGCGGCTGAAGCGCGTTCGCGCAGCGAGCGCCGCGCCGAACTGGCGGGGCTGGACCTCGCACAGGGCCGCTACCAGCTCGTGATGGGCGCGACGCCCGTCAGCTACGCCCTCGAAATCGACCTGGCCGGCTCGGTGCCGTGGCGCGACTGGCCGATGGACCCGAAGCACAGCCCGGTGCGCGTGAGCCTGCAGCGCGGCGCGCAGCAGTTCGTGCTGCAGCCGGGACAGGCGGCGCAAGCGGACGCGGGAGGCTGGCGCTTCGGCCTCACCAAACCCCTGGCCTCGCCGAGCCAGCCTTTCGACCTCGTGGCCGAGCGCCATGTGGGCTGGGCCGAGCTGCCATGGCGCAGCATCGGCGGCTGGGGCGTGGCGACGGCGCTGCTGCTGGCCGGCCTGTGGACCGCGCAGCGCCAGCGCATCGCGCGCCGCCGGGCCGAGGAGCTGCTGCGGCTCGGCCAGGTGGCGCGGCTCAATGCCCTGGGCGAGCTTTCGGCGGGGCTGGCACACGAGCTGAACCAGCCGCTCACGGCCGTGCTGGCCAATGCGCAGGCCGCACGGCGGCTGCTCGACGACGATCCGCCCGACCTGGCCACGGCGCGCAATGCCATGGGGCAAGCCGTGGAGCAGGCGCGCCGCGCGGCCGGCGTGGTCGGGCGACTGCGCCGCGTCATCGAACGCCCCGAAGCCGGCGGCGACGTGAAGCCACTGGTGCTGCAGGAGGTGGTACGCAGCGCCATGCACCTGCTGGCGCCCGAGTTCGCGCAGCGCGGCGTTGCGGCGCAGTTCGACGCCACCGCGCAGGCGCCGGTGCGCGTGCAGGCCGAAGCGGTGGCGCTCGAGCAGATCGTGCACAACCTGCTGATGAACGCCTTGCAGGCGCTCGACTTGGTGCCTGCGTCCGAACGCCGCCTTTCCGTTTCTGTCGGTCGCAACGGCCAGGAGGGCGTGCTGACCGTGACCGACAACGGACGCGGCATCGCGCCCGAAGCCATGCCGCGCCTCTTCGAGCCCTTCTTCAGCACTCGCGAAGGCGGCCTGGGCCTTGGCCTGAGCCTCAGCGAAACGCTGGCGAGCGGCATGGGCGGCAGCCTGTCCGCGGCCAACGCGGCGCCGCGCGGCGCACGCTTCACGCTGCTGCTGCCGCTGGTGGCAGCATCCACGGAGCGCATGGCATGAACAACACCTCGGCCATCCACCAGCCGCAATCGCCGCTGATCCATCTCATCGACGACGACCAGGCGGTGCGCGACAGCCTGTCGCTCTTGATCGGCACGGTCGGCCTGCGGGTGCAGGGCTGGGCCGATCCGCAGGCCTTCATCGACGGCTTCGACCGCGCGAGCGTCGGCGCCATCGTGCTCGACGTGCGCATGCCCGGCATCAGCGGCCTCACGGTGCTCGACCGGCTCATGGCGCAGGGCGTCGACCAGCCGGTGATCATGCTCACGGGCCACGGCACGGTCGAGATGTGCCGCCGCGCCTTCAAGGCCGGCGCGGCCGAGTTCCTGGAGAAACCGGTGGACGACGAGCAACTGCTCGAAGCCCTGCAGCAGGCGGTGCGCCAGCATGTGCGTTCGCGCGAACGCTCGCAGGCCGACAACGCAGCGCGCGAGCGCGTGGCGCAGCTGTCGGAGCGCGAGCGCGAGGTGCTTGCCTTCATCGTGCAGGGCCTGACCAACAAGGAGATTGCGCGCACGCTTGCGCTGTCGCCGCGCACGGTCGAGACGCACCGCGCCAACCTGTTCGCCAAGCTCGACTGCGATTCGCTCGCGCAGCTGATCCGGCGCTACGCGGTGCTGGCGGCCGGCGAAGGCTGAACGTGGGCGCTCCGTAGAACTACGGAGCCCCGGGCGTAGCCGTACGAATGGCTGCGGCGGGCAGTGTTTTCTACAGTGGCGCAGCCGCCGGCAAACGGCCGGCGCCATTCACCCTGCATTCACTGGAGAAAACGAAAAATGCGTCCCAACCTTCGCTTCGGCGCCCTCGCCATCCTGCTCGCTGCATCGGCCGTCCAGGCCCAGGCGCCAGCACCCGCGGTGCGCACCGAAAAGAACATCTCGCTCGCGCTGGCCAACCAGATCGCGGCCGAAGCCGTGGCCGCCTGCGCCGCCAACGGCTACAACGTGGCCGCCACCGTGGTCGACCGCGCCGGCACCGTGCGCGCCATGCAGCGCGCCGACAACGCCGGCCCGCACACGCTGGCGTCGAGCGAGCGCAAGGCATGGACCTCGGCATCGGCCAAGAGCGCGACGCAGGCCATGATGGAAGGTGCGCAGAAGAATCCGGGCGCCGCCAACCTGGTGTACCTGCCGGGCTTCCTGCTGCTGGGCGGCGGCGTGCCGGTGAAGTCGGGCAACGAAGTGATCGGCGCCGTGGGCGTCGGCGGTGCGCCGGGCGGCCACCTGGACGACCAGTGCGCCAACGCCGCCATCGAGAAGGTCAAGGGCCAGCTGGGCTGATGATGAAGCATGGCATCTGGTCCGGGCTGCTGGCAGTCGCGCTTGGGTTGGGCGCATCGGCTGGTGCGTCGGCCCAGGTGCCGCCACAGGCGGCCGAGCTGCTGGCCTATGAAGGGCTGCACCGCGTGGCCTGGCAGGGCGACCTGCCCAGGCTCAAGGGCCTGATCGCGTCCGGCGCCAATCTCGACACGCGCGACGCGCGGGGCCGCACGCCCCTGCACGTTGCCACGCATGCCCGGCAGCGCGAGGCGGTGAAGCTGCTTGCCAAGGCCGGCGCAAACCTCGACCTGCTCGACGACGACCGCTACGACGCCGTCACCATCGCCGCGGTGGCCGACGACGCCGCGACGCTCGCGCTGCTGCTGTCGCTCGGCGCAAAGGCTGGACAGGTGACGAGCCGCTACGACGGCACCGCGCTCATTGCCGCCGCGCACCTGGGCCATGACGAAGTGGTGCGCCAGCTGATCGCGGCCGGCGCGCCGCTCGACCATGTCAACAACCTGCACTGGACGGCAGTGATCGAATCGATCGTGCTCGGCGACGGCGGCCCGCGCCACCAACGCACGCTGGCCGCGCTGATCGATGCGGGCGCCAACCTCTCGCTGGCGGACCGGCAAGGCAACACGCCGCTCCAGCTGGCCCGGGCCCGCGGCTACACGGCCATGGTGAAGCTGCTGGAAACGCCGCGCGCACGATAGGACGGCTCGGGGACAATCGAGCCTCACCACGAGGAAATTGCCCCATGTACATGCCGCCGCAATTCAACGCCAAGGACCCGGCCATCGCGCTGGAGCTGATGCGCGCACATCCCTTCGCCAGCCTGATCTCGACCGACGACGAAGGCCTGCCCTACGTCACCCACCTGCCGCTGGTGGCCGAGCAGCAGGAGGGCGGCCAGCTGGTGCTGCTGGGCCACTGCGCCAAGCCCAATCCGCACTGGCGCCATCTGCAGGCGCGGCCGCAGGCGGTGGCCACCTTTCTCGGTCCGCATGCCTACCTGTCGCCCTCGGTCTATCCGGACCTCGCGCGCGTGCCGACCTGGAACTACCTGGTGGTGCACTGCACCGTCCAGGCCCGGCTGATCGAGGAGCCCGCGGCCAAGGACGCGCTGCTCAAGAAGCTCATCGGCGAGCACGAGCCCGGCTATGCGCAGCAATGGCGCGACCTGGGCGAGGAGTTCCAGCTCAAGATGCTGGCCGGGATCGTCGGATTCGAGCTGCGCGTGAGCGCACTGCAATGCAAGGTCAAGCTGAACCAGCACCGGCGCGAATCGCACGCCGCCATGCATGCCGTCTACAGCGCCGGCACGCCCGACGAGAAGGCGCTGGCCGTGTGGATGGAGCGCCTGGGCATGACGGCCGAAGCGCCCGTGGCGGAAGGAGGCTGAGATGCGCATGTTCGGACTGCTCGGCCTGCTGCTGGCGCTCGTGATCGCCGGGGTGGTGGCGAAGAAGCAGCTCACCAGCGTTGCCGCGCCCGCGGCCGGCGAGGCGCCCGCCGATGCGCGCACGCAGGCCCAGCAGGTGCAAAAGCAGGTCAAGGAAGCGCTCGACGCCGCGGCGCAGGCGCGCAAGATGCCGGATGACAACTGAGTCCGCTTCCAAGCCCATGGACGATGCGCATTGGATGGCGCTCGCGCTGGCCGAGGCGCGCCTTGCGGCCGAGGCAGGCGAGGTGCCGGTCGGCGCGGTACTGGTCAGGAACGGGCAGCTCGTCGCCACCGGTCGCAACACGCCGGTCGCGCAGCACGACCCGAGCGCCCATGCCGAGATCAACGCGCTGCGCGCCGGCGCCGCCGCGCTCGGCAACTACCGGCTCGACGGCTGCGAGCTGTTCGTCACGCTCGAGCCCTGCGCGATGTGCGCAGGTGCCATGCTGCATGCGCGGCTCGCGCGCGTGGTGTTCGGTGCGGCCGACCCCAAGACCGGCGCGGCCGGCTCGGTGCTCGATCTGTTTGCCGAACCCCGGCTGAACCACCGCACGCAGGTGCAGGGCGGCGTGCTGGCCGCGGAGTGCAGCGCGCTGCTGCAAGGCTTCTTCCAGCAGCGCCGCGATGCGGCGCGCGAGCAGGCGGAGCCCCTGCGCGACGACGCGTTGCGCACGCCGCCCGAGCGTTTCGATGCGCTCGCCGGCTACGCCTTCGAGCCGCGCTACATCCATGACCTGGCCAGCCTGCAGGGCTGGCGCATGCACTACCTCGACGAGGGGCCGCAGGACGGTTCGGCCGCCGCCTGCCTGTGCCTTCATGGTCCGGGCGAATGGGGCTACTTCTTTCGCCACCTCGTCGGGGCGCCCGGGCTGCGCACGCTGGTGCCTGACCTGATCGGCTTCGGCAAGAGCGACAAGCCCAAGCGCGAAGCGGCGCACCGCATCGAATGGCACTGCCAGGTCCTGAACGAATGGCTCGACCGCCTGCAGCCGCCGCCGATGGTGCTGGTGCACAGCGCCGCGGCCACCGGCCTGGCCACACGGCTGCAGGCCGGAAGGGGCGGCCTGTTTGCAGCCGTGCTGCTCGCGCCCGAAGGCGGCGAGCCGGTGGGCGATGCATGGCGCACGCCGTTCCCCGACCGCGGCTACCAGGCCGCGCTGCGCGCGCTCGGCCCCATGGCGTCCTCGTCCGGCCCGAATGCGCAGCAGGCTGCGCTGCTCGCCCAGGAGGTGCGCAACGCAATGGGATACTCGACGCCGTGAGCAAACACATCTACATCTATTCCCCCTCCAGCGCGATTCGCGACAAGGCCGCCTTCCGGCGCGGCGTGGCAAGACTCAAGGCGCTGGGCTACGAGGTCGAAATCGACGAAGCCGCGCTGGCCGTGCACCAGCGCTTTGCGGGCGACGACGCCACGCGCCTCGCCGCCATCAGCCGCGCTGCCGCAAGCAGCGCCGACATTGCACTGATCGCACGCGGCGGCTACGGACTCACGCGCATCCTCGACGCGATTCCCTACAAGGCCGTGGCCAAGGCGATCGGGCGCGGCACCGAATTCGTCGGCCTCAGCGACTTCACCGCGCTGCAGTGCGCACTCTTGGCCAAGACCGGCGCCGTGACCTGGGCCGGCCCCGCCGTCGGCGAAGACTTCGGTGCCGAAGGCGGCGCGGACGACATCATGGAAGCCTGCTTCGGCGACCTGGCAAGCGGGCAGGGCGAAGGCACCGGCTGGCGCATGCCGGTGCGCGATGCCGGCCTGAAGCTGAAGCCCGTGCACGACGCCACCTTGTGGGGCGGCAACCTGTGCGTGCTCGCGAGCCTGCTCGGAACACCTTATTTCCCCGCAGTGGAGAAGGGCGTGCTTTTCATCGAGGACGTCAACGAGCATCCCTACCGCATCGAGCGCATGCTCGACCAGCTGCGTATGGCCGGCGTGCTGGCCAGGCAGCGCGCCATCGTCTTCGGCCAGTTCACGGGCATGCGCAAGGTGCCGGGCTACGACCGCGGCTTCGGGTTCGAAGCGGTGGTCGACCGGCTGCGAGCCACGCTCAAGGTGCCCGTGCTCACGGGCCTGCCTTTCGGGCACGTGCCGACCAAGGTGCTGCTGCCCGTGGGCGCGAAGGTCGAGCTGGCTGCCGAAGGACGCGACGTCTTCATGGTGTGGGGCCACCGGCATGGCGGCCACGGCCACGACCACGGCCATGCGCATTGAACGCGAGCTGCCGCGGTATCCTTCAGTGGGTGAAGCGCTGATGGGCGCGCGGGCCCATCGAGCCGGGCAGGCCGCCCTTGAACATGCTGTTGATGGCTTTCATCTGGCGGCGGGCTGCGGCTTCGCCGTCGATGGCGCTCAGCGCAACCATCACGTCCTGCCGCAGGTACCAGAGCGCTTCCACATCGGATGCAAAGCGCACGCGCTGCGCCACGCGCTGGACCGAGTGCTCGCCATGCGCCTGCAGCACCGACAGCATGGCGGCCCGGATGCGTCCCAGCTGGTTCTCTCCCACCCGGGGAGACCCGATACCGGGAATTCCGAGGAGGCGGAAAAAACGACGAAGAGGCAGCATGTGGACTAAAGGCGTATTGCCGGGAGCCAGGACGGTCGCTACCTTAAGCCTCGGGCGCGCGAATCACAAGTTCTGAAACACTGTTTCTTGTTTGTAAACAACACACTTTACGTTGCACTTAAAGCTGCCATAAGGGTTTGAGTACAAAAGTAATATAAACAGGCCGCTGTCACAGCATGGACGTCAATTCCACAGTCGTATTCGCAGACCTGACCGGAAGCTCCAGGGTTTTCGAAGCCATGGGAAATGCACGCGCCACCGACACGGTGACGCGGCTGACCCAATGGATCGGCGGCGTCTGCCAGGCACACGGCGGCAGGGTCGTGAAGTCGCTCGGCGATGGCGTGTTCGCCATTTTTTCGAACGCGGCCACCGCCATGCAGGCAGTGATCGAACTGCAGCGCCATCACCAGAAGCGGCTCATGACCTGGCCCGTGCCGCTGCGCATGGCGCTGCAGATCGGCGTTGCAAGCGGCGAGGTGGTCGAGGTCGAGGGCGACTGCTTCGGCGATGCCGTCAACCTGGCGTCGCGCCTGAGCGACCTGGCGGGGCCCGGGCAGATCTGGGCCACCGATGCGGCCATTGCGCAGTTGGGCGAAACCGGCGTCCGGCATCGCGACCTGGGGCTCATCACCATTCGCGGGCGCAGCGAGATGTCGGCCGTCCACCGCATCGACTGGCAGGAGGAAATGACTTCGTTCCTCACGCTGCCGGCCGCGCTGACGCCGCTGCGGCTGCCCGATTCTTCGCTGGGGCAGATCGAGCTGGCGTGGCTCGACGTGCGGTCCACCTTCCGCACCGAAGAACTGCCGATCCACCTCGGGCGCGTGAGCGATGCGCAGTTCGTGGTCAACGATCCGCGCGTCTCCAGGCTGCATGCGCGCATCGAGCTGCGGCATGGCAGCTGCGTGCTGACCGACCTGAGCACCTACGGCACCTGGGTCCGGTTTCACGGCAACGGCGGGCCGAGCCAGGAAGTGGCGCTCAGGCGCGAGGAATGCGTGCTGCACGGGCGCGGCGAAATCGGCCTGGGCGCGCCGCTGAGCGATTTCACCGCACCGACGATTGCATTCAATACCGCCGGCGCCGAAGTGCAGCTTTCGCGCCGCGAGATCACGAGCTGAGCGGCATCGGCCGCGCAGTGACGTTTGGCAACGATCCGGCGAGGCGGCAGGTGCACTCGCAGAGTGCGCCGGGCGTTGCAACCACCATGGGTGCTGGCCGTCAGCGCCTTTTCAAGGGAGCTGCAGTGAAAGTCAAAAACAAGCGTTCTTCTGTCTTCAAATGGGTGGCCCTTGGCGCGACGGCCAGTGCGCTCCTCGCCGCGGGCGCGGCCAGCGCGCGCGGCAGCTGGTCGGTGCAGATCGGGGCGGGTGGCTATCCGGCGCCGTACTACGTGCCGCCGCCTGCCTACTATCCGGCGCCGATCTACTACGCGCCGGCCCCGCCGGTCTACTACCGTCCGCCGCCGCCCGTGTACTACCGGCCGGCACCCGTCTATGCGCCGCCGCCCGGACGGATCTACTACGGGCCGGGCTACCCGTATCGCCCGCCGAACGGCGACGAATGGGACAACGACCGGGATTACGAAGACCGGGACTGAACGGCCAGGTGCCTCGCTCAGCGCGGCGCGGACAGGATGGCGGAGAGTTCGCCCATGTCGATGGGCTTCTGAAGGTGGTGGTCGAACAGGCTCTGCGCTGCGGCGCCGGCCGCCTCTTCCTCCGAAAAGCCCGAAATGGCGACGAGCAGCCGAGGGCCGCGGTCCGCTGCGACCGAACGCAGCCGCCGCGCCACCTCGGTGCCGGGAAAGTCGGGCAGCGTGAGGTCGATGAGCGCCGCGTCGAAGCGCTCGTCGGCCGCCGCATCCATGGCCTGTTGCGCCGTGTAGGTGCAGCGGACGGTATGGTCCTGCAGCGTCAGCAGTTCCTGCAGCAGGTCTGCCGCGGCTTCGTTGTCGTCGACGATCAGCACGTTCACTGGGAGGTGGCTTTCAAGCAATTTGTATCCACCCAGTATCCCGGCCAATCGCCTTCCGCGCAGTAGGAGGGCGCCTACGCCCGCACTTGCGTCGCAGTCTTCGCGGCGGCTTGCAGCGGCAGCTCGACGTGGAACAGCGCACCTTCGCCGGGCCGGCTCTCCACCTCGATGCGCCCGCCGTGCAGGCCCACGATCTTGCGCGTGATGTAGAGCCCGAGCCCAAGGCCGGGCGCATGCTTGCGGCTGTCGTCGGTGCGTTCGAACTGCTCGAAGATGCGCTGCTGGTCTTCGGGCGCAATGCCGATGCCCAGGTCGCGCACGGTGATGTGCGCGGCGCCGTCCCGCTCCCACAGCATCATCTCCACGGGCTTGCCGCCGCCGTAGCGCAGTGCATTGGTCAGCAGGTTGGTCAGCACCTGCTCGATGCGGAACTCGTCCCACACGCCGCGCAGCTCGCGCGGTGCTTCCAGCACGATGATCGAGCCCGCGGCCTCGGCCTGCTGCCTGAGGCCCTCCACCACGGCCCGCGCGAGCGCGACAAGGTCGACCGGCTTGGGCTGGATCGACAGCGCGTCCCTTCGCATGCGCGTGACGTCGAGCATGTCGTCGATCAGCCGCACCATGTTGCGGATCTGCCGCTGGTCGCGCTCGATCATGGCGGGCAGGCGATCCGCGGAAAAGGACTCCAGCTTGCCCCTGGATACCTGGACCTGGCGCAATTGCGTTTCGAGGTACAGGGTGTTGAGCGGCGTGCGCAGCTCGTGCGAGACCATCGACATGAAGTCGTCTCGCATGCGCACCGCGCGTTCGAGTTCGTGCTGCGTGTGGCGCAGCTGCTGGACCAGTTCTTCCTGCTTCTGGTTGGCCACCGCGAGCGCATTCATTTCGTGCCGCAGCGCCTTGCGGTGGCGGTACAGGTCGACGAACACGTTGACCTTGCCGGTGACGGCATGCGGATCGAGCGGCTTGTACAGGAAGTCGACCGCGCCGCTTTCATAGCCCTGGAAGGCGTAGTTCGAATCGCGGCCCGCAGCCGTCACGAAGATGATCGGGATGTGCCGCGTGCGCTCCGTGCCGCGCATCAGCTCGGCCAGCTCGAAGCCGTTCATGCCGGGCATCTGCACGTCGAGAATGGCCAGCGCGAACTCGTGGTCCAAGAGCAGCGCAAGCGCCTCCTCGGCCGATGCCGCGCGGTACACGGCGCGCCCCGGGCCCCGGATCAGGGCCTCGAGCGCAAGAAGGTTCTCGGGCAGGTCATCGACGATCAGCAGCTTGCTTTCGACGTCAATGATGGGCATGGGCGGACTCCAGTTGCAGCAGCAATGTGCGAAGCTCGCGCAGGGCAAGCACGTGGTCGGGACGATGCAGGGCAATGGCGGCCCGGGGCATGGTGGGAATCTGGGCTTCCTCCGGGTCCTGGACGGCGGTGATGCCGCCGCCCATGTGAATGCGCAAGAGGCCTTCGGCGCCGTCGTCGTTCGCGCCCGTGAGCAGGAAACCGGCCAGCGCGGGACCGTAGGCATCGGCGGCCGAGGCCATCAGCACGTCGATCGACGGCCGCGAAAAGTGCACGGGCGGCTCGCAGCTGAGCGAAAAGCATCGATCGCGCTCGATCGACAGGTGATAGCCGGGCGGCGCGAAATACAGGCTGTCGGGCGCGATCGGCATCTTGTCGGCGGCCTCGTGCACCGGCATGTGCAGCCGCTCGGCAAAGATCTCGGCCAGGTGGCTCTGGTGGCCTTCGGGCAGGTGCAGGACGACCACCACCGGAAGCCGCCACGGCGGCGGAATGCCGTGCAGGAGCGCCAGCAGCGCCTCGATGCCGCCCGCAGACGCGCCGACCACCACGGCTTCGACGCGCCGCGCAGGGATTTGGCGAGCATTCGGCTTCATGTGGCCTTTCGGTAGATGCGCTCTGGCTGCGAATGGACGTCGAAGCGATCGGCATAGCTCGAGAAGTCGATGCTCTCCTTCGCGCCCAGGCCCAGGAAGCCGCGGTGGCAGAGCGACTCGTGGAACAGCCCGAGTGCCCGGTCCTGCAGCTCGCGGTTGAAATAGATGAGCACGTTGCGGCACGACACGAGCTGCGTTTCGGCAAACACGCTGTCGGTGGCCAGGCTGTGGTCGGCAAAGATGACGTCGGCGCACAGCGCGGGGTCGAAGCGCGCGGCGTCGTAGGCCGCAGTGTAGTAGTCGGAAAAAGAACTGCGGCCGCCGGCGCGCTGGTAGTTGGCCGTGTAGCCGCGGATCGATTCGATCGGGAAGATGCCCTGGCGCGCCTTCTCGAGCGAGCCGGGGTTGATGTCGGTGGCATAGATCTGCGTGCGGGAGAGCAGGCCTTCCTCGCGCAGCAGGATGGCCAGCGAAAAGACTTCCTCGCCGGTGCTGCAGCCCGCCACCCACACCTTGAGGGATGCATAGGTGTGCAGGATCGGCACCACGTGCCGGCGCAGCGCAAGAAAGTAGGCCGGATCGCGGAACATCTCGCTTACGGGAATCGTCAAGTACTCGAGCAGCCGGCCGAACAGCAGCGGATCGCGCAGCACCTTCTCCTGCAACGCCGAAATGCTCGGCAGCCCGAGCTGTGCCAGCGCGTGCAGCACGCGGCGCTTCTGCGAAGCCACGGTGTAGTTGCGGAAGTCGTAGCTGTAGCGCAGGTAGATGGCTTCCATCAGCAGCCGCAGCTCGATCTCCGTGTTGCTCAACGCGGAGGTCAGGGACAGGGCAGCGGCATTGGGGTTCACAGCCGCTCCATTTTGGGCATCCACACGCGCAGAAGCGAGACCAGGCGCTCCAAATCCACAGGCTTGGCCAGGTAGTCGCTGGCGCCCGCGGCCAGGCACTGCTCGCGGTCGTCCTTCATGGCCTTGGCGGTGATGGCGATCACGGGCAGCTTCTCGAAGCGCGGGTCCGCGCGCAGCCGGCGCGTGGCCTCCAGGCCGTCCATCTCCGGCATCATCACGTCCATCAGCACCAGGTCGATCTCGCGCGCCTGGTCGAGCTTTTCGAGCGCCTCGCGGCCGTTGCGGCCGATCTCGACCGCCGCGCCGCGCTGCTCCAGCGCGCTCGTGAGCGCAAAGAGGTTGCGCACGTCGTCGTCCACCAGCAGGATGGTGCGGCCCTCGAAGATGCGGTCGCGCCCGCGCGCCGCCTTCAGCATGCCCTGGCGCTCGCTGGACAGCTCGGCCTCGACCTTGTGCAGGAACAGCGTGACCTCGTCCAGCAGGCGTTCCGGCGAGCGTGCGCCCTTGATGATGATCGAGCGCGAATAGCGCTGGAGCTCGGCTTCCTCGTCGCGCGTGAGGTTGCGCCCGGTGTAGACGATCACCGGCGGGAACGAGACGATCTCTTCCGACGCCATGCGCTTGAGCAGCTCGCTGCCCTGCATGTCGGGCAGGTGCAGGTCGGTGATCATGCAGTCGAAGACGCGCCTGCGCAGCAGTTCGAGCGCCTCTTCGCCGGAGCCCACGGCGGCGATCTCGATGTCTTCGTCACCGATAAGCCGGATCACGCTTTCTCGCTGCAGCGCATCGTCCTCGACCAGCAGCACGGCCTTGACCTTCTGCGCGAGCTTTTCCTCGAGCCGGGCGAACACCTGCATCAGCTCGGCGCGCGTGGCCGGCTTCTGCGCATAGCCGATGGCGCCCAGGTGCAGGGCGGCGGCCTGCGCGTCGTCGGCGGCCGAGACCACGTGGATCGGAATGTGGCGCGTCTGCGGCGAATCCTTCAGGCGCTGCAGCAGGCCGAGCCCGGTGCTGTCCGGAAGGCGCATGTCGAGCAGGATGGCATCGGGCTGGAACTGGTGCGCGAGCTCGAAGCCGTCGGCCGCGCCATGGGCCACCAGGCAGCGGTAGCCGAGTTCGTGCGCCAGATCGTAGAGGATGTGCGCGAACTGCGGCTCGTCCTCGATCACGAGCACCCGGCGCACCTGGTCGGGCGGCAGCGTGCGGTCGTCGGCAAAGGATGGCGGCGGCACGGCAACGGGCAGCGATGGTGCGGCGGGCGTGGGGCGCGCGGCAGGGAAGGGCGTGCGCGCCGCGGCGGAGCTGGCGGGCGCCGGAGCAGGGGGCCGAGCTGATTGTTGCGGGGCCTGTGGCGAGACCTGCGGCGCGGCGGCCGGCAGCTGCAGCGTGAAGGTGCTGCCCTGGCCGGGCCGGCTTTGCAGCGTGAGCGTGCCGCCCAGCAGGCGCGTGAGGTCGCGCGAAATGGAAAGCCCCAGGCCGGTGCCGCCATAGCGGCGGCTGGTGGTGCCATCGGCTTGCTGGAAGGCCTCGAAGATCAGCTCCTGCTGCTCGGGCGCGATGCCGATGCCCGAATCGCTCACCGCGAAGACCGCGCCGCCGTTCGCAGCCGCCGAGACCGTGAGCGCTACCTCGCCGCTGTTGGTGAACTTGATCGCATTGGAGAGCAGGTTCTTCAGGATCTGCTCGACGCGGTGGCGGTCGGTGGCCAGCGTGGCGGTCGTGCCGGGCCGCATCTCCAGGCGGAAGGCCAGCTGCTTCTCGGCGGCCAGCGGCCTGAAGGTGCTCTCCAGGCTCTGCGCGAGCTTGCCGAGCGCCACCTCTTCGACAACCACTTCGAGCTTGCCCGCCTCGACCTTGGAGATGTCGAGGATGTCGTTGATCAGCACCAGCAGGTCGTTGCCCGACGCGTAGATCGATTCCGCGAACTTCACCTGCTCGGGGCTCAGGTTGCCCTGCGGGTTGTCGGCGAGCAGCTTGGCCAGGATGAGCGCGCTGTTGAGCGGCGTGCGCAGCTCGTGCGACATGTTGGCCAGGAACTCCGATTTGTAGCGGCTGGCGCGCTGCAGTTCGTCGGCGCGGTCTTCCAGGTCGCGCTGCACGCGGCGCAGGGCCGCATTGCGCTGGTCGAGCGCCTCGGTGCGCTCGGAGAGCTGGCTGTTGGTCTGTTCCAGTTCGGCCTGCTGGTTCTCCAGCATGGCCTGCGAAGCCCGCAGCGCACGCGACTGCTCCTCGAGTTCTTCGTTGGCGGTGCGCAGCTCTTCCTGCTGCACCTGCAGTTCCTCGTTCAGCTGCTGCGTTTCGGCCAGCGCGTCCTGCAGCTGCTCGCGGTAGCGCGCCGCCGCGAGGGAGTCGCCGATGTCCTCGGCCACCAGGTCGAGCAGCTCGTTGGTGCGCGCATCGGGCACGGCCGGCAGGCCGAGTTCGACCACGCCGTTCACCACGCCGTCGCTCGACACCGGCACCAGCAGCACCGCCGTGGGCGCCATCTCGCCCAGGCCCGAGTTGACCTTCAGGTAGTCGGCCTGGATCGGCTCCACCAGCATGCGGCGCCGTTCCGCGGCCGCCTGGCCGACCAGGCTCTGGGTCGGCGAGAACACCTGCGGCGAAGCCTCGGCTTCCATCGAGAAGCCGTAGCTCGCCGCGCGGCGCAGCGTGCCCTGCCGCTCGCGCACGTACAGCGCGCCGACCGCGCTGCCCAGGTGCCGCGAGAAAAAGGCCAGGACCTTGCGGCCCAGGTCGTTGGCGTTCAGCTCGCCCACGAGCTCTCCGACCAGCTCGGTCTGCGCGCTGCGCAGCCACGCCTGCTGCGCCAGCTGTTCGGCGTGGGCGGCCTGGTCGCGCAGCACCGCGTCGTAGCTGCCCGACAGCCGCATCAGCTGCCGGCGGCCGAAGTAGGCCACCATGCCGGTGAACACCAGCGTGAACAGCAGGAACACGGCCACCACCAGCCAGGCCGTGCGGTTGACCTCTTCGTTGCGCTGGAAGCGCAGGCCCGCCTGGGTGTCCATGAAGGCGGTGAACTCGGTGCGCATGTCGGCACGCAGCTGCTTGCCCCGGCCTTGGCGCACCCCTTGCTGGTAGTTGCCGCCGGCGCGGCGCAGGGCGATCAGGTCTTCCGCGAACCCGTTCCAGGCCTCCTGCAGCGCCGCGATGCGCTCGACCCGCTCGGCCTGCTGCCGGTTGTCCAGCACCAGTTCGCGCAGCGCGGCGGTGTCGCTCTTGATCCGGGGCAGCGCGCTCTGGTAGGGCTCGAGAAAGCTTTCCTCGCCGGTGATCAGGAAACCGCGCAGGCCGGTTTCCATGTCGATGCTGCGGGCCTGCAGTTCGCTGGCGCTGCGCGTCACCTGGTCGGTTTGCTCGACCCGGCTGATGGTTACCAGCAGGAACACGATCAAGCTGACGAACACCAGCGCGCCGACCAGCCCGCCAAGCAGCGGCCATTTCAGGTTGCGGCTCAGCAGGCGGTCGAAGTCGTCGGGATCGATCGCGGTCGGCATCTTCATTCCATCAAATATTTGTAAGCAAAACCTTTGAAGTTTTGCCGAATTTCGGTGCACCGGCTGTCGGAGAAGGCCCCGATACCGCTTTTGGCGCGCGTGGGCAGGCGCGGCCTCGCTATACTGTTGTTTTGTACAGCATCAGCGTGACCACGGATCTTCCTCCAAAGTCGCCGGCACCGGCGCCCGATGCTCGCACCGTCTCCGTGAAGGCCCTGTGCGCCTTCGGTGCCAAGGCCGGCGACCTCGACCTGCGTTTCGTGCCTGCGCCCAGCGCGCTCGAAGGCATGGCCGGCCACGCGCTGGTGCAAGGCCGGCGTGGCGACGGCTACGAGAGCGAAGTGCCGCTGCGCTCGCAATGCGGCGCGCTCACAGTTCGCGGCCGTGCCGACGGGCACGACCCGAGCGAACCCCGCGTCGAGGAAATCAAGACCTTCCGCGGGGACTTCGATGCCATCCGCGGCAACCACCGGGCGCTGCACTGGGCCCAGGCCCGCTGCTACGGCTGGATGCTCTGCGAGATGCGCGGCTACGAGCACATCACGGTGGCGCTGGTGTACCTGGACCTCGGCACCGGCGAGGAAACCGTGCTGGAAGAGCAGTACACGCGGGCCGCGCTGCAGGCGCATTTCGAGCTTCTGTGCGCGCGCTACAGCGCCTGGGCGCAGAGCGAGGCCGCGCACCATGCGGCGCTCGGCCGGGCGCTCGGCCAGCTGGCGTTTCCGCATGGCTCGTTCCGGCCCGGCCAGCGCGAACTGGCCGAGGCCGTCTATCGCGCCGCCGTCAACGCGCGCTGCCTGATGGCGCAGGCGCCCACAGGCATCGGCAAGACGCTGGCCACCATCTTTCCGCTGCTGAAGGCGCGGGCCGCGCGCAGGATCGACAAGATCTTCTTTCTGACCGCCAAGACCTCGGGCCGGGCCGTGGCGCTGGAGGCCGTCGGCGTGCTGGGCAAGGACTGCGCGCAGGTGCGGGTGCTCGAGCTCACCGCGCGCGAAAAAGTCTGCGAATACCCCGACCGGGCCTGCAACGGCGATGCCTGCCCGCTCGCCAAGGGCTTCTACGACCGCCTGCCCGCCGCGCGCGAAGAAGCCGCGCAGGCCGCCAGGCTCGACCGGCAGGCGCTGCGAAGAATTGCGCTGGCGCACACCGTGTGCCCTTATTTCCTCGCGCAGGAAATGGCGCACTGGTGCGACCTGATCGTGGGCGACTACAACTACTACTTCGATGGCAGCGCCTTTCTCTACGCCACCATGCAGGACGCCGAATGGCGCGCGGCGGTGCTGGTGGACGAGGCGCACAACCTGCTGGAGCGCGCGCGCGGCATGTACACCGCGCGGCTCGACGGCCTGGCGCTGGAAGACGCGCACCGCGTGGCGCCCGCCTCGGTGCGCGGCGCGCTCGGCCGGCTGTACCGCGAATGGGACACGGTGCAGCAGGCACAGACCGAACCCTACGACACGGCCGACGAGATTCCCGATCGCTTCGCTCGCACGCTGCAGGCCGCCAACACGGCCATGGGCGAGTACTTCGCGGCCACGCCCGACGCGGCGCAAGGTCCGCTGCAGCGCTTCTTCTTCGATGCGCTGCAGTTTGCCCGGCTGGCCGATGCCTTCGACGACCACTCGATCTTCGAGCGCACGCTGGGCCCTGCGCACGACCATCAGCAGCGCAGCCTCGCGATCCGCAACCTGGTGCCGGCGCCATTCCTCGAGCCGCGCTTCGCGGATGCCGCATCGGTCACCTGTTTTTCCGGCACCTTGTCGCCCTTCGAGTTCTACCGCGACGCGCTGGGGCTGCCGCCGGAGACCATGCTGCTCGATGTGGCCTCGCCATTCCGCAGCCAGCAGCTGCGCGTGGAGGTGGCCATGAACGTGTCGACGCGTTTTCGCGACCGCGCGGGCTCGCTCGCTCGCGTGGCCGGGATCATCGGCGACCAGTTCGAGCGCATGCCGGGCAACTACCTCGCGTTCTTCAGCAGCTTCGACTACCTTGAAAAAGCCTGCGCGGCCTTCCTGGCCAGGCACCCTGGCGTGCCCGTGTGGGCCCAGACGCGCGGCATGGCCGAGGCCGATCGCCACGGCTTTCTCGCGCGCTTCGAGGAGGGCGGCCAGGGCATCGGCTTTGCCGTGCTCGGCGGCGCATTCGGCGAAGGCATCGACCTGCCCGGCAGCCGGCTGATCGGCGCCTTTGTGGCAAGCCTCGGCCTGCCGCAGCACAACGCGCTCAACGAGATCACGCGCGAGCGCATGCAGGCGCGCTTCGGCAAGGGCTACGAATACACCTACCTCTATCCGGGCCTGCAGAAAGTGGTGCAGGCGGCCGGCCGCGTCATCCGCACCGAGCAGGACAGCGGCGTGCTGCACCTGCTGGACGACCGCTTCGCGCGCGCCGAGATCCGGCAGCTGCTGCCGCCCTGGTGGGAGCTGCACCTGGGCGGGCCGGCGCATGCCGATGAAGGGGAGGATTTCTTCGATGCGCTCCGCTAGGCACATCCAGCTCGCCGACGAGCCCGACCTGTTCGGCGAGGCGCCCGCGGCCGCCATCGAAGGCCTGCGCTACGAGCGCGAATTCCTCACCCGCACCGAGGAAGCCGAGCTGCTGCACCTCGTGCAGGGCTTCGAGCTGCGCGAGATGCGCTACAAGGCATACACCGCGCGCCGCCGCGGCATCAGCTTTGGCGGCAGCTACGACTTCGACAAGCACCAGCTGCGTCCGGGCACGGCCATGCCGCCCGCGCTCCACCCGCTGCGTGCGCGGGTGGCGGCATGGATGGGCATGGCGCCCGACGATTTCGCCCATGTGCTGATCTCCGAATACCGGCCCGGCACGCCGCTCGGCTGGCACCGCGACGTGCCGGACTTCGAGGACATAGTGGGGGTTTCGCTGCGCAGCAGCGCGGTGATGCAGCTGCGGCCCTATCCACCGGCCAGCGCCACCGCGCCCGCCAGCCTCCAGCTGCTGATCGAGCCGCGCTCCATCTACATGCTGCGCGGCGAAGCGCGCTGGGCCTGGCAGCACAGCATCGCGCCGACCGAGGCGCTGCGCTATTCCATCACCATGCGCACGCGGCGCCGCGCGTGACCTGCGGCGGGTCTTGCCGCGGGTTTTTCCGCGGCGAGCTGCTTTTCGGCCGGGCGCCTGGCCCCGGCTTTCTTCATCAGCTCCGAAGCCACCGACAGGTCCTTGAGCCAGGCTTCCCAGGCTGCTTCGCGCTGCAGCGGATCGCCGCGCAGCAGGGCGGAGGGATGCAGCGTGACCAGCACGCGGCGGCCTGTCTGCGCATTCTCTATCCAGTGGCCGCGCTCCTTCATCACCGCGACCGGTCGGCCGAGCAGCGAGCGCGCGGCCGTGCCGCCGAGCGCGATGCAGGCGCGCGGCTGCACGAGTTCGATCTCGCTTTCGAGCCAGTGGTGGCAGGCTTCCACCTCGCGCTGGCCCGGGGTCTTGTGCATGCGGCGCTTGCCGCGCGGCTCGTACTTGAAATGCTTCACCGCATTGGTCACGTAGAGCTTCTCGCGCGACCAGCCGAGCTCGGCCACCGCACGGTCGAACAGCTTGCCGGCCGGGCCCACGAAGGGGCGGCCGACCAGGTCTTCCTTGTCGCCCGGCTGCTCGCCCACCACCATCAGCGCCGCGCCAACCGGGCCTTCACCGAACACCGACTGGGTTGCATGCGCGCCCAGCGGGCATTCGCGGCAGGCGTCGGTCGCGATGCTGAGCGCCTTCAGCGCCGCCGTGGCCTCGTTGCGCTGGGACATGGTGCCGGCTCCGGTGCGCCGTTGGGGTTCAGGCGGCCACCACCCTCAATGCGTGGAACCGCCGCCACCGCCGCGCCGCGACTGGCTCTGGTTGCTGCCGCCGATGTGGCTTTCGCGGTCGTGGCGGCTCTCGGTGGTGCGGCGCGGCTCGTTGCGCGGTGTCGGGCTCTGGTGGCCGGCCTTGTTGTGCTGGGGAGGCAACGAACCACGCTCGTCGGGCGTGTTGGGGTTCGTCTTGGACATGGGCTGCTCCTTCGAATGAATGGATGGTTGGACATTTATTTGTCCGCGCCGCGCATGCCCGCTGGTGTCGGAATTGGCCCACCGCGGGCGTCGTCCAAGCCTCATGCGCGGGCACGGCGGGGCCGGGGATTTGCCAATAGCCGATATCTGCCATTCGGCTGTCCGATCCGGAGATTCACCACCTCGATCGGGGTGAGAACTCGATACTCCGCGGAAATCTTTGTCGCCCCCAAGACAACTTGCAATGGCTTCCGGGGCCGGCCTCTGCACATCAAGCGGCCCGGTTGCACGAGGTTGATCCGAACGGGTGTTCTATCCCGGCCAACGTCGCTCAAGTGCCTGCATTTCGATGCCCGCACCGGCGGTTTGCCGTGCCGGACCTGCACCGATACGATCCCGCGCCTTGCCCCCAAAGGAATGCGCGGATGCCGCCAACGATTGCTTCTCCCTCGACGCCTGCCGCGTCCAAAAACGCCGGCTGGCAGCAGCGCAGCCGGCGCCACGTCTGGCATCCGTGCACGCAGAGCATCCGGCTCGAAGCCGTGCCGCCGCTGCCGATCGCGCGGGGCGAGGGCGTCTGGCTGTTCGACCACGACGGACGCCGCTACCTCGACGCGACGAGCTCGTGGTGGGTCAATCTCTTCGGCCATGCGCACCCGGCCATCAACGCCGCTCTCAAGGACCAGCTCGACACGCTCTCGCATGTGATGCTCGCGGGCTGTACGCATGCGCCGGCCGTCGAGCTGGCCGAGCGGCTCGCCGCGCTGACGGGCCATGCGCTGGGCCACTGCTTCTATGCCTCGGACGGCGCCTCGGCCGTGGAGATCGCGTTGAAGATGAGCTTTCATGCATGGCGCAATGCAGGCCGAAGCGGCAAGCAGGACTTCGTCGCGCTGCGCCGGGGCTATCACGGCGAAACGCTGGGCGCGCTGCATGTGACCGACGTGCCGGTGTTCCGCGACGCCTACGCGCCGCTGCTCGCGAATGCGCACCTCGTGGCATCGCCCGACGCCCGGGCCGCGCAGCCGGGCGAAGACGCCGTCGCCGTGGCGCGCCGCGCCGCGGCCGAACTCGAAGCGCTGCTGGCGAAAAGGCATGCATCGATCGCTGCCGTGATCGTCGAGCCGCTGGTGCAATGCGCCACCGGCATGGCGATGCACGACCCCGACTACCTGCGGCTCGTGCGCGCGCTGTGTGACCGCTACGGCGTGCACCTCATCGCCGACGAGATTGCGGTGGGCTGCGGGCGCACCGGCAGCTTCTTCGCGTGCGAGCAGGCCGGCATCTGGCCGGATTTTCTGTGCCTTTCCAAGGGCATCAGCGGCGGCTACCTGCCGCTGGCGCTGGTGATGACGCGCGATGCGATCTACCAGGGCTTCGTCGACGACGACGTGGCGCGCAGCTTCCTGCATTCCCATTCCTACACCGGCAACGCGCTGGCCTGCCGCGCGGCGCTCGCGACGCTCGACCTGTTCGAGCGCGAGGACGCGCTGCGCCGCAACCGCGCCCGTGCCGAACGGTTGATCGACCGGTTGCGCGAGGGGCTTCACGGCGTGCCCGTCGAGCATCTGCGCCAGCGCGGAATGATCACGGCCTTCGACGTGCGCGAGCCCGGCGCCCGATTCGCGGAGCGCTTTCACCTTGCCGCACGAGCGAACGGACTGCTGATGCGTCCCATCGGTGCGACCGTCTACCTCATGCCGCCGTATGCGATCGGCGACGACGAGATCGACCTGCTGGTCGACGGCACGCTGGCCACGCTGCAGGCCGTGGCCGCCTCCGCCCATGCAGACCACGCAAATCACGTAGAAGGAAGCCACGATGCCGCGCTTGCTTGAACGCCTGCAGGACGAGATCGCCGCGCTCGACGCGCAGTCGATGCGCCGCCGCCGGCAGATCGCCGAAACCGCCTGCGCCCCCGGGCAATCGCTGACGCTGGCCGGCGCGAGCGCGCCGCGCACCATGCTCGGCTTCAGCAGCAACGACTACCTCGGCCTCGCCGCGCATCCGGCACTGGCCGCCGCACTGGCCGAAGGCGCGGCACGCTACGGCACGGGCAGCGGCGGGTCGCACCTGATCCTCGGCCACTCGCGCGCGCATGCCGAACTCGAGGAGCGGCTGGCCGGCTGGATGGCGCCGTTCATCCCGGAGGCGCAAAGCCTGTTCTTCTGCACGGGCTACATGGCCAACCTCGCAGTGCTGTCGGCGCTCGGCGGCGCGGAGGCGGTGATCTTTTCGGAGTCGCTGAATCACGCGTCGCTGATCGACGGGGCGCGGCTGGCCAAGGCGCGGGTCGAGCGCTATCCGCATTGCGGCGTGGCCGCGCTCGATGCGCAGCTCGGCGCCTGCGATGCGCCGGTCAAGCTGATCGTGAGCGATGCGGTCTTCAGCATGGACGGCAACATCGCGCCCGTGGCCGAGCTGCTCGCGCTGGCCGAGCGCCACGACGCCTGGCTGGTGCTGGACGACGCGCACGGCTTCGGCGTGCTGGGCGCCACGGGCCGCGGCGTGCTGCAGGCCATGGAGCTGCGCTCGGAGCGGCTGGTGCTCGTCGGCACGCTCGGCAAGGCGGCCGGGGTGTCGGGCGCTTTCGTGGCGGCGCACCGCACCGTGATCGACTACCTCGTGCAGCGCGCGCGGCCGTACATCTTCACCACCGCCGCGCCGCCGGCCATCGCGCATGCGCTGCTCGCGAGCCTGGCGCTGATCGAGGGCGAAGAAGGCGACGTGCGCCGCGCCCATTTGCATGCGCGCATCGCCCAGCTGCGCCGCGGCCTCGAGGCGATCCTGCCGGCGGACGGCAGCGCCTGGCTGCCCGATTCGCCGACCGCGATCCAGCCGCTGATCGTCGGCGACAACGCACGCGCGATGCAGACGATGGCGCAGCTCGATGCCCGCGGCCTGCGCGTCGGTGCGATTCGCCCGCCAACCGTGCCCGCCGGCACCGCACGGCTGCGGATCACGCTGTCGGCCAGCCATTCGGAGGACGACGTGGCACGGCTGCTCGACGCCTTGGGTGAAGCATTGGCGCAGCCGTGGAAGAAAGCCGCATGAGCGCCGCGCCGGGTGCACCCATGACACACCGCCGCTGGTTCGTCACGGGCACCGATACGGGCGTCGGCAAGACGCTGGCCAGCGGCGCAATGCTGAGCCTGCTGGCCGCATCGGGCCTGCGCGCGGTCGGCATGAAGCCGGTGGCCGCGGGGCTGGAACTCATCGATGGCGCCTGGCGCAACGAGGACGTCGAGCAGCTGCGCGCGGCCGGCAACGTCGATGCGCCCCTGGCCCTGCGCTGCCCGTACCTGCTGCGTGCGCCAATGTCGCCGCATCTTGCGGCGCGCGAAGAGGGCGCGCGCATCGAACTGCCGCCGCTGCTGTCGGCCTTCGCGGCGTTGTCGCAGTGCGCCGACGCGGTGGTGGTCGAAGGCGTGGGCGGCTTCTGCGTGCCGTTCGGCGACGACATCGACAGCGCCGACCTGGCCGTGGCGCTGGGACTGCCGGTGATCCTGGTGGTCGGGCTGCGCCTGGGCTGCCTGAACCATGCGCTGCTCACGGCTGAAGCGATCCGCACGCGCGGGCTCATGCTGGCGGGGTGGATCGCGAGCACCATCGAGCCGGAGATGCTGGCACCCGAGGCCAATCTCCAGACGCTGCGCGACCGGCTCGGCGCGCCCTTGCTCGGCGTGGTGCCGCATATGGCCGAGCCCTGTGCGGCAAGCGCCGCGCGGCACCTCGACCTGCGCGCATTGCGCGCCACCGCGGCCCACGCTGCGCGCCGGTCAGCCGCGCTGGCCTGATTCGGCGAGGCGCTTCTCCCGCGCGCCGCCCTGGCGCTCGAGCATCCAGCCCGGGTACTCGGAGGGCAGGGCGCTCACCTTGCCGAGTGCGGCCAGCTCATCGGCGGAAAGCCGGATCGCGGTGGCGGCAATGTTGTCGTCCAGCTGCGCGACGCGCTTGGCGCCGACGATCACGCTGGTCACCACCGGCTGGTGCAGCAGCCACGCGAGCGCGATCTGCGCCACCGACACCTTGCGCGCTTCGGCCAGCTGGCGCATCACGTCGATGCAGTCGTAGGCGCGCTCGACGTTCACCGGCGGAAAGTCGAAGCTGGCGCGGCGGCTGCCTTTCTCGGCTTCGGTGCCGCGCCCGTACTTGCCGCTCAAGAGGCCGCCCGCCAGCGGGCTCCAGACCATCAGGCCGAGGCTTTCGCTCTGCAGCATCGGCGCCAGTTCGCGCTCCAGGTCGCGGCCCGCGATGGTGTAGTAGGCTTGCAGCGATTCGAAGCGCGCGAGCCCCTGGCGTTCGGCGATGCCCAGCGCCTTCATGATCTGCCAGGCCGCCCAGTTGGAAACGCCCACGTAGCGCACGTGACCCTGCTGCACCAGGTTGTCCAGCGCGCGCACGGTTTCCTCGATGGGCGTGACCGGGTCGAAGCCGTGGATCTGGTAGAGGTCGATGTGGTCCAGCTGCAGGCGCCTGAGGCTGGCCTTCACTCCGTCCATGATGTGGTAGCGCGAGGCGCCGGCCGCATTGGCGGTCTTGCCGGTTTCGCCGAACACCTTGGTGGCGACCACGACGTTTTCGCGCGGCACCTTGAGGTTCTTCAGCGCCTGGCCGGTGATGGTTTCCGACAGGCCTTCGGAGTACACGTCGGCGGTGTCGATGAAGTTGATGCCGGCGTCGAGTGCGCGGCCGACCAGGCCTTCCGCCTCGGACTGCTGGAGGTTGCCGATCTGGCCCCAGATGCCGCTGGAGCCGCCGAAGGTCATGGTGCCGAGGCAGAGTTCGGAAACGAACAGGCCGGTGCGGCCGAATTTGCGGTACTGCATGAGAGATGTCCTTTGGGTGGGTGGCGCGAGAAGAGGGCCGGAAGGCCCCGGCCGTCCGCAAAAGTATCCGGCCGCGGCGCCGGGCATGGCGAGCGCGTTCCTGCAAAGTCCTTGCCTATTTCTCCAGACCTCCTGCGCGGGCCGTGCAGATTCGTTGGCGTGGCGCTAAGCTTTGAACCACCCGATCCTCCACGCCGGCCGCCGCCGCGGCCCCACCCGTGACAAGGCCCCCCGAACATGCCCCAAGACACATCCGAAATCGCTGCCGCCATCGCCCAGCCGATGCCGCTGGAGCCCGAACTCGACGAAGCCCGGAAGGAACTGGTCGCGCTGATCAACCGCATCACGCGCGGCCAGGACGGCACCGTGGAAACGCCGGTGGCCGGCCTGCAGGTGTTCTGCATCAGCAAGCCCGACGGCCCCAAGCACGCCTTCGCGACACCGGCGCTCGGGCTGATCGCGCAGGGCTCCAAGCGGATCATCGTGGGCGACGACATCTATGTGTACGACCCCATGCACTACCTGGTGACCTCGGTCGACCTGCCGGTGTGCGGCCAGGTGCGCCTGACGAGCGACAACGAGCCTTACCTCGGGCTGCGGCTGGAGCTCGCGATCGACGAGATCGGCAAGCTCATCGGCGACGAGAAGCTGCCCGCGAAGGCCAACGCGCCCGCCTCGCGCGGCATGTACGTCAACCGCATCGGCATGCCGGTGCTGGAGCCGGTGCTGCGGCTGCTGCGGCTGGTCGAGTCGCCCGAGGACGTGCCGATCATGGCGCCGCTCATCAAGCGCGAGATCATGTACCGCCTGCTGGTGAACGGAGAGGGCGCGCGGCTGCGGCAGATCGCGCTGCAGGACAGCCACACCCAGCGCATCGCCAAGGCGATCAGCGCGCTGCGCATCAACTATTCGCAGTCGCTGCGGATCGAGGACATGGCGCGCGCGGTGCACATGAGCGTGTCGTCGTTCCACCATCACTTCAAGGCCGTGACGGCCATGAGCCCGCTGCAGTACCAGAAGCAGCTGCGCCTGCAGGAGGCGCGCCGCCAGATGCTGATGGCGGGCGTGGACGTGTCGAGCGCGGCGCACAGCGTGGGCTACGAGAGCCCGTCGCAGTTCGCGCGCGAGTACAGCCGCATGTTCGGCGCGCCGCCGCTGCGCGACAAGCGCCGCTGGCTCAGCGAAGCCGAGAACGACGCGCTCGGCGCGGGGTCGATGCAGGCCGCCTGAAGCAGGCCCGCCGGGCGGTCAGCGCAGCACCAGCACGGGCAGCGCGGAGTGCGTCAGCACGTGCTGCGTCTCGCTGCCCAGCAGCAGCCGCTTGATGCCCTTGCGGCCGTGCGAGGCCATGACGATCAGGTCGCACTTGTGCTTCTTCGCGGCGGCGACGATCGATTCGGCCACCAGGTCCGAATTGGCGATGGCCTTCTTCAACGGCACGCCGCTCGCCGCCGCGCGCGCCGCTACGCCGTCGAGCATGTCCTGCGCCTTGTCGGCCCATTGCTTTTCGACCCGGGCGATGTCTTCGGGCGAGAAGGACATCGCGCCGTCGAAGTAGCTCTTGGGGTAGCGCGGCACCACGGTGAGCGCCACGAGGTCGGCATCGTGCCGGCTCGCCAGGGCGATCGCACTCGTGACCGCTTTCTTCGAGAGTGTGGAGCCGTCGGTGGCCACGAGAATGCGCTTGTACATGGTTTTCTGTCCGGGGAGGTGTGCCGCGAGCTTAGGCCGCAGGCTGCTTTCGTCACTTGATGCAGATCAAACGGGAACGGGGGCCCGGCACTTAGCCTTGCCCGATGCAAGCTGCGCTCGCCCCCTTTTCCCCGGCCGCCGCGCTTCCACGGGCACCCCGTGAAGAGTGGCAGGCGCTCGACGATCCCGCCGAATGGCCTGCGTTCGGCCATGCGCTCGATGGCGGCGATGCCGGCACCGTGCGCTGGGAATCGCAGGTGGCGGTGGAAGGCATGCACTGCGCGGGCTGCGGCCTCGCCGTGGAGGCGGCGCTGCTGCGCGTGGCAGGCGTGCTCGAGGTCCAGGTGAACGCCGCGAGCCAGCGCGCCCGCGTGGTCTGGTCCGCCGCGCAGACGCGGCCTTCGCGCTGGTTCGAGGCCTGCGAAGCTGCCGGCTACCGGCTGGTGCCCGCCGCGGACAGCTCCGCGCGCGAGCGCCGTTCGCGCGAGTTGCGGCTCGCGCTCTGGCGCTGGCTGGTGTCGGGCTTCTGCATGATGCAGGTGATGATGTATGCCTACCCGGCCTACATCGCGCAGCCCGGCGAAATGACGCCGGACGCCGCGCAGCTGCTTCGCTGGGCCTCCTGGGTGCTGACGCTGCCGGTGCTGTTCTTCTCCTGCGGGCCGTTCTTTCGCAGTGCGTGGCGCGATCTTCGCCATGCACGCATCGGCATGGACGTGCCGGTTGCCTTCGGCATCGCCATCGCATTCGCGGTCAGCACCGCGGCCACCTTCGACAGCGCAGGCGCGCTGGGGCACGAGGTCTATTTCGACTCGCTCACCATGTTCGTGTTCTTCCTGCTCACGGGCCGCTGGCTTGAAGCGCGGCTGCGCGACCGCACGGCCGGCTCACTCGAGGCCGTGATGAACCGCCTGCCCGACAGCATCGAGCGCCTGGATGCCGCGGGCGGCTGGGAGCGTGTGGCGGTGCGGCGCCTGGCCGCGGGCGACGTGGTGCGGGTGCGGCCGGGCGAGGCCTTTCCGGCCGACGGCATGCTGATCGACGGCGGCACCAGCACCGACGAAGCGCTGCTGACTGGCGAATCCCGCCCGGTGGCGCGGGCGCGCGGCGAGCGCGTACTGGCGGGCAGCCACAACCTGTCGGCCACGGTGCAGGTGCGCATCGAATCGGTGGGCGAGGGCACGCGCTTTGCGCAGATCGTTCGGCTGATGGAAAGCGCCGCGCTGGGCAAGCCACGGCTGGCTCGGCTGGCCGACCGGATCGCACGGCCGTTCCTCGTGCTGGTGCTGCTGTCGGCCGGCAGCGCCGCGGCCTTCTGGTGGCCGGTCGATCCTGGCAAGGCATTGATGGTGGCGGTGGCGGTGCTGATCGTGACCTGCCCGTGCGCGCTGTCGCTCGCAACGCCGGCCGCCATGCTCGCGAGCGCGGGCGCACTGGCGCGCGGCGGCGTGCTGACGTCCAACCTGCAGGCGCTGGAGGCGCTGGCCTCGGTCGACACGGTGATCTTCGACAAGACGGGCACGCTGACCGGCGAGACGCCGCGCCTCGAACGCGTGTACTGCCGCCAGGGCTTGCGCCCCGGCGACGCGCTGGAGATCGGCGCCGCGCTGGGCGCGCACTCGCTGCATCCGGGCGCGCGGGCTCTCGTGAATGCGTGGAATGCGCAATTCCGCTCGCCGCCCGCCTGGGAAGTGGCGCAGCCGGCCGAGCTGGCCGGACTCGGGCTCGAAGGCCTGCTGCGCCGAAGCGGCGATGCGGGCGGGCCTGCGCGGCGCGTTCGGCTGGGCTCGGCGAGCCATTGCAATGTGGCACCGCTGCAGGTCGAGGCGCCGCAGGTGCACCTCAGCGACGAGCAGGGCTGGATCGCGAGCTTCGTGCTGGCCGAGGAACTGCGTCCGGACGCGGCCGCCGCGGTGGCGGCACTGCAGGCCGAAGGCGTCACGGTGCGCCTGCTGTCGGGCGACCGCGACAGCGCCGCACGCGAGATCGCCGCGCGCGCCGGCATCGAATTTGCGCAGGGCGGCTGCACGCCCGAAGACAAGCTCGAGGTCCTGTGGCGCCTGCAGGCCGAAGGCCGGCAGGTGGCGATGGTGGGCGACGGCCTGAACGACGGGCCTTCGCTGGCGCGCGCGAACGCCTCCTTCGCCTTCGGGCGCGCCGTGCCGCTGTCGCGCGCGCGGGCCGACTTCGTGGTGCCGGGCGATGCGCTCGCGGCCATTCCGCGCACCATCGCGCAGGCGCGGCGAACGCTGCGCGTGGTGCGGCAGAACCTCGCGTGGGCGGCCGGCTACAACGCGCTGTGCGTGCCGCTGGCCGTCATGGGCTGGCTGCCCGCCTGGCTGGCCGGGCTGGGCATGGCGGCGAGTTCGCTGGTGGTGGTGCTCAACGCGGCGCGGCTCGCGGCCCCCGCCGCGGGCAGGGCGGTGCGCTGATGGACATCCTCTTCCTGCTGATCCCGCTGTCGGTCGTGCTGGTGCTCGCCATCCTCGGCGGCCTCTGGTGGGCGATCGAGCGCGGCCAGTTCGAAGACATCGAGATCGAGGGCGACCGCATCCTGCGCGGCGATTGATCTGCATCAAACCCTCGGGAGGAGGGCGCGGGGACACTGCCCGCAGTCCATCAAGAGGCACCACGATGCAAGAACCCAATCCTCCCGCAGCGGTCTACGACGACACCGCCGTACGGCAGCTCGCCCTCATGTCCGTGGTCTGGGGCGTGGTCGGCATGCTGGTCGGCGTGATCATCGCCACCGAGCTCGCCTGGCCCGAATTCAGCCTCGGCATTCCGTGGCTCAGCTATGGGCGGCTGCGGCCGCTGCACACCAACGCGGTGATCTTTGCGTTCGGCGGCTGCGCGCTCATGGCCACCAGCTTCCACGTGGTGCAGCGCACCTGCCAGGTCCGGCTGTTCGCGCCGGCGCTCGCGTCGTTCGTGGTCTGGGGCTGGCAGGCCGTGATCGTGGCCGCCGCCATCAGCCTGCCGCTGGGCTACACCACGGGCAAGGAATACGCCGAGCTCGAATGGCCCATCGACATCCTGATTGCGGTGGTGTGGGTGGCCTACGCGGTGGTGTTCTTCGGCACCATCGGGATCCGGAAGGTGCGCCACATCTACGTGGCCAACTGGTTCTACGGCGCCTTCATCATCGCGGTGGCGCTGCTGCACATCGTCAACAGCGCCGAGATTCCGGCGGGCTGGATGAAGAGCTACTCGGCCTATGCCGGCGTGCAGGACGCGATGGTGCAGTGGTGGTACGGCCACAACGCGGTGGGCTTCTTTCTCACCGCGGGTTTCCTCGGAATGATGTACTACTACATCCCCAAGCAGGCCGGCCGGCCGGTGTATTCGTACCGGCTCTCGATCGTCCACTTCTGGGCGCTGATCTTCACCTACATGTGGGCCGGCCCGCACCACCTGCACTACACGGCGCTGCCGGACTGGACGCAGTCGCTGGGCATGGTGTTCTCGCTGATCCTGCTCGCGCCGAGCTGGGGCGGCATGATCAACGGCGTGATGACGCTCTCGGGCGCCTGGCACAAGCTGCGCACCGATCCGATCCTGCGCTTCCTGATCGTGGCGCTGTCGTTCTACGGCATGTCGACCTTCGAGGGCCCGATGATGTCGATCAAAACCGTCAATGCCCTGAGCCACTACACCGACTGGACCGTCGGCCACGTGCACTCCGGCGCGCTGGGCTGGGTGGGCTTCATCACGATGGGCTCGCTCTACTACCTGATTCCGCGCATGTACGGCCGCACTGCCATGTACAGCGTGAAGGCCATCGAGGCGCACTTCTGGATGGCCACCATCGGCATCGTGCTGTACATCGCCGCCATGTGGATCGCCGGCGTGATGCAGGGCCTGATGTGGCGCGCCGTGAACCCCGACGGCACGCTCACCTACACCTTCGTGGAGAGCGTGAAGGCCACCTTCCCGTTCTACGTGGTGCGGCTGTCCGGCGGCCTGCTGTACTTGGCAGGGATGCTGGTGATGGCGTGGAACGTGTGGATGACCGTCATCTCCGGGCGCTCCGTGAGGGCCGCCATCCCGCCCGTTGCCATTGCCCACGCCTGAGGAAGCGCCATGACGCAGAAGACCCCCTCCCAAAGCGGCTTCACCCATGAAAAGGTGGAGACCAACAACCTGCTGATGATCGTGCTGATTCTCGTGGTGGTCGCCATCGGCGGCATGGTCGAGATCGTGCCGCTGTTCTTCCAGAAGTCGACCACCGAGCCGATCCAGGGCCTGAAGCCGATCACCGCGCTGCAGCTGGCCGGCCGTGACGTCTACCTGCGCGAGGGCTGCTACAACTGCCATTCGCAGATGATCCGGCCGTTCCGCTCGGAGACGCTGCGCTACGGCCACTACTCGGTGGCCGGCGAGTTCGTCTATGACCATCCGTTCCAGTGGGGCAGCAAGCGCACCGGCCCCGACCTGCACCGCGTGGGCGGCAAGTACAGCGACGAGTGGCACCGCATCCACCTGAACAACCCGCGCGACCTGGTGCCCGAATCGAACATGCCGGCCTATGCCTGGCTGGACAGGACCCAGGTCGATGCCGACGCCATTCCGCGCCGCATGCGCGCGCTGCGCCAGGTCGGCGTGCCGTACACGGACGAGGAGATCGCCCGTTCCGCCGACGACGTGCGCGGCAAGACCGAGATGGACGCCACCGTGGCGTACCTGCAATCGCTGGGCCTCGCGCTCAAGTAGGGAGCACCGAACCATGATCGACATCACCACCTTGCGCGTCGCCGCCACCGTTTCCTGCTTTGTGCTTTTCCTCGGCATCGTGGCCTGGGCCTATGCCCGCCGCAATGCGCCGCGCTTCGAGGAAGCCGCGCAGCTGCCGTTCGAGCAGGACTGAAGAACAAAAGGGGCCCACGATGAGCGATTTCGTCAACAACTTCTGGTCCAACTACATTGCCGCCGGCACGGTGCTGAGCATCCTCGGATGCATGCTGCTGCTGTGGCTCACGGCCCGCAAGCGCGTGCCGTCCGATGCGGACAACACCACCGGCCACGTCTGGGACGAGGACCTGCGCGAAGCCAACAATCCGCTGCCCATGTGGTGGATCGGCCTCTTCGTGCTCACCATCTTCTTCGCGGTGGGCTACCTGGTGGTCTTTCCCGGCCTGGGCAGCTTCGCCGGCCAGGCGAACTGGAGCACCAGGACCGAGTACGACGAGGACGTCGCCAAGGCCACCAAGGCGCTGGCGCCCGTCTATGCGGGCTACGCCGCCATGCCGATGGAGGACATTGCGCGCGAGCCCAAGGCCATGGCCATCGGCGAGCGCCTGTTCATGAACAACTGTTCCCAGTGCCATGGCTCCGATGCGCGCGGCAGCAAGGGATTTCCCAACCTGACCGACAAGGACTGGCTGCACGGCGGCACGCCCGAGAAGATCGTCGAGACCATCACCAAGGGCCGCGTCGGCACGATGCCGCCGATGGCGGCGGCGGTGGGCTCGCAGGACGACGTCAAGAACCTGGCGAACTATGTGCTGAGCCTTTCGGGCGCGCCGCACGACTCGGTGCGCGCCGGCCTCGGCAAGTCGAAGTTCACGGTGTGCGCTGCCTGCCACGGCATCGGCGGCGTGGGCAACCAGGCCGTGGGCGCCCCCAACCTCAGCGACAAGATCTGGCTGCACGGCTACGGCGAGGCCGCCATCGTGCAGATGGTCAACGCCGGCAAGCACAGCGAGATGCCCGCGCAGGAGGGTCGGCTCACGGAGGCCCAGATCAAGCTGCTCGCGTCCTATGTCTGGGGTTTCTCCAACCCTGCCACCGGGCCCTGACACCGACCGGCCGTCATGGACTCATCCGCCCCCGTTTCCTCCTCTGCATCGACACCGGCCAGCCCCGGCGCGCGCAAGACCATTCCCATCGTTCCGGTCGAGAGTGACTCGGTGGGCCTGTACGAGGCCTCGAAGAAGATCTATCCGCGCACCGTGCGCGGCATGTTCGCGCGCTGGCGCTGGGCGATGGTCTTTCTGACCCAGCTGGTGTTCTACGGCCTGCCGTGGGCCGAGTGGGGCGAGCGGCAGCTGGTGCTGTTCGACCTGGCTGCACGCCGCTTCTACATCTTCGGGCTGGTGCTGTATCCGCAGGACCTGATCTACCTTTCGGGACTGCTGGTGGTCAGCGCGCTGGCGCTCTTCCTCTTCACCGCGGTGGCCGGGCGGCTGTGGTGCGGCTATGCCTGCCCGCAGACCGTCTACACCGAGATCTTCATGTGGGTGGAGCACAGGATCGAAGGCAACCGCACGGCGCGCATGCGGCTGGACGCCGAATCGATGTCGCTCGAGAAGTTGGTGAAGAAATGGTTCAAGCACCTGGTGTGGATCGGCATCGCGCTGTGGACCGGCTTCACCTTCGTGGGCTACTTCACGCCGATCCGCGACCTGGGGCTGGCCTTCCTGCAGACCCGCATGGGTTCGTGGGAAGTGTTCTGGGTCTTCTTCTACGGCTTCGCGACCTATGGCAATGCCGGTTTCATGCGCGAGCAGGTCTGCAAGTACATGTGCCCCTATGCACGCTTCCAGAGCGCCATGTTCGACCGCGACACGCTCATCGTCACCTACGATCCGGAGCGCGGCGAGCCGCGTGCGCCCCGGCGCAAAGGCGTCGACCCGCACAGCATGGCGCTCGGCGACTGCATCGACTGCGGGCTCTGCGTGCAGGTGTGCCCGACGGGCATCGACATCCGCAAGGGGCTGCAGTACGAGTGCATCGGCTGCGGCCTGTGCGTGGACGCCTGCGACACCGTGATGCAGAAGATGGCCTATGCGCCGCGGCTGATCCGCTACGACACGCAGAACGGCATGGAGGCCGGATGGACGCGCGGCCAGCTGCTGCGCCGCGTGCTGCGCCCGCGCGTGCTGGTCTACACCGCGATCCTGGCGCTGCTGGTCATCGGGCTGCTCGCGAGCCTCGTCACGCGCATGCCGCTGAAGGTGGACGTGGTGCGCGACCGCGCATCGCTGGCCCGCATCGTCGAGGACGGCCGGCTCGAGAACGTCTACCGGCTGCAGATCATGAACGCCACCGAGGAGGCGCGCGATTACCGCATTGCCGCCCACGGCCTCGAGGGCCTGACCGTCTCGCCGGGCGAACCGGTCACGATCGGTGCGGCGCAGTCGCGCTGGGTCGCGGTGCGGCTGCAGGTGCCCTACGGCGTGGTGCCCGCGGGTTCGCACACGGTGCATTTCGACATCCGGGACGAGCGCAGCGGTGTCCAGGTGTCGGAAAAAGCGGCCTTTCTAGTGCCGCGCTGAAGGAGCCGAGACGATGAACGCAACGACAACAAGCCCGCCGCCGGCCCCACGCGACGCGTGGTGGCGGCATCCGCTGCTCTGGATGGTGATCGCCGGCCCCGCGCTGGTGGTGGTCGCGAGCTTCGTGACCCTCTGGTACGCCTGGGACAGCCCCGACCCGCTGGTGTCCGAGGACTACTACCGCCGCGGCGTCGAGATCAACAAGACCCTGGCGGACAAGGCATTGATGCCCGCGGTCAACGGCCGCAACCATGCGGCGACGCCGGCCGAGGCCGTGCCGGGACCGCGCCGCGGGGCCGCGCCATGAGCGGGCCGCGCCAGCTGATCGGCATCCTGTGGCCCGCGTTCCTGCTGGCCTGCGCCATCGAAATCCTGGTCTTCGCGATGGTCGATCCTTCCGACCTGCACTGGGGCGGCGAGGCGCTGCGGATGTCGCGCCAGGGCGTCTACACCGTGGCCTTCTTCGTTTTTTGGGGCATGGCGGCGGCTTCGAGCGCGTTCACCGCGCTGCTGGCCATGCCGCCGTCCCGCGACCCTGCCGAGCCCGCGCAATGACACAGCCCTGCACCGCCTCCATCGAGGCGCCCCTTGCCGCCCCCTTGTCCGCCGCCGTGCTGCGGCAGTTCGACGTCGCCGGCCCGCGCTACACCTCGTATCCCACGGCCGACCGGTTCATCGAGGCCTTTGGCGCGGACGAGTACGCGGCGGCGCTGCGCGAGCGGCGCGATGCGGGCGCTTCGGCGCCGCCGCTGTCGCTCTATGTGCACATTCCGTTCTGCGAATCGTTGTGCTACTACTGCGCATGCAACAAGGTGGTGACGCGGCACCGCGAGCGGGCCACCCAGTACCTGGCCTACCTGGCGCGCGAGACCCGGCTGCAGGCCGCGCAGCTCGGCCGCCGCGCCGCCGTGAGCCAGCTGCACCTGGGCGGCGGCACGCCCACCTTCCTGAGCGACGCGCAGCTCGGTGAACTCCTGGCCATGCTGCGCGAATCCTTCGACTTCATAGCCGGCGGCGAATGGTCCATCGAGATCGATCCGCGCACCGTCGATGCCGCACGGCTCGCCAGCCTGGCGGCGCTGGGCTTCAACCGGCTGAGCTTCGGCGTGCAGGACTTCGACCCCGAGGTGCAGAAGGCCGTGCACCGCGTCCAGCCCGCGCACCAGGTGTTCGGCTTGATGGCCGATGCGCGCGCGCTGGGCTTCAAGTCGATCAATGCCGACCTGATCTACGGGCTGCCGCGCCAGAACGACGCCTCCTTCGAGCGCACGATGGCCCAGGTCTGCGAGCTTCGGCCCGACCGCATCGCGCTCTATGCCTATGCGCACCTGCCCGAGCGCTTCAAGCCGCAGCGGCGCATTGCCGCGGAGGAGCTGCCCGACGCCGCGGCGCGGGTGCGGATGCTCTCCAGCGCCATTGCCACGCTCAGCGATGCCGGCTACGTCTACATCGGCATGGACCACTTCGCGCTGCCGGACGATCCGCTCGCGGTGGCCAAGCGGCAGGGGCGGCTGCAGCGCGACTTCCAGGGCTACAGCACGCAGCCGGAGGGCGACCTGGTGGCGCTCGGTGTTTCCGCCATCGGGCGCATCGGCGCCACCTACAACCAGAACGCCAAGACGCTGGACAGCTACTACGACCTGCTCGACCAGGGCCGCCTGCCCGTGGTCCGCGGCCTTGCGCTGTCGCGCGACGACGTGCTGCGGCGCGCGGTCATCATGGCGGTGATGTGCAGGGGGCGGGTGGTGTTCGACGCCATCGGCGAGGCGCACCGCATCGACTTCCGGCACTACTTCGCGGCCGAGTTCGCGGCGCTCGGGCCGCTCGCGGCCCAGGGGCTGGTGCGGGTCAGCGATCACGACATCGAGGTCACGGCGCAGGGCTGGTTCGTGGTGCGCGCCATTGCCATGGTGTTCGACCGCTATTGCCGCGAGAACCGCACGCGCTTTTCGCGCGTGGTCTGAGCATGCAGACCGCATGGGCCGGCGCCGCCTTGCTGATGGGCCTGGCAGGCGGCCCGCACTGCGTGGCCATGTGCGGCGCGGCTTCGGCGGCGGTGATCCGCATCGTGCCGGCCGCAGCCACGGCGGGCGGCCATGCAGGCACCGCCTTCGCGGCGCCCGCTGCCTTCCACCTGGGCCGCATCGCGAGCTACGCCGCCGCGGGCGCCATCGCCGCCGCGAGTGTGGACAGCCTGGCCCAGGCCAGCGCGCAGGTCGCAGCGCTCAGGCCGCTGTGGATGCTGCTGCATGTGTTCGTGTTCGCGTGGGGCGCCATGCTGGCCGTCGCGGGCCGCCAGCCGGTGTGGGCGCAGCGCATCGGCCGCACGCTCGAAGCGCGCCTTCGCCCGGTGGCGGGCGGCACGCCCGCGGGCCTGCTGGCAGCGGGCGCACTCTGGGTGGCCATGCCTTGCGGGCTGCTCTACTCGGCGCTGCTGCTGGCCAGCCTGGGCAACAGTCCGCTGCAGGGCGGCCTGTCGATGGTGCTGTTTGCCATCGGCAGCGGACTCTCGCTGGTGCTGGCGCCGTGGCTCTGGCAGCGGCTGCGCTGGGGCGGCACCGGCCGGCTCCAGGCCTGGGGCGCGCGACTTGCCGGTGTACTGCTGGCGGCCGTGGCACTGCAGGCGCTCTGGTCGGACCTCGGCCACCGGATCGCCGACTGGTGCCGCTGAACGGCGCGCGCCGCTTCAGCCCGCCCAGCGCCAGTCTTCGATCTCCGGCATGTCCTTGCCGTGCACGCTCACGTAGGCGCGGTGCTCCAGCAGCTTGTCGCGCAGATGCTGCTGCACATGGCCCGCGCTGTTGCGAAAGCGTTCGACGCGTGCAATGGCGTCGGCCGCCAGGTGGAAGCGGTCGAGCCGGTTGAGCACGGTCATGTCGAAGGGCGTGGTGGTGGTGCCTTCCTCGCAATAGCCGTGGACATGGAAGCTGTCGTGGTTGGTGCGCTTGTAGGTGAGCCGGTGGACCAGCGAGGGATAGCCGTGGAACGCGAAGATCACCGGGCGGTCGGTGGTGAAGACGGCGTTGAACTCCGCGTCGGGCAGCCCGTGCGGATGCGCATCTGGCGATTGCAGCGCCATCAGGTCGACCACGTTCACCACGCGCACCTTCAGTTCGGGCAGCATCCTGCGCAGCAGGTCGACCGCGGCCAGCGTCTCGAGCGTGGGCACGTCGCCGGCGCAGGCCATCACCACGTCCGGCGCGGCGTCTTCGTCGTTGCTGGCCCAGGTCCAGATGCCAAGGCCCACGGTGCAATGGCGCACCGCGGATTCGATGTCCAGCCACTGCGGGCCCGGCTGCTTGCCCGCGACGATCACGTTCACGTAGTTGCGGCTGCGCAGGCAATGGTCGACCACCGACAGCAGCGTGTTGGCGTCGGGCGGCAGGTACACGCGCACCACCTCGGCCTTCTTGTTCACCACGTGGTCGAGAAAGCCCGGGTCCTGGTGGCTGAAGCCGTTGTGGTCCTGCCGCCAGACATGGCTGGTGAGCAGGTAGTTGAGCGAGGCGATCGGGCGCCGCCAGCCGATGCCGCGCGCCACCTTGAGCCACTTGGCGTGCTGGTTGAACATCGAATCGACGATGTGGATGAAGGCCTCGTAGCACGAGAAGAAGCCATGGCGTCCGGTGAGCAGGTAGCCTTCGAGCCAGCCCTGGCAAAGGTGCTCGCTGAGCACCTCCATCACGCGGCCTTCGGGCGACACATGGTCGTCGCCGGCAAGGATCTCGGCGGTGGAATTCCGCGCCGTGACCTCGAACAGCGCGTCCAGGCGGTTCGACGTGGTTTCGTCCGGCCCCATGACGCGGAAGTTGCGCGCCGCCTCATTGCGGCGCATCACATCGCGCAGGAACCGGCCGGCGATGCGCGTGGCCTCCGCATCCGCGGCGCCCGGCGCCGTGACCGTGACGGCGTGCTCGCGGAAGGGCGGCATGGCCAGGTCGCGGAGCAGCAGGCCGCCGTTGGCATGCGGATTGGCGCTCATGCGCCTCGTTCCCTTGGGCGCGAGCGCCGCGATCTCGGGACGCAGCGCGCCGGCCGCATCGAAAAGTTCTTCGGGCCGATAGCTGCGCATCCAGTCTTCGAGCAGGCCCACATGCTCCGGCTTGGCGGAAAAGCCGGTGAGCGGCACCTGGTGCGCGCGGAAGGTGCCCTCGACCGGCACGCCGTCCACCTGCCGCGGCCCGGTCCAGCCCTTGGGCGAGCGCAGCACGATCATCGGCCAGCGCGGCCGCTCGCGGAAGCCGCTCTTGCGGGCGCTGGCCTGGATGGCGTGGATATCGTCGAGCGCCTTGTCGAGCGCGGCCGCCATCAGCCGGTGCATCTGCGCGGGTTCGTGCCCGGCAACGAAATACGGCTCGTGTCCGTAGCCCCGCAGCAGCTGCGCCAGCTCTTCGTCCGGAATGCGCGCGAGCACCGTGGGGCCGGCGATCTTGTAGCCGTTCAAGTGCAGGATCGGCAGCACGGCGCCGTCGCTCTCGGGGTTCAGGAACTTGTTGGAATGCCAGCTTGCGGCCAGCGCGCCGGTTTCGGCCTCGCCGTCGCCGATCACGCAGCAGGCGAGCAGGGCGGGGTTGTCGAACACCGCGCCATAGGCGTGCAGCAGCGAATAGCCGAGTTCGCCGCCTTCATGGATCGAACCCGGCGTTTCGGGCGCCACATGGCTCGGAATGCCGCCCGGGAACGAGAACTGCGTGAAGAGCCGCTTCATGCCGTCAGCATCCCGGCCGATGGCGGGGTAGACCTCGCTGTAGGTGCCCTCGAGATAGGTATTGGCGACCACGCCCGGGCCGCCGTGGCCGGGACCCGCAATGAAGATGGCGTCGAGTTCGCGCGCCGCGATGGCGCGGTTCATGTGCGCGTAGATGAAGTTCAGGCCCGGCGTCGTGCCCCAGTGGCCGAGCAGCCGCGGCTTGATGTGCGAAAGGCTCAGCTTCTCGCGCAGCAGCGGGTTGTCCATCAGGTAGATCTGGCCCACGGACAGGTAATTGGCCGCGCGCCACCAGGCGTCCAGCAGTGCGAAGTCGTCGTATTCAGCCATTGTTTGCGCATTCCGCGGTGGTCAGCTGGTTGATGATCCGCTTGACGCCTTCGGCGCGGCGCACGGCGCGCTCGACGGCGCTCTTCAGATCCTCGCTGGCCAGTCGGCCCTGCAGGGTGACCACGCCGTCGGCCACGCGCACGTCGACGTCGCAACTGCACACCGCCGGGTCCCAGTTCAGCTGGGCGAAGACCTCGTGCCTGAGTTGAATATCGGGGTTCATTTCAAACCTTTCGAGGAAGAGGGGGCTTCTTGCCGCGGCGTCCGCAGCGTGATTCGCAACGCGCTCCTTGCCGACACTATCGGCGCGCACAGTTTGCACCTTGCCTGCGCGCTGCAATTCCAATGTTTTCCGCAGGTCTTTTGCGCGAAGCGGGAGCGGGCCCCGACGGTCGCGTTCTTTCACATCTCTTACGCCGGCACCGAACGCTTCGATTCTTCGGCCGCGCGGCCGCGGCCGGCTTGCGCCAGATCAAGGCCCGGGCATCGGGCGCTTTGCAGAATGCCGCGGTTGTCCATGAGGTGCAAATGCAGCAGTCCGTACTCTTCTCCGGCGTCTTCGATCTTCCATGGTGGGGCGCCGTGCTCGTGGCGCTCGCGCTGACCCACGTCACCATCGCCTCGGTCACCATCTTCCTGCACCGCCACCAGGCGCATCGCGCGCTCGAGCTGCATCCCGCGGCGAGCCATTTCTTCCGCTTCTGGCTCTGGCTGACCACGGGCATGGTGACGAAGGAATGGGCCGCCGTGCACCGCAAGCACCACGCCAAGTGCGACACCCCCGAAGACCCGCACAGCCCGCAGGTGCTGGGCATCAACCGGGTGCTGTGGGGCGGTGTCTTCCTCTACATCCGCGAGAGCGACAAGCCGGAAACCATCGCGCGCTACGGCCACGGCACGCCGGACGACTGGATCGAGCGCAGGCTGTATTCGCGCCACAAGATTCTCGGCATCGTGCTGATGGGCATCGTGGACATGGTGCTCTTCGGCGTGGTGCCGGGTGGGTTGATTCTTCTCGCGCAGATCGCGTGGATCCCGTTCTGGGCCGCCGGCGTGGTCAACGGCATCGGCCACTACTGGGGCTATCGCAACTGGCCAGCGCCGGACGCGAGCACGAACATCTCGCCGATCGGTATCCTGATCGGCGGGGAGGAGCTTCACAACAACCATCACGCTTTTCCCACTTCGGCCAGGCTGTCGTGCAAGTGGTACGAATTCGATGTGGGCTGGCTGTACATCCGCGCGCTGCAGGCGCTCGGCCTTGCCACCGTGAAGCATCTGGCGCCGACGCCGCGGCTTGCGGCGCCCAAGCCGGCCGTCGACCTGGAAACCGTGCAGGCGGTCATCCGGTGCCACTACGACGTGCTCTCGAGCTATGCGCGTTCCCTGAAGCAGGCCTATGCCGAAGAGTTCGGCCGGCTGCGCCGCCTGTCGCCGAGCGAGGCTCATTCGCTGCGGGCCGTGAGGCACTGGCTGGCCAAGGACGAGCGCATGCTCGATGAATCGCGGCGCATGCGGCTTGCGCTGGCTTTGCGCGGATCGCGCGCGCTCGATACGATGTACTCGATGCGCAGCGAGCTGACGGCGCTGTGGGGCCGTTCCGCCGCAACGGGCGAACAGCTTGTCAGGCAATTGCAGGACTGGTGCCAGCGCGCGGAGGCCAGCGGCATCGCGCCCCTGGCCGAATTCTCGAAGCGCCTGCGTTCCTACGCCTGACCCGGCCCGACCCGCACGATTTCGTTTCCCGACAACACAGGAGAACAGCATGGACAGCAAGCTTTCCGCGACTCCGGCATCGGCATGGACCGATGCCTACTTTCGCTCTCTGCTCGACTGGCAGGCGGCCTGCGGCGCAAGCGTGCTGCAGGCGCAGCAGATCCAGTGGGGAATGCTGGCCGCCTGGCAGCAGTCGGCCAAGGCCGTCCAGCAGGAACTGCTGGACCAGTGGACCAGCCGTTTCGGCGGCGGCGTGCCGCTTGACGGGTAGGCCGCACAGCGCGGCCGGCCGGGTTACTGGCTCGCCAAAACGCCGCTCGGCATCGTGAAGCGCGCCGCTTCCGCCTTGGCGTGCGATTCGGGCGCGCGCACCAGCAGCACCGGAACGCTCGCGCTGCGCAGGATCTGCTCCGCGCTGCTGCCCATCACCATGCGGCCGAGGCCGCGCCGGCCGTGCGTGCCGAGCACGATCAGGTCGGCGGGCCATGAAGCCGCCTCGGCCGTGACCCGGTCCGGAACGGCCCCCCTGAAGTTGTCGCACAGCACCGAGTCGGCCTCGACGCCCTCGGCGGCGGCCCTTGCCTTGCCTTCCTCGAGCAGCTTGGTGGCGGCTGCGCGCAACTCGTTGAGCCAGTCGCCCGTCCGGCCCGAGTAGGCGTCCATCGCCAGGGCAAAGGAGAGCTCGTCGATGACGTGGATCAGGCGCAGGCGCCCCGCGGTGACCTTGGCCAGGCGAATCGCTTCGCCCAGGCCGTGGCTGGATGTCGAACTTCCATCGACAGGAACAAGAATTCGCTGGTACATGGTGTCCTCGCTTTGCTTTGAGGTGGGTATGCGGCCAGTGTCCGGGCCGGTGCGAGGCGCGGCTTGATGCGGATCAAGCGAAAGCGTCGTCGCAGGCGAAAGGCATCGAACGGCATGCACGGCATTTGATCTGCAGCAACCCTGTGCGGGCCCGGACCCGCGATCCTCGGGTACGCACAGGAGCCATTCCATGACCCACGCCACCGTTCGCATCATTCGCCAGGAGCATGCGGCGCTCGCCGCCATGCTGCGCTCCATCATCATGCTGCTCGAACAGCACCGCCGCAAGGGAACCCCGCCCGACTTCGCGGCCTTGCGCGCCATGCTGTTCTACGTGGACGAATTCCCGGAAAAGCGGCACCACCGCAAGGAGAGCGAGCTGCTGTTCCCCAAGCTGCGCGCCCGCACGCCGATCTCGCGCGAACTGATGGACCGGCTCGACAACGACCATGCCTGGGGCGAGCGGAAGATCCGCAACGTGGAGCACGCGATGCTGGCCTTCGAGATGCTGGGCGACTCGCGGCGGGCGGCCTTCGAAAGCGCGATGGAGCAATACGTCGACTTCTACCTCAACCACATGGCGATCGAGGAGCGCGAGATCCTTCCGCTCGCCGAGAAGGTGCTGACCCCCGAGGACTGGCGCGAACTCGACGAGGCGTTCGGCCGCAACCGCGATCCGCTCACCGGCTACCGGCCGGAGCGGGAGTACGAGTCGCTTTTCACCCGCATCGTGAACATCGTGCCGGCGCCGATCGGGCTGGGCCCCGCGGCCTAGGGCGCGGAGTCCGCGCCGGCGGGCGGTGTGCCGGGCTTCGGCGGTGGCGACCAGGCGGGCCGTTCGGAGCGGCCGCTGTCGACCACGATGAGATAGCGCCCAGCGCCTTCGGCCGGCGCCTGGTCCGGCGGCAGCACCCATGGTGCGCTGCCCTCGGCCTTGGCCCTGAGGTAGTCGGCATCGAGCACGCCCAGGCGGTCGAGGAAGCGGTTCAGGCTGGCCGGAATGCGGATGCAGCCCTTCGACTGCACGCTGCCCAGCCGCGGTTCGAGCCGGTCGGGATCGGTGGCATGCATCTGCAGCCGCATCGTGCTCGTGCCGCCCCGGCCCCACAGGCGCCGTGCCTGCTGCCAGCCGAAATCGAACACGCGCATTCCCTTTTCGCCATAGCCGCGAATGCCGAATTCGTTGCGCGAGCCCTCCGCGCGGAAATCGTGGTTTGCCACCGAGTGCTCGAACACGCCGAGCGGCGTCTCGAAGTATTCGAATCCGCCGGGGCGCCCGGTCGATACCGGCGCTGCACCGACCAGCACCGGCGCAGCACCGGCCGGCAGCCAGAAGACGAAGATGGCCTGGACCGAAGCGCTGCGGTCCACCAGCAGCGCGTACTGGGAGGGCTCCTCGGCAATGCCTGCGCGCTGGAGTTCATCGCGCGCGAGATGGCCGTAACGCTGCGCTTCTTCCGGCGGCGGCTCGAGGCGGCGATCGACCTGTTCCGTGAAAGCCTGGCGCAGCCGCGCCGGATCGGCCCAGCAGGTGGCAAGCGCGACTGCAAGCGCCGCAAAGACGAGCGCCCGGGCGATGCGGCGCAGCCTGGCGCCCGTGCTCTTTTGTGCTCCCGCTTCTTTCATACCTGCCAGGGCAGGCGAGCTGCGCCGGCCCTGGCAGGTTGGTACCCCGGAGGCCTGCGCGAGTTCCCGGGGTGTGCGGCCCCGGGGCGGCCTGTTCAGGGCGTCAGGAACGTGACGGTCTGCGCAGTCAGCACGCCATCCACCACCGCGTTGCCGACCACCGTGACGCGGCGGCCGTTGGCCAGGTCGGCGGCACTGCCGTTCTCGAAGACCGTCGCGGGGCTGCTGGCGTTCACCTGCTGGCCCTTCACCACGAAACTAGAGGGCGACACGTAGTCGCCGATGGCGCCGATCAGCGTGAAGGCGACCGGCCCGCCCGTGCCGGGGATATAGCGGATGCGCAGCTTCTTCACCACCAGCACGCCGTTGGTCATGAAGCCGTCGAGTTCCACCTTGACGCCGTCGCCGATCGAACTCACCGGGCCGCCCGTGACGATGGCATTGGACGCATCGACGGCCGTGCCCAGCACCTTGAAGGCATTGAGCCCGCCGTAGTTTGTGATGACACCCGCCAGTTGCACCGCGGCGGCGTTCTGCGTTGGCACCGCGTACCAGCCCTGCACCTTGGTTGCATTGAGAGTGCCAAGCCCCGGCATGGCGCTGCCGCGCACGCGGACGATGGCGCCATCGGCCAGCGTGGAGGCGTCGATGCCGCCCGAGAACGCGGCGCTGCCGTACCGGACCGTGAGCTGGCCCAGCATGAACTGTTGCCCGGTCCGGTCCAGGTTCTGCACCACGCCGGTCACCAGCGGCTCGCCCGACACCGGCTTCAGTTCGACGCGCGTGGCGCGCAGAGTGCCCGGCGCCGAGGGCAGGCCCCAGACCTGCACCACGCTGCCGATCGCGATCTGGGCCAGGCTGTTCGCTCCGCTCCAGATGGTGGCGTTGTCGATAGTGACCGTGGTGCCCATCACGGCGAAGCTGCCGGCCCCGGCATCGATGGCCGACACGGCGCCGCGCAGCTCGGCCGCCGAATCGACCTGCTGCGCCGTGGCTGCGGTGAATTCGCTGTCGATCTTGCCGGCAATGCGCACGCTCATGCCGATCTGCAGGAGTTCAGCGGGATTGGCACTGGCGCTCGTGGCGTCCTCGACGCTGAAGGCCGCGGCGTCCGTGTTGTAGCGCACGCCATTCAGGATGATGCTGCCCAGCCCGCCGACGGAGCCGATGCCGGTGGCGTCGGCGGTGCTCACGCCCGTGCCGCCCGAGCCCACGCCGGAGCCATCGTCGCTGCCGTTGCCGGCGGTGCTCGTGCCGTCGGAGCCGCCCGAGCTACCCGTGCCGCCCGTACTACTGCCGGAGCCATCGGTTCCGCCGCCTCCCGTGCCCGCGCCATCGCTCCCAGAGCCCGTCGCGCCGCTACCGGCGATGCCGCCCAGGCTGCCTGCCGAACCGCCACCGCCACTGCCGCCGCCCCCGCACGAGAGCAGCAAGGCCATGGCCCCGGCAAAGAGGATGCCGCGCATCCATCGGCAGTGGTTCTTCATCGTGTTCCTTTGTCCCGCTGAGCGGGGACGGGAGGCGCGCCCGGCGCCGCCTCGTCTTCATAGTAGGTATAGATCCCGACGCGCATGCGCCCCTTGGCGCCTTCGGGCGCCCGGTCGACCGCGCGGTTCATCTCGCCCGCCAGTTCCAGGTGCAGGGCCGCCCAGCGGTCGCGCACCACCTGGTGGATATTTTCGCAATCCTGCAGGCCGAGGCCGCGCGCATATACGGAGCGTTCGAGCATGCGGGGCTCTTCGCCCAGCGTGTTGGACACCGCCGCCAGCAGGTGGTCGCGGCCGTTGTCTCCAAGGAATGCCAGCATCGACTGCAGGTCATCCACCGGCACGAAGCCGTTGGCCTTGAGTTCGGCGTAGCCGTCCTGTTCGGCCACCATGTTCAGGCGCACCAGCTCGTCGAGGATGGTCCGATGGTGCACGTTGCCGCGGCTGCCGAGCCTGGCCACGGTTTCGAAGGAGGGCGCATCGTCGCCCTCGGAGGTGATCGGCAAGCGCTGGAAGGACTGGTTCTCCGACACCATCTGCAGCCACAGCGTGAAGGTCTTGGCAGCGGCCGAGATCTCGGTGTGGGGCAGGGCGTCCACGGTGTCGCGGACCTTGGCCGTCACGGCCTTGCGGTTGAGCCCGGTGGTGACCGACAGCTGGCTGATGTTGGGCTTTGCCACCCCCTGCTGGCGCCAGGAGCGCTTGGCCTCCTCGAGCAGCAGGTCGCGCAGCAGGACTTCCAGGTGCGGGTGCTTGACCCCCATCGCCAGGGCGAGCCTGACCACCGGCCGCAGGATGCGGGCGCAGGCGGCCAGTGCCCAGTCGAGCTGGTGTTCCATGAAAATGAAGCGTTTCTTCTGATGCGATTGCGGTGCGGCGGCAGGGACTGAAGGGCCCCGGGGCCGTCGATCAGTGCACTATTGTCCGCGTCGCCGAGGATCGCACAAAAAAGACCTCATTCATGCGGCGCAGCTTCCTGCATCGGTCCGCGTGACCGAGGAACGGCCGGTGGCGCTGATCTTGACCAGCCGCTTCGGGGTACCCAGGGGGGTGGCCCGGCAGATCGTGAAGTTGGCCGCGGTGGCGCCGACGCCGGTGCCCTCGAAGGCGAGCGCGCTGAGGCCGCCGCTGTCGCGGATGCGGTAGCCGCTGGCGGCCGCGGGCTGCTTCTGGATCACCGTGGGCGTCGCACCGCTGCTGATGACGATCCAGCCGGCCTCCCATTGCCCGTCGGTGGCGCAGCTGGTGCCGTTGGACGAAGCGCACAGCGTGACGGGCGCGTTGCGCTTGATGGCCTCGCTGCGCGCAAGCTGGCTGCCGGCGACGAGATCGGTTGCGTAGGAATTCAGCCGGGTCGAAAGCCGTATGTAATCGAACGAGGGAACCGCCACCGACACCAGCACGATCAGCACCACGAGGGTGACCATCAGCTCGATGAGCGTGAAACCGCGGGCGCGCGTGCCGGGCATGGCCATCCCTTTTTCCTTTTTTACTTCTGGATGAACCAGTAGACCCGGCCCTTGGGCTGCTTGAAGGCGGCCTTGACCGTGGCGCCCTTCGGGCTCAGGAACGAATCGGGGTTGGCGCCGATCACCACGTCGCGGAAGGTGTCGCCCACCATCACACGGCCGACCACGGGCGAGGGCGCGAGGCCGCCCCCAACCACGTTCTGGAAGCGCGCGCCGTTCTGCCCCGTCGCGTCGAGGTATGACAGGTTGTACACGTTGGCGGTGCCCAGGTCGGCGCGGCAGGACTGGCGTACGGCCGGATCGGTCGGCGTGTGGGTGTTGAAGGTCGTGTTGCCATAGGCCGTGACCGACGAAGTCACCACCTGCTCGCCGGCCGCAAGCGCGAGGTACCAGCCCTTCTTGGCCGCGAGCTCGGTCGCCGAGGGTGCCGTGGTGCCCGTGATGGCGAACAGGGAGCTGTGGCACAGCACCGATGCGTCGTTGCAACGGCTGGCTTCGGTGGTGAGCCAGGTGGTGTCGGAGGGCTTGTCCACCAGCATGTAGAAGCGGTTGGCCACACTGAGTGCAGCGGTGTAGGTGCGCAGCGGCTTCTCGCGGTCGCCCGAGCCCAACAGCAGCACGTACATGCCATTGTCCTCGACCACGTCGGGGCCGAACATGAACTTGCGGTTGGGCGTGCAGGTGGTCACGGTGTCGCAACCGAGCGAGGCGATCTTGGTCATCGACCAACTGCCGGGTGCGCTGGTTCCAATGGTGATGCGGTAGACGTTGCCCCCCAGGTCGGCCGCGTAGGCGAACTTGGCCAGGCCGGCGCTGTCATTCACCACGGTGACCTCGCCGCTGACCGCGCGGTCCGTGGTGAAGGTCTTCTGGACGTCGCCCGTGCTGGCATCGAGGACGTAAATCTTGTTGCCCTTGGCGGCCGTGCCGCAGGCACTGGCCGTGGTGGTGGCGTCGACGTCCTCGCACTTGTCGTAGCCTCCGCCGAACATCACCAAGGGCGTGCTACCGGAACCATAGCCGCTGGCCTTCACGATCTTGGGCGCCGACCAGGTCTGGCCGATGCCGCTCATGTCGTTGGTGCCGGTGTCGCAGCCGGTGTCGTTGTCCTGGTTGGGGCAGCCGCGACGCCATTTGAGGACAGGCGTCGCCGGATTGGACACATCGAAGGCATAGACCAGGCGGCCGCCGCGCCGCATGGTCGCATAGAGCCATGCCGAGGTGCCCTGGCGGTAGGCCGCCATCGGGCCGTCCATGCCATAGGGCTTGGGTGCGGTGGTGCCCACGCTGGCGGGTATGCCTGGGAAATTGATGCGGGTCGTGTTGTCGTACAGCCGCTTGATGCTGCCGTAGAACTCCGGCGGCACAAAGGACCACAGCTCGCTGCCGGGCGCCGCCGAACCGATGGCCGTGGCTTGGTTGCCGTTGATGGCGCGCAGCGCGCCGTCGTTGGCGCCGTAGAACACCACCACCTGTGCGTTCGCCAGGTCGTCGCTACCGTAGTTGATGGCCACCGGCCGCGAATGCACCACGTCGCCGTGCACCGAGGGGCGCATGGCGGTGGTGGAGGTCAAGGGATTTCCGCCGGCGTCTTTTCGCTCATCGCCTTTGTTGTCCAGGCCGCGCAGCCAGTTGATGAGCGCGGTACGTTCGGTGGTGGTCGTTACGCCCAGAGCCGTCGACGTGATGCTCGCGTTGCCGTCGACGAAACTCGTCAGGGTCGAGCAGGCGCCCGGGGTGCAGGTTTTGACGTTGCGGTCGGCCGTGGGCACCTGCCGCAGCATGTAGCCTTGTGCGCCTTTTTCGACCACGTTGCCGTCGGGGTTGTCCGAAGCGCGAAGGTTGATGGTTGTGTCGCTGCTGATGCAGTCCCCGGAGGGGTTGAAACTCCAGTAGCTGTTGACCTCGCTCGGTGTCCAGAAACTTCGCGCGCAAGGCGTGATGAAGCCGGTCTTGGTGTTGATGGCATTGGCGCCGGCCGCGTCCTGCAAGATCAGCTGATTGCTGCTGTCCAGCCCGAGCTTGTATTGCTTCAGATTGCCATTCCAGCGCGGTTGGGCGGTGTCGTCGGGGCGGAACATGCCCACGAACACCTGGTTCAGGTAGGTGCCCTGCGTGTTCACGCTCACGGGCAGGCTCACGGAGGAGAACACGCTGTTGACTGACTGGATCTTGCTGAAGATGTCGGCGAACGTGTCACCCAGAGCCTTACCCAGGTTGGCCTCCGCATGAACGTCGTAATACCCGCCATCGCTGACCTTGGCCATGCTCTGGAGCAAGGCGGTCCAGCCTGGCCCCTGGCCTCCCCCGGCCGTAGCCGCCTCGATGGTGTAGACGTTGACGCCCATCCTGGTCTTCAGAAACCTGGCCCATTCGTCGGCCGTATTGTCCTGAGAGCCGCTCGGGTTCAGCGTGATGGTGCTGGTGTCGCCGCCGGCGTCGCGCAGAGCGGCGGTCGAGATCGAGGTGTCGCTGCTGTTGTCCTGTGCGGCCCCGTTGCTGATGTAGATGATGTAGGTACCGATGCAGTTGTCGGTGCTCGGGCCGTTGTAGCGGGTACTGTTGACCGCGGACAGCGGATTGCCAGCCAGGGCATAAATCGCATTGGACTCGGCAGTGCCGGAAACATTGCCCGTGTAGTCGGCCTTTGCCTTGTTGTTGCCGCCCAGAGGGGTGCCGCTGCTCAGGTAGCGGTAGACCTCGGCCATCATTTTGCCGGCCTTGCCGCCGTTGGACTTGTCGCCATTCACGTTCAGGCTGTCGATCAGCGCCGCGTACTTGTCCGCGCTGTTGTTGTCCAGCAGGCGCACGCCGGCGCGCAGGTAGGCACCATCGATGTTTGAGTTGCCACCGCCCGTCTCGCTGAACATCATCAGCCCGACCTTGAACTTGTCCTTGGGCAGGCTCTTGAAGGCCTTGGACAGGGCGGTCATCTCGGCGGCAAAAAGCGGCGTCCAGTTGGCCGTGTTGTCCACCACGAACAGCACGTTCGGCGCGGACGTCGTGGTCTGGTTGTAGCCCACGAACAGATCGATGTCTTCCGCCTGTGCCGAACACAGGCCAAGCATCAGCATCGCGGTGGCGCCAAGTGATCGGAAGAAGTTCTTTTTCATGATGGCGATCCGTTCGTCGTCGTGATCATTCGGAGGGAGAGGCGTAGCTAGGAACACAGCGCCAGGAACTGCTCTTTGCTCAGCAGCGCGCGCACGCCCTGGCGAACCGAGGTGACCGTGCCGCTGGCGGCATCTGTCACGCTGGTGCTGATGTCCCACACCGAGTTGTATTGATCGGGCAGGGAGTTGAGCCCCGATCCGGTGGTGGATGCCCCGCCGCCGATGCCGCCCGGTCCGACCGCGCCGCCGCCGGTGTCCGTCGACTTGGTGGCGCGCACGCAGGTGGGTGCGGCGATCTGCACCGTGTAGTCGGTCGTACCGTCGTTGTTGATGTCCACCAGGCTGACAGTGGCCTGGGGCGCTGCCAGCGAAGGCGAGCCGTCGACGCCCGGCAGCAGCAACGAGGCCGCCACTTCCTCGATCGCGCGGTTCGAAGCGGCCACGGCCTCGTTGCGGTTCTGCATGTTGCCCACCGACTTGAGGTTGGTGTTGCTGAGGGTGAACCCAGCCGTCACCGCCAGCGTGATAAGCAGCAGCATGATCAGCCCGACGATCAGCGCCGCGCCGCCCTGCCGGCGCATGGTGGATTGCGTTGTCGATGGCTTCACGGCGTTTCCCTGCGGCCGGTCACATTGGTCATGCGGATCGCGGTGGTGAACGCATGCCGCTTGTAGTGGTCATTGAAGGGGCTGAGCGTCCCGCTTCCCAGGTTGTAGGTGCGGGTATCCGTGTGGCCTGGCGAAATCTCGAGGCTGCGGGCGACCACGTAGAGTTTGACTGCCGCCACGTTGATCAACTGATCGGCTGTGCAGGGCGAGGCCGTGCTGCAGTGCACGAAGTCGCCGTCGGGGCTTCCATCGCCGCGGTTGGTGGGCGTGGACCTGTTGGCCATGTCGGCCCAGTTGATCGCCTGGGTGTAGTTCACCAGCGCCCCGGTCTTGCCCAGTGTGTCCAGGCCCAGTTCCACGCGGAAGCCTTCGATGCCCTCGATGAGCGGAACCGGCGGCTGCTGTGCGAGGCCGGTGGCCGACAGGTCGAAGCGCGATCGCATGAGGGTGGGGATACCGTCGGTTACCGTCTCGGCGTAGGTACGCACGTAGTAGATGTCGGAAATGAACTTTCGCTTGGGCGCCGGTGCCGTGCAATTCTTGGCCAGCATGGTGGTGAAGCCGGCCGTGCTGAGGTCGAAGCTCGATGGCTTCTGCGTTCCGCAGAACGACGACTGGAAGTACAGCTTGCCGAGCGTGTCGGCTTCGCAGTTCGGTGCGCCCGGCAGGCAGGTCTCGGCATGGCGCACCACCAGCACGTCGGTGCCGGCCTTCTGGTTCGCGAGCAGCGTCGCGCAAGAGGCTGGCACCGCGTCATAGGCCTGCACGGGCATGTCGAGCAGGCTGCGCTTGTAGTCGTCGGTCCAGTTGGCCGCCGTGTAGGCCAGGCACGGATCGGGCGCCGTGCCCGTGGGCACTTTCTGGGGCGCCGTGGTGACCGTGAGGTCGTCGAACTCGGGCATGTAGTTTTCCCAGAAGCCGGCGTGCGAGATCTCGTTCTCCAGCACGAAGATGCTGAGGCGGCCGCTCTCCATCTGGCGATTGACCCTGACCATTTCGCGCTGGGTGTTGTTCACGTTGAGGAACAGCGCAAGCAGCGCAGCCACGACGATCAGCATGATGGTGATCGCCACCATCAGCTCGATCAGCGTCAGCCCCCGCTGGCGCAGCGAGGCGCGCGCAAGCCGGGCAGGGCGCTGAAGCGCGGTCGCGAAGCAGGCCCGGCTCATGAGAGATTCCCGATGCGCACCAGCGTCGTCACGGTCCTGCGGCACCTGTCGCTGGAACAGGCAGGCGCCGGTTCGCTGGGCGAGGCCGGGGCGGCCGCGTCGTACATGTCCTTGCCGCAGGGCACGCCCTCGGGCGGCGCGGCAGTAGGCACGAGGCCTTGCCAGGCGACCGTGATCAGGTACTCGTTGTTGCCCAGGTCCTGCACGCAGCCGCGGCCGCCGATCATCGCGCCGAGCTTGGTGCCGCTCGACGTTTCGGCCGCGCCCTGCAGGCTGTTACACCACTCCTTCACGTCGACTTGCAAGCGCGTGGCGGTGGCTGTCGGGCAAGTGGCTCCCGCGCCCAGCGGCGCGGTCGTGACGTAGCTGGAGGCCATGCGGCGGTTGGTCTCGATGCGGCTGGCCATGTCGTTGAGCAGGATCAGCGCCTGCGAGCGCTGGTAGGACTCCATCTCCGACGACTGGAGCCGCGCCTGCAGGCCCACGAGCCCGAAAAGCCCGAACGAGACGATCAGCAGCGTGACCAGCACCTCGAGCAGCGTGGCACCGCGCTGGGCGCGTGCGTGGGATGCGGCGGGTGAGCGGCGCTTCACCATTTGCCCGCCGGCGTCTTGACGCCCTGGTTGTCGAGGGTGAGGTCGCCATCTCCCCTCTGGCTTCCCGTGGACGTAGGACTGAAGGTCAGGAGAAAGCTGGGCACCGCTGTGCTGGCGTCCTGCAGCGTGATGGTGTAGCCGTAGTTGGCCGCAACCTCCGCGGGCAGCGTGTAGCCGCTGGTCGTGAGGGCGTCCTTGGTGGCGTAGCTGCGGTTGGCCAGCAGGAACTGCTGCTGGCGATTGGCGATGTCCATCATCTGCGCCTGCGCCGCCGAGCGCTTGGACCGGATGATGTATTGCTGATAGCTGGGATACGCGATGGACGCCAGGATGGCAATGACCGCCACCGTGATCATCAATTCGATCAATGTGAAGCCATTGCGTTTGCGCGGGAACGAGTGCTTTTTCATTCAGCTGGCCATCAATGTTTCACGATGTTATTTATGTGAATTTATCACATACAAATGTGAATAGTGGGCATTCGATGCTGATCCATTCGAGCGCCGCCGACAAGGTGTTGCGCCTTTAACGAAACACTTCAGCAACATTCAACAATGCAACGGCGGCGCCGGGGCGAGGAAGCTTCCGACTAAGGGACGCTGGCCTCGTCCTACGTGCGGGACCGGGGTACCTCCCAGAATGGGTTCGTACCAGCTTGTGTTCCCAAGGCGCCCCAAGGCGAACAGAGAGGAGTCGATCCACATGACCAGAGCACCCGGAAGCCTCGGTTCAGGCGACGGATCGCGGCCCATCACCGACGGCGGCGTGGACAACATCGGCGCGGGCGAAAAGTTCGCGGGCAGTTCCTCGGCCGCCGGCGAGCCGGACTCGGCACCGGCGCCAGCCGAAGGCATGGCGCGCAAGCGCAAGAACGCGGAGGCCTCGCGCCACGACGATTCCGCAGCCTTCGGGCTGCGGGAAGACCTCCGGCCCAAGACCAACCAGGAGCCGTCCAAGCCCTGAGCGCTTGGATGGCTGAGGAGCCCAAGATGACTTCTTCGGAAAAAGCCTTTCCCTTTCCCACCTCCAAGAACCACGGCAAACCGCCCGCCGAACCTGCCAAGCCGACCGAACAGGCGCCGAGCGAGGAGGCCCTGGACAGCGGGGTCGAGGAATCCTTTCCCGCGAGCGACCCGGTGTCCGTCACCGTGACCAAGGTCAAGCTCCCGAAGGCCCCGCAGGACAAGGCCCAGGAAGGCCGCGACCCCGACGCCAAGCGATAGGTCTCGGCGTCCCCTTTTCCTCCGTCGCGCCGCCGGCTCCACGATGCCGGCGGCGCACGCCTGCGCCTTGCCGCCCCCCAGTTGAAAGAAGACACGCACTCTGGCATAAAGCCTGGAGTTGTGAAGAAGTGTCTTCATATGTCAACTATTGTTTCAATAGCCTCGGCGTTTTCCCGTCGAGGGGCTCTCCTAGGGCTTGGCATTGACGCGATCTTCGCCACAGGTTCCGCATAGCGAATACCAATCAACACGAGGATCGAGGGCATGAACAAAATTCATTGCAGCGTCTGGAACGCTGCGCTGGGCACCTGGGTGGCCGTTTCGGAGCTTTCACGCCGGCGCGGGCGGAGTGCTTCTTCGACGGTCGCGGCGGCGACCTGCCTGCTGGCGCTGGCCAACCTTCCGGGAAGCGCCTGGGCGCAGGCCGCCGGCGGCGGCGCGGCCATGGTGGGAGGAGGCACCGGCGGCCGCGGCGGCGTGGGGAATGGCGGCGGGGCGGGGGGCGGCAATATCGGCATGTACCCCACCAGCAATGGACAGGCCCCGACGGCAGGAACCGGCGGTGCCGGCGGCAACGGAGCGGCCGGGGCTGGCGGTACGGGGGGCGCGGTGGGCGCGACCAGCGTCACCGGCTCGGTCAGCGGAGCGTCGGGAACCGACGGCGTGGCCGACCCCGATCCGGTCTACGGGGCCGGTGGCGGCGGAGGAGGTGGGGCCGCGGTGTACACCAGCGACACCGCGATCACGGCAACGTCCGGCACCATTCTCCTGGGTGGCAATGGCGGCAACGGGGGCGCCGGGCGCCTGTCGGGCGGCGGTGGCGGCGGCGGCGCGGGCCTGCAGTCGGTGGCGGCCAATGCCACGGTCAGCAACGCGGGACAGATGACGGGCGGCCAAGGAGGGGCGGGGAGCCCGGGCCAATGGGCTGGCGGCGGCGGCGGTGGCGGCGATGGCATGGTGCTGCAGAGCGGGGGCGCCACGGTCACGAACAGCGGCACCGCTACCGGCGGGCGGGGCGGCGATGGCGGCACCTCCTTTGCCGGCTTACACGGGGGTGGCGGCGAAGGCGGTGCCGGCCTGGCGCTGGAGTCCAGCGGCAACTCGGTGCTCAATACCGGCGCGTTGGTGGGAGGTGCGGGCGGTGCCGGCGGAAGCAGCGCGGTCAACGGTGTGGGAGGCGCAGGCCTGCGCATCCGCGGCAACGCGAACACCATCGTCAACACCGGCGCCCTGATCGGCGGCTCCGGCGGCGACGGCAGCACGCCCGGCGATGCGGTGCGCATCACCGGCAACGACAACTCGATCGAACTGCAGAGCGGCTCGGTGGTCAGCGGGACGCTGGTGGCGAACGGCATTGGCAATCTGCTGCGCCTGTCCGGTGCACTGGGCGGCGCCACCACGTCGCTCGCCGCTGCCACCTACCGCGGCTTCGACCGCTACGAGAAGACAGGCACCAGCACCTGGACATTGACCGGCACCACCACCGAGCTGACGCCCTGGAACGTGCTCGGCGGCACGCTCGCGATTGCCGACGACGGCGCCCTCGGCAACTCGGCCGGCACGCTCACGCTGGACGGCGGCACCTTGCGCGCTACCGGAACGACCACCGGTACGCGCAATGTCACGCTGGGATCGGGCGGTGCGGCTTTCGAGGTGGTTTCTGCGCAGGCGCTGACGCTCAACGGCGTGCTTTCCGGCAGCGGCAGCCTGCAAAAGACCGGGGCCGGCACGCTGGTGCTCGGCGGCGTCAACAACTACAGCGGCGGCACGCTGGTGAGCGCGGGACTCCTGCAGGCGGCGACAACCGGCGCGCTCGGCAGCGGCGCGGTCACGGTCAATGCCGCGCTGGAGTTCCTGGACGGGGTCGATGCGCAGGCACTGGCCATCACGAACCAGAATGGCTTCACGACCTTCCGAGGCGCGAGCACGGCGGGGCAATCGCTCATTACCAACAACAATGCCAGCGGCACGGATTTCTACGGCACGAGCAGCGGCGGCACATCCACAATCATCAACAACCAGAGCGGGTTCACGTACTTTCGCGAAACGACCAGTTCGGCCAATGCACACATCGTGAACAACGGCGGCGGCGCGGCCACCTTCTTCATCCAGAACGGCTCGGCAGGCAATGCCGTCATCGACAACAACGGCGGACAGGCACGCTTCTACGACAGCAGCACGGCCGGATCCGCCACCATCACGAACCGCTCCGGCGGCATCACCTATTTCATCGGCAGCAGCAGCGCAGACAGCGCCACCCTGGTGAACGACGGCAATGGTCGCGTCGATGCGTCCTATCACACGGGTGCGCTGAGCATCGGGGCGTTGTCGGGCCAGGGACGGCTGCTGCTGGGTGCGAACGCAGTCTCGCTCGGTGCAGGCGGACGCGATTCGCAGTTTGCCGGTACGGTCGAGGACGGCGGCGAGAACGGCGGCACCGGCGGCTCGCTGGTGAAGGTCGGCACCGGCACGCTGACGCTGTCCGGCGCCAACACTTACACCGGCGGCACCGCGCTGAAGCAGGGCCGCCTCGACCTCGGCCACAGCCAGGCGCTGGGCACCGGCACGCTGGCGATGGACGACGGCACCACGCTCGGCTTCAGCGCCGACGGACTGACCATCGCCAACGCCATCGAGCTGACCGGGAGCAACGACCCCGTCATCGACACGGGCGCGTTCAGCGAAACGCTCAGCGGCGCCATCACGGGCGGCGGCTTCATCACCAAGCAGGGCAGCGGCACGCTCACGCTGACCGGCGCCAACACCTACACCGGCGCCACCAACGTGGCCCAGGGCACCTTGCGCGCCGGTGCTGCCAACACCTTCAGCGCGAGTTCCGCCCACAGCGTGGCGGCCGGCGCCACGCTGGACCTCGCGGGCTTCAGCCAGACCGTGGCCTCGCTCGCCAACAGCGGCACTGTCTCGCTCATCGGCACCACGCCGGGCACCACCTTGACCGTCAACGGACCTTACACCGGCAACAACGGCGTGCTGCGCCTGGGCACCGCGCTGGGCGCCGATGGCAGCGCGAGCGACCGGCTGATACTCGATGGGCCCACCGCCATCGCCAGCGGCAGCACCACGGTGCAGATCGTCAACTTGAGCGGACTGGGGGCGCTCACCAGCGGCAACGGCATCGAGGTGATCAGCGCACGCAACGGCGCCACCACCACCGCGCAGACCACGAAGAGCGCCTTCTCGCTCGCGGGCAGCCATGTGGATGCGGGCGCCTACGAGTACCGCCTGCATGCCGCCGATGCGAACGGGGCAGGGGAGAACTGGTACCTGCGCTCGACCACGAACGTGGTCCCGCCAGTCGATCCCGTGACTCCCGTGACTCCCGTGACGCCTCCGGCCACGCCACCCGTGGTCGTTCCCACCTACCGCGCCGAGGCCTCGCTCTATGCCGCGCTGCCGAGCCAGCTGCGCCAGGGCAGCCTCGCGATGCTGGGCGATCTGCGCAAGCGCGTGGGCGACGACGACGTGAAAGGCACGGCCGCCATGCCGGCCGGCGGATCCGGCCGCCGCGCCTGGGCCCGCGTGCTCTCCACCGATCTCGACATCCGGCAGGGCGGCACCGTCTCGCCCACCAGCAAGGGACGCCTGACCGGCGTGCAGGCCGGCACCGACCTGCTGGCCACGCCCAACTGGCGCGCCGGCCTCTATGTGGGCCAGCTCGACGGCGATGCCAAGGTGAGCGGCTTTGCCAGCGGCCTGCAGAACCTGCGCGTGGGCCGCAACGACCTGCGCAGCCAGTACGTGGGCATCTACGGCACCTACAGCGGCGACAGCGGCTTCTATGCCGATGCCGTGGTGCAGTCGGGGCGCCACCGCTACACGGTGCAGCCGAACCTCGGCGGCGGCGTGGAGGGCAAGGGCCACAGCCTGCTGGGGTCCGTCGAAGTGGGCCAGGCCTTCGCACTCGGGGCGAGCGGCTGGAGCGTGGAGCCGCAGCTGCAATTGATCCACCAGCACCTGGACCTGAACAACTCGGCGATCGTCGGCGCGGTGGTCCAGCCCGAGGCCGACAGCGGCTGGATCGCGCGCGCGGGCCTGCGCGTGAAGGGCGAGATCGGCACCGGCCTGGGCACGCTGCAGCCGTACGGCCGCTTCAACGTCTACAGGAGTTCGAGCGGTGCGGACGTGGCGCGCTTCGTGAACGGCGCCACGCGCACCGACATCGTGGCGCCCACGGGCGGCACCAGCACCGAGCTGGCCGGCGGCTTCACGCTGGCGCTGGGCAGCACCACCAGCCTGTACGGCGAAGTGGGCAAGCTGTGGTCCTCCGGCGGCGATGCGAAGGTGAAGAGCTCGGTCAACGCGTCGCTGGGCGTGCGGGTGAAGTGGTGAGCGGCCCGAGGGGGCGGCTGTCGCTCCCTCAGCTGCGCAGGCTGATCACGCCGAGCAGCACCACCACCGCCATGCCCAGCAGCAGGGTGGCGCATTTCCAGAAGACCACCGGGTTCTTGTCGAGCAGCGGCGTGCCGCGCCGGTTCAGGAAATCGGGGGGCGGCTGGCGCAGGTCCTCGACGAATTCCGACAGCGCTTCATGGCGCTTGAGCGGATTGGGGTGCAGGGCCTTTCGCAGCACTTCGTCGATCCATGCCGGGATGGCGCGCTGCGCATCGAGCGCCGAGCGGTATTGCAGGTTGCGCTGGTCCGCGCGCGTGCGGATGCGCGCCACCTGCGCGCCGTAGGGCAAGCGGCCGGTCAGCATCTGGTAGACGATCACGGCCAGCGAGAACAGGTCGGACCGAGGCGAGCCGCCATCGCCGACGAAGTATTCGGGCGCCGTGTACTGCACCGTGCCCAGCACCTGGGCCGGATCGGCCAGCGTGCTGTCGCCCAGGCCCGCCACCCAGGCCGAGCCGAAGTCGATGATCCGCACCGTGCCCGTGCGGTCGATCATGAT